>Ga0131853_10000179_pt1 | contig 110570 bp, 128 predicted proteins | sample TergutLab28metaG_FD_92764 | JGI IMG/M metagenome (GOLD analysis project Ga0131853, IMG submission 92764) | Labiotermes labralis P1 segment gut microbial communities from Petit-Saut dam, French Guiana - Lab288 P1 (version 2) (version 2) | ecosystem: Host-associated > Arthropoda: Insects >...
AAACCGTTGCTGTGTGGGCAACGAAACTTATAATAACATTTGTCGAATGAAATGTCAAGGGTTTTTTTGAAAAAAATTGAAAAAGTTTTTTGGGGATGGAAAAACCGTTGAAATGGTGGTTTTATGGTGGGTTAATTTTGCGTTAATTGATTCTTAGCCTAATCTCATTAGCAAAATCTGTAAACCCCATGTGCATTTCTGCAATTATTCTTTGGGGGTCATTTACTTCAAACTCTGATACATGTCCAAAACGCTGCTCCCATGCAAGGCTTTGGTTTATTTCACGTAGTATGCCTTGGGGTTCCGCCACTAAAGTGTATAAATGAATTATCATGTCAAAAAACATGTTTGGCTGCACGCCAAGGTAATCTAATGCGATTTGAAAGCGTTCTTCGCCCACAAATTCCACCCAGCCAAACATATAATCGCTTATGTAAAGGTGTATTTCGTTAGGCGTTACGGTTTCGCCAAAATACTTGGACATTCTTTCCGCAATCACTTCAGCGTGGTTGCGCCTTTGTGGGTGGGTTAACATTTGCTCCAAATGTTCTTTGGATAAAAAGTTGTGTACGACAAACTCATCTTCATTTAGGGGAGAAAAGAACATGCCAATGTCCTCGGCTTCAAAATATTCTGTATTTTCATAATTGTCCAAAGTGCGCAAAAGTTCCAGTTGCTCTAAATTATTTTCTAATCGGGTCTGCCAAAAGTCATTTATTTCGTTCTCTCTTTCAACTAACCAGTCAGGTTGTAAGTTCGGCTCATAATAATCTGTGCCCTCACGCCCGCAAGCTGACAAAAAGAATGCGCAAACAATAACCATCAAACAAATCATCAAATTCCTAAACGCCTCTTTTATTTCGTCACCCCTTTCTTTTCCGTAATCTAAGAGGTCATACTTTTTGTTTTATCTCATCATTCCGCTGAATGATTGTGGACAAAATTCTGCTTAATGTTCTTCTGTAAGCCTACTCTACTTAATTGCATTTTAACAAAACAGAAGTATTCTGTCAAGTAATTTTGAAAAAAGTTGAAAAAGTTTTTAGGTCGCATTAACCAAAAAACCCTTGAAAAAATCAAGCATATATGGTATCATTAGTAAGGTGAGGAGATTGGCGAATTATGGAGATGGTGCACAAATCGGTTTTATTGGAAGAAGTGATAGAGCATCTGAATGTTAGGGATAATGGCGTTTATATTGATGCCACATTGGGCGGCGCAGGCCATTCCCACGAAATTGTTAAAAGGCTTAAAAGTGGTACTTTGGTAGGTGTGGATCAGGACGATTACGCAATTGGGCAAGCAACGAGCACCTTGCGGGAATACGCGGAAAACACCAAAATTGTTAAGGCAAATTTTTCGCAAATTAATATCATTTTGGAAAAAGCACAAATTTCCCGTGCTGACGGGGTTTTGATGGACTTGGGTGTCTCCTCGTTCCAATTAGATGATGGCGGTAGAGGCTTCTCTTATAACCACGATGCTCCGCTAGATATGCGCATGAATCAAAGCCACGAAACATCAGCATATAACGTGGTAAATTTGTATAGCGAAGATGGCTTGCGAAATATCTTCCTTAAATATGGCGAAGAAAAGTGGTCGGCACGTATTGCCAAGTTTATTGTGGATGAGAGGGCCAAAAGTCCCATAAAAACTACTTTTCAACTGGTAAGTATTATCAAGGCCGCCATACCCAAATCTGCCCGCAAAGATGGCCCCCACCCTGCAAAACGGGTGTTTCAAGCTATTCGTATAGAGGTTAATGGTGAATTGGAAATTTTAGAACGTTCAATCGAAAACTTTGTGAATATTTTGTCACCGGGTGGCAGAATTTGTATAATCACCTTCCATTCCTTAGAAGACCGTATTGTGAAAAATACCTTTGCAAAACTGCAAAACCCATGCACTTGCCCGAGGGAGTTTCCTGTATGTGTATGCGGCGAATTGAAAACGGTAAAAATTATTACAAAAAAGCCCATTATTCCCGGTGATGAAGAGCTTTCGATTAACCCCCGTGCCAGAAGTGCAAAGCTACGTGTGGCAGAAAAACTATAGATAAAATTTGGAGGTTTTGTAAATGAGCAGGGATAAAACACAACGTAATTTGGAAAGGGGTCAAGGGCTTTATTTTGCCCACGATTCCGGCGCACGCCAAATTGCGCACGAAGAGATGCCGCAGCCCCGCCACGGCGGAGTTAGGGTGACAAGACAGAGGGTGAAAACTGCTTTTTCGGAGGACATTCAGGTGCGGCACCGCCAAACTTTTGGTTTTTATGCCATCTTGCTGGCTTCCTTTGCTTGTATAGTGGCAATTTTTGCCATGAGTATTCAATTACAGAGCAATATGGCACAGTTGGAGGCATCGGAAAATCACTTAGCGGCTTTGGTTGCCAGCAACAATGCCCGCCAAAGTGAGATTCACGCTAATTTAGACTGGCGAATGATTGAATACGTCGCATTAAACCAGCTGGGTATGATGCCGCCGGAAGACTTTCAGGTAGTTGTAGCAAGGGCACGGCCACCTGAAATCGCGCCGGAAGCGACAGATCCCGAGATTTTGCAAAGTGGTTTTTCCTTTCCTAATTTTTGGCGTACGCTTGTGGGTTCTCAATAATTATGGATAGACATGGACGTACCAAAGATCATAAAGCTCGCCAAGCAACCGTTAGAAATCGAGCCAACCGATGGCAAAGCAAGAAATTGCCCATAATGGCTTTATTTTTCGTTGCATTGATGGGTGTTTTGCTGTTTCAAATTTATTTTTGGCAAAGCTTTGCAGGGGATGCCTATGCAGTGCGGGCTATGAATCAGGTTTTAACCCGCCATGGGGTGGGTGACACCATAACCCTACCCAACCGTGGCCGCATCACTGATAGGAATATGCAGAATTTAGCAGTTTCTTCCACGGTTTACAATATTTTTGTGGATGTGCGCATGTTGCATTATCGCATGGATACGGAATACCAACGGGAGCTTCCCGGTACCAGCCAATACCGCAGATTTATTACACGTGATAACAACCGTGGGATTTTTACGGGTTTTTTCGGCTGGACAAATGCAGAATTTGAAGAAATGATGGCGATTGACAGGCAAACGGGCAATTTAGTGAACAATACCCACTATTTTGTTATCGAGCGGGCGGCACCATTCTCCCGACGTATTGAATTTGAAAATTGGATTGCAGAAAGTGGCTTTTTTACCAGAGATATACATTTTGAGCCCCAAACCCAGCGCAACTACCTTCACCATCACATTGCCGCCCCTGTTATCGGCTTTCAGCGGGATTTGTGGTGGGGATTGGAGAATTACTTTAACAGCTTTTTGGCAGGATATGCCGGGCGCAACATGGCAATGTTTGGCTTGGAAGGGAATATTGTCACCGACCGCATCCCCCCCATCCACGGGGCAAATGTAATAACTACGCTGGATTTGAATTTTCAGCGGTTTGCAGAGGATTTAGTAGTGCGCTGGGCGGAAATGGCACAGGCCGGGCACGCTTCAATAAATGTAATGTGCCCACATACAGGTGAGATACTTGCAATGGCACAATATCCCGGTTTTGACGCAAATAACCCCGCCTGTATTGATTCGCTGACTGCCACCTGCCCCATTTTTTTATCAACCCTGGACCCCGCAAGTGATGAATTTGTCGAGCATATGTTTAGAATTTGGGCAAACTTTAATATTAGCAACACCTTCGAGCCCGGCAGTATCTACAAGTCATTCACCTCCGCAAAAGCCCTTGAAGAAGGGTTAATTTCTCCCGACCATATGTTTTATTGCGGCGGCTTTGTTTATCGTGGGGGCTTTCGCATACGTTGCTGGACATATCCTCGTGGGCAGGGCCGCCTAAACCTCACTCAGGCCATTGCACAATCATGCAATGTGGCGCATATTGAAATAGCAGAAATGCTTGGCCGCCAAGCCTTTTGGCAATATCAGCGGGATTTTGGTTTCGGCACAATAACAGGTATAGACTTGCCCGGGGAAAATCCCGGCATGGTGTTTGCCCCCGCCGAGCTTAATGCCACAGAACTTGCCACATCCTCCTTCGGACAGCGTTTTACTGCCACGCCCATACAAGCAATTGCCGCCTATGCACCCCTTATAAATGGCGGCCATGTGGTGCGCCCCCATGTGGTTTCCCGAATTACAGATAATGATGGCAACACAGTTTTTGCCCATGATATCGGGGTACAGCGCAGTGTTATTTCTCCCGAAGTATCTAATTGGATGCGCCACGCCATGGCGGAAACTGTAATATCAGGAACCGCCAGAAGTGCCGCAATTGAAGGTTTTACACAGGGCGGCAAAACAGGCACAGCCGAGCAAGGCTTACAGGATGACCCCAATTTTAGCTGGTCCATATCCTATGTTGGTTATTTCCCGGTGGAAAATCCTCAATTTCTGATTTCGGTGGTTCTTCATCAAATACCAACCGCTGTGTATGATGCCGGTTTTCGCTCCGTTGTTCCCATGTATCGGGAGATGATGCAGGAAATTATACGCCTGCGCAATATCCCACCTTGTTATGGTATAGAGGCCGCCGCAACAACCGATGGTAATATTATTATCGATAATTTTGTGGGCATGCACGTGCGCCCTGCCACGCATATACTTAGCGGGCAAAATTTTGATTTTCAGTTGACAGGTAGCGGAAATATGGTGGTTTCCCAATTCCCGCCTGCCGGGGTGCGGGCATCTTCTGATACGTTTGTAGTTTTGCATTTGGAGGACGACGGAAGCGAAGCATTAATTTTTGTGCCCGATTTGGTAGGGCAAAGCTCGGAATTTGCTGCGGAAGTTTTGACGCAAAGCGGCTTTTTCCACCGTATACGCCGCAATTATCCATCATATGAAAATGGCCATTTTATCGTGCACAGTCAAACCGCCCCGGGGCTTTTCCTTCCGGAAAACACAACCATTTTGCTTACTGTTCGTTAAACACATACTTGCAACTGTTACCTGTTGCAAAAAGGCCCGATATGTGTTACAATATTCTAACAAAATGCGGAAAGGAGATGCTATGTGAAGGTAGAAGTTGTAAATTCTTTTGTACAAGGGGCGCAACACACTTTATCCACGTTTTGTGGGCAAATGGATAAACTTGGCAAGGTTTTTACCAAGCAAGCCCCCTTCCCTGCCAGTGATATTTCAATCCTCATCGGCATCCACGGCGAACTTAATGGGGAAGTTATATATACAATGGACGAGCGCAGCGGGCTTTTATTAGCTTCCAAGTTGATGGCAGGTTTTGATGTAACAACTTTGGATGAAATGTCCATCAGTGCCATTAAGGAAATCGGCAATATGATTTCCGGAAACGCCGCTAATGCGCTGTTTAACCATGGTTTTACTGTGGATATTACGCCGCCATCATATTTTGACAAAAACAGCTCAAATAGTTTTGATTTTTTAACACCTAACAGCAAATTGCTGTGCATACCCATATTCTATCAAGGAGAGCAGGTTTTTGAAGTAGACCTGCATTTTAAAAGCTAATGGTGCCAATTTCTGCCGTTTCTACGGTTTATAAAATTTTATATGCCTTCCCAAAATATTTTTTCCCTCAGGAAATGGCAAGTTCTGTCACAGAAATTAATTATGACAAGTTTTGGGAGCAAGGCATACGTGGTTTGATTTTTGACATTGATAACACGTTGGCAACTTTTGACATTGCTTTGCCGGATGAGCAAACAACTGCTTTTTTGCGTGGCTTGGAGAAAAAGGGCTTTGCTATATGCTTCTTATCAAATAATTCCAAAAAACGGGTGAAGTTATTTAGCGAGGGCTTGGGGTACCCTCATATTTGGCGGGCGCAAAAGCCACGCCGTAGCGGTTTGCGTAGGGCTATGGACATTTTGGGCTTGGATAAGTCCCAAGTTGTGCTAATTGGGGATCAGATTTTTACAGATTGCTTAGCAGGCAACCGTGCGGGTGTTTACACCGTTTTAACAGCCCCCATAAATACCAGGGATGAGTGGCAGGTAAAATTAAAGCGTTTCCCCGAGAAATTAGTTTTAAGAGCTATCAGGCAGGCAAAGCTATGATTGTGACAGGCAAAACACGCATGGCCGGCTTGATTGGGGCAAATACCAGAAACAGCCTGTCACCTTACATCCACAACTTTTTATCGCAAAAAATGGGACAAGATGCGCTTTATGCCGCCTTTGATGTGGATGCGCATGATTTGGCGGATGCTGTTAAAGGTGCGTATGCGCTGGGTTTTGCAGGGCTTAATGTAACAGCACCCCACAAAATTAGCGTGATGGATTTTATTGCAAACCTTGATAAGTCCGCTGAAAAAGTGAGTGCAGTAAATTTGCTAAAATACACCGAAGAGGGGGTTTTTGGCTACAATACTGATGTTTGCGGGGTTTTGTCGGCTTTGAAACACCACAAAACCCCTCAACCTAAGTCCGTTACCATTTTGGGTACGGGCGGCGCTTCCAAATCCGCACAACTTGCCCTAAGTAATTCCCGCTTAACCATAATCAACCGCAATAATGCGGAAGCAGGTGCTTTGCACAATATCCAAGGCGATTTGTTTGTGCAAGCCACATCTGCCACACCGGAGCATTTATTGCAAATTTTACCGCCCCAATTACTATCAAATTTTGGCACCGTTTTTGACATGAATTACCCAAAAGCAAATCCCTGGTTAGACCGAGTCAAAGCCCTTAAAATTCCGGCCTTTGATGGCATTGCGATGTTGGCTTACCAAGCCATAAAAGCCTACGAAATAATATGGAGCACAAATATACCCGAAGAGATGGCGCAAGAGTTATTTTTTCACTTGGAAAAGGAGAATGGACATGGAGAAGAAGGTATTTAACAAGGAAAACTTGGATATACGCAATTATATGGAAGATTGTGTGCTGGACTTGTTGGGTCCGGTTTTGGAGAATCTTAGCTCCTGCCAATGCGACAATTGTGCGCTGGACATTATGGCAATTGCCCTAAACAGCCTGCCCACCAAATACGTGGTAACAAAAAAGGGTGAGCTTTACACAAAGCTATCCAGCCTACAAAACCAGTCGGATGTGGATATTATCACGGCCATTGCCAAAGCCAGCGTTATCGTATCCCGCAACCCACGCCACGATAGATAATGAAGCCCAATATTGCCCTAATTGGCCCAATGGGTGCGGGAAAAACGTCTGTGGGGCGTTTGCTTTCTGTCGCCTTAAACATGGGCTTTTTTGATGTTGACAAGGAAATTCAAGTAGCCAGGGGCATGTCTATCACGGAAATATTCCAAAAATTAGGCGAGACCTATTTCCGCCGACTGGAACATGAAGTGTGCCTGCAAATCCCGCAAATGCAAGGTTTTGTCATCTCCGCAGGTGGCGGAGTGATTCTAAACCCCCAAAATATCCCACTGATTAAATCAACTTGCGTTATCATCTTTCTATCCGCCACCGCCACCACCCTTCACGCACGCCTTGCAGACGACATCACACGCCCACTTTTAGTTGATGGTGACAGGCTTGAAACAATAAAAAACCTACTAAATCAGCGTGAACCGTTATATATCCAAGCTACCGACTTCACAATAAAAACCGACAAAAAAACCCCGAAGCAGTGCTTCGAGGAGATTATTGATATTATGAGCCGCCACGGCTGTTTATAATTAGCACAACCACACCAATTGCCCCGCTAAATAGGATTATTCCAAGCAAAATCCCCAGCCAGTCAGGCATGGGCTTTGGCGGCGGGTTGCCCGCCTTATTGGGAAGCCACTGCAATGCTGCCACCACCCCAAAAGCCAAGGCGATTAGCAGAAAAGCAGGCACTAACAGTACCAACATTATTCCGCTGCCGCATAAAAGCAGCGTTTTGGCGAATCTACCACGCCATCCTTGCGCAAAGCCTTAATTGCCTTGTCCACATCAGCTCTTTCCAGCCCGGTGGCCTCCATTATGCCTTTGGCATCCATCATTTCGTTGGATTTTTGCAAAGCTTCCAAAACTTTTTCTTTTGCCATTTTTTGCCCTCCTTAGCAAATGCGCTGTACATATACACACCTACGATATATAGGTAATTTCGTTTTTATAGCGGCCATCCGCCCCATCATCCATACCGTATTCAGAATACCCAAGCATTACCGCCAGCGACGGCCTAAATCCTGCGGGGATTTTAAGGCGATTACGCCAACTTTCCCCATCTGCACCAAAAAATGCGAAAATAGGGAAATACGCAATACATGATGCAACCCCAAATGCTTGTGCCGTTATTAGCATATTTTGAGCGGACAAGCCACAAACCAGCTCAAACTGGCGTGTGGCTTCATTGCCTGATAGGATGATTAGTGTAGATGCGCCATAAGTTCCGTCAAAACCAGGGCTAGAAAACAACGCAAAATGCTCTGCACTAATCTTGCCACCCTCACCTTTTGCAACTCGGCTAATCTCTTCGATCAACCGTCTGTCCCGCAACACCGTAAAATGGCGGGAGTTTGGCATGATATAGGGTGCCGCCTGCCCAGCTTCCAGAATATCTACAAGAATTTCTTGCGGCACAGGCTCGGTGGAAAAACCCCTGCAACTTCTTCGCCCCAAAATAACATCCAAAGTTTGAAACCCATCCATTGCGCTCTCATCCTCCTAAAACCCAAACTGGCCAAATTTTATACCTTGCAAATGACTTTTTATTGTATACGCCACAATTATATCAAATTTTCAGGCAAATTGCATTTATGTGTTTCTATGATGCTTGCCTTCCCGCCCGCTTTTTGCAGTAGTCGATAGTTATGCTTTGCCCTTGGATCCGAATAGCTCAATCTTCTCACGCACGGCATTTTTTATGGCTTCCACGCCGGGGGCAAGCAGCTTGCGTGGGTCATAACCTTTGCCTTGCTTGTCCTTGCCATCCTCAACATATTGTCGGATGGCAGCAGCAAAAACCAGTTGCAGCTCTGTATTAACATTTATTTTGCTAACCCCAAGACCAATACTGCGTTTAACCATCTCCTCCGGGATGCCCGTGCCACCGTGCAAAACCAGCGGAATACCACCGGTGGAATCATTAATGGCTTCCAATGCGTCAAAATCCAGCCCTTTCCAGTTGGCAGGGTAAACCCCGTGTATGTTGCCAATGCCTGCCGCCAAAAAGTCTATGCCCGTTTCGGCTATTCTGCGGCACTCATCCGCATCGGCAATTTCGCCCGCACCAATTACTCCATCTTCCTCGCCGCCAATGGAGCCCACCTCAGCTTCCACAGAAATCCCTTTGGCATGGGCAAGTTTCAACACTTCTTTGGTTTTGGCAATATTTTCATCAATCGGAAGATGGCTACCATCAAACATAACGCTGGTAAAGCCCGCATCGATGCACGCCAAACAATCCTCATATGTACCATGATCCAGATGGGTTGCTACGGGTACGGTGATTTTTAAGTCATTAACCATTGCTCCAACCAATGCAACAACGGTCTTAAAGCCACCCATGTACTTGGCAGCCCCCGCCGAAACTCCTAAGATAATAGGGCTGTTCATCTCTTGCGCCGTTTGCAAAATTGCCTTTGTCCACTCCAAATTGTTGATGTTGATTGCCCCAACAGCATATTGACTTGCACGGGCTTTTTTCAGCATTTCAGCCGCATTCACTAACATAATTTTTCCTCCATATATTCAAAATTTTAATTGCCTATGAAATTATTCCTAATATCACATCAAAGTCCCCATTTACAGGCAATAAAAAGGTGCCCGCCATCAGCCTAAGCGAAAGGCCGCTTCTAACGGCAAAATCAGCAAAAGCCGCCGCATCATCCACTATACCGTAGTGTTGCAAAATAACAGCAATATGGTCACCCATGGCACCATGGGGAATTGTTACCCAAACGTATTCCTGGTCTTGGTTTCCGTATTGTTCTTGGTTTTGATAGGGCTGTTCTTCTGCAATATATTCAGGTTCATCGTTGTCATATACCTCTTCATCATGGGGCAACGATTCTTCATCTACCTCAGTCACATCCACCTCATCAGGAAAAACCATACCTAAAAGCCTTGCCCTTGCAATTGCCGCTTCTTGGCTGACATAGGCCGCCTCGTGGGCATCGTACAAAAGCCCCTGCAAATACTGGTTTTCATCCTCAAAAGCTGCAAAATGGGCATTGCGCTGGATGATGTAAAAAACAAATACCAAAAGCACGGTTATGGCAATGCCAAGCCCCGCACCCAACAACAAGCTACCTTTATTGCCACTTTGGTTAGCTATTTTGCCCACCTCCCAAAGTCAATATAAGCCCAACTTCTCCTTTGCCCATGTCCAATTTACGGGCAATTTCTTCCACGCTTTGCCCGTCTTTGTGCATCTGTACAATATTTGCAAATTTTGGATTTATGCTTATTTTTTTACTGTCATCAATTACCATGTCCACCCGCTTGGCATATTCTTCCAAGCCCCTTGCCTGCCCAATTTTATGGATTTTTGGCGTGCCTTCGTCCATCTTCTTCTGCTTTTCGTCAATCAGGCTGTACAAAAACAGCAATTCTTGGTACTTATTATCAAATTCCTTAAAAACATTTTTGGACATGTCGCTAAGCTCCGAAATCGCCTCATCAGCCGACCCGGAACCATCAAACATGTCCAAATTTACAGTTTTATTGCGTGAAAGCTTTATCCCTGCCGCAACAACACATAAACCGCCTGCAACAAGCAATAGTATAAGCATAAATATGAAAAAATCCATTTGAAACAGCGTCATAACCGCTCCTTAAATCATAATGTCCAGCATTCCCCTACCGGGCTTGGGGGGGTTGTTTTTGTCATCTTGTCCATCGGCTTCCTTATCGTCATTTTGGCCGCCTGTGCTGCCACCTCTGCCGCGCCCGTCTTTATCCAATTCCTGTTTTTGGGCTTCATCAGTTTCCCCTACGGTTTTTTGTCTTTCGTCCGCCACCTTGGCAAATTGCTGGGCAAACTGGTTGTTCTGTGTTTCCGCCCTACTACCGTCGTTGTTGGTAAGGCGGTTTACCTCCGGCATCCGTTGTATCATCACCTGCATATCCACAGGGCGTATCGACATGCCAATCCCCTCCTATTCTATGAAAACCTCTGCCTTTATAACCCCGTTGACAGAGCGCAAAACCGATATGGTAATATCATCATAAAGATATTTGTAAGCACTGCCGATAGTAACGCTAACCCCTGAATGTATGACCTTTTCAGCCACAACCTTACCAGTGGTGCGCTTTAAGGTCTCTGCAATCTCTGTCATCTCTTCTTCCATTTTTACAGCCCTGTCCCGCAACATATTGCGGTTTTGCAGCAATTGCACCAAAAGAGCCTTGCGCTTAGCATCCATATTGGCCACATCTTCATTTTGCACCACATTTTCATAACTTTCGTTAAGTTGGTTAAATTGCTGTTTTGCGGTTACATAGGCTGCCTTCATCTCCTCATATCTGGCCGCCAGCTCCATATTTCCGCCAACTTTGATTTCCGTGCGGGTACCCATGTGGGAGCCAATAGTTTTCGCCCTAACCTCCTCACCAGCGGTTACTGTGCCGCCGGCGATAAAACAGTTGTCCCCCTCCAAAACCACCGCCCCATCCACAATAATTTCGGAATGAAGTAAGGCGTTGGTTGTAAGGTTGCCTTTGGAGATTATTGTGGCATTTTGGGCAAATTTGGTGAAAACATTACAACCCGATTCCACACGCCCTTTACTGCGCCCCATAATGCCGCCATATAGGTTGATGGAGCCTGTAGCACGTATGGTTGCCGCTTCCACAATGCCCTTAATTTCAATATTACCTTGCGCCTCCACAGAAAAGCCCGAAAGCACAGCCCCTGATATGATGACAGAGCCTGCAAAATCAATATTTCCCGTAGAAAAGTCCACATTCCCGGGTATTTCCAAAAGCGGCGAAATGGACATGCTTTTGCCCGAAATAACCAGTTGCCCGGCAGCTTCTGAAATAAGCTCCATTTCATCATCGCTAATGATAGTGTTTTTGCCCTTGGTTAGCTTAGGTGCGGGCTTGCCGGGTTTTGCCGCAATAGCATCGCCAAAAACATCCGCACCCGTCTCACCATCAGTGGGATTTATACGGTATGCCAGCACCTCCCCCGCTTGCACGGAGCTGAAATAGTTAATTTCTTTATAATCCACAGTACCATCACCCAAAATTTTGGGCTGGTTTTTTTTGCCTGTTATGTCATAATTATAAACAACCGTACCATCGGTGCCGCTTACGGGGGATTTGCCTTTCGCTATCACAAATGTGTCCGAATAGTCTTTGTCCGCACCCTTTTCAGTCAATCCCTTTACTGTATCTTCATCAATGCCAAATTTGATGCCAAACCCGGCAATTTTTTCCAATAACATCTCTTCCGTCAACAAAGCACCGTCATTTTGGGGGGGCGAAAATTTTACGATGGCGGACATTTTGTCCCTCGATGCTTCAAAGGTAACGCTTTCATCTACGGGGGGCCTTAGATTTTCTTCAGAAATTTTGCCCGTAACAATAGCTTCGTCGGACTTCAAAAGGTCACTAACCACATTAAAATCCACATTTTTCAGGCCGCTTCCTTCGATGACTGTCAAAACATCCTTGCGGCTAACTTCCACGCTTTTATCCGACTTGTCGATGACGATATACATGCCGTCCTTGCGCTCTTCAATCTTGATAAAATCCGTTGCCATCATCCCACCACCTCTCGACTTTAACCTAATTATATCACATTTTGCCGGCTATGTCAACAAAAGGGCTTTGTGTTTTTCCAGCCGTGCACGCATTTTAAGCATTGCCTTGGAATGGATTTGGGACACGCGAGATTCTGACACCTGCAAAACCTTGCTGATTTCTTTTAGGGTTAATTCTTCGTAATAATACAAGGCAACCACCATCTGCTCTTTTTCCGACAGGGTTTTTATGGCTTCCGCAATTTCCTGTTTTAGCTCCTCTTTGGCAAAAACCGCCTCGGGTGATGTTTCATCATCCCCGGCGGGCTCAAAACTACCTTCGTGGTTTTGATCCAAATAATCATCCAAGGAAATTAGTGAAACAAGAGATGATTTTTTAATTTCTTCTTGCACCTGCTCCAGAGGTATGTTCATAAATTGGGCAAGCTCGGCTTCTTCCGGTTCCCTGCCTAATTCGGCTTCCAACTCACTGTATGCAGTGTCCAATTGGCGGTTTTTTTGCCTTTGTGTCCTAGGCACCCAATCCAGCGAGCGAATACTGTCCAGCACCGACCCGCGTATACGTAAAGATGCGTAGGTTTCAAACTTTACACCCTTTTCACCGTCAAATTTTTCAATGGCATCAATCAGCCCAAAGATGCCGGATGATATTAAGTCCTCTTTATCCATGGACGTGCCAACGTAAATATTAAGCCTTCCCACAACATATTTTATCATGGACGAATAATGTACAATAAGCTCCTCTTTGGCAGTTTGCCGCACAGAAGCTTCTTTGTGGTTTCGATAAATTTCCCATGTTTTGTCGATGTCAATATCGATGTTCTTTAACGCCATGGTTTTTCACCCCTTTTGTCAAAGAGTTGTAGTTGCAAACTAAGTTATCTCCATTTAGCTTGCCTCATTATTAGCATGTTCATCCCGCTCTGCAAATGCAGGTTCTGCGGGGTTTGGTTCATCTTCAAAATCTTCCAGTACATATTGGGCAAGCAATTCCTCTTCCTCTGTTTTTGGTGGAAAAATTTTGCGCAACACCATTTTCACAATTAAGCCCAAAATGTAAAACGCTACCATGCTGACCAGCAAGTGAAGCAAAACATCTGGCAAATCCCGTCCAATAACAACATTTACAACGGTAACAGCTAAGCCGGCCAAAAGGCACAGGATAATCTCAAGTTTTTCAAGCATATCAACCAGCACCTTTCTAAATCTCTTTTGTACCCTTGCCAATTGTTTTTACCAGCAACCTACCATCATCTGTGTAAAGCTCTATGGTGCGGCCGTAGTTTTCCCGCACGTCTTGGGATTTAATTGGCACGCCAAGCTCTCTCAAAATTTTAAGAGATGCATCCACATTCCTATCCCCTACACGCATTGCGCCATCGGTAGCAGAAAAATTAAACATTTGCGCCCCGCCGGCAAGCTTAGCAACAATACTTTTTTTATTTGCCCCGGCCTTCGCCATATCATTAATCAAGCGGATTGTGGCGGTATCTACAAATTTCGCCACATTGCTGTTGTTTGTTATCTGGGTAGAATCAGGCAACATGCAATGCGCCATGCCTGCCACCTTATTTACAGGGTCATAAAGACAGATGCCAACGCAACTGCCCAAACCCAGTGTTGTCAGCATTCCGGGGTGTTTAACCACCTTCATATCCGCCATGCCCACCATTGTTTTCGCTGCCATATCAACCTACCCCTAAAGAGCTGAGAATAATTCCAAAAGATTCAAAATCGGGCACCAGCAGGAAGAATCCTGTGGCATTTTTTTCTTGTGTTTCAAACAAAGTGTCAATCAAAAGTACACCTTCGGACATTTTGCTAAATTCGATGGCAGGTACGGAAAGAATTGCCGCAGCCATATCACGGGTAAGCATTGGTGGCGTAGGGGTTACAGATTTGCCTATAAAAGATGCCACCGAACCCAAGTAAGAAGAGCAAAGTATATTACCAATTTCTCCTAGGGCAGATAGCTCCATCTCGGTAAATTCTTCAACTTCCTGCGAATCGCCCCCTACAAGGCCGTTTATAAGCACACGGGCAGATTCGGGCGCAATCAAAAACATCATCATGCCATTAATATCACCCGAAATGTTGACTAAGATGCCGAAAACAATGGCTTCTTCGCCACCCATTATGGCTCCTGCCTCATTAAACTTTACAAGTCTAACTTCCGGCACAGTCATCTTAACTTGGGAGGAAAGCATGGTCGCCAAAGCTCCTGCCGCATTTCCCACGCCAATGTTGCCAATTTCTTTTAATACATCAAAGTGCAGCTCGTTAAGCTGGTTCATATTTCTAAGCAAAATACGCACCCCTTTCTGTGGGTTGGCTATTGCGGCACATTGCCCACAACACGCCTTTGTTTTTTCTGCTCATCAAAAATATATTTAACAATTTCTTCCTGCTGCTCGAGAGGGATGCCTGTAAAAATTACACGGTATTGGAATTTATGGGTGGTTTTTGGCAGAAATTGCTTTTCCAGCACCTGTCCTTTTAGCACCATGTGGTTGTCCCCCAAGATAAATTCGCATCTTATGGGATTTCTTAGATCCATTTCCTTGTCGGTTACAAAGCGCAGGCCGCCACCGCCAATATCTTTAATGATACCTTCAAAGGTTTCCCCTAGCTGGTCTAAGCGCACGGTTTGGATAATGGCACTGTACAAATCCTCGTTTTCCTCTTCTTCCGCTTCCCCTTCAATAATAGAATATTTCATATCAATATTGCAAGAGAAGCGAAAAAACTCCCGTCGTTGCACACGGTAGCCATCATTGGACAAGCGCAGGGCAACAAAATAATTTTCCCCATCCTTAACAAAGCCTTCAAAGTATCCCTTAAAAACCAGCATGGCTTGCTTGGTGTACACTGTTACCTCATATTCCCTACCTTGCAACATATCCAGCAACTGGTCACCCCTGGCGGGTTGGTACACACTTAGGATGTTGTTGCGTTTATCCAAAATATCCAGCACCTTGCTGGTATATACAATTTCGCCCATATTTCTAAATTGCACCTTGATGTCAAGCTTATCCCCCACGGTGATATTGACAAAAGACATGGATTTTGCCCCCTCTTTTTAAAAACTTTTCTAAATTTTATATTATCCGCCAAAGAAGCCGCCAAGCCGCTTCATAAAGCCCTTCATGCCTGATTCTTTGGCAGGTTTTCTGTCCAGTAAGATGTTGCCAATTCTTTCAATTTCCCTTGTAAAGTTGGAATTAGGGAAGGATAGCAAACATGGTTTTTGCTGTTTAACAGCTTTAACCAAGCTTTGGTCAAAAAGTATTGTTCCCAGATGTTCTATATCCATCTCCAAAAATTTTTGTGATACTTTGTGTAGGTTTTTGAAAATCCCATCCCCTTCTTTTTTGTCATCCGCACGGTTTATGACTATTTTGAATTGGGGAATATGCCCACCCCGCTCTTTTACAGATTTCATAAGGGAATAGGCGTCGGTGATGGAGGTGGGCTCGGGTGCACAAACCACAATGCTTTCCCGTGATGCTACTACGAATTTTAGTACGGCGTTGGAAATGCCCGCACCTGTGTCGATTAGAATAATATCCGCCATGTGGTCCAATTGTACCAACTTGTCAACCATGGTGCTAAGGGCATCTTCGCCCGCATTTGCCATTTCGGTAAGCCCGCTGCCGCCGGATATGAAGCCCAAATTACTTTCAAGGCGGGTTATTGCTGCATCCAATGTGCATCTTCCGTGTATTACGTCCAACAAGCTACGCTCAGGGGCAACGCCCAACAAAATTTCAATATTTGCAAGCCCAAGGTCTGCATCCAGCACAATTACCCTATAACCCTGCCGTTGAAGGAAAAGCCCCAAATTGACGGTAAAATTCGTTTTACCTACGCCACCTTTGCCGCTGGTTACGGCAATAACCCTTGCCCCAAATATAGGTACTTCGGGCAAGGCAACCTCGCTACGTGAATTTAGCAAATCTCTCAGCTTATCAGCTTGATCCATAACTTCTCCCCGCTAAAAATCATCGTCATTAAGCCCAAGAAGGCGCATTGCCACCTCGCCGGGCGCAATGGTTTTAATGTCATCAGGCACATTTTGCCCAAAGGTGATGTAGGACAGTTTTTTACCCGTGTTGTAACAAACATTAACAATGGAGCCCAACTTGCCCGTTTCATCCATTTTAGTGAAGATAATTTCAAAATCACAGATATTGGTAAATGTATCGATAATATCAAGCATGTCCTCGTATTTGGTGGTTAGGGAAAGTACCAAAAACACTCTTAAATCATCCACCGCATCTAAAAATTGCACCAGCTCCCCTAAATGTTCCCGATGTTTATGGGAGCGGCCTGCCGTGTCGATAAGAATAATGTCGCAAGTATCCTTGCTGTCACGAATATGCTTGGTCAAGTCGTCAGGTTTATATGCAACAGCCACATCAATACCTAAAATATCGCCATAGGTTTTAAGTTGCTCCACTGCGGCAATGCGGTAAGTGTCGGCAGTTACAAGGTTAACATCCATGCCACGGTTAAGGGATAAATCCGCTGTTAGCTTGGCTATGGTTGTGGTTTTGCCCACACCCGTAGGTCCTACAAAAGCAAATTTTTGCGGGTTGCCTTTGGCGGGTTTGGTAGCAAGCCCTTGTGGCTCTCCAATTATCCCTACAAGGCTATTATACACCACCGCAACAATTAATTCAATATCAATTTGTTCGTGGGAGGCATCTTCCGGCAATTCATCTAAAATTTCCTGGGCAATATGGGGTAAAACTTGGTTTTCCACCAGTGTATCGTAAAAAACTTGCAACATGTTGTTTTGGTATATTCGTTGCCTGTCCGCCTTGTAATTGCCCGCCTTTGCCACACTAAGCTGGCTTTGGGCACGCCCCAAAGCATCACCTGTAGTGTGCAGCATATCCGACAGCATTTTAATGCGCTGTTCTTTTTCGTCAATTTGTGCAGACAATTGGGCAACCTGCGCCACCTGCTCAAAACCTGTGGTTTTGGGCATTTCAAATGTTGGCTCAGGGGCTTGGGGTTGTTTAACCTTTTCATCATGGGCGGCGGTAACCTCCACATAAGACTTGCGCAAAAAAGCAAATATTCCCTTTGGCTGGATTTTTTTGATGTTGATAACCAAAGCATCCAAGCCCATCTCGTCCCTGATTTTTTCGATGGCCTCCTGTTCGGTAGCCCCGGTAAATTTTTTAATTTTCACGTGCTACCTCCTTTTGCCACAGGCGGATTATCGTATTGCAGATAGGTTGCTGTGCCAAGGGCGGGGGCAATCCCCACCCTACAAGGCAACCATTCCTACGGATTGTATTTCTGCATTGGCTTCCAATTCGTTATAAGACAGTACCACCAAATCAGGCGCAATAGGCTCCACCAGCCGCTTAAAATAGGCACGCACAATAGGTGATGTTAGGATAATGGGCTGGCGACCCATGCTGGTTAACTTATTAACTTCTGCGCTTAATTTATCAAAGATTTGCTGGGTTATGGCAGGATCAAGGGCAAGATAGCTGCCCTGCTCTGTCTGGGTGACAGATTGCATAATTTGCTGCTCCAAATTAGGGTCAACTGTAATTACGGAATTCATCTCGCCGGCAAAATACTTGCGGCTAATAGAGCGTTTTAATGCCTGCCGCACATATTCGGTTAGCATATCCGAATCCCTTGTGATTTGGGCATAATCCGCTAAGGTTTCTAAAATCGTCACCAAATCACGGATTGTTACACCTTCACGCAGCAAATTGCTTAACACCTTTTGGATTTCGCCGTAATTCATCAGCTTTGGCACAAGCTCTTCCACCAGCACCGAATTAGCTTCACGGATATTGCCCACAAGATTTTGCACATCTTGGCGGCTCATCAACTCATGTAGATGGGCTTTTATAACCTCAGTCAAGTGGGTTGCGATTATGGCGGGCGGATCCACAACCGTGTATCCAAGCGCCTCTGCCCGCTCCCTTTGGGATTCGTTAATCCATAAGGCGGGCAAGCCCAAATAAGGCTCCACAGTTTCAATGCCGTCAATTTCCTCTTCGATATATCCGGGATTCATAGCCATATAGTGGTCAAACATAATATCACCGCCGGCAACCTCCACACCCTTGATGTGGATGCGGTATTCGCTGGGGGGCAGGCGGATATTGTCCCGCACACGTATCATTGGCACAACCGTACCAAGTTCCAGCGCAATTTGTCGGCGTATCATAACTGCCCTATCCATTAAGTCGCCGCCTTGGCTGGTTTCTACCAGTGGAATAAGGCCGTATCCGATGAATAGGGTAATTGGATCCACCCCAAGTAGGGTATTAACATTCTCCGGCCGCCTAATTTCTTCCAGCTCTGCTTCTACACCTTCGGTTGCGCCGCCGATTTCTGTGGCAACAGCCGCAATAGCCTTGCGATGCTGTACCCGTGTGCCAAAGAAAACCAGCAAAAGCCCAAAGGGCACAAAGAAATACCAAGGCAAACCGCCAAAAAGCCCAAGGAAGGCAACCGCACCGCCTGCAATGTATAAAACAATGCTTTGGCTAAAAAGCTGGCCGCCAAGCTGGCTGGTAATGCCGTTTTCGGAAGTGGTTTTTGTAACCAAAATACCTGTGGCAACAGCAATCAAAAGGGCGGGTATTTGCCCCACAAGCCCATCACCAATAGTCATCAGCGAAAAAACTTGGAAGGCATCGCCGATTTCCAAAGGTTCGCCGCCGTGCAGGCCAAGGCTGCCCATAACCGTGCCGCCAATTAAGTTTATCAGGGTTATCAAAATCGCTGCAATAGCGTTATTTTTAACAAATTTAGCGGCACCATCCATGGCGCCGTGGAAGCTGGCTTCGTCTGTAATTTTCTTTCTGCGTTCTTTAGCTTCCTCGTCGGTTATTGCGCCTGCATTAAGGTCTGCATCCACCGCCATTTGCTTACCGGGCATGGCATCAAGGGTAAAGCGGGCAGAAACCTCCGCCACACGTTCAGAACCCTTGGTGATAACCAAAAAGTTAACAATTACAATAACCGCAAAAATAATAAAACCAAGTACCAGGTTGCCTTGCACCACAACCTCGCCAAAAACTTGGATAACATTACCCGCAAAGCCTGTGCCAAGAATTAGGCGGGTGGCAGACAAGTTAAGCACCAAGCTGAAAATGGTAGTTATCAAAAGTAGCATGGGAAAGGCGGACATTTCCATGGCCTCTTTGGCGTATAGGGCGTTAAGCAAAATCATCAGCGCAAAGCCAATGTTAATCATAACCAAAAAATCCATCATCCAGTGCGGCACAGGCACGATGATAAGCAAAACCGCCAAAACGATACCAACACCAATAATAAACTCTTTTGGCAATGTTCTCATGGCTTCACCCCTCTCATTAAATGGTTAGCTGTGGCTCTCTCACGCTGTACACATATGCCAAAATTTCGGCAACTGCCTGCCAAAGCTCGGCGGGTATCTCATCCCCCACATCTACCACGCTGTACAGGGTGCGGGCAAGGGGTTTGTTTTCCACAATCATAACTTCATTTTCATTTGCAATATCACGTATTTTGTGGGCAAGATTGTCTGCACCTTTTGCCACCAAAACCGGGGCTTTCGCCGACAGGCGATTGTATTTTATAACGCAGGCAAAGTGGGTTGGGTTTGTGATAACCACATCTGCCCCGGGCACCTCCTGCATCATACGGCGCATACTGGTTTCCCGCATTTTTTGGCGTATGCGACCCTTTATCATGGGGTCACCTTCTGCTTGCTTGTATTCATCTTTAATTTCTTGCTTAGTCATACGCAGGTCTTTTTCGTGCTTAAATTTATTATAAGTAAAGTCAATTGCCGCTACAAAAATGTACAAAACACCGATGGTGATGCCCACAGTAACATATACATTGGCAATGTAGGCAATTGCCGCCCATAAATCCATGTAGAAGAACATGGCTATCATGTCCAGCTCGCTAACCAGCACAAAATACACAACAGCAAGTATCACACTAAATTTAATTAGGGTTTTTACCAGCTCCACAAGTATTTTTAGGGAGAAGATTTTTTTAATACCCTTAGCGGGACTCATCTTAGAAAATTTTGGCTGCATGGGCTTGAATGTGGGCTTCCAGCCAACTTGTGCCAAATTTATCATAAGTCCAAGTGCCATAACCACAAGGGCAACCGGCAAAAATATAAGTATGATTTGTCCAAACATCGTCCAAATATGGCGTGCCATAGCTTGTGTTTCCATTAATTCGGCCGTTCTTGCGCCATATTGGAAGTTGGTTGTAATAAGTCCCGCAAGGCGGTTAAGCATACCCGGCGCAAACATACGCAGTGATGCAAATGCAGCAACAAACAGCACCGCCGTGCCAATTTCTTGAGATTGGGCAACTTGCCCTTCTTCACGGGCTTTTTCTCGTTTTTTAGGGGTTGCTTTTTCGGTTTTTTCGGCAGATGGCTGGTTGAAAAAACCCAAATCCATGGGGATAAGTATCTGCCTGTCCAAGTTAATTGGTTTCAACCGGCACCATCCTCCACATCATTTCCACAATATTCGCCACAACATCTACCATCACCATGTCAAATGCACCGATAAGGAAGGGCATAATAAAGTAAATTACCACAAGCCCGGCCATAACCTTAATTGGCAAACCCACCACAAACACATTCATATTAGGCACGGCTTTTACCAAAATGCCCAAAACAATGTCCACAGTAAGGATGGTGCCAACCACGGGCAATGCCATGCGCAAGCCCAAGTGGAAGTAGTTTACCATTATTGAAAGCATTTGACCCGCCAAATGTTCGTTACCCAGTACCACAGCCTGTCCCAGCCCTATGATGCCAAAGCTGTCAAAAAACGCTTGGATAACCAGATGGATTGCACCCGATGTCATAAAAAACACACTAACTATTAGGAAGTATAGGTTGCCTGTTATGGGCGTTTGCTGCATCCCAAAAGGATCCATAACATTTACCATGCCAAAGCCAATTTGAAAATCCACCAACTGCCCTACAAAGTGGAAGATGGAGAATAGCACCATCACCACAAGGCCGATGATAATACCCACCAAAAACTCACTCATCAAAAGTATGGCAAAGCCTGTGATGCTAAGGTCGTAAGGAGGTAGCTGCACCACATTGGCAACAAAGGCAAGTAGCGCAATACCCAGTGAAAGCACCAAGCGGGCTTGTATTGGCAGGTTTTGACCTGATGTAACGGGTAGGATGATGAAAAACCCCATAACCCGCACAAATACAGCCATAAACACATCTATATTAGAATACAGGTAAACCAAGGTTTGGGCGGCGGTTAAATCCAATTATTTCACCACCCTTTAAGATAGCAAATGATACGGGATGTCGTAGAAAAGAGAGCGGGTAAATCCCGTTAAATTATTTATCATCCACGCACCAAAAAATATCAATGCTAAAAATACAGCCAAAATTTTAGGCACAAAGGCCAAAGTCGCCTCTTGTATGGATGTGATAGTTTGGAACAAGCTAACCATAAGCCCCACAATCAATCCCAAAATCAGCGGCGGGGCGGCGGTTAAAATAACTGTCCAAATAGCATTTTGCATAACTGTCATTACGGTTTCTGGTGATAGCATAATTAGAGCCTCCTCAGAAAGTCGCCATGGCGGTTTGCACAATCAAATGCCATCCATCTACCAGCACAAACAGCATTACCTTAAAAGGCAGGGAAATCATAGCGGGGGGCAGCATCATCATGCCCATCGCCATCAGTACTGATGCCACAACCATGTCAATTATAATAAATGGGATAAAGATGAAAACGCCGAAAGCAAAGCCGATTGCCAGTTCGTGCAATATAAATGCAGGTATCAGCACATAGTTTGGTATGGTATCAAGGTCGATTATTATGTTATTTTCGTCCGTCTCATACTCCACACCGGCAAGGTTGGAGAAAAAGGTGATATTTTCACCCATAGCGGGGCCGGGCCTGCCCAGCATAAAGCGACGCAGGGCAGCCATGCCATTGTCAATCGCCTCTTCTTGTGTAATGTACCCAGCCGCTAAGGGTTGAAAGGCATTTTCATTAATTTCGGTTATATAGGGGTTCATTATAAACAGGGTAAGCACCAAGGCGATGCCGATAAGCACCGTATTTGGCGGCATTTGCTGCGTGCCCATCCCCGAACGCAGAAAGGAGAAGATTATGATTAGGCGGGTGAATGATGTCATCACGACCAGCAATGCGGGCAATAAGGCGATAAGTACAGATAAAAACAGAATTTGCAGGGTGACAGAACCTTGCAAAGCCTCGTCATCCAACCCTTCTGCCGGGGGGGTGATATAAATTTGGGGCAGGTCGGGAAAAACCCCTGCCTGTGTATAATCTGCGGCAAAGGGATGTGCAAATGCAGCAAAAACCAAAACACACACAAACAGGATTTTCCACACCCGCTTGTGCTTCATATACACTTTTCCAATTTTCGCCAATTTTTGCATACATTCCCTTTCCAGCGTAATTCTACCATAATTTGCCCATCAAATGGAAAATCTATTCCTTCGGCTGGGTATCGTCCGTTTGAGATTTGGCATCGTCCTTCTTTTTGGGCATCAGGCGGGACAAGTATTTCTCAAATGGCATGTCGGGCAGGGGTTTGTTGTCAATAATAATAGAATCTCCGCTGACTTCGCCAAGAAGGGTTATGCCGTTACGACTAACCCCAATGAGAAAAAATTTGTCACCCGCCTGCACCAGTTGTACAGAACTTTGCGGACCAACGCCAAGCCCTTCCACCATTTTGATATTTCTATGGTGGCGGCTACCGAGCCCACCCCTCACTTTACCCATAAGGCGTATGGAAAAGTACGCTAAAAAAAGTACAAGGGCAAGTACACCAATAACGGTCAAAAGTTGCCAAGCCGAAGCCAAGCCGTCCGTGGAGAAAGGCGATGCAGATTCCGGCGGGTTAATGTAAAGTACAGCAAACATGCCCTAACCTATAACCTTTGCTACAGCCTCCAAAACCCTGTCGTGCTGGAAGGGTTTTACAATAAAGTCCCTTGCGCCCGCTTGGATAGATTCCACAACCATGGATTGTTGCCCCATGGCAGAGCACATAACAACAATAGCATCTGCATCAAATTCCTTAATGCTCTTGGTGGCTTGGATGCCATTCATTTCGGGCATTGTAATGTCCATGATAACCAACTTGGGCTTTAAGGCCTTGTACTGCTCTACGGCTTTTAGGCCGTTTTCTGGCTCGCCCACCACCTCATAGCCATTTTTTGTCAAAATGTCTTTCAACATCATGCGCATAATTGCTGCATCATCAACAAGCAATATGGTTTTTTCTGCCATTTTTTTCTCTCCTTTGTCTAAGTGGTTTCGTTATATTCTGTGTTCTGCATTAACAATGTCAGTAACCCTGATGCCGAAGTTTTCGTCAATTACTACAACTTCGCCTTTTGCAACAAATTTGCCATTTACCAAAATATCAATCGGCTCACCTGCCAACTTATTAAGCTCAATAATAGAGCCCGGGGAAAATTCTAAAATATCCTTAATTTTCCTTGTGGTTCTACCCAGCTCCACTGTCACTTCCAGCGGCACATCCATTATAATTTCGATGTTTTCTTTTTGCTGCATAACATCAGTTATATCAAAACTTTGAAACTGCGCCGGCTGGGCTGCCACGGGGGGCATTGGCATATATTGAGGTTGGTGGTATCCCGGTGGCGGAGCGTATCCGTGGGGTGCATAGCCAGGAGGCGGGGCGTGTCCCGTTTGTGCTGGTTGATGTATATCCATAGGTGGTGACCCTCCTTCCATTGGTTGCTGTGCGGGCTGTGGAACAGGTTGTTTCGGTTGCTGTGCGGGTTGTGGAGCGGCCGCATGCGGCTCCTCTTCCTTTGCATCAAAGGAAGATTGCATGGTTTCCACCATATATTTAGCAAAGCTCATGGGTAAAAGCTGCATAATACTGGAATCCACCAGCATGCCGATTTCCATCCTAAACTCCACACATACAGCATGATCCTCTTCAAAGCCAAGCCCTTGCAAGATAACTTCATCCCCAAAATCCACTAAGGATGCTTTGGGTGTGTCTATATCAATTTTCATATTAACAAGGGACGCAAGGGATGTGGATGATGAGCCAATCATCTGGTTCATAACCTCTTGGATGGCGGAAAAATCCATCTCATTTAGCTCTTCATCACCCTCCACCTCACCACCATATCCCATCATTAGGCTGGTGATAACTTTCACATCCCGCTGGTTAAGCAGAAGTAGGTTTGTGCCTTTTATGCCTTCCACATAATCTACACGAATGCCTACGCAGGGTTTTTCGTATTTATTGGCAATATCCGACAGGCGTATAATGGAGACCCGTGGTGTTGTTATTACAACCCTTTGCCCCAACAAGGCAAAAAGGGTTGTAGCAGACGTTCCTATGGAGATATTGCCCAGTTCGCCCAAAACATCTTTTTCTTCGGGAGTGAGAAGGTTGTTTAGCTCGTCATCGTCACCGTTATCGCTTTGTAAAGTATCATCAACAATATCTTCGATAACCTCCTCAGACCCTGCCGAATCTTCTGTTTCTGTGCCGCCCAACAAGGCGTTAATCTCCTCTTGGGATAACATATCAGCCATGGTCTATTCCTCCCTTTGTATAAGTTTTGTGATTTGCACAGCATTGCGCCCTCGGCTGATGCCTGCCTTGGCGTAAAACTTTTTCAACGGACCCACACGCACCTCGAAATCCGCATCTGTATAGGAATCCAGCATAAGCACGTCACCTATTGCCAAATTCACAAAATCGCTTACCATAATATTGGTGCGTCCCACCACGGCGGAAATTGCCACATCCGCTTTTTCCAGCTTGTCCTGCAAGTCCTCAGTATAGTCCGTATCAGAGTCATCACGGGCTGTGGCAAACCAATATTTGGTGTATAACCTGTCAAGCACAGGCTCGATAACCGGTATAGGTAGGCAAAAGTTCATCAAACCCTCCACATTCCCCACTTTTACTGACATGGTGATAAGTGCGGTGGTTTCTGTCGGCGGTATAATTTGCCCAAATTGCGGGTTTGTTTCTATACGGTTTAAGCGTGGGCGTATTTCTTTAACATTCTCCCAAGCTTCCGGTAATGGGTTTAGCATATGTGCCACAACCCTTTCCAGTAAAACCTTCTCAATCTCCGAAAAGTCCCTTATTTGTTTGATGCCCGTTCCCGGACCGCCCAGTATCCTATCAATTATAGCATAACCAATATTGGCAGAAAGTTCCAAAATTATGGAGCCTTTTAGGGGCAAAAGTTCCACAATAGACAGTATGCAGGGGTTTGTTAGGGCGTTGGAAAATTCGTTAAACGCCACCTGCTCCGCCGAGATTACCTCAATATTAACAGCGGCACGCAAATAACCCGATAAGAAAGAAGAAAGCGAGCGGCAATAGGAATCATACATGATTTCCAAAGTGCGCTGTTGCTCTTTATTCACTTTTTGCGGGCGAGCAAAATCATAAGGTACAATGGGTTTTTTGCCCTTTTCCTGCAAGGTGGCTTCTTCCACCTCCAAGGCCGCACCGCCGTCTGATATACTTCGCAACAACTCATCAATTTCAGATTGACTTAAAACCTCAGCCATCTATATTTGCACCCACTTTCTATCGCAAAGTAACGTAAACGTCACGATTAATGCACCGCAAATTGATTAAAATAAACTTCCACAATCATAGGGCTTGCAAAAGCCGCTTGTAAGGCAGTTAAAATATCCTCACGCAACACATCCGCCCCATCGGGACGGCGCAACTCCTCCGCCGTGGCACGGCGCAAAATGCTGGTTACCGCATCCCGCACAACAGGTTGGCGTTCTGCCAAAAGTATCCAAAAATCATCGGCGGCTTCTTCGTCCAAATTGTTAATGCCAAGGGATAAGTTGACCAAAACAAAGTTGTTTGGGCCACCGGGGCTGGTTGCCAACAAGTTGGTTGTAATAGAATCACCTAAATCGAAAATGCGCTGGTCTAAGGCCGATGGCACTTCTGTTAAAACATGGGATACATTGCCGCTTGCAGAATCACCATCGTTGCCCATGTTCATTATCAAAAACACGGCAACCCCCGCAAGTGCTAATATAATCACCGCAAGCATTGCCACAATAATAAGCATCATGCCTTTGTTGTTGCCTTTTGATTCTTCGGACATAAGGTTTACACACCCTTTCTAAGAGGTTTAATTAACTTGTGTCAAGATAATTTCCACACGCCTGTTAGCTTGGCGGCCTTCCGCCGTGGCATTGTCTGCCACAGGGCGGTGCTCGCCATGGGAAACCACCGTAACCATATCAGGATCAACTACTTGAAATTGGTATATCATTAAATTTGCAACGGCATGGGCACGCCCTGCGCCAAGCATCCTGTTATCAGGAAAAACTATTGATCCACGCATGGGTACATTATCCGTATGGCCTTCGATGGAAACATGTACCTGCCCACGCAATTCTCCGATAGCAGATGCAATGGCTTCTAAAATAGGCATAACCTCAGGTCGTATTGTAGCACGTCCGCTGTCAAAATACATATCACCGTGGGCACTGATAACAATGCGCCCATCTTCGCCAATATCCACATCCACATGGTCACCCACCATTAAATAGTAGGCAAAATACGTCCGCAGTACATCCGCCACCATTTCCATTTGGTTTTGGTGGTGTCCATCGCCGCCGGTTGCCACTGGCCGCTCAAAACTTATGGTGTTAAAATCCGGTAATGTTACAATGCCGTTGCCCATCAGGTCGTTTATGCCTTGCCCTGCAAAATCAAAGGGCGCAGGCAGGTTGTTGCTAAACGATGCGGCAATTACCAGCCGCTCCCACAACTCCTCATCCACCTCGGAAAGGGCATAAAGCATAACAAACAGGGCAAACAAAACCGTCATCAAGTCCGAATAGGACAACAGCCACAACGCCTGCCCGCCGCCTTCTTCCTTTTTCTTGCGTTTAGCCACTAAGCATCCCCTCCGCCTTCAGTGGAGGCTTTCCGTAATGAAGGTGCCAAGAAAGCCTTCAGCTTTTCTTCAATAATGCGAGGGTTTTCGCCATTTTGGATAGACAGCATCCCCTCTATCTGAACTTCTTTTAGCAACATTTCTTGGGCATTAAAAATCTGCAATTTACGGGAAATCGGGGATGCGATAAAGTTTGCCACAAGCGCACCATAAAATGTGGTTATCATAGCAAGTGCCATGTTTTGCGCCAAAAGCTCAATATCCTGCAAGTTGCCCATCATCAAAACCAGCGCAACCATCGTACCAACCATGCCCCAAGCGGGTGCCATGGCAGCAGCCATATCCCAAAGGCTTCTTATATCATTATGCCTGTTTTCCATGTAAACCATTTCAGTTTCCAATACAGAACGCACAAGCTCGGGGTCTGCACCATCCACAACAAGCATTATGCCTTTTTGCAAAAACGGGTCATCCATGCTCTGGGCAGATTCTTCCAGCGCAAGCACCCCTTCACGTCGGGCAAGGTTGGAAAGGTTAATTATATTTTCGATGGTGCCTGTGTGGTCAAATTTTGGTGGCAAAAAAACCATTTTGGCGGCTAAAAGTGCCTTTATAACCCTGTCTAATGGGTTTGCAATAAGTATAGATGCAAACACACCACCAATAACAATCATTATAGAACCTGCATCAACGAAAGCCATGATGGAATCCACCGGCGCATCACCGTTAAAAACTATGGTTAGCAGGGTAAAAACTATACCGGCTATCAGACCTATCAACGAAGCTAAATCCACAGCGCAACCCCCTTAAATGTTGTATATATCACGTTTGAACTGTTTTGTAAGTGCAATTATATCCTCAACAGATTCTTTAACAATAAATTTGCTACCTGTGGTGGTTGTTATTGTGGTGTCGGGGTTTGCCTCCACCAGCATTATAAGCTCACAGTTTAGCACAATTTCTTTGTCATTTAATCTGGTAATTTTTATCATAAAATACCTCCAAAAACATACTTCCCAATATCATAACAGAATCCGTCAAAAAAGTCAAGTTTTAATTGGCATTGCCGTGGGGTGGGGTCCTGCCCCACCCATCACGACTGCCTTTGAAGCGGGGCAAGCCCCCGGCATTATCTACGTAAATTTACAAGCTCTTGCAGCATTTCATCTGACGTGGATATCACACGGGAATTGGCTTGGAAGCCTCTTTGTGTGGTTATCATCTCGGTAAATTCTGCCGCCATGTCCACATTACTCATTTCCAACGTGCCGCCAAGTATATTTGTTCCGCCCTGTCCCGGTGTTAGGCCGATGCCGTCAAATTCACCGCTGTTTGCGGTCATAGAGAACAGGTTGCCGCCCATGGCCGCAAGGCCTGCCGGATTATCAAATAGGGCAATGGCAATTTGCCAAAGGTCAAAACGCTGACCATTGCTAAATGTACCGGAAATTATACCATCGCCGCCAATGGAAAGGCCAAGCAGCCTGCCGGCCTCCAAACCATCCATGTTGCGGGCATTTACGGTGGTGTTTTGGTTTACCTGTGTCATGGTGCTAAAATCCAACCTGATGTATCTGTTTGTGGCAGTTGGTGCACCAGGACCTGTACCCGCACCATGCACTTGTCCAAAAACCAAATCGGGGTTCATGCCGGCACCGGGTGTTAGCACCATGTAATTCACAAATCCACCCATGGTAGATGGCACAACAGGCGGTGTGCCCGCAGCCGGTGGAATTACAGGGTTGCCGCTTTCGTTAAACCTAAAACTTGTAAGCAGTGTCCAGCCGGTATCGGGCGGTGTTGTTGGTGGGTCAACCGGCACAACCACGCCCGCCGCACTCACATTAAAAGCCATATTATCATCAGTACGGGTCATGGTATTGCTTCTAAACACATCCCAGCCCGGCGGTGTGCCGGCTGCATTCCATCTAAACTCAATATCCATACGGTAGTTTGTTCCAAGGGAATCTTGGAAGGTGATATTGGACAAGATGGGCTCGGCACCGGCGGTTGCTTCTGTGCTTCGGATATTGTCCCTAATGGATACATTGCCCGTGGCACGGGGCGGCACATTGCGCATTTGCGGCCCAATGGTTATACCTTGCACGGGTTGGCGCACAGGGCCGATAATATTCCCCTCTGCATCCCTTGCGGGGCCGCCTGCTATATTATCCCAGCTGGTTGGCCAGCCCTGCAACAAAAGCCCGTTGGGCAAGCCGATATTCCAGTCCTCATCCCTTACAAAATCGCCTGCACGGGTAAAAAACACGCCGCCAACCGCATCACCAACCACGAAAAAGCCTTCGTTTTCAATCATCAAATGCAATGGGTCATCAGTACGTTGTGCTGCACCTGTGGACATGTTGCGGCTAATGCTGTTTACATTAACACCAAGACCCACCTGCATTGGGTTTGTTCCCCCCCGCCCGGCTGCCGGGTTTGGTGCACTTGCCCCCGACAGGGTTTGGCTAAATGCCTCCGCAAAGGTCATGCGGCTGGCTTTGAAGCCCGTTGTATTTACATTGGCGATATTGTGTGCAATAACATCCATCCGGCTCTGGTGGGTGCGCAGTCCGCTAACACCAGAAAACATAGAACGCATCATAACTTTATCCTCCTCAAAAGATAGCCAATGCTATCCGTTTGCCGCAGGTTGCGACGATTTTTCATACAATCCGGCAAAGCCGTGCATTTGCACTCCCACAACTCTAACCGGTCTTGCGTCTTCTTCTTCCTCACAGGCTTGTCCGCCTGTGGTTATAAGTGTTTCGGTATGCTCTCTCTGCTCTATTTGCCATAAAGACTGTTTGAAGGCACGCAGTTTTTCAGCAAATTCTGCCATTTCCTGCTCTGTGCCATTTTCGGGGCGGTGGTGCGCCACAAATTCTGCAATGCGCCTGTTTTTCTCGTCATCACACATGGCGTTTAGGCCACGCACCATCCTGTCTTTGTAATGGGCAATGGCAGCGGACAATTTGTAGCTTAAATCCACTTGGTTGCCTCCTTAAAGGCACTGTGCGGCACTCCGTCTGTCATTCGGGAATGCAAAACCTCTTATAAAAGTCCGGTTTACACAATCACAGCACCGTCGATATTGGTAAAAACTTGATCCTGCTGGTTAAGTGCTGTTATCACCACTTTGTTAGTAATGTTTACCACCAGTGCAATATTGTCAATCAGCACCAAACCGTCACGTATGCCCTTTCCTTGGGCTTTTGCCACGCCTTGCTCCAACCTTTGCAGTTGTTGCCCGTTAAGCCTAATATTTCTGGCATCCAACCTTGCGTTGGCGTGTTTGGAAAAGTGAACATCCTTTTGGTTTTGGCGCAAGCCTTCCATCATCTGTTGGAAATCACTTCCATTTACAGCTTGGCTTGCCGCCACATTTTGCAGTTGTGCCTTGGTGTGGGTTTGGTGCTGTGCAGGGTTGATTATTCGGTTGTTAATAATAGGTTGCATAACAATCACTCCTACTCATCATCGTCAGCTGTGCCAAAGCCCATAAACTCACGATAAGGCATTATTTCTGCACTGTCATCGTCCTGCATTTTCAGCCCAACCCAAACCTGTCCATTGCGGATAAAAGCATCGGTTACAATGGCGTCACGGTCATCATATTGCACAATATATGGCGGGGTTCCCGCACCCATTCTGCGCAAATTAATGGCTTCGGTTAGGAAGTTGATTTGGTCAATACGGTGGTCATTTCCGCCAACGGTGGCGTAAACATTGCCATCACGTATGCTAAGGCCTTGGATGGTACCGCCTGCCGCAATATCGCCGCTGGCAAACAAACCAATATATTGCCCAAGAATTAAGGACCTGTCTGCAATATTAACAACCTCGCCCACAGGCACACGCTCGTTACCAATGGCAAGCATGGGGAAGGGGCCGGTAAAGTCAATAAACTCCACACGTCCTTCGATAAACTGTGGCGGTTCGCCGCTTACAGCTTGCACATATCTGCCAACCAATGCCAAGCTTTGGCTGATAATGCCGCTGGAATTAAGGTTGTTGTTGATATTGCTAAGCAAGGTAAGCGTTAATGCAAGGCTGTCATCTGCCGCCATACGCACATCGGTTAAGCGCACCCTGTCAGGCTCCTCTTGCCCTTCACGGTGGATAACAAGCCAAGGCTCGCCCGCACGTATTTCAACCGAATCCACACGCCCGGCAACCTCCGTTAAAGAGCCCGTTATGGGATTTCGGCTTATGGCCATAACATGCTGCCCCATCATGCCAAAAGCATGGGTGCGGTTAAATGTCGCATTAAGATTCTGCATCTGCTCCAAGGATGAAAATTGAGCCATTTGCGCAATAAAATCCCTGTCGTCCATTGGGTTTAGGGGGTCTTGATGGCGCAATTGGGTGATAAGCAGGTTCAAAAATGCGTTTCTGTCCAAATCGTTGGTTGCCTCTCTCAAAATCGTTGGTAGGGGTGCGTTGGGGTCAAAGGGCATGCTATAACGCGGGTCAACAGTCGCCATAAAATCACTCCTTCCTTATACTTGATAATCGATTGCATTTTCTTCCACCTCTGCCACGGTGGGTGTTGGAGCCGCAGCTTCTTCATCAGCCATTGCCGCCGCCATCATGTCACGGATACGCCGGTCGCTTACCTCACGTCCAAATTCCATAAACTCATGTGGGTCATTTTCGTTGCGCACATTAACTTCAATATCCGCAATGTTAATGCCCGCCTGCTCCAAAGAATCCCGTAGGTTGTTAAAACCTGCTTCGATTAACTCTTTCACCCTTTGGTTTTCGGCGGTAAATTGGGCAGTTACAATGCCGTTGATGGTGGCAATGCGCATTGTCAAATCCCCTAAATGCTCAGGCTTTAGCTGTATGCGCATTTCTGCCATACCTTCGCCGCTTACAAAGCGCACTTGTTGCACAATTTGGTCAGCGATGGTTTGTGGTGTAACCACGGGGGAAGCCATAGCCATTGGTATAGATTGGGTAGATGCAACATTACTTTGCACAGGCACTTCAACCGCTGCACTATGGATTGCTGCTGGCATAATATCGCCAATAGTTGTTTGCAAATTTTCCGCCACCGGCGCTACCGCTTCCTTGGTTGCTGCCAAGTCGGCTGTGGTGTTGGTATTTGCAGTGTTTTGTGTGGTTGTAGCATTTGCGTGTGCGGGCACTTCCATAACTTCCTGCACGGGTTCGCCAATTGCCAAATCGGTTTCAATGGCATCAAAGCTTTCGCCATCAAAAAGCTGTGTGGGTGGGCGGTTGTGCAAGTTATGGTTTTCGGAAACTCGCTTCAATCCTTCCAACACCGGCAGGGCTTCGGGGTAATTGAGAAGCTCCACTTGACTTTCCATGTCCTCGGCTGTCATCAATACCAAAGCACGATTTTCTGCATCACCCAAGGCTTCCAGCGGCATTTCCAGCTTTTGCAAAATTTCTTGCAAAGCCTCCATGGTAATGCCCAAAATCGCTGCCATTTCAGCTAAAACCAGCTCTTGGTCAGCATCATCCAAAGCGGGAGCGTAATCCGCAGCAGCATCAGTAATGGCTTGTGTTTCTGCGGTTTGTTCGACCCCGGAAGTGTGGTTTTGGCTCTGTTCCGTAGTTGTGTTGTTTTCGCTTCTGCCAGCAGATTCTGCAGGCCTGTCATTACGAATAGGCTCACGATTGTCCCGTTGCCTATCCTGCCTTGGTTCGTTGGCGGAAGATACACCGGCCATAACACTGTCAAACCCGGCATTTTCACCACGATTGGTACGATTGTTAGCAGCACGTGTCTGCACTCCTTGCACAACAGCATTGGTTAGTGAATTAATCATCTTTTCACCTCCTCTTGTTAAATAGGATATTTATCTCAAGCAACGATACCGTAGCGGCGCACAGCGTGCGACCCCAAGCGGCAAGCCGCAAAAGACCAAATTAATGTTTAATTCGGGTACATTTGGCGGTACAAAAGTGCCGCCGTGTCAATACTAAGCTGGTTAATAATCGCCACCCGCTGATTAACGGGTAAATCCACCATAACCCTTGCAATCATAGGCATATCCGTGGTCGCCATAGATTCGATTACACGAGCAACCGTAATAGGTGAAGCACTGCCCCAGCTTGACAAGTAGTTCTGCCATCTTTCTTCCATCGCATGCTGCCCTGCCGCTGCTGCAAAAATCTCCTCAGCGGTTTCCGGGTGCATGGTTTCAAAAAAATTAACGAAAGCATCTATGTTATTTTCGGCAATTTCCCTTTCAAATCTTTCCCTGTCGGCAAGTATTTCTAAATGATGCTCTTCAATTTCCCGCAGGCGGTCCAGCTCCATCAAATCCTCGTTTGCGGCAGTGTATAGCACATCCCGCTCCTCAGCAACCGCCGCATTGTCGGCAATGGTCCGCTCCAGTTGGTTTTCCAGTTCCAAAATTTGCGCTTCCAAGCCGGCAATGGTGTCAGCAGGGCTATAAGTCTGAATCGGCAAGCCTGTTTCCGGGTCATATTCCGCCTCCGCAAACATACCTCCCACAATGGGTAGGTTGCGAAGCATGGGCAAAATCACATTGGTGCGCAACCCAAACACATCAAAAGCCACAAGGGCAGTAAAACCGCCCGCAAGCACAATAAAAATCAAAAGGATGATAAGCCAAATCTTTTTCTTGCCACCCTTTTCGGCTTTTTTCTGTTCTTTTTTCATGGCTTTTGCCATTTTTTTGTTGGCCTTTGGGTCACCCGCCGTGGCTGGGTTTGCCGCCGTTTTCACATTTGCCATTATATCAACTCCGGCTTCCTCGATAACTTACAATCTCATCAATAACCTTCTGTTCTGCTTGTTTTTCCTCATTCAAAAACTCTTCATAATCATTTTCTTTCAGCACATCCAATGCTTTGCGGTTCTTCATGGCCTCTACCAGTTCTATCCGCTTTTCTTCCACCCGTTGTTCTGCCAGTTGAATAGCCGCCTTCTGCTCTCTTATCAGGATTTTCATTCTGTCTAAAAATAAATTGTGCTGGCGAATCTCGTCAGGCTTTACACCCTTGTGCAAGCCATTTCGGAAACTTTCTATGCATTCCATGCGTACCCGCTCTAAGTGTATAAGCTTTGCACGCTCCTGTTCCAGTTCCATCACGGCTTTGCCAAATTCATTTTTCTTTAACTCTTCGACCTTTTCACGCACACTTAGTACGGATGCCAGCCGAAAGACGAATTTCGCCATTATCCTTCACCAAGATTGTTGCCTATGATGCCCGCCATAATGTCCACCGCCTCTTCCAACTCAAACTTCTCATGGGTGTCTTGGGTCAAAAAGTTCTTAATTGCGGCGTTTTTGTCAATGGCATCATCAATTTCTGCGCTAGAACCCCGCACATATGCGCCAATATTTATCAAATCCTCCGCATCCCGATAAACCGCCATGGATTTCTTGATTTCGTTGGATAGGGTTTTGTGGTTTTTGTCTACAATATCAGACATAACACGGGATACACTGGCAAGCACATCAATTGCGGGATAGTGGTTGCGGTTGGCAATTTTACGGTTTAAGACGATGTGGCCGTCCAAAATCCCCCTTGCCGTGTCAGTTACAGGCTCTGTTAGGTCATCACCATCTACCAAAACTGTGTAAAGTCCGGTAATGGAGCCTTTATCGGAATTTCCTGCCCTTTCCAACAATTTGGGCATGGAAGCAAATACTGACGGCGTGTATCCTCTTGTAACAGGCGGCTCGCCTGCGGCAAGCCCCACTTCCCGTTGCGCCATGGCAAAACGGGTGAGGGAGTCCATCAGCAACATCACATCCCGGCCTTGGTCACGGAAATATTCAGCAATTGCAGTTGCAACCTCTGCCGCTTTCAAGCGCACAAGAGCGGGCATATCCGATGTGGCAACCACCACAACCGAGCGGCGCAATCCCTCTTCGCCCAAGTCTTTTTCAATAAACTCCCGCACTTCACGGCCACGCTCGCCAATCAACCCAATTACGCTGATATCTGCGTGGGTGTTGCGGGCTATCATCCCCAAAAGAGTGGATTTGCCAACGCCGGAACCTGCAAAAATACCCACACGCTGCCCTCGCCCAACGGTCAGTAGGCCATCAATTGCTTTAACGCCAACCGTCATTGATTTGGTGATTCTGTCCCGCATTAGGGGATTTGGCGGGGAATTGCTAATAGGAAAGTCCATACCTTCAACAGGCGGCAACCCATCCAATGGTTGACCCAACCCATTAAGCACCCTGCCCAAAATAGCATCAGAAACCTTTAAGGTTAGAGGGCTTGCAGCTTCCACAACGCTGCCGGGCCCAACGCCCGCTATGTTGCCAAGGGGCATTAACAACACATGGTTGCCACGAAAACCTACGACTTCGGCAGTTACGGGGGTTGCGTATTTACCTGAGCGGATAAGGCAGGTTGCCCCAATGTTAACCTCCGGACCCACCGCTTCAATGGTAAGCCCAACGACCTGTGCCACCCGCCCCAGCCGTTTCACATAGCTCTTTTGCAAAATGGCTTCATATTTGCTTAAATCCACATCAAACACGAAGCCATCCTCCTCTATTAACTATTATTGTGCCAAAATCTGCGCTAAATCTTGCTTAATTTGATCGAGCTGCATCCCGAGGCTGGAATCTACCACGCCAAAAGGTGTTTCTATTAAGCAATCCCCCGCCCCAAGGGAATGGTCTTTGATGATTTCCAAACTGGCTCCGCCCTCAACAAATGTCATAATTTCATCCTTGCGGGTAATGGCTTGCTCGTAATCGTCAGCGGAAACTCGCAGGGTAATTTCTCCGGTAAAGCTGGATTGGCTAAGACCTTGCTTAATAAGCGTAATTATCATGCCTTGATTCGCTCTGACCGCCCCGTCACCGATTTTACGTACAACATCAGCAATTAACCGGGCAATTTCAGGTTCAAAGCGGGCAAGGGCATCTTCCCGTTCCCTTTGGGTTTGGACTTTTAGGACTTCCGCATCGTCCACCAAAGCTTGGGCTTTTTGCTTCCCTTCGGCATAACCCTTAGCGTGACCTTCGTCATAGCCAGTTTCACGGGCTTCATCCAAGGTATGCTCCCTGTCCACAGCAAGTTTTGTGGCGGCAGCATCAGCAATTTTGCCCGCATCCGCCCTTGCAATCGCCAAAATTTCTTCCGCTTGGCGGTTTGCCTTGTCAATTATCGATTGGGCTTGCTCTTTGATGTCCTCAATATTGCCTACCTCTGGCATTTCAGGCTCTGCTGGGGTGGTTTCAGGGGCAGGGGGCGTTAAAATCGCCGCCGCCTGCACTTCTTCCGACGAATTGGCGATGGATGCCTGGTTTTCAGTATCCATCGTAACCACATGGGATTTGATAATCTTCTTAAACAATCATATCATCCCCTCCGCCACGGGACACAATTAGCTCGCCTGTATCTTGCAATCTGCGGATTATGCTAACAATTTTCTGTTGCGCTTCTTCCACATCGGATTTACGCAACGGCCCCATAAACTCCATTTCCTCGGAAATCATCTGCACCAAGCGTTTGGACATATTGGCAAAAATTACTTGGCGCACTTCCTCGGTTGTGCCTTTTAGTGCAATTGCCAAATCACGGTTATCAATACCCTCCCGCAAAAAACGCTGTATGCTGCGGCCGTCCATATTGAGGATATCCTCGAAGATGAACATTTTTCTGCGAATTTCTTCGGACAAATCTGCATCTTCAGATTCCAGAATTTCCAAGATGTTTTTCTCGGTGGTTCTGTCAACCGAGTTTAGGATTTCTACAACCGAATCAACACCGCCAACCACGGCATAATCCTCCATTAGCATGCTGGAAAGCTTCTTTTCCAAGGCCCGCTCTACTTCCTTAATAACATCAGGTGATGTCCTGTCCATTATGGCAATTCTTTTGGCGACTTCCGCTTGTTTTTCCGGGCTTAGTTCAACCAAAATTTGGCTGGCTTGCTGGGGCCGCAAATATGACAAAATCAAGGCAATTGCCTGCGGGTGCTCCCCTTGTATAAAGTTTAGAATCTGGCTGGCATCGGTTTTTTTGATAAAGTCGAAGGGGCGTGCTTTTAGGGCAACGGTAAGTTTGGAAATAATTTCCACAGCTTTGTTTTCGCCCAGTGCTTTTTCCAAAATTTGGCGTGCATGGTTAATGCCGCCCTCGGTGATATATTGCTGGGCAAGGCAAATCTGGTAAAATTCCGCTAAAACAGCCTCCCGCACATCGGGCATTATCAAATTGGTATTGGCAATTTCAAGGGTAAGGGTTTCAATTTCCTCTTCTTTAAGATGCTTAAAAACCTGTGCAGACCGTTCCGGCCCAAGGGTTATCAGCAAAATTGCTGCCTTTTCCTTGCCTTTTAGCCCCGAAATATCAGTGGAACCCGATACGGGAGGCGGGGGCGGCGAGCTTGGCTCCATCCCTATCATTTCCTCATCATCAATATCAATATCTTGCACCATGTTTGACATCCCATCACCACCTTTGGCAAATTAATTTGTTACTCCCAATCCTCATTAATCCAGTTGCGCAACAGTTGGGCAACAGCTTCCGGTTTTTCGGTTACAAATGTATCAATTTGTTCCTTAACAGCAGAATCTTTTTGAGAGCGGATTTCTTCCAAACGCTCCGCTTCGGAAATTCTGCTTTCTTCCAATTGGCTGGAAACCAGCAAATCTTCCACAGACAATTCCGGTTCGATTTCTTCCACAACTTCCGGCTGGGTGCGGCGGATAAGGCCAAATGCCAAAAGTCCGATAAACACGATAACCAGCACCAACATCACGATAGTTGACAATGGCAACGGCGGTGCAGGCTCCAAGCCTACAAAGCTGTTAAAATCATAAACCATCAAGGAAATATTTTCCACAGGAATGCCCGTTGCCGCTGCCACATGGGCAATGTGCGCCGTCATGTCACCTTCATAGGGCACACGCACAGGGGTTTCCCGTTGAAATTGCAACCAAGCAGCATCGCCTTCTTCAATAAGGCCGAGGGTTATCAAATCCTCTTGATGGTGGATATTATGGCGGCCGGCAAATACCGACACACTGGATTCTTCCCCGATAAACCGCCCGGGGGCGTTGTGGGTGCGCATGGTTTCGATGGTATCGTATAGGAAATGACGAAGTGTATCCACTTCCATCAATGCCATCGCACCTTCACGCCCTTCATCCCCAAACAGTGGGCCGCCGGGAAAGTCGTTGGGCTGGGTTCCAGGCTCCATAGCCCAGTTTCCGGCATCGTCAATAAGTGCTCTAAGTTCCTGCACATGTTCGCTGGACATAAGTCCTGCATGTTCGCCCAAATCACCTTCAAGCACGCTGTTTACATGCTCTATCATGCGCTGGTTAATTTCAAACCAATCCAAAGCAACTCTGGCTTGCGCTGTCACCTCATCGTACATCGGGAAAAGGGATTCGATGGCGTTGCGTTGCACCAAATTACGCTCGGCAAGTTCGGTGGCTTCCACCACAGCACGACCCGTTAAAATACTGTCATTGCGCTGCCCGTTCTCAAAAAGCACTTGGGAAGTGTTGGCATCCATAACAATAACACGTTCAAGGCTAAGGCCTTGTATGCTTCTCGCCACCAAAAGTGCAATATTTTCACCGATTTCCGAGTTTAGGTTGTTGCCGGAAACCATAACAGAAGCCGTAGCGGGGGTTGTTGGCGCAATCATCATATGGGTTGCAGGCGCATCTATGGTAACCATGGCCGTTTGCACGTTTGGCAGCATCATTATCATGTCTTCGATGCGGGTTGCACCCGCCCGGGTAAGCATGGCGTTTTGCATGGTAGCAGTAACACCCATACCGGACTCTGCAATAGCATCACGGAAGGTAAAACGGGGGTCCAGCATGGTAGGCGACAAAAGCACTGTTGTCCTTGCTCGCTCCACATCCTGCTGGGGTACATAAACAACGCCACTACCCGTGTCAGGACGGTTTCTAATGCCCTCATCATCAAGCACAATAGATATTTGGGAGACGGTTAAACTGTCCGCATCACCAAAAGCAGGCACCCATGTGGTGCGAAACGCTAAAATCAGCGTAATCACAAGGGCGATTAAAACAATGCCCGCAATGGCTGCTATCTTAATTTTTTGGCTTTTTGTAAGGGCCGTCCATCTTTCACGCAGGTTGTTAAACCAAGTTTGTAGCCTCTCTCGCAAAACTTTTCACCTCGCATTTCGTCTAAGACGCTACAATCGCTAAATCTGCATCCGCATAATTTCTCTGTACGCATCAATAATTCGGCTTGTTACCTGTACCGCAAAGTGCATGGAAACATATGCCATTTCCTGTGCCAAAACCACGCTAAGCATATCATCGTGGTTGCCAAGGGCAAATTCTATTTGCAAGTGTTCTGCACGGGAAACACTTCTGCCTGCTTCATTAACCATGTCCATATAGGAGTCCAGAAGGTTTTGGAAAGCCAGCGGTTCTCTTGTTTCGTTAACCATGGCAGAACCTGTCAAGCTTTGCATATTGCCAATTATTTCTAAATTTGGTTGAAAAGTTGTAACTGCGGGTATATTCATAGCGGGGCTCCCCTCAAATTATTATCTTCCAGCCATTTCAAGTGTCCTTTGCATCATGGCTTGTGCCATGTTCATTGCGGTAATATTTGCCTCATAACTTCGTGTGGCAGAAATCATATTTACCATCTCGGAAATTGTGTTTACGTTGGGACGCTCCACATAACCGTAAACATCGGCATCTGGGTGACCGGGGTCATAAACCCTCGGTCCCGGGCTGTCATCTTCTTGGATGGAATGCACCCGCACCCCACTCCCCCCTGCATGCCCGCCTTCGATACCTCTAAATGGCAGTCCGGTGCCTGAAAAAGTGCGGTTGATAGCCCCATGAAAGGAAGTCGAAAGGGACCCTCCCCGCCCGCCGCCACGTACGGTTTGCCCAATGGCTCTACTTAATGCACCTGCAAATGTTGCACCAAGTGTTTCTGCTCTTTCCTCAAAAATCACGGCACGGCGGCGGTATGGGCCGCCATCGGCGGTTCTGGTAGTGTCCACATTTGCCAAATTTTGTGCGTGAATGTCCATTCTTGTGCGCTGAGCAGAAAGCCCTGTTGCACTTATGTTCATGCTGTTAAAAAAACTCATTGGCAATCATCCCTTCAACATTAAACGGCACCGATGACCATGTTAATAATGCGGTAATGGTTCATAATCCCACTGGAAATCACGTTAAAACGCATATTATTGTCAAATAATTGTACCATTTCCAGCTCTATATCCACATTGTTTTCATCCCAGCGATAGTTAAGGTGGTCAAATTCCGTAAAAACACGGGGCTGCACCATAGTTAAGTCTAATTGCCTTGTTTGGCGAAAATTGCTAACTGCTGCCGCCAAAGAATCTTCAAAAGAAACCACACTGCGCTTAAATCCCGGGGTATCCACATTGGAAATGTTGTTGGTAATAACTTGCCCCCGAGCAGTCGTTCCTTGCAGTGCAGTTCCTAAAATATTAGTAAAATTAAACATATTTATCTGCAAAATCCCACACCCTTCGACAAATATTTGTTTATTTTATCACAAAGTTTATCACATGTCAACAACAATGTTGTCGCCACGCTTTTTGTTGATTATTGCAAGTATGTTTTGGGCAAATGTGTCCATATCTGTCAAATCCCCAATATCTTTGCGATAGTGCATGCCTAAAAAATCAATACTGTTCATGGTTTTGTAGGCGGTTTCCCTCGCTTCTTCTAAATCTTTGCCGCTGGCCACCACATTAAACACCCTGCCGCCATTGGTAAAAAATGTATCTTTATCTTTTTTTGTACCCGCATGGAAAATTTTGACATCTTTTCCAAAGTCCCGTAGACCATAGATTTCAAAGCCCGTCTTAGGCTCGCCGGGGTACCCCTTGCTGGCGGCAACCACGCAGCATGTAGCACTATTTTTCCATCTAAGCTTAAAATTATCCAATTTTTTGTGCACGCAAGCAAGCATGCAATCCAAAAAATCCGTGTCCAGCCGCATTAAAACTGCTTGTGTTTCAGGGTCGCCGGGGCGGCAGTTGTATTCAATAACTTTTGGGCCGTCCTCCGTCAGCATCAAACCAACGAAAAGTACACCCACAAAGTCAATCCCTTCTTGCTTAAAACCTTCCATTGTGGGCTTAAAAATCTCCTCCGTCGCCCTCAGGGACACAGCTCTGGTATAATGGGGGTTTGGCGAAATAACTCCCATACCGCCTGTGTTTGGCCCGTAATCCCGGTCAAAAGCCGCTTTGTGATCCTTAGCGGATGTCATCGGCAAAATGTTTTCACCGTCACAAAAACACAGCATGGAACATTCAACGCCGTGCAAAAATTCCTCAATCACAACGGTTTTGCCTGATGCGCCGAAAATGCGCTTGTTAAGTATGCTGTCCAAAGCCCGCTCTGCACTTTCGATATTGGCACAAATAAGCACACCTTTGCCTGCCGCAAGCCCATCAGCCTTAATAACCAGCGGAAATTCGGAATTTACCACATGCAGCATGGCAGCTTCGTAATCCTCAAAAACTTCATAGGATGCAGTGGGTATGCTGTATTTCTTCATAAAATCCTTGGCAAAGGACTTGCTACCCTCGATTTGTGCGGCATGCTTGTTGGGACCAAAAATCGTCAGTCCCTCTCCTTGGAAAGCATCCACAATACCAGCCACAAGGGGTGCATCCATGGGGCAAATGGTCAAATCCACACCCACATTTTTAGCAAATGCAATAAGTTCTTCAAAATTCATAGGGTTTATAGGGACGCATTGGGCGATATCTTCAATTCCGCCATTACCGGGTGCGGCATAAATGCGGCTTACATTGTTGCTTTTGCTTAAAGCCCAGCAAATGGCATGTTCTCGCCCACCACCGCCTACAACCAAGATTTTCATGGCAATTCTCCCTTCGCAAAGCTAAATACAACTTGTGGCAAAATTTGCCATTCAGCCTCTTCCATCACTCGCTTTTGTAGCGTTTCTGCTGTGTCCCCCTGTTTTACGGCAACTTTTTTCTGTAAAATAATACTTCCTGTATCAATTCCCCCATCAACATAGTGGACGGTTGCGCCCGTTTCCCGCTCCCCGGCCGCCAGAACCGCCTCATGCACCGCCAAACCGTAAAATCCCTTACCCCCATGGGCAGGCAACAGCGACGGATGCACATTTATAATGGGTTTACCCAAATCGTTAATAAATTTTTCACTTAAAACCATAAGGCATCCGCAAAGCACTACCAAATCAATGTTTTTGCGGGTTAGCGCATCCAACAGGGCTTCTTCTCTCGCTACGTTGTCCGCAAAATCGTCTTTACTAAGCACAAGGCTGTCAATCCCTGCGTTTTTTGCCCTTTCAAGTGCATGGGCTTGTCCATTGGTGCTAACTACCAATGCAACCTGCACATTGCGGATTTTACTTGCGTCGATGGCATCCAAAATAGCCTGCAAATTGGTGCCGCCACCGGAAACCAAAGCGGCAATTTTAAGCATAAATCAAGCCGCCTGCTTCGTTTTTGCGCACATCGCCAACAACAAAGGCGGCATCGCCCATTTCCTTTAACTTTTTCATGGCGGCATCCACTTGGCTTTCTTCCACGCAAACCACTAAACCAATGCCCATATTAAAGATATTGTGCATTTCTTCCCTATTAATGCGCCCTTCACGTTCCAAATATTGGAAAATCGGGTGCACGTCCCATGAACCCATGTTAATGCGAGCCTGCAAGTTATCAGAAAGAAAACGTGGTACATTCTCCAAAAATCCGCCGCCGGTAATATTGGCAATGCCCTTCACATCAACGGCAGAAATCAAGCCCTTTACCGTATTTGCATAAATTTTAGTGGGTGCCAGCAACTCTTCACCCATGGTTTTACCAAATTCTGTAATATATCTTCCCACATTTTCGGGATTTGGCTGGATAACCTTGCGCACCAGCGAATATCCATTGGAATGTAAGCCGCTGGAACCAATACCAATCAGCACATCTCCATCATTGATTTTTGAACCATCTATGATATCCTTTTTATCAACAATACCAACGGCCATGCCTGCCAAATCATACTCATCATCAGCGTAAAAGCCGGGCATTTCGGCGGTTTCTCCACCAATCAAGGCGCAATTGGACTGGCGGCAACCCTCTGCCACCCCTGCCACAATTTGCCCAATTTTTTCGGGATAAACCTTACCACAGGCAATATAATCAAGAAAATACAAGGGCTCTGCCCCTGTGCAAATAATATCGTTGACAGAATATGCCACACAGTCAATACCAATAGTGTCATGCTTATCCATAACAAAGGCAATTTTCAGCTTTGTGCCAACCCCGTCCGTGCCACTGGCAAGGATGGGTTCTTCCATATGCTTAAACTGGGCAAGCGAAAAAAGCCCCGCAAAACCGCCGATAGAGGAAAATACCCCCTGCCGGGCAGTTGATTTTACATGGGCTTTAATTAAATCTATAGCTTGATAGCCAGCATCCACGTCCACTCCAGAAAGCTTGTAGTTTTCCACGGCCAACCTCCTATGTGACAAAAAGACAATGTTTACTATAAAATGGCAATGCAAAGCACAGCCATACTTGATTGATTTTACCACCAAATTTAATATTTGTCAAGACATTATTAATAAAAATGTAAAAAACCCAAACATTTTGCTGGAAAATAATACCAAGTTATTCCAATTGGGCTGTGGATGTGGTATAATCCTATTTTAAGGAGTGATTAGATGAATTGGAAAATATTTACTGTGTCAGGCGGATTTTACTTCTTCGGGGAAGAGGTTGCCGCCCCCGAGGGTTATATTGCATGCGTAAAAGCCGCCATGTTCCGCCGTTTTGAAGGGGGTAAGGGTTTGCCCGGCGTCGCCCGTGGAGACGAAAATGCCATTGTGTACCTTGACACCTTTAACCCGGCACAAGAAGTATTTTTCCCTGTTTCTGCCGTGTATGCCATTTTGCCCAGCATAAATTTGTATGAATTTAAGGGGGCAAAAATTGATGCTTAAAGGCGGCTTTGGGGACGGGGATAAACACGCACATCCCGCAGGCAGCGGAAACGGCCATGGAAGCGGTTATGGTTATAGTTATGGCTATGGGCGGTATTTTACCTTTAACAGCCGTAGCCGGCAACCCATACCCACAGTAACCACCGCAGAAAATAGGGGAACCGACAACACTTACACAGGTGGGGATGATGGCTTTTCCGCTTTGCGGGTGATTGTAGGGGGTGGCTATGGCATTGGCGGTGGCGGGGCTTTTGGCGGTGGTTTCGGTAATGGCTTCGACGGCGGCCATGCCCATGGAGATGGCGGTGGTTTCGGTAATGGCAATCCCCATAAAGAAAACGGCGAGGGGTATCCCCACGCCTTGATTATTCGTTTATAAGCTACCACACCACATTCCCTTCCAAGATAACGCCATCATCTCTGGTAGCTTGTTTTAGGCTACCTTCTTTTGTTTGGATGCATATGTAAACCAAGTCACTGTCTGCTTTTAAGCTTCGTGCACCTGCCGGCTTAACTTTAACCACACTCCCCTCTTCCAGTGCAACCGTCTGCCCGTCGATATACAGCACGCCGCTTCCTTTCAGAAAAATAAAGATTTCCTCATTTTCCTTGTGGGTGTGAATAAATGGGCTTGTTTGCCCTGCATCAATTTTACTTATTGATATTTCGCAACCTGTCAAACCCAGCTGCTCCCTTAAAAATAGCTTACCCTTTACATTAGACAGTGCACCCAATTTAGCCATGTTAAAATTTTCCATAATTTTTCCTCCTTGATTTTTATGTGTGCTAATATTATAATAGTTATGTAATAGCAAAATGTAAAGTAGGCACTTAAAAGTGCTGTAATTACCTTTTAGTAACCAATGGAGGAAGATGCACCATGACTAAGTTTGAAGAATTTCCAAATTGTCCGGCAGAAATAACATTAATGTTGGTTGGCGACAAATGGAAAATATTAATAATTCGTGAATTGTTATTTGGCACAAAGCGTTTTGGTGAATTGCGAAAAAGGCTGACCGGCATATCCCAAAAGGTGCTAACCCAGCATTTGCGAGCCATGGAGGAAAGCAAACTTGTGCATCGTGAAGTTTTTGCAGAAGTGCCGCCAAGGGTGGAATATTCCCTAACAGACACGGGGCGCAGCTTGGAGCCCGTGTTTGACGTAATATGCCGCTGGGGCGAAGATTATCGGGAAAAGATGAGGGGGATGAGGCAATGAACCTAATGTTGGTGGGCATGCCGGGAATTGGCAAAACGGCTATTGTGGAGAATATTTTTGGGGATGGTCTGGTAAAAATCCTTGTGTCCACTATGTTGGAAGAGGACGTGGGTGGCCTGCCCTACCGTGAAGGAGCAACGGAGCGGCGCACCCAACCCAAATTTTTGCGGGAATTGGAGGAAAAGGCACGAAACAACCAAAAAGCCTGCCTTTTTTTGGATGAATTGGACAAAGCAAGGCAAGAAGTGGCAGACACATTGCTAACCCTTATCCAAAGCCGCAAAATAAACGAATGGGGCTTGCCTGATAACTGTCAAATTGTAGCGGCGGCTAATCCGCCTGAATTTGGCGGCGGCAACGGGATTAGCGAGCCAATGCAGTCTCGTTTTTCCATTATAAACTGGCTGCCCGATCCCGTAAAGTGGGCGAATTGGTGCTTAGAAAAATACCCCCATGCGGCGGACATTGCAGATGCAGTGCGAAATGGCCAAATCCCAATTTATGACAGGGTTGGGCAGGGACTTGATACACGCACAACCTGCCCCCGCACCCTTGAAATGGCTATTTTGGCGGAAGATTGTCCCTTGGCCAGCCGTGTTGATAAAATCAAGGGTTTGTTAACGCCCCAAGCCGCATCCTTTTTCGTGGAACAGTCCGCCGCCGAAAAGCAGGCACGCCAAATAATCAGCCAGCAAAGGCTTGGCCAGGTGCTTCGCTTATGATTATTGAGGAAAAACATTTTGACGGGCTTCATCCCGCCCCCGGTTACACGGATTTTCGGCGCATCTACATCTCCCGCTCCTTATCCGACCCGCAAGCCGGTGTTATGCGCAAACATGCCAGCTGCCACATTTGGTTACAGCACAACCTGCGCAAGCCTGATAATGCAGACTGTAAGCTATGGAGCATCGCTACCGATGCGGAGATTGCACTTAATCTCTATAACGAAGATGATGAATTTATTATTAACCGCCCCCGAAGCCTGTTAAAAGGTGTGATTACAAAGCAAAACCTGCCCGAAGGCTTGCCGGATAGTTTGATTTACGCCGAGGAAATTTACGCATGGCTTGCGGCGCAACCCATGGCAAAACAGCTTAATTTCCCCAGCTCCCACGACGAGGGTGCCAATGACTACGATGATGGCGAAAACCATAACCAAGCCGAGCCAAAAGACCCTTGTGAGCTAATATCCAAAGCCCAAGATTTTTGCCAAAATTTAGCACAAGCTGTTGCTGATAGGGCACAGGCCGGCACAAGCAGGCAAATGATGGAGGATTTTCAAAAGCATGTGGCAGAACAGCGCAAATTTACCCTTCACGGGGCTTTGGAAGCAGAACTTGCCGCCTGTTATGCTGTGCAACGCAAACCATCTTACCGCCGACCCAAAAGGCGGGAAAATCCCGATTTTATCCAAAAAGGGGCAGTTAAAATACGCACCCGCCCCCATATTATCGTATATTGTGACCGCAGTGCCAGCTTTGACCGGCAAAAAACCCAAACTGCCACCGACCGTATAGCAGAAATTTGCAAAAAATACCGTGCCAATGTGCAGGTGGATGTGTTGTATTTTAATGACCACATTTTGGAAGCAGACCCCGTGCAAGGGGCCAACGGCACCAATTATCAAGCCGTGCGGGACAGTATTTGGCATCATAACCCGGAAATTGCCATCGTCATAACCGATGATGATCCTTGCGAACCGTTATCCCCTGTAAGTGCCCATGTTTTAGTTGTCCCCATAGGCTCGTCCCGCACATTTTTTGCCCAGCGCATAGGCGGCAGTGACGTATTTTAATCACTTTTTAGATCGTTTGGGAGACTTGGGGCGCAACAATGCTTTGGGATCGTGCCCGATAAGATCCTTACGCCCTGCACGTATTAGGGCAGCTTTAACAATTTCGTAATTAACAGGCAGGCGATACTGAATCAATGCCCTTTGGGCGGTTTTTTCCCGCTGGCTTTTTGGAACAAAAATTTTTGCCATGGTGCGGGGTTCCAGCCCCGTGTAAAACATACAGGTGGACAGAGTTCCGGGGGTTGGATAAAAATCCTGCACCTGTTCCGGTTTTGCACCTGCATCCCGCAAATATTCCGCCAACTGTATGGCATCTTCCAAATTACAGCCCGGGTGGCTGGAAATTAGATATGGCACAAGATACTGGGCTTTACCCAGTTGCCTATTGGCACGCTCAAATTTTACGGCAAATTTTTTATATAGGTCAAAACCGGGCTTGCCCATATGGGTCAACGCCTTATCGGAAACATGTTCGGGGGCAACTTTTAGGCGACCGCTAACATGATGCTGGCATAATTCCCGCAAAAAGTCATCCCCGTCGGGGTCGCCCAACAAATAATCATAACGTATGCCGGAACGCACAAAAACCTTTTTAACCTTAGGTATTTCCCGCAAAGCTCGCAAAAGTTTCAAATATGGCTTATGGTCAAATTTTAGATTGGGGCAAGGCGTGGGGGCAAGGCATTTGCGTTTGCAAGGCTTTGCATCCTCTTTTTTCCACCTATCACAAGGGGGTGCGGAAAAGTTTGCGGTGGGGCCGCCCACATCGTGTATATGCCCCTTAAAAGACGGGTCGTGGGTAAAATTTATTGCCTCGGCAATAACTGATTTATGGCTACGCACCTGCACATAACGCCCCTGATGAAAGCTTAAGGCGCAAAAATTGCAGCTGCCAAAACAGCCACGGTTGTTGGTAATGCTAAACTTAACTTCCTCTATGGCAGGCACGCCGCCTTGTTTTGCGTACATTGGGTGAAAATCCCGCATATAGGGAAGGGAGTGAACCCTGTCAAGCTCAGATGTGGTTAGGGGGTCGGCGGGGCGGTTTTGCACCACATATGTGCCGCCATAATCCTCCACCAAGGTTTTTGCCGTTAAAAAGTCTGTATTATCATATTGTGCCACAAAACTTTGGGCAAATTGCTTTTTGCCCTCGGATGTGGCATCTTTTATTTGCTTAAATGAAGGCAACAAAACAGGTTCGTATAAAAAGCTGATATCTTTGGTTTTGAACACCGTACCGTTAATAAATGTGATGTGTTGGGCATCCAGCCCACTTTCCAAGGCTTCTGCAATTTCCACAATTTGCCGTTCGCCCATGCCATAAACCAACAAATCAGCAGAAGAATCCAGTAAAATGGATCGCCGCACGGCATTGTCCCAGTAGTCATAATGGGCAAGGCGGCGCAAGCTTGCTTCCAGCCCGCCGATGATAATTGGCACATCCTTATAAGCTTCACGAATTTTGTTGCAATATACAATTGTGGCACGGTTAGGGCGTTTGCCTGCTTCTCCCCCTGCCGTATATGTATCGGTTTTGCGCTTATGCAGGGCAACGCTATAGTGGTTTACCATGGAGTCGATATTACCCCCGGTTACCAAAAAACCCAACTTTGGGCGGCCAAAACGTGTAAAGTCATCGGTGGTTTTCCAGTTTGGCTGGGGGATTACGGCCACGCTATACCCACGGGATTCCAGCACACGGGCTATGATGGCAGCACCAAAACTGGGGTGGTCCACATAGGCATCCCCTGTAACCAGCACAAAATCCACGGGAACATCCTGTGTTTCTTCAATTGTAGTTGGCAAAAATGGCACGTCAACCAACCTTCCGTCATAAATTTGGACTTACTGTAGTAAACTTATAAAAAATAAGTACGAGGTGGATTATATTGGAAAAGAGAGGTTTTAGCATTAAGCGGGAGCAGGTTTTAGGCGTTGTTTTGGGCGTTATAATCGCCTATGCCATTACTGCCATTGCCTTTATCGCCACGGCATTGGCCATCACATACACCAATTTGTCCGAAAGTGTGCTGCCTGCCATTGTTATGATAACATGCGTGATAAGCGTGATGTTTGCAGGCTTTGATGCCTCTCGCAAGGCTTCTAAAAACGGCTGGGCTTGGGGCATGTGTGCAGGGTTAATTTATGCCATTGTTTTTATCACCATCATCGTTATTACCACCGGCGGTTTTGTGTTGGATGTGCGAAAGTTTTTATTGCTTGGCTTATCGCTGGTAGGCGGCGGTATTGGCGGGGCAATTGGCATTAACTTTAATAAGCGATAAAGGCAGGGCGGACATTGTCCGCCCTTTTCCGTATCTACCCAAAAATACCCCGCCCGATGCGCACAATATTCGCACCGCATTCTATTGCGGCTTCATAATCCCCACTCATACCCATGGATAAAAACCTTGCCTGGGCAATTTTATTCAAATCTTGGTGCAGTTGCGCCATTTTTTCAAAATAATTGCGCCTTTGGCTCTCGGTTGCATCGGCCGGCCCCATGGTCATCAAACCGTGTACGGCGATACTGGGCAGTTGTATTACTTGCTCGGCAAATTCCAGCACCTCTTCTGGCACAATGCCGTGCTTGCTTGCTTCGCCGGCAATATTCACTTCTATCAGCACATCTGCCATCGAATCCCGTTGGTTTGCCATGCGGCTTATTTCTTCTGCCAAACGCAAACTGTCTAAACTATGGATAAGTGCGGCTTTGCCCAGTACCTGACCCACCTTGTTCCTTTGTAAATGCCCAAGAAAATGCCATACCAAATCTTGTAAATGTGGTTGTTTTGCCACCAAATCCTGCGCCCGATTTTCCCCCACATGGTGCAAGCCTTGTAAGCCTTGCAAATCCACCAAATCAACGGACTTGGTAACAACAATCAAAATAATATCAGAAGCCGCCCGTCCCGATTTTGCCGCTGATTTGGCAATATTATCATTTACACGTTTCAGATTGTCGGAAACATTCATCGCTGCTACCTCGCCGGTGTCCAAATATTCACAACTTCGTAGATGGACCGCACAATGGTTACGGCCGCCAGCTGTCGGAAATTATCACAGGCAAAAAGCTCGCCGCCACGGGGGGTGTCAATAAACTCCAATTCCAACAAAGCCGCAGGTATGCGGGTGGAATTTAGCACCTGTATACGTGGGCGGTGGCGCACACCTCTATCCACAGATTCAAAGGCTTCCACCATATTAGCTTGGAAAATTTCCGCAAGATGGCGGGAATTAAAGTCGGCAGGCTCGTCATCATGTATGGTGTATAGGGTTTCTGTACCGGTCGCTACACGGTTTGCGGCATTTACATGTACAGATATAAAGATATCCGCAACATCGTTGGCGGTGGCGGCACGGTGGGCGTTTACCACGGTAATATCACTGTCACGGGTCATATAAACCTGCACAAACCCGTCTGCCCGCAAAATTTCCGCCACCCGCAGGGAAATATCCAGTACCACATTGGCTTCCCGCATGCCATGGTGTACTGCGCCGGGGTCTTGCCCGCCGTGCCCCGGGTCCAACATCACCACAAAGGGGTGGATATCACGCGGGTTAACGTGGCGGATGAAAAAGCTGTCAGCATCATAAGTCAGCGTAAAGGCACGTATGCTGTTGGTGTGGAAAATTAGGCGGGTTTGCCCGTTTTCGGTTGTAATTTCCACGCTGTTTAGCGCACCACGGCGCACCATATATGTACCATATCCAAAAAAGCTTGAAAAATCCCCGGGAAGGATAAATGTGTAGCGACCTCGCAAATAATCATCCACACGCTGTATTTGGCTCATATCAAGCCCGGCGGGACGGCGCAAGCCAACTGTGCCCGTCTCCTCTTGAAAGTAGATATTGCGATATGTAGGGTCTGTTAGTATAATTTCCACGGTGGCGGCATAGTAATCCCGTTTAACATTAAAGGACACATTTTGTGATAAATCCACCACCACACGGGCTGTGTGGGGGTCAAATTGCCCAAGGCGCACAGCATTTGCAAGTACGCCGCCGCCGATTTCGCCAAAGGCCATCATGCGGGCATTTGGCAGGTCTATTACCATGCGTGGGGGGTTATCCAAAAAGAAAATATCGGTTTGGGGCAACACGCTGCCGCTGATGGTGATGGTTTCTGTGCCGTTTTGGGAATAGGAGGAGGTAAACGCCACATCCAAAATCTCCTTAGGCTCAAAGGTGACAACTACGTGGCGGCGGTCCTGTGACAGTGCCACACGATACACCACCGGGGCAGTTAAATCAAAAACCACACGGGCAACAGAATGGCCGTGGATATAATTTTGACCTGTGCGCACAAGCCCCAAAAATTCGTTATTAATACCATGGGTGCTTGGGGCGAAGTTGGCACGCCCGTTCAAAATATCCACCCGCAGGCGACCATCTTGGTGCATATACCAATCCACCCCTGTAATGCGCCCAGCGGCAGTGATTGTAAATTGGTTGTGGTGCTCGTTCCAGGTAATGGAATTTACATTGGTTAAGGCATTGCTTTCCATGGCAATGGGCCGGGAATTGTCAATGGACAGATAGGCCAAATTAGGTCTTTTCTCCCCCTCTTCCTCAGGTTCCGCCATAAGCTCCATGTCATCGTAGTGTGTATCTTCTATTTCCTCTTCTTCCTCGGTGGAAGGATGCTCGTCCTCCATACTATCATTGCCATTATATGTCAAAAAAACTGTGCTGGTTGCATTGTCCCAGCCCACATCAAAGCCCAAAGCCCCCGCCACAAAGGACAAGGGTACCATGGTACGGTCGTTTATAATTTGCGGGGCAACATCCATAGTAAGCATGGCGTCGTCCATCCTAAATTGATGGTCACCCACATGCATTATAATCAGACTTTGCGGATGGTTGATAATAATGCGCTGTTGCTCGGGTTGAAAATCCACCACAGCATCTAACTGCTCAAAAACATGGCGCACGGGCACAAATGTGCGGTTATCAAGGATAAAGGATGGTGCGTCAGCTTCCGGCAGCGGCCGCCCATCCAGCACCAAATTTACCACCCTTGCACCACTTGCAAGGGTACCGGCATAAGCCCCCTGCCCCATTAAAACAACAAAACACAAAAATGTGACAGAATATATTAACAATTTTGTAACATTTTTAATAAGCTTGTGTGTCACAGCAAATCCCCCTATAATCATGTTATTACGACATTAATTGTAACACAAAAAAACACATTTTGCAATATGCTGTCGCCATGTTATAGAATTGTAATAATTGCCACATGACCGGGGCAAGCCCCCGCCTTACCAGTTGCCCTCCGCAATTAACGCAAGCACTGTTTGCAAAGCATCCATACCATCACGGTTAAAATGGTGGGGCACTGTGCCATATTCCCAGGGTCTGCCGTCTGCGCTTATTATATACAGCATGTCGTATCGCACTTCGAAGGTGGTGTTGGGTAAAGTAATAAAAGCAGGCATTAAAGCCGCATCCGATACCATGCCCCCTGTGGTTTGCCCTACCAATGTAGCAAATCCTGTTTGGTGAAGAAATGCTGCTATTTGTTGTGCAGCAGAAAAGTTATTCATATCAGTGAGCAACCATACTTTGCCATTAAAAGGCGCACGGCGTTCGGGATGGGGTGCAATGGATACGGTTCGTGATATATAGTAATCCATAAGGCGCAAATCGTTTACCACATCTTCTGAAAGGGTGACTTCCGGGAAGATATTTGGCAAGTCATCAATGTTAAAAGGCACCCTTTCACCCATGCTCCTTGGCGCTCGCCTCATAAGTCGTGTGTTATATTCCCCCGCCATATAAAATTGGTGAAAGATGGTTTCCAACGGATAGTCAATTAAGGGGGCGATTAAAGGGCGTGTAAAAAACTCGGTATAACCGCCGTAAATCCCCCTCATATCCAAAATTAGGTGCTCAAAACCTTCCAGTTGGCTGTAAAACTCATCTACCTGCCGCAAAGTGTCCGAGGCGGGGTTGCGCACCCAATTATCTCCATAAATTCTTGGCAACCTTATATATGCAATTCTCCCATCTTCTATTATATTTGTGGTTATGTTGTAATCATCGAACCCAAGCAAAGGTGTTACCATTTGGCTGTGATAAAGATGTTTTTCGTCAAATGTTGGATTGGCTAACCTGTCACCAAAGTAGCTGTAAACGGTTCTTCGGCGATTATCAAACCTTTCATAAGCACTTCGAAAGTATGTATCATAAGAAGCCAGCCATAAGTGACCCACAGGAGAAGCGTGGCTAAAAAAATCCAGCCTTAGCATTTCCCAAAAGGGTATATAATCCCATTCTATGGATTCGTCTAAAATGCGCTCTCTTAACTCCGGCACAAGAGCCAGCATATCAACCTCATTGCGCCTGTAAATGATACCAAAGGTTGGAACATTTTCTTTAAGGGCAGTCATTAAATAGTCAAAATCTTCCAAAAACTGCTCCCGGGTTAGTTGGGGCGGTTGCCATTGGGGGCGGGGCGGGTCTGTGACAAGGGTTTTTATTAAGTCCAGCTCTGTGGGCTGTTGGGCAACCACTTCTGGTGCGTAGGCATCGTCACCGGGCATAAAAATAATTGGCAAAATAATTACAACCGCTGCAAACAAGGCTACAAGCATGGTTACCATAAAAACTGTTTTGCTTTTTTTCATATTTAACCTCCAAAGTGAAACACCCCAACCCCTGCATGTGCGATGGTGGGGTTGGGGTGTTTTGTATTATGTTGCATTTAGCACGTTAAGGCCTTGTTTGACCCGGGCGGAAAACGCCTGGTATATTAACACCTCCACTGCCATCGCAAAAATCGGGGTGAGGGGAAAGTGCGCCAACACCTATGTAATCCGGTTGGCTATCCAGGCTTCCTGCCATAACAACAGCACTGGCGGAAAATACCATGGTCAGCGTCAAAATTGACGCAACGATTTTCTTTTTCATTTGCAATTCCTCCTAAAAAATGTTTTTTTAGGAGGCTTCTTGTAACATTATATCAAACGCCATCTGTATTGTCAAGTGTTTTTTGATGCTTTTGGACAATTATTTTTTAATACTTAACGTTTGTTTGGTTAAATTCAGTAATTCCCCTCCGCAATTAACGCAAGCACTGTTTGCAAAGCATTCATACCATCACGGTTAAAATGGTGGGGTACTGTGCCGTACTCCCAGGGTCTGCCGTCTGCGCTTATTATGTATAGGGGGTCATAGCGCACCATAAAGCCTGTGTTTGGTAGCGTGAAGTTAAAAGAGCTTGTAAGCGCATCCGCCGCCGCACCGCCTGTGGTTTGCCCAACAAGGGTAGCAAAGCCTGTTTGGTGAAGAAAAGATGCGACCTGCTGTGCGGCAGAAAAGTTATTCATATCTGTTAATAACCACACTTTGCCATTAAATGGCGCACGGCGTTCTGGATGGGGTGCCACGCTAATTGTGCGCGCAATATGGTAATCCATATATCGTAAATCTTCCGCCACCGCTTCCGTAAGGCCGCCATGGGGGAATATATAGCTTAGATCATCCATATAAAAAGGCACTCTTTCGCCGATAGCCCTTGGCATGCTAATCATAAACCTTGTATTGCGGTCACCGGCCATAATAAACTGGTGAAAGGTGGTTTCCAAAGGATAATCAATAAGGGGTGCAATTAACAAGCGGGTTAGGGCAGTTGGCCAACCTCCCAGTATGCCTCTCATATCTATAATAAGATGCTCGGCACCTTCCAGTTGGCTATAGAAATCATCAACACGCCGTATATTGCTGGGGGTGGGCATTGCGTTGTCCAACATTACGCTACTCGGCAACCTTATATAGGCAACACGCCCTTCCTGCATGATATTTGCAACTATCTGGCTTTCACTGAACCCCTTGTACATATTTGATATATGTAGGACATGGTGATCGGTATGCCACATAGCATTTCCAAGCCTGCCCCCAAAGTAAGCATAAACATTTCTTTGGTTCATTGGGCCCGGCGGAAAGTATTGGTGACTTTTTAAATATAAATGCCCAACAGGAAAAGCATGTCTAAAAAAGTCCTGCCTAAGCATATTAAAAAAGGGGGCATAGTCCCACTCTATGCTCTCATCTAAAATGCGCTCCCTAAGCTCCGGTGCCAGGGCCAGCATATCAACACCATTGCGCCTGTAAATTACCCCAAAGGATGGGAAGTTTTCTTCCAGGGTGGTTATTAGAAAATCAAAATCTTCCAAAAACTGTTCCCGGGTTAGCTCCGGCGGCCGCCATTGGTGGCGCTCTCTTGTTAATGCAGGCTGTGTAGGTTCTATCACATTAGCATTATTTGTCACTTCAAAGTCACAATCACTACCCTGTGGCATAAAAATAGCCGGCAAAAAAATTAATACCGCAGATAGTAGGGATATAGCTACAGTTATGCCTAAAATCGCTTTATACTTTTCCATCGCTTCCTCCTAAAATAAAACACCACACAACCCATGATGCGGGGCTGTGTGGTGAAAAACTAATTAATTAATTTAAGCCCTATTTTAGTCTTGTCCGGGTCTCCATCCACAGCAGCAAGGTGGAAATGGATCCGGACGAAATGGTGGTCTGTGTCCACCGCCGCCCCCATCACAAACCCCGGGTTGGGTTGAAAGTGCGCCAACACCTATGTAATCTGGTTGGCTATTCAGGCTTCCGGCCATAACAACAGCACTGGCGGAAAACACCATGGTCAGCGTCAAAATTGACGCAACGATTTTCTTTTTCATTTGCAATTCCTCCTAAAAAATGTTTTTTTAGGAAGCTCCTTTCGAAGCTCCTTTCGAAGCTCCTTGTAATATTATAGCAAATACAAATGGTGGTGTCAAGTGTTTTTTGCATTCTTTTTGTAAAATTTTATTCAGAAAACTTTATCTTGAAATTTGCGTATATTTTATATATAATGAAGAGATAGAAACGGGAGGCTTTGGCTTATGGCAGACATTAAAGGCGGCATTGAGAAGGCAGTAAAGGCTGTTGCACATGGCGGCGGCACATTTGTTAAGACAACTAAATTAACCATATCCCTTTCCAGTGAGGAAGGCAAGTTAAACAACATTTACACCCAAATCGGGAAAAGTGTGCACGAAATTTATAAGCACGGCGGCTCGCTGGGTGCAATGTTTGACGAAAGGTATAAAGAGATTTTGGAGGCAGAGGCACGCATTGCGGATATTAAAAACCGTTTAGAAATCGCCAAGGGCGTGGTGCTTTGCGCAAAATGCAACGCATCCGCCAAGCGTGGGTCGGCTTTTTGCCCCAAATGCGGGGAAAGCTTTGGCGAAGCGGCAGAAGCGTCGGAAACGCCCGCCGTTGCCCCCCATGCACGGCACACCCCCCATGTTGCGCCCCCGGTTTCTGAACCGGAGCCCATGCCTGTACCAAATCCTGTACCACAGGGGAAAACTTGCGGTATTTGCGGTTCGGTAGCAGCTGTGGGCGAGCGGTTTTGTATGTCCTGCGGGCGGGCATTGTAATGCAATAAGGAGTTGATAATTTGGATAATGACATAAATAATAAGATACAAAACTTTCTGCAATATGTTTTTGAGATGGTGGAGGATATGGAGCGTTTATCCCAACGGGACGGGGGAGTTTTGGCTTGCCCAAAATGTGCCACAACCTATGCCGGCTTCAAAAAAAGCGGAAAAATGGGTTGTGCCCGGTGTTATGACGCCTTTCGCCCACATCTTTCCAGGGCTTTGGTTAATATACATGGTTCGGAAGTGCATAGGGGAAAAATTCCCCGTGGCATGGGGGGCAGGCACCAAGAATTGGTTATAAGGCGGGAACTTGCAGAAAACCGCCTGATGTTAAAAAAAGCCCTGGAAAGCGAGCAATATGAAGAAGCCGCCCGCCTGCGGGACATTATCCATAATTTGGAGCAAGGAGGTGGCGAAAATGAAGTGGTTTGAGCAGGCGGAGGTTGACAAAAACATTGTCATCTCCTCCCGTGTGCGCCTTGCCCGCAATTTGGATAAATTCGCCTTCCCTTACCGCCTAAATCCCGCCATGGCTAAGGAGGTTTTGCAGGAAGTTTGTGAAGCCGTTTCCGGCCTTGAAAATAGACTGGATTTTATGGAGCTAACCAGTACGCCACCTTGGGAGAGCAATGTTTTATACGAAAGGCATTTAATAAGCCGCCATATGGCAGAAAAAACCCTGCCCTGCGGAATAGCTTATGGTGAAGGCGAAAATTTATCAATAATGATTAATGAAGAGGACCATATCCGTATACAGGCGGTTTTTGAAGGCAATAATTTGGAGGCGGCTTATAAAAAAGCCATGGAAGCGGACAATGCCTTGGGGCAGGATTTGGACTATGCCTTTGACGGCGATTTTGGCTTTTTAACATCCTGCCCAACCAACACGGGCACGGGTTTGCGTGCTTCTTATATGTTGCACATCCCCTTTTTGGAATCCACAGGCATGTTAAAGGCGCAGGCGGAAATGCTTACCAAAACAGGCTTTGCCATACGTGGCGCCCATGGGGAGGGTAGCAGTCCCCGTGGCGGCATTTACCAAATTTCCAACCAAATTACCCTTGGTAAAAGTGAGGATGAGATTATCACCGCAATACAGCGGCTGGTGGAGCAAATTGCGGACAAAGAAGCCCATCTGCGCACCCAGCTGACCAAAGACCTAAATGCAGAAGTGATGGATGCCATTTGGCGTGCCCATGGCATTTTAGCCAATTGCCGTAAAATTGCCCTTGATGAGGCCATGAAACTGCTTTCGGACATACGCCTTGGGATTATGATGGGCATCCTGCCACCCCCAATGGGCGGGCACACCATATATAGCATTATGACCAATATACAAGATGCCACCCTGCAAGCCATAACAATGCCGGCCGACGATGCCCGCCATCTGGAAATTTTGCGGGCAGATTATTTGCGGCAATGTTTCAATAGGCCGTTATAAGGAGGAAAAATGCAATCAAAATTCACACAAAAGGCGCAAGAGGCCATTAGAAATTCCGACAATGCCGCCCGCCGTTTCGGGCACAACTTTATTGGTACGGAGCATTTGCTGTTAGGGCTTGCCCAAGCGAATGATTCTGTATCCAAAAAAACCTTGGAAATGCAAGGTGCAACCGCCGATGTGATAGAACGCAAAATTTACGAGATTATGGAAAGCGGCACAGGCAACACCATGGAAATGGGAAGCAGTAAGCCGCAAGGCTACACCCCCCGCACCAAACGGATTTTTGAACAATCTAACGCAGAGGCGCAAAGGATGGGCACCGGTTATATTGGCACAGAGCATTTATTACTTGCCTTGTTAAAGGAGCATGATTCCCTTGCGGTGCAAATTTTGGCATCCATCGGTGTTAATATACAAAAAGCCCATGATGATATGCTTGCCATGCTAAGCGAATATTCATCAAACATCCAAAACCCTTACACCAAATTCCAGCAGGGGGGCAAACAGCAAAAATCCACAACCCCCACGCTGGACCAGTTTAGCAGGGATTTTAACCAAATGGCAACAGACCAAAAGTTTGACCCCATTATAGGCCGCACCAAGGAAATCGAGCGCATTGTGCAAATACTATCCCGACGCACAAAAAACAACCCCTGCTTGGTAGGCGACCCCGGCGTGGGCAAAACCGCAGTAGCAGAGGGGCTTGCCCAAAAAATTATCGCCGGTGATGTGCCTGAAACCTTAAAGGAAAAGCGCATTGTTTCGCTGGATTTGGCGGCAATGGTAGCAGGCACCAAATACCGGGGAGAGTTTGAAGAGCGCATTAAAAAAGTGATGGCAGAGGTTAAGCAAGCCACCAATATTATCTTGTTTGTGGACGAATTGCACACAATAATCGGTGCCGGCGGGGCAGAAGGGTCAATCGACGCTTCCAATATTATGAAACCATCCCTGTCCCGTGGGGAAATACAGATGATTGGTGCCACCACCATGGACGAATACCGCAAGTATATCGAAAAAGATGCGGCATTGGAGCGGCGCTTCCAGCCCGTTATTGTAGATGAACCAAGTGAGGAAGATGCAATCCACATGCTGATGGGTTTGCGGGATAAATACGAAGCCCACCATTCCGTACAAATTACGGAAGATGCCATTAAAGCATCTGTAAAACTGTCCGTCCGTTATATTAGCGACCGCTTTTTGCCCGACAAGGCAATAGACTTGCTGGACGAGGCAGCATCCAGGGTGCGCCTTAAAACCCACACAATGCCCACCGGCGTTAAGGAAATTGAAGCAGAAATTGCCACGCTGGAACAAGAAAAAGAAGAGGCGGTAAAAACCCAGAATTATGAAGCCGCCGCCAAAATAAAAGCCAAGCAAGACGGGCTTAAAGGGAATTTAGAACGGGAAAAAGATGACTGGGCTAAAAAAAGTGCGGATGGGCAGCAAATCGTCACCGAAGATGATATTGCGGACATTGTGGCATCTTGGACCGGCATGCCCGTTAAAAAGTTACAGCAAGAGGAAAGTGAAAGACTTATCAAAATGGAAGACGAGATACACCAACGTCTTATCGGGCAAAAAGAGGCAGTTGCCGCCGTTTCCAAGGCAATACGCCGTGGGCGTGTAGGCTTAAAGGACCCCAAACGCCCAACAGGCTCCTTCCTTTTCCTTGGCCCTACGGGAGTTGGTAAAACAGAGCTTGCCCGTAGCCTTGCCCAGGTTCTTTTCGGTAATGAAGAAGCTTTAATAAGGGTAGATATGTCCGAATATATGGAAAAACACAGCGTTTCTAAGATGATAGGTTCGCCGCCCGGCTATGTGGGGCACGACGAAAGGGGTGGCCAGTTAAGCGAAAAAATACGCCGCAAGCCCTATTCCGTCCTACTTTTTGATGAGGTGGAAAAAGCCCATCCGGATGTATTTAACATCCTGCTGCAAGTACTGGATGACGGGCATATAACCGACAGCCACGGCCGTAAGGTGGATTTTAAGAACACCGTTATTATAATGACATCCAATGTGGGTGCCCGCAACATTGTTTCGCCTAAAAAAATGGGTTTTGCCACCCAGCAGGATGATACAGCACAGCACAAGGAAATGCAAAGGGGCATAATGGAAGAGGTTAAGCGGATTTTTAAGCCCGAGTTTCTAAACCGCATTGATGACATTATCACCTTCCAGCAGCTTACTAAGGACGAAATTGCACAAATTGCCCGCCTTATGCTTGTGGAAAGCGCAAAGCGGGTAAAGCTTGCCATGGGCATAGAAATAACCGTAACAGATGCGGCGGTTACACTTATTGCGGATGCCGGTTTTGACCCCAATTACGGTGCACGCCCCCTTCGCCGTGCAATCCAATCTAAGGTGGAAGATTTGGCGGCAGAAAAAATACTGTCCGGGGATATTCCCCGTTTTGCCGATTTAATAATTGATGCCAAGGACGGAAGTATTTGCATCGAAATTGCAAAGGCATAGGGGCTTACAAAAAACAAGGAGGAATCCGCCTTGAAGCTTATTTGCATATCCGCATCAAATATTTCACATCAAAGCCCGCAAAGCAGCACATCATACAGAATTTGTGAGCTTGCAATAAATGAAATAAGCAAAGAGTTAGGAGTTGCAAAAGGTGAAATTATAGAGTTAAAGAACAAGTCTATACATCCCTGTATGGGCTGCGGCAAGTGCTATCACTCCCTTAGATGTGTTTTTAATGATGACTTTAACTTTATATACGAAAAAGTGATTGAAGCGAATGCCGTCATCATCGTTTCACCTCACTATGCTCCAATTCCGGCGAAATTAGCAGCCTTGCTGGAAAAGATGGAGCAGATAACATTCTTGCATTGGGGCAAGGACAACTCTTATAAATCCGAGGTGTTTGGAAAACCTGCGGGGTTAATATCCCATGGCGGCGGCGGGGAATGGGCACTTAAAAGCTACAAAGCCATGGTTAACGACACAATCGCTAATGCACTTGATACAATACAGCTAAAAACCGTACCGTTGAACGAAGAGTGGGAAACCGGAATTTCCTTGCCCGTGAAAAAGGTGGCGTTTATAGAGGGGTGCATTTTCCCCCACCAAGATTATGATTGGGATTTTATAAGGACGGAAATCTCCACATACGCCAAACAAATCATCGAAAAGTATCGGTGCATCTAAAACGTTGTATTTATTTGGCAATTGATGCCAAGGATGGAAGTATTTGTATAGAAATTGCAAAAAAATAATAAAAATGCGATTTTTTCACAAATAGGACTTGACAAACGCTCCAAAAAGGTGTATTTTATTAGTTACTGGGGACGCACCCCGCCATAATTACCCAAGGAGGAAATTTTAATGAACAAATCTGAATTAGTTTCAGCAGTAGCTGAAAAAGCAGAAATAACCAAAAAGGATGCCGAGAAGTTCATATCAACTTTCGTAGATGTTGTAACTGGTGAGCTTGCGAAAGGCGGCAAAGTGCAATTGGTAGGCTTTGGTACCTTTGATGTGGCTGAGAGAGCCGCCCGTGAAGGCAGAAACCCGCAAACCGGTGCACCAATGAAAATTGCCGCTTCTAAAGCTCCACGCTTTAAGGTTGGCAAGGCTTTGAAGGATGCTGTAAACAAGTAAACATATATAATGCACCCCTAGGCCATGTGGCAGGGGTGTTTTTATTTTGTGTGCCATTTTTATTTTTTAGAAAAATTTTGTAACGAATTTGAAACGGCACATCTAACTGATATAGCCCTTCCGCATCCATCAGGTGTTGTGCGAGCCGGAAGAACCCATAAAGAGACTTTTCCCTGCGGACGTTCGTGGAATTGTCTTTCAAGAAAATTGGTTTGATTTTTGGGAAAGCAGAAAGCTGGGCAAGGGCGACCTCACCATGCCCGATTAAAAATTCAAGAAAGGCCGGAAATATAATGAACATAAAAAATGGTGCAGAAGCATTTAATGGTGCGCAACCAATGTGCGCCGCCACATTGGAGAAAATTAAAAACAACCAAATTGATGACGTATAAGGGGCTAACAAAATGGCACATGTTGGTGCGGCTTTATTGGTCATTGGGCTGTTGCGTAGCAAAAAAATAAAGATGCGGGATTGGCAATTGGTTGCTAATCCCGTTTTTTGTCATTTTATCAGGCTGGATTGTGGACAGAATATACCTTGGGTGATTTTATGAAAAATATTTTGGCTTTTGGCCTAAGCTTAGGCATAATAACAATGTTAGCAATGGCAACACCTGATTATGATAAGAAAATTTTACAAAACATCCGCATAAATGGTGTGGATATGGGCGATATAAGCGGATACGATGCCTTGGAGTTGCTGGAAACTTCCTGTCCCATTGGTGAGCAAAAAATCACCATTGATGGTCAGATTTATATTTTTGCGGACTTTGGTGCAGGTTACGATTTCGCCACCGCCGTGGACGAAGCCTTGGCATTTAGCGATTGCGGCGGTTTTTTTGACAGATTAAAGAAAAAACGGGCATTAAGATCCAGCCCTTTGGAAATTTATGCTAATTTTATCTATGATGAAGACAGGGTAGCGGAAGCCGTTGCCCAAATAGCCGCAAGCAGGTGTATCAACCCCATTGATGCCGGTTACACACTTGAAGATGGCCGGTTCGTTATCATCGGCCACAAAATGGGGCAAGAAGTTGATACAGCGGCCTTGCAAGCCCAAATTATTCAGGTTTTGCTCAGCTGCAAGGGCGGGGATGTTGTTTTACCGCTAATTCCGGTTGCCCCCCGGTTGAAAGAGGCAGATTTTGCCATATCCACCCAGTTGCTGGGCAGTTTTACCACCCCCTTCGACCCTTCCCGCACCGAGCGTGCCGTAAATCTATCAACCGCCAACAATTACCTTAACAACCAAACCATCCTACCGGGCGAAACCATGTCCGTTTGCCGAGTTTTGCGCCCCCGTATCCTTGAAAATGGTTATGTGGAGGCAGGGCAGATTATTAACGGCCTGCCGTCATCCGGCATTGGCGGGGGCATTTGCCAAATTTCCAGCACCTTGTATATGGCAGCATTATATGCCGAATTGGATATTGTGGAGCGGCGAAACCACAGCCTTATGGTGGCATATGCCGGACCCGCCACCGATGCAACGCTGGCCGAAGGAGCCATCGACCTTAAAATTAGAAACAGCACGGCGTTTCCCATGCTGGTGCAGTCGGTTTTAAGCTCCCACGGACATACAGTTAATATTTATGGACACGAAAGCCGCCCCAACGGCCGCCATATAACTTTTGAGGCAGTGCTGATTGAAACCATGCCCTATGACGACAAATTTGTGGAAGATGCCGCCCTGCCGCCAAATTACAGCCAAATCGCATCATTTGGCATGGATGGTGCAAAATACGAGCTGTACAAAGTTGTGGCAGAAAATGGCGAAGCAAAAAGGACGAAGGTGAACACAAGCACCTATCGCCCTTTGCAGCGTATTATTAAAATTGGTGTGCAACCTGATTTATAACTTACCAACCAAACCAACACCGGGGCGCAATGTAGGCAAACCGGGCGTCCATTTAGCGGGGCAGGCTTGCCCGTCATTTTCTACGCAGAATTTGGCGGCCTGCACCTTGCGCAGTAATTCTTTGGAATTTCTCCCCACGCTGGGATGATGCACTTCATATGCCATCACTTCCCCATCAGGCGAAATTACAAAAGATGCACGATGCGCCATGCCGTCTTCCTCATTCAAAACACTAAACATTCTGGAAAGTTGGTGGTTTGGATCTGCCAGCATGGGAAAACGCACCTTTTGCACAGTTCTGCTGGTATCATGCCAGGCTTTGTGGCTAAAATGTGTATCTGTGGATACGGAGTAGATTTCGCACCCTGCCTTTTGAAACTCGTCATAGGATTCAACTAAATCCCCAAGCTCGGTGGGTCAGACGAAGGTGAAATCCGCCGGGTAGAAGAATATAGCGGACCACTTGCCCTTCAAATCTTCGTGGGTAACTTCCTTAAATTCCGAATTGTGGTAGGCTTGTACTTTGAACTCGCCAAGTTTTGTGCCGATTAGTGACATGGGGTTCCTCCTTAGTATTATTGCTTTGCGTTGATTTTACCAGATTTTTTTCAACTTGTCAAGTCTACCGGAAAAATCCCGAAAAATATGGTCGGTTAGTGTTAATGCGGCCATAGCCTCCGCTACAACAGCGGCACGTGGGGCAATTGCGGGGTCATGGCGGCCTTTTTTCGCAACATCCCCTACGGACGATGGGGGTTTGAATGCAATAATTATACGCATTTCCTCTCCGCTGGAAATGCCTGCCAAAATACTGCACGCATCGAATTTTATGAAGCGTGCACCGCCAATGGACATTAAAGCCTTTGCCAAATCGGCATTTAACTTGTCAAAAACAGGTTGGCCAATACCCGCTTTAACACCGTTTATCCTACACGCCACCTCACTACTTACGGAAAACCCCTCCCCTTTCGCCTTGTGCAACAACTTTTTAGCAAATTCTGCCGATTTTTTGTCGATTAGCCGTATATTACCTATTTGGGAGATTTTGGCGGATATGGTAATGCCTAATTCCCCCAGGATTTTTTTGGCTATTACCCCGGCGGCCACCCTTGCTGCCGTTTCCCGCCCGCTGGCACGCCCGCCGCCACGATAATCACGATGCCCGTATTTGGCGTAATATGTAAAATCCCCATGCCCGGCACGGAAAATATGCTTTAAGTTTGCATAGTCATCCGGGCGTTGGTCCTTATTTTGGATAAGCAGGGCAATGGGCGTGCCCAATGTTTTACCCTCAAAAACCCCGGAAAGTATGGTTACATCATCCCTTTCCTTGCGGGATGTGGTTAATGCTTTGCCCGGCCTGCGACGCTTCATATCCGCCAAAAAATCCGCTTCGTTTAGGGCAATCCCTGCGGGGCAGCCATCCACAACTGCTCCAATGGCCGTTCCATGGCTTTCCCCGAAGGTTGTAACCGTAAAAATTTTCCCAAAAGTATTGCCCACAAAAATTTCTCCTTCCATTTTACTAAATTTTGTGATATAATGTATGATTAATATTAAGGAGGTGGCGCAAATGTCCCTTTCAAAACGAATAGAGCAAGTGCTGGAACCAATTTACAAACAACGGATGCCCATCATCCTGTTAAAGGGTGCAAATATCCTAATTTCCCTGCTACCGCCTGTTTTTACAGGACGTTTACTAAACAACCTAACTGAATATGATGGCGACCGTGCCTTCTTCTACATCGGTGCAATTGCGGCAGTTTTGGTGGTGTATTTTTTGCTGGACTGGGCACAGGATTATTTTTGGTACAAAATGGAATATATTGGAACGGGCATAATCCGATCCTATCTTTTTGCCAATGTTATGCGCAAAAGCTTTCTTTATCACAAGGACCGCAGTGTGGGGGATTTGGAAGGCAAAGTTGTGCATGATGCGGGCATTTATGCCCACGCCAAAATCTCTATGATGCCCATGCTTTTCCTAAACATCATCCATATATTAGTAATTTTGGGCTTGCTGTTTTCTCTTGATATACCTATGACGCTGGCGACGGCCGCCTTTTCCGTCATCTTTTATGTGTTGTACAAATTTATTAACAAACACATCCGCAAAGCAGCTTTGAAAGAGCGCGAGGGATACTCACGGGTATTAACAACCACCCACGAAACCCTTGCAGGGGTAAACACAATACAACTTTACGGCGAGGAGGAGTACTTTGCCCATCGCTTTGAGAAAACGGTGGATAAATACGAGCATTTCCTTATTACCTTGCGCAAATGGAAAGGGTTGTCAATTGCCGCCAATAACAAAATAGTAGGTCTATTGCCCCTTGGTGCCGTGTTCGTTGGGCTTTTCCTGTACCGTGCGGATATTGTTGTTGTTGGTATTGGCACAATCGTGCCCTTTTACCTGCTTTTACCATCCATTGCGGACCCTATAAAGTCGCTGACAGAGTTTAATATTGATTTCCAAAACGCCAAGGCAGTAGAAGGGCGGCTGGAAGAGCTTTTAGCAGACGATGCCCTTGCCGACAACAAGCTTGCACAGATGGACAAAATTAACAGCTTGGAGTTTTCCAATATATGTTATAAATACGAGGATGGCACAGAGGTTTTGTGGGATGTTAATTTTAAGGTTGTGCCCGGGGATGCGCTGGCGGTTATTGGACCTTCCGGTGCCGGCAAAACCACGTTTTTACGCATGTTAAAGCGGCAATTGGAACCATCCTGGGGGCAGATTGAAATAAACGGCAAAAGCCACCACCACGTGGACGAAAAAAGCTATATAAACCGAATTGCAGTGCTAACACAGGACATTTTTGTGTTTGATGACAGCATAACCGCTAACATCAAATTTGGCAAGGACATTTCTGATGAAGAGGTGCGGCGGATAGCGCAAATTTGCGCCCTGGACCATCTGGATTTGGATGACAGAGCCGTTAAACTATCCGGTGGCGAGCGGCAAAGGCTGGGGCTTGCCCGTGCATTAGCATGCCAATATGATGTGCTGATTTTAGACGAGCCCACCACCGAGCTGGATGCGGCAACCGAAACCAAAATCATCGAAAACTTAAAAGCTGTGCAACGGGAAAACGGTTGCATCTTCATCGTAATAACCCATAGCGAAAATGTACTAAATAATCTTTGCAATAAATCACTAACCTTATCCAAAGCGAAATAGCCATCGGCGCACATGCTGTGCGCCTTTTTTATTTGCTTATGCAATTATAACACATGCTGGCAAAAATTAATAGGATATTTACACAGTGGTAGTAAAAAATACTTCCATGTCGAAAAAAGCGGAGGGCGGCGTGGAAATTTATATTAAACCCAAGAAAAAAGCACATGTGGCAGGTGATAGTAGTGTTTGTGTGGTTGATGTAGCGGATGTTTTGGCGGAAGATGGACTTAAAAAGCGGGTGGAGGGCGTTAAACTTCTTCCTGCGCCGGGGGATAGGCCGCAGGTTATTTCTGTATTAGATATGGTGGCAGCCATAACTGCAGCTTTACCCGGTCATACGGTGGTTAATTTAGGGGAAATGGATACGATTGTGGTTGCGGCTCATCCTGCAAAAAAGTCTAAATTGTGGGCTTGGGTTAAGGTTGCATTGGTATCCGTTGTTCTGTTTACGGGCTCCATCACCGCAATTATGACCTTTCACACAGACAGCCAGTTGGCAACGGTTTTTCAAAATTACCACCGTATTTTCTTTGGCGAAACCAGCGAAAAGCCCTATATCATCACTATCCCCTACTCCATTGGTTTGGGGCTTGGCATTATGGTGTTTTTTAACCGCTTTGCAGGCAAAAAAATCACCTCCGAGCCAACACCGATTGAGGTGGAGATGGAAACCTACGAAAAAGATGTGGAAGATGCGCTGATAGAGCGGATCGGCCGCCACCAGCAAGGTCAAGAGGGTGATAAACCATGATGTATGTTTTGGCGGTTTTTTTGGGCTTGGCAACAGGCACGGCAGTGGCAAGTGCGGTTTTTGCCTTTATATCAGCCATTGGCATTGTGCCCCACATGGCAAGGATGACAAATACACGCCCCCATGTGCGCATTTACGAAAATGCCATAATTTGGGGCGGTGTGGCAGGTGTGCTTACCATTGCTTTTAATATGCGCTTGCCCCTGCATGGGTGGCTTGTGGCAGCCCTATCCCTTTCGGTTGGTGTGTTTTTCGGATCCCTTGCAATGTCGCTGGCGGAATCACTGGATGTGATACCGGTGTTGACAAGGCGGTTAAAGCTACGCAAAGGTCTGTTTTGGTTAATTTGTGCCCTTGCACTGGGCAAAATTGCGGGGTCGCTTTTATATTTTATTGTGTCGGGATTTTATACACAAGGAGGTTAAAGGTTAAAAATGGATATTTCAAAAAGTCATTACAAAAAAATGGTTGAAAAAGCTTCACCCAACAGCCGGTTGGGGGCAAATTGTGCAAAAGCCTTTGTGGTGGGCGGCTTAATTTGTGCTTTTGGGCAGGTGCTAAACAGCCTGTATATGTTTTGGGGCGCAAATGCGGACCAGGCAGGGACTTATGTGGCAATGTCCCTAATTTTTTTGGCTGTGTTACTTACGGGCCTTGGAAAATATGATGATTTGGCAACATTTGCCGGGGCGGGTTCCGGTGTACCGATTACGGGCTTCGCCAACGCCATGGCCGCACCCGCCATCGAATTTAAGAAAGAAGGTTATATCTTTGGTGTGGGTGCAAAAATGTTTATTATTGCAGGGCCCGTAATTGTTTATGGCACATTGGCATCCATGGTTGTGGGCGTATTTTACTTTTTCTTTGGGGGGTAGTAAGCGTTATGACGAAGCGATTAGGCAAGCAAACGGTGCTTTTCTCCCGTCCCGTGGGCATTTTGGCAACCTCTTCCGTAGTGGGGCCCAAAGAGGGGGAAGGGCCGCTGGGCAGCAAGTTTGATGTGGTGCTGGATGACCCCATGGCGGGTGCAGATAGTTGGGAAAAAGCCGAATCTGCATTGGTTAAACAGTCTGTGCAGTTGTGTGCAAGCAAAGCAGGGATGGAAACGGCAAATTTTGACTATCTTATTGCGGGCGACTTGCTTAACCAGTCCACGGGCAGTATTTTTGGGGTGCGTGATACAAATGTGCCTTATTTGGGCATTTTCGGGGCGTGTTCTGCCATGGGGGAGGGCTTATCCATCGGCGGTATGTTGATTGATGGCGGCTTTGCTGATAATGTGCTTGTATCCGCATCCAGCCATTTTTGCTCGGCGGAAAAGCAGTTTCGCTTTCCTTTGGAATTTGGGGCACAACGCCCCCCCACATCATCTTGGACGGTTACAGGGGCGGCAGCGGCGGCTTTAACGTCCAAGGTCGGCGGGGTTAGTGTGCTGGGTTGCACCACAGGCAAAATGGTGGATATGGGGGTTACCGATGCAAACAATATGGGGGCGGCAATGGCAGGGGCGGCGGCAGATACCATTGTGGCGCATTTTAAGGATACTGGTCGTAGTCCCCATTATTACGATGCCATAATTACGGGGGATTTGGGTTATATAGGCTCGGATTTACTTTTGCAAATGGTGGACAAGGCCGGCTACCAAATCACCCACAACCATAAGGATTGCGGTATAGAAATTTTTGACAGGGACAGACAAAACACCCTTGCTGGCGGTAGCGGCTGTGCCTGCTCCGGCGTAACATTTGCAGCCCATTTTTATGAGGAGATGAAGGCGGGTAGGCTTTCCAAAATCCTTTTTGTGCCGACGGGTGCGCTAATGTCACCTGTTAGCGTGCAGCAGGGCGAAAGTATACCGGGCATTGCCCATGCCGTAATTATTGAGAATGTGGGGGGTTAAATATGCAATATTTATGGGCATTTTTGGTGGGCGGTGCAATTTGCGTCATCGGGCAAATTTTGATAGACAAAACTAAGCTAACATCAGCCCGCATTTTGGTGCTGTTTGTGGTGGCCGGGGTAATTTTGGGCGGTATTGGCCTATATCCCCGATTGGCGGAATTTGCCGGGGCGGGCGCAACCGTGCCTTTACCCGGTTTTGGTAACTTGCTTGCAAAAGGTGTTAAGCAGGAAATTGACCAAGTAGGTGCAATTGGTATTTTAACAGGTGGCTTAAAGGCATCGGCGGCAGGGGTTATGGCGGCGGTTGCCCTATCCTTCCTCGCATCCTTAATTTTTGAACCAAAATCCAAATAATAGTTGACATGGATTGGCTTTAATGTTACAATTTCAACATGAAAACTACACGCAGAACCATAATATTCCAAATTGTTATTTCGGGCTTATTAATTGCCATCGGGGTGCTTATCCCCATGGTTTCGCCTTTGCGCATTGTTATTCCGCCTGCATCTTACACCTTGGGTGTACACATTCCCATATTTGTGGCAATGTTTATTTCGCCTAAGGTTGCTGTTGCGGTTACAATCGGTACAACCGCGGGGTTTTTTCTCGGCGGGTTTCCCATTGTAATCGTCCTGCGGGCGGCAAGCCATATATTTTTCGCCTTGCCCGGGGCGATTTATTTAGCAAAGTTTAGCAAAACAGCCGCATCCCCCTTGGGTTTGCGGATGTTTTCGTTGGTAGTTGCCCTTGTGCATGGTATTTCCGAGGCAATAACGGTTATTTTCTTTTTCATGGGCACAAATTTTCCCGAAGGGCAGGGAATGCTATGGATAATAGGTTTTATTGGCTTTGGCAGTGTACTGCATAGTTTGTTTGATTTTGAGATGGCAAACCTTATCCGCCGCCCAATGGGTTTGTAGCAAAACACCTCAGTGTATATTCGCTACAAACCCATTGGTCGAATGGCCAACCCATCATAAACGGAGGTTTTTATATTGGCGCAGAAGACATTTTATATCACCACAGCATTGTATTATTCCAATTCCAGCTTGCACATCGGCCATGCTTACGAGGTTGTAGCGGCAGATGCCATGGCACGCTACAAACGTTTGCGGGGTTATGATGTTAAATTTTTAACGGGAATGGATGAACATGGCCAGAAAATAGAACAGGCGGCGGCGGCGGCGGGCATAACCCCCCAACAGCAAGTGGATGGTGTGGCAAGTGCAACAAAAGCCCTTTTTGGCACCCTAAATATTGATTATGATATTTTTTGGTGCACCACCTGCCTACCGCATTCAACTGCCGTTAAAAAGATTTTTAACCAGTTGTATGAGCAGGGCGATATTTACAAAGGCGCATATAAAGGGCTTTATTGCACCCCTTGCGAAACATTTTACACCAAATCCCAGCTGGAAGAGGGCAACTGCCCCGTTTGCAAGCGCAAAGTGGAAGAGGTGGACGAGGAGGCTTATTTCTTCCGCCTTAGCAAATATCAGGACAGGTTAATAGAGCATATTGAGAAAAATCCTACATTTATTATGCCCGCAAGCCGTGCACAGGAGATGCTAAACAACTTTTTGCGCCCGGGGCTGACCGATTTGTGCGTAAGCCGCACCAGCTTTAAGTGGGGCATACCGCTGGATTTTGACCCCAACCATGTATCCTATGTATGGGTTGATGCCTTGTCCAATTACGCTGTTGCGCTGGGCTTTATGGGCGATGATGACAGTGAATATAAAAAATATTGGCCGGCAGATGTGCATATTGTGGGCAAGGATATTGTGCGCTTTCATACCATAATTTGGCCTGCCCTGCTTATGGCCTTGGACCAACCCTTGCCAAAGCAGGTTTTTGGACATGGCTGGCTACATGTGGATGGGGTAAAAATCGGCAAATCTCTTGGTAATTCCATTGACCCTGCCGAGCTTGTGGAGCAGTTCGGGATTGATGCCATACGCTATTTTTTGTTAAAAGAGGTGGCTTTTGGACAGGATGGCAACTATACCCCCGAAATACTAATAAGCCGCATAAACAGCGACCTTGCTAATGATTTAGGAAACATGCTGTCCCGCACTGTGGGGATGATTGACAAATATTTTGGCGGCAAACTACCCGCAAACCATGCCCCCACGGATTTTGATGAAGAATTAAAAACAGCCGCCGCAGAGGCGGCAAGCGGCGCAAACCACCACTTTGACCGTATGGAGTTTGACCAAGCCCTTGGCAAAATTTGGGCGATGATTGGGCGTGCCAACAAATATATAGACCAGGTGGAACCTTGGAAGCTAACCAAAGAAGCCGATAAGCAAGACATTTTAGCGGGTAGCCTTTGGATGCTGGCGGAATGCCTACGCATTGCTGCAATCCTAATAGAGCCTGTGATGCCGGATACACCCGCCAAAATTTACCAACAGCTTAATATTGCAACCCACACCGATTGGGATGATGCCGCCACTTTCGGGCTTTTGCCCAAAGAAGTGCAGATAACCAAAGGTGATGCCATGTTTCCAAGGATTGACACTAAAAACCTGCGCACATAATGGGTGCAGGTTGGGGGAAAACAGCATGAAAGTAAAACCATCCCAAATAATCACATATTTGATTTACGCCCTAATTTCCGCCGCCGTTTACGGGTTGCTGGCTTTCTTTGTTATTTTTCGTGGGCTTGCCGGCGAAAACATGCTGCATGCCTATATTTGGAATGTGGTGTTCATATTCGGGTTTTTGTTGCTGGATAAACTGGCAAATAGCTACCTGCTATCGAAAGAAATCACCATAAACAAGAAAAACTATTTTATAGCAGGGCTTGCCCATTCCCTAAGCTTTATATCCTTCAAAACCACCCTTTACCTTTTCTATGCCTTTGTGTTGATAATATCAAGGGTATCCCTGTTGGAGCCGTACTTGTTTGACCCGCTGTTCCGCAGTTTTGTTCTGTCCATAGAATACTGCTTGATATTTCTGGTTGCATTAGATAAGTTTATGGAGCACCTTTCAAAAGATGATAGGCGAATAAAAATAATTACCGCTAAGTTTGACAAATTTTTCGGCCTTGCCGCAAAGCGAAGGGGCAAACGCCCATGAAGCTGGACCGCCTAATGGGCATTTTAACTGCCCTTTTGCAAAGCGAAAAGCTAACAGCCCCCGACCTGGCAGAGCGGTTTGAGGTTTCCCGCCGCACCATCAACAGGGATATTGACACGCTTTGCATGGCGGGCATCCCCATAATCACCCGGCAGGGGGCGGGGGGCGGCATTTCTATTGCTGAGGGGTTTAAGCTGGACAAAAGCCTGCTAACAGCCAGCGAGTTGGGGGATTTGCTGTCCGCATTGCGGGGTTTTGGCAGCGTAAGCAATCAGGCTAATATCCAGCGCACGTTAGACAAGCTTGGGGCAAATTCCGAAGCAGTTATTTCCCTGCCCGAGCCTGTGGTGATAGACCTTGCCAGCCACTATAAAAGCCATTTAACCGAAAAAGTTGAAACCCTTAAACAAGCCATTCTAAGCAAGCAATTAGTGGAATTTGATTATTTTTACAGCAAGGGTGACGACCATAGGTGCATAGAACCTTATTTAGTAGTTTTTAAGTGGACATCTTGGTATATTTTCGGCTTTTGTTTGGACAGGCAGGATTGGCGCATGTTTAAGCTAAACCGCCTGTGGAATTTGCTTGCCCTTAACACGCAGTTTGCCCCAAGGGAAATACCGCCCGAGCGTAAGGATTTCGGTAGCCATTGGAAGGATGAGTATAAGCTGATAGCAGTATTTCACAAATCCGTTAAATATCAGCTAATTGATAGTTTTGGGCTTAATTGCTACCACGAAACTGATAAGGGGTTGCATTTTGAATTTCCCTATGACAATCCTGACTATATTTTAAGCTGGCTGTTATCCTTTGGCGACAAGGTTAAGGTGATAAATCCGCCGGAGCTTGTGCAGCAAATACAGGCAATTGCAAAAAATATTTCAAACCAATACGAAACATGACACACTGTTGTCGTGTTTTTTGTGTTAAGATAAGTATTAATGTACATCAGGGAGGAGGTTTGTGTATGAATGTATTTTTTAACCTTTCTTGTGAGCAACTTAATTGGTTGCAAAAAGCCGTGTTTAACATTTATGGCGAAAAAGTGAGGCTTGCAAGGGATTGGCAAGATGGAGCAGCCACTGTTATCGTTTTTGAAAATGGTAGCTATATATGGTGCTTTCCATCTAAAAACCCTTATTTACAGGGGGATGGAGCAGTGCACCTGCCCAAGTTTGTTGATAGGGATAGGTATTATGCTGCCCATGCACACCTTGAACGTGCAGGGTTTAACCCATCGGACATCGTGGATTCTTCCGATAAAACGGGGGTTTTGGTTGATGGGGAGAGATTTGGGCACTACACATTCCTGTCATTTCGCATAGAGGGGTTTGGGCTAAGCTTTGAAGTTTGTTTTGAACCCGACCATGACTGGGCTTATATTGCGTACGAGGAGGATGGCCACAAAAATGATTCAAAATTTTAGCGACTTTGTTGATGTGATGATGAATGCGGGCTTTTCCATGGGCGGCGGGCAAACCGACGGTATTTATTGCGCCATACCCCATAGCTGGCAAGAAAACCCTGACGGACCAATACAATGGCATACCGAATGCCCCGAAACCGACCCGTGGGAGTGGCGCATGCGGGTGCTGGACGAGCGGGATGACATTGCTTATGCCAAAATGTTTTTCAAAAAAAGTGGGTATATTACCAAGGAATGGTATCCCTATTTTTTGGCGGCACGGCGGGATGGTGCCGCATTTGAAGATGCCTATGAAGCGGGTAAAGTAAGCCACAATGCCAAGCGCATTTATGATGCGGTGTCGGCGGCCGGCATGCTGGCTGTGCCTGATATTAAAAGGGCAGCATGCTTTGGCGGGGATGACAAGGCAGCATTTGACAAAGCGTTGGTGGAGCTGCAAATGGGCTTGTTTTTAACCATGTGCGGCAGAAAGCACAATCCCACAAATGGCAACTGGTCTGCTACCGTGTTTTGCACAACGGAGCATTTTTGGGGCGGTGATGTGTTTGCGCAGGCCGCCAAAACCACCAAAGAAGAAGCCAGCGAGAAGATAAGGGCGCAAATCAAGCACCTTAACCCTGATGCGGATGACAAAAAAATCAAAAAATTTATTTTTGGATAGGAGAAGCAAATGGCACGGGCTAAATACCAGATTTCGGACTTTCTTGCCCCTGCAAATGATGGGAATGTGACTTTTTTTAACCATGTGCATAAAATATTGCTTGGGGGCGGATACAAAACCAAAATACAAGTTACAAAAACAGATGGTTTGCGCATTAGCTATCACGAGCCAAAATCCAAAACCACAGCGGGCATAATTGCCGTGTTGCTATTTGGTGAAAAGAGCATGAAGGTGCGCATTTACGGCGCAAACCATAAAGCATATCCGGATACGGTTGATGCCTTGCCGAAGCACATCGAAAATCAAATTGCTAAGGCTCCCAACTGCCTAAAATCCACCCATCCCGACAAATGCTGGAAAGGTTGCAGGGGTTATGACTTCCAAATAAAAGGCAAGCGTTATTTTAAGTGCCTTACCGCCTGCTTTTTGCTGGATGTGGACGAGGCAAGTGTGCCCTTTTTGTTGGGCTTAATCGAAAAAGAAATGATAGAAAGAGAAAATTTAAGGGAGATGACATTATGATAAAATCACTTAAAGAGCAACTGGAAAACTGGGGTGCGGCACGTGGCAGCACAATATGTTTTTTGCAACAGTTAAGCGATGGCGAGCTACGCAAACCCCTGCCCCGCAAAACCTTTACCACAATTTTTGAGCAAATTGCGGAAATGGCTTGGGTGCAGCACGGGCTTATAAATGCCTTGGAAGCAAAAACCTTGGATGTTGTGGATTGGAACATTCCAGCATTTACTAAGGACGAGCTGTTAGCGTTTATGGCCAGCACCGATGCAAGGATGGCTGATTTATTGGAAAAATGCGATGGAACGGAAGAAGTGGATTGGTTTGGTGAAAGCAAAGGTGTACATGGCCACCTTGCCATAATTTGTGAACACGAAATGATGCACCTTGGGCAAATACATGCTTTTTGCTGGTGTTTGGGCATCCAAATACCCCAAGATGTGCGAAAAGCCATGCACTTGACAGGATAGAGGGTTGATACCAATTCCATTCTCAATCATGGAAAAGCACATTTTGAAAACGCACTGAAACCTGCGATTTTCAAAATATCCTTTTCCATGTTTCGAATTGGAATTGGTATGACATGGATAAAATTGATTACGATTACAATGACTTTTTTATAAATGTAAGTGATGATTTTAAGGACCTTGTAAGCACCGTTGACGAAATGGTGCGGCAGGCCAGTTTTATCAACATAAAAGTCACTTCATCCAAAACAGACCCTTTTAAGGTGGCATACAGCCAGCCAAAAACAAGGCGTGGCATTGTTAATTTTTACCTGCGTAAGCGAAGCTTTAAGATGGCTGTTTTTGCAAAAAACTGCAGCAAATACCCATCCGTGATAAACGGTTTGCCCGCCGGCATGGTAAATAAACTGGATAAAGCAAGCAACTGCCAACATTTGTTAAATCCCGGTTCTTGCATGGAAAAATGCTCCGGATATGATTTTTACATAGGCGAAAAGCATTATCAAAAATGCCGCTTTGGTAGCTTTCAATTTGATGTGGATGCAGAAAGCGTACCATTTTTGTTAAAAATGCTGGAAAGTGAATTGGCAGAAAGGGGTGCAGAAAGTGTTTGATGCAGAAAAATTTGTGCAGGATGTGGTGACACAAAATGCGGAAGCTTTGGTAGGGCACTTTGCACATGATGCTATAATTTGCTGGCATGATAGTAATGAGCAGTTTACAGTGGCAGAATATGTGCGGGCAAATTGCGAATATCCCGGTAAGTGGCAGGGTAAATCCATAAGGGTGGAGCAGATAGATGGCGGTGTAGCCATGGTTACAAAAATATGGTCAAACAAATCCACCCACTTTGTGGCGGCTTTTGCCCGCCTTAAAGATGACAAAATCACCCATTTGGATGAATATTACAGCGATGTAGGCGATGCACCCGGGTGGCGCAAAGATATGAAAATTGGCAGACCGATAGAGGATAGGTAGTATGGGCAACAGAGAAAAAACAATTAAAAAAGCAAGCGAGATTGCTGACAATTTCCGTGGCAAATACTGCACATTGGACTTGTGCGTGAAAATGGCTACCCTACCGTATCCACCATCACAATCACCCAAGTGTAGGGCATCAAAACCCTGTATTTTAGTGGCGGCACGGATGAAAGCAAGTAACCCCATCTTTTGCTGCTTCAAATTCACAACAGAAGCATTTAATATAACATAGATGGGCGACGAAGAATTTTGCGAGGAAGGAGTTTTGTAGATATGAGCGAGCAAATATTAAAAAGAGCGGGTGAGGTTATCGCTGCAAAAACCGACTATGTTGGCGGCGGTATGGAGGGTTTTGTGGTGCTTAGTGTGATTGATGAAGATGGTTTTCCCAGCGGTTCCGCCATCACGGTTTCCAAATCGCAAGGTATTGAATGGGTTAGTATGCTTACAAGCATGGACAGCAACAAGGTGCTGCGCCTTAAAGCAAACAACAAAGCCAGCCTAACCTTTGCCACACCCCAATACAATATTGCATTGGTTGGTACTGTGGAAATCCTAACCAACCCGGCTGATAGAAAGCCCCATTGGCAAGAGGCTTTTAACGAGCCCCACGGCACTTTTGACGACCCGGAGTATTGCGCACTACTGTTCAAAACCCAGCGTTACAGCATTTTATTTGCAGATGACAGCGCATTTACAGAAGGTAGGTTATAAAATGAGTGAAAAAGCTATCGAAAGAGCAAGCCAGCTAATAAATTCCAAGGCGGGGTATGCAAACGGCGGTATGGAATTTGCCACCCTTTCCCTTATTGACGAAAGTGGCTACCCATCCGCTACCACCTTTACCATTGCGCAGGCAGATGGCATAAATTGGATGACATTTGGAACAGGGCTTGTTGGCAGGCCTTATGCGGGGCGCATTGCCAAAAACAACCGTGCTTGCGTATGCATAAACGCCAAGGGATATGCCATAAATTTGGTTGGCACAATAGAGGCGTTAACTGACAGCAAAGCAAAAGAGGATTTTTGGATTGAAGATACCGCCATGGAAAACCATTGGAGCGGACCGGACGACCCCCAGCTGCTGGTTTTGCGCTTTGCCACCCAGCGTTACACCATATTTTTTGTGGACAATGGTGATTATGCCGCAGGCGAGCTTGCGCCTGCCAAAACCAACCCATCAATCGAACCTATGCTGCAATTTAACGGCAATTGCGAACAGGCTATTGAGATGTATAAAAAAGCCTTTGACGCAAAGGTTGCCGTATTTATGCGATATTCGGATGCCAATCCCAAAGATTATCCGGCCATTGCTGATGAGCAGAAAAGCTTGATTTACCACGCCCAGTTAATGATTGGCAGCCAGCGCATATTGTTGTGCGACAATCTTTTTAATAACCTGCCCCGTGGACATTCGGTATATCCCGTGGTTTGTTTTAATACGACCGAGGAGGCGCAAGCCGCCTTTGATATTTTATCGGAAGAGGCAAAAATCCTTGCCCCGCCGTCTGCCGCCACATACAGTCCCTTCGTCACCACCTTTATTGATAAATTTGACATCCATTGGGATTTGATGGTATACTAAAATCAAAAACCAAACGAGGGATAAAAATGTACTTTGAAACCCATAGCCACTACGATTTTGACCAATACAACAGCGACAGGGACGAGCTTTTAAGCCGTATTTTGCCCCAAGCAGGCATTAGCCATATCCTAAACATAGGCACATCCATGAAAACCAGCCGCACCACGCTGGAAATGGCACAGAAATATGATTATGTGTACGCCGCACTGGGTTTTCACCCACACAATGCTAAGGATTTGCGCTATCGGGACTTGGAAATTATTGCTAAAATGGCCGAGGATGCCAAGGTGGTTGCCATTGGGGAAATTGGACTGGACTTCCATTACGACCATTCCCCGAGGGATGCGCAAAGGGAGCGGTTTAAGGAGCAGCTTAATTTGGCCATGGATTTGCAGCTGCCTGTTATAATCCACTGCCGTGATGCTAATGAGGAAGTTTATGACATTTTAGCAAATAGTGGCGCAGGGCAGGCGGTTGGCGGCATAATGCACTGCTTTTCATCGGGGGCGGCCGATGCGCAGAAGTATTTGGATTTGGGTTGGCATATTGGCGTTGGCGGTGTTGTAACCTACAAAAACGCCCCCGCCCTGCGGGAAGTGGTGGAAATTACACCACGCCACCGCCTTGTAATAGAAACCGACTGCCCTTACCTTTCCCCCGAGCCAAACAGGGGGCAACGCAATGACAGCCGCAACCTTGTCCATATCGCTGAGAAAATTGCAGTTATCTGGGGCATAACTTGTGAGGAAGTGGCAGAAATAACCACACAAAATGCCAAGCGACTTTTTGGCATTAATTAGGGGGCAGCCATGAAAAAGTTGTTATTTGCTTTTGTTTTGCTGGTTTTGCTTGCGGGCTGTGCCTATAATGAGTACGAATACACGGTAACGCCAATAACTTGGCAAACCATAACTGCCCAAACCGCCCGTGATATGATGATGGAGTTGGATGACTTTATCCTTCTGGATGTGCGCACCTTGGAGGAGTTTGAAGCAAGGCGCATTGATGGAGCAATTTTAATCCCCCATAACCAAATTTTGGACAGGGCAGCGGAAGAATTGCCGGATAAAAATGCGGTTATCTTGGTGCATTGCCGCAGCGGGCAAAGAAGTGCGACGGCAGCGGCCGTTTTAGCCGGGCTGGGTTATTTGCATGTGTATGATTTTGGCGGCATTATCAACTGGTACCAATTCCATTCTCAATCATGGAAAAGGATATTTTGAAAACGCACTGAAACCTGCGATTTTCAAAATATCCTTTTCCATGTTTCGAATTGGAATTGGTATGGATATATTGAGTTACTAAAAAAGGCGCATATGCGCCTTTTTTTATTTATTTTTGCGTACCATAAATTCAGATAAGGTAAAGATATCCGCCGGGGAAGTTTCGGCTGCTTTTTTATTTTGCTCTTGAATTTGCAGGTAAACTTCCTGACGGTTTACGGGGATGTGGCGTGGCGCATCAATGCCAATCTTCACAGTGTCACCTGTTACGGACAGTACGGTGATAATAATATCATCACCTATGATGATGGTTTCGCCTCTTCTTCGGGTTAGGGCTAACACTAAGCATCACCCGCACTTTCTTCTACTTGTGCAAAAAGCTTGGCTCTTAGGGGAAATTCGTCCCCCGCACATATGATTTGCTTGCCCTTTTTCCTGTCAAAATCTACCAGCACAGGGCCTTTTAGATTTACTGTGGTTTGCGCCATATCTTCGTAAACAGTGGCAATATTGTATATTGCCGTTGCGCCGGTTATATCAAAGTTCTCTTTTTCGGCAAAGGGTAGCACCATTGGGGCGTATTCGGGGTTAAAACTTACCATATCCACCAGCACAAAGCAAAGGTCGGCACTATCCACGGATTGCAGGAAGGATACAGGGTTTGGCTGATCCCCGTCATCAGATTCCTGAAAAAGGATGATGAAGCGGGTGTTAGTGTTAAAACCCGGCAGGCCTTCGTCAAAATTTATAATGTCAGCTGGATTGATGGTTATTTCGCCAAAGTTTTGGGTGGGTATCGTCACGGGCATTCTCCTTTCAAGCCGTGTCCATATTGCGTCATTAAATAAAGTTTACTAGAGAGAGTTGATTTACCCTTGCACCAATCTGCATGGCGGCTTGGAAAACTGCTTCTGCGGAGTTAAGGCGCATTAGGATTTCGATATAGTCAATATTTTCATTTTCATCCCGCAGGGCACGGAAGGTATCCTCATTTTCATCCAGGCGTATGGAAATCATCTCCATCCTGTCCATGCGGCTGCCAAGGGCAGTAAATTCGGTTGTGGTTATTTGCATATGCTGGTCAAACCTTGCCATGGTGTTGGTAAATTTGCTATACAGCTGCTCGGTAAAAAACGCACGCTCTCTCGCAGCTTCTTCGCTGTTGCTGTCAAAGTCCGGATGGATGTGTATATCATTTACCCAACGCACAAGGCTTGCCATATCCGCAAACTTTTGCCACGGTACGGCATGGCGGGCTTGGGTGTTAATGGTTAGGTGGGTGTTTACCCCCATTTCAAACTGCAATTCCTGGTTGCTTTGGGAAAACATCATAGTTTGCCCGTTGTGGATGCGGTTTGTGTCAAAAAAGATAACCGGGTTAAGCTCGCCTTGGAAAACACCGTCTATGGCATAATTCAGTTCAACACCGGGGGCGTTAAAGTGGTGCAAATCTGCACCGTTTATAATCATTTCGCCGGTATCACGGATAAAGGTTATGGTGCCGGGTGGTGGTGGCAGATATGGGTTGGGCGCATCACCCACAGCCACATCGTTTATCACAAAGCCGGCCAGTGGGGAGGGTGGGGCAAATTCCGGCAACTGGCTAAATTGGCGTATCACATTACCTGCATCATCCAACACCTCTTGATAAGGTAGGCGAAGTATATTTATGCCCTCATTGGCAGTGGAAGAGCCCACAACGGTAAGGTTGATGTTTGGGTCAGTTTCCCAATTGGCGGGCACACGGTCAGGACGGTTTAGCCATTGGTATGTGGCAACCACATTAAGCTGGCCGGGCGGGGTGCTGGCGGGGTCACGCCAAAATACCACTTCCGAATCTTGTATATCTTGGCGGTTTACTGTTTTGCTAATTTCAAATTCAATATCATTAGTGGGCGGACCTGCGGTGGTTAGGTTGTTTTGGGTGATGATTGGCGGCTGGTCCGTTCTAAATCCCGAAAACACATATCTGCCTGCAAATGTTCCATTAAGCTCCGTATGCATTTGTTGGAACATAAGTTCGATAACACGGGTTATGGTTTGGCGGTTTTGGAAGGTGTATGTGCCGCTGGCACCTTGCACCATAAGCTCATGCCTTTGGGTGGTTAATATTTGGGTCATATTATGCAGGTTTTGCTCACTAACTTCCATCCAGGATTGGGCTTGTGCCACATTGCGCTGGTGCTGTTGCACCTCCGTCACATTAGTGCGGAAGCGCAGGGCACGGCTTGCCACAATGGGGTTATCCGATGGGCGTTGGATAACCTTACCGCTGGAAAGTTGCATAAAAAGCCTGTCCACATTGTTGGCGTTGCGGTTAAGGTTCATTAATAATCTATTTGTTGTCATTGAATTTGTTATTCTCATATATTCGTCCCCCTAAAAATCAATGCAGGTTAACCCCAGCTACCCATGCGGTTTATCATGGTATCATAAATATTATCGATAACCGAAAACAAGCGTGCAGCCGCTTGGAAAACCAGCTGGTGCTGTATCATATGGGCGGTCTCTTCATCCATACTTACACCGGAAAAAGCTAAGCGTTGGTTTTCCACGGTTACTATAAGCTCTGTATAACTGCGGGTAAAGTTTTGCGCTTGCCTGCCTGTGATACCTAAATCACCTGTTATTGCGGCGATAAAGTCGCCCAGCCTGCCTTCTCTAAACAATCCACGCTCTTCGGTAATTGCGCCCCAAGAATGGGCAACAGTGTTTTCCGATGGGGCATTGGACGGGTCAGAAGAAACAGCAAGATAGCTTGGGCTTGCCAAAAGGTGTGGGTTTATCATAAAATTGCCTGCTGTAATGTTAAAGTAGTTAAAAGGCCTTGTGGGGTCAAAATTTACAAAGGCACCCGACATGGGATCCTGATGGGATAATAAGAAGCCCGCACCGCCACCGGCCAAATCCCTTGCCTGCACGCCATTAAGGTCAAAACCGTCCAAATGCCCGGTTACGCCATTTATGGCTTGCCCGTTAAGGAAGCGGCCTTCGTTAAAGGCGGCGGCTTTGGTGCGCACCAGTTCGTTTAACCTTGCCATAAAATAGGGTATACCCATATAGGACACGGTGCGCCCCACTGTGGCTTCCTGCGCACCGCCAAAAACGGTTGCAAAGGTGTCCGGACTGGTTATTGCAGGGTCATCCCCGGGGTATAGGTTAAACCAGCCGGCAATGGGGTTGCCTGTTGCATCAAGCTCCAACCTAAACTCGGTATATCTAAATTGACGGTTTACGCCATTGGCGTCCCTGATAGTGATGATGCCTGTACCGGACATATCCACACGGCTGTTTGGTCCAAATTCCATACGGACGATGTTAGGGCCGGGGTCTTCAAAAGGCAGCACATATGGGTGGGCGGCAGTGCCCATGGATGCGGCAGTGGCAGGATAGGTTGTACCGCCTGTGTTAAAGCTACCAAAACTGCCCCCATTACCATCCCGCAGGTGGATAAGTGCGGCAAGCTCTCCCCGCAGGGTGGATGAATACATGTTAAAACTGCGCCCATTGGACCACACAATGTCATACATACCCTGGTATTCCTCAGGGTTGCGGGCAATACGGGTAACGCCGTCATCAAGCATTCTCGGGCGCACCTCTATTTGGTTTACATTAAAATGGTTTACAAATTGGTTTCCATCAAGCAAAATTAACAATTCCCTACGGGAATCCCTTGGGTCGGTGGTGCGGCCTGCGGCAAATTCCGGGTTTGTTTCAATTTCCCGCACTTCTATATTTACAAGGCCGCTTAGCTGGTCAATAAGCAACGCCCTTTGGTCACGCAGGTCGTTGGCATTGCTGCCGTCCAACTCCAAAACAGATATTTGGCGGTTTAGGGCAGTTATTTGGCGGCCAAGGCTGTTGATGATACCAACCGTTACACCAATTTCTTGGTTAAGGTCCGCTTGTTGCTGGCGTAGCTGGCTGTATGCGGTATTCACCGTCACACCAAAGGTTTCAAAACTTGATAAAAAGTTACGGCGATATGTAGGGTCGCCGGCGTTGGTGCCAAGCTCGCTTATCCTTGCAAAAACATTATTTACATTATGGGTAATGCCCACGCCGGGTGCTTCGTGCAAAATGCCTTGCACCAGCGAAAGCACATCATATTTTTTGCTAAATTGCCCAAGTACAGAATGGTTAGCCCAAAACTTACCATCCAAAAATTGGTTGCGTATTTGTTGTATGCTGATAATTTCCGAACCTGTACCAACCATGCCCCGCCCCATTGCGGTGCGCAGGGGGGTTGTGGCTTGTTGTATGGCCACCTGGCGGGAAAAGCCCGGGGTTTGTACATTGGCCATATTGTGGGATATTGTGTGCAAATTTGCACGGGATGTGCGCATGGCAGATGTTGCCACATGCAAGCCAAAGAAGGCTGATCGCATAATATTCACTCCTTATCAATGCGTCTGTTGAACCGGGTGGGGGTTAAATCGGCTATCACCTTCGTTTGCCCACCCTACTATGCCATCCTTGGCGTTTCATTTTTCCGTTAGTTATGCACGCCCTACATTTACAAGCCGCTCTAACATAGCATCAAGGGTGCTTATCATGCGTGCGGATGCGTTGTAGGCATGTTGAAAACGTATCATATTGGACATTTCCTCTTCCAGCGACACGGCAGAAACGGACATGCGCCGGTTTTCCACCATCAAAACCTCTTCATTGGTTGCAGCCATGTGGCTGCGTGCCTCTGCCCCGCCTGTTGCCATTTCCGTAATCATATTGCGGTAGAAGAAGTTGAAGTTTACAGGCTCCCAATCATCAAAACGTACAATGGGGCTATTCCACTGGTTCATCATATGCAATAGCAAGCGGTTATCCGATTCGCCGTCAAAATTAAGCGGTAGGTGGCTACCGCCGCCCTGCTCCAAATATATGGGGTTAATTTGCAAATTACCAAGCGTATACCCTTCCCCCGGCCTTATTTGTATAAACAAGCGCAAATCGGCGGGGTTTGCAGCGGAAAACGGTGGGGTTGTTTGCCCATGGTAGTGCCCATGCTGGTTGCGTGGCATGCCAAGGGTTCCAAATTCGGTGGTAAGGCTTGTGTTAAACATATTTACCATGGTGTTTATCAATGTATCAAATTGGGAATTTATACGGGGGATTACCCCGTGGTTCATATCAAACCTGCGGGCGGCAACCAAATCAAAATCGTGCATAATTTCCACGGCAGGGTTGCCGCTTGGGTTGGTGCTTACCATGCTGTTTAGGAAAGCGTTCATCTGCGCCGCTTCTTCCACCGTTATATCGCCTGCGGCAAGGGCATCTGCCACACCTTGGCGGGCGGTTGCCACAGCCGCCGGGGTAATGCTTGCGGGAAATGCAGCGGTAATTTGCTGGTTTATATTTGGTGGGCGGTCCCATCGGGGGGTTGTCATTACCTGCTCAAAGGTGCGTGTTGTTGGCCCCCCGGGGGGCGGGTTGGGTGCAAAGCCTGTAAATATGGTTGTGGTTATCATCGCATTCCAATCAGTTAAAATGCTGTCCAAAGCCGCTAATGTGGGCGGCACAACCGCAGGCATAAGGGCGGAAATTGCACCGGACATATCTACACGATCCCTAATATTCCACGCTTCTTCCACGGGGTGGGATGTGTAGTTGGTTGGCGTTAAACCACGGCTTGTAAGCAGGGATAGCAAACTGCCCATCTGCCCACCATTTTCCATGGAATAGTTGCGGCCTAACCTATCCCAGTTAAATAGAGCCGGTGCACGCTCGTGAAACTCCAAAACACGATCTTGTGCTGTAAAAACGGGCTCTACAAACAAAGACATTGGTGCGGATTGGCGCAAGCCCACGGGATTTATAAGTCCGTTTACCAAAAGTTGCTGGCCGCTGTGGGCTGTCATAATATTAACACTGCCACCGGGTACCTCGGTAAAATTAATGTCGATAATGGTTGCCAGCTCATCCAGGGCATTGTTGCGCAAATCCATAAAATCATTGGGGTTTTGCCCAAATGTGCGCTCCCTTACAATGCGCTGGTTAAGGTCATGTATCTCTGTCAAAAGTTGGTTAATGCGCTGCACGCTGCGCTTAACTTCTTGGTTTAGTTGCATTTGATACTCATTGGTGGCACGGGCGGCAGCATTTGCCCTGTCAATAAACGTATTTGCTTGCGATACAAAATTGCTGCGTGTATCCCGTGACGGGGTATCGTTAATCAGCTCATTAAGGGCAGAATTTAGTTGCTCCAAGGAAAGCTGCAGGCGGTAGTGGCCTTCCAACTCCCCAAAAATAGCATCCATTTCGTTGTGGGTGCCATTGCGCACCTCCCAATAAGCAAGGCGTGGTACGGTTTCCCTAAACCGCACATCCAAAAAATGATCACGCACTTGGCGTATGCCATTCATACTTGTGCCGTGGCCAATTTGCATGGGTCCCTGCATCATGGACATGCCAATGGTGCGGCTGTTAAAATGGGCTTGATGCACCATTTGGCGTGTAAAGCCCCTTGTGCTGTGGTTTGCCATGTTGTGGCCTGTTACATATAAATTCGTCTGCGCTGCTTGCAAGCCGCTGATAGATGCAAAAAGACCTGACATGCTCATCGGTTGCTCCCCCTTGTATTACGATTTTGTGTCCAGAAAACTTCCGGGCTCGTGCCCGTCTTCCAGCGTTTCGCCGTAGCCCACAGGCCCTGCATCTAAACTGGAATGAACAATGTTCATATTAAACTCCAAAAACTCCAAAGCATTTTCGATTAAGATTTTATTGGCATCATTTACCTGTTTCATCTCATCCAACGCCAAAATAAACTCATCCACAGCGATAACAAATTCGGGGTTTTCGGGCTGTCCCTTGGTAAGTTCTGCCAGTTTGGTAAGCGTTAATTCGTCCCCTTTTTTGTTAAGCACGGTGGCAATATCTGCCATTATCCGCTCCCGTTCTTTATCGCCTTTTAGGGCTTTGGGTACAATGGCGTTTTCCTTCGCCACAATGCCACGTAAGCCCTCAATATCATTTTTAATTATAAAATCCTTTTTATCTGCAGAAAGGGCAATGACCTCCTTAAAAAGTATGGTCTGCCCTTTTATTGTGGCGATTAAGTCGCTTATCAAACCTGCCATAAATTTTCCTCATAATATATAATTGTTTGTGGTTGCTTTATTTAGTATTGGTAATTTTTTCCTATAAAATTGGGCGTAAAAAACCAGAGTGTAAACGGGCTACACCCTAGCATCTACCATTTTTGAAGCAATGTTGTAGGGGTTTACTTTGTAAGTACCCGCTTCGATTTGTGCCATAAGGGATGCAACACGATCCGCACGCACATCAGGGGTTGCCATATAAGCCCTGCGGGCAACGGATTTTTCCTTAGCTTCTGTGCTTGGTGTGTAGCTATCAAGCTCCTTTGCGGCAGCCTTTTTACGGCTTGCAGCATTTACATCGCTTGGGCGTGTCATGCCTTGCAATGGGTTAATTCCAGCAATTTTCATGGTTTTGTTTCCTTTCTGTTTTTTGTCTTACTTTATTATCGGCACATTACAATGTTTATATTAGCATTATTTCTAAAAAAATTTAACCGCCCCGTAACATTGGGGCGGCATGCCTATCTATGTGCAATAACCTCAATTTCCACAATGGCATCCATGGGCAGCTTTGCTACCTGAAAACATGTGCGGGCAGGCGGGTTTGTTCCAAAAAACTCGTTATAAACCTCATTCATCTTTACAAAATTTGCCATATCCGAAAGGTAAACGGTGGCTTTTAGCACATTATCCAAGCCGCTGTCCGCTGCTTGTAATATGGCCTGCACATTTTTAAGTACTTGGCGGGTAGCATCTTTAATATCCCCATCCACCATTTTGCCCGTTGCAGAGTCTATGGGCAATTGGCCTGATGTAAAAATTAAATCCCCAAAAGTGGTGCCTTGGGCATAGGGGCCAATGGCGGCAGGTGCGTTTTCGGTGCTGATAAAGTCTTTTTTCAAGTTCATGGTGTTCCCTCCTCAAAATATTTAGCATTAAAATTTTGGATAAACATGGAAATTTCCTCAAAAGCGTGGAATGGCGCCATGTCATTCATATCCGACAGTATTATAAGGATATAGGGCGATGGGGCATAAACAATTGCCATATCATGGAAGGCATTAATATTACCATCCCCCCAATGCCCGTATTTTTGTGCCACAGGATAATCCGCCACAATAATAGGCACATCGGAATTTAACATGCTATGCCTAAAATGCCTTGCAAGCTCCGTATCACTTTCAAAATATTGGTGTATGGCCTGCATCAACACCCCCATATCCGCCGCTGTTACCCTATGTGTACGGTCGTTGGTAAACAGGCGGGCATCCCTGCCCTGTTGGTGGTTAAACCGGTAATAACTGGGGCTGTAATACCTATACGCCAACCTAAGTATATCAAATGCCGTATTATCAGAATATAAAACCGAATACATTAACAATTCCAAATGGCTAAACCGGGTGCCGTAGGGCGTGCCATGGCGTATCACCCCCGTGCCGCTTCGCCTTTCCCCCTGCCTAAATATATGTGTTCGGCTTAGCTCTGTCAGCCCCATTTCTGCTAAATGGTACACATACAGGGCATGGCTTGCCTTGTTAAGGCTGGCGGATGTGTAAATAACATCATCCCGATGGGTAAAAGTAAAACCTGTATCCAAATTTTGGTAAAAGATGGATACTTGGTAGGGGAAAGCCTCAAAAAATTCCTCCAAAGTTTGGGTGGTTGGCGGGTATGGGCGGGCAAAGCCTGCTTCCGCAATAATTGGCGGGTCTGGATGTTTATAAGGGTCAGGGCGCACAGTTTGCCTTACCACCTGGCGTATTTCCGGGCGTTGCAAAATGCCCGCCTGCCCCATGGCAACAAGCACCAAAGCAAGCATGCCAACAAAAATCAGCACCAATATTAAAATGGCAACAACAAGCCGTTTTTCCGTCATCAGGGATATCACCAGCCCTCAAACATTTCCACAATAGCATTGTACAAAGCATATGCCACCCGCTGTTGGTAGGCGTAGCTGGTTAAGTTAACAAAGCCCGTGGGGTTGGTCTTAAAATCAATTTCTGCAAACACGGCGGGTATGCGGGTTGTATTAAGCACATACAAGTCGGTGCGGTGTATTGTTCCCCTGTCCCTTGTGCCCAATTCCTGCACCAAATGCCTTTGCACCGTTTGCGCCAAAAACAGGCTTTGCGGGGTGTTGTAAAGGGTTTCTGTGCCTGCCACGGCGGGGTCGCTATATGTGTTGGTGTGGATTGATACAAACAAATCCCCTAAATTATTTGCTATTGCGGCACGGTCGCTTAATTCCACCCAATCATCCCCGTGGCGGGTCATAAACGCCTTTATCCCGCTGTCGGACTCGGCAAACAATTCATATAAATATAAAGAAATATCCAAAACAATATGGGATTCGTAAGCACCCGCCACTATGGCACCCACGTCCGCCCCGCCATGCCCGGGGTCAATAATCACTATACGCTCATACATCTGGCGCAGGCTGGTTATGTGGATAAGCAAAACGCCCCCATCCCCATCCTCCACAACAAAAGCGGCGGGCTGGTCGGTAAACACCTCCAAAACACCATTTCTTGGGTTGTATGTAATCAAATTTACAAGGCCATGGGGGTCCCTTAAATTATGCCAGCCAAGGGTTGCTGTTGGGTGGGCAAAAGTATATGCCATTGTAACATGGTTACCGGTTATGCTAAGCGCACCCTCCCCCACCCCGCTGTGGTTAGTCTGCAAGGGGGGCGTATCTGCATCCTCATCCAGCCCCAGCACACGGGGCATAATAAAAATTGCCGCAAGGGCAATACCAACAATTGCTAAAAGACCAATAAACCTGCCGCTTAGGCGGTTTTTGCGCCTGCCGTTTCTACTCATAAAATCACCCGCCATTATTATACACCAAAACACAACATTTTGAAAGGGCAATTTTTTGTTGACATTAGGAGAGTATTTTTTGAACAAGTAAAACCCGCAAACAACTGTGTGTTTGCGGGTTTTGTTCTACTGCTCCGTTTCCTCGTCTCTATGCGACAAAATCATCGAATAAGGTAAATTATGGTTGCTGATATAGAGATGGGTGTGCGGCTAATGTATCCAGTCTCCTTTTATGTTTAGTCCTTAACACCTTCCTTTTCCGTTGGAAAAACAATAAATTTTTGTTGACATTGCAGTTGCTTTATGCTATAATATCCACACAATATTTCCCAAGGGGTGCTGCGCTCGATGTTTATCTAATCCACTTTCCGTCAAAACTAAAGCCTGCATGGCTTGTTTTGCGTTGTAATTGGGTTGGTAGGCATATGTAATGCACTTTTTTGTTTTGTTTTTCAAGAACCCGCAGTTCTAAGTAGGAGGTAGTAATTTATGCACGATTTGAAAAAAGAAGAAAACCTGGCCATTCTGGTCGCTGTGGATGATGATAGCGGCAATATAGAGTGGTCGCTGGATGAATTGGCAGAGCTTGCAAAAACAGCAGGCATACAAATTTCAAACACCATAACCCAAAAACGGGAACGCCCCCACCCCGCCACCCACCTGGGCAAAGGCAAGCTGGATGAATTGGAAGAAATGATAGAATGGGCCAATCCCAAACCAAATATCCTAATTTTTAACGACGAGCTGTCCCCGGCTCAATTCCGCAACCTTACAAACCGCTTTAACTGTAATATTATAGACCGTAGTATACTTATTTTGGATATATTTGCAACCGGTGCCGCATCAGCAGAAGGTAAGTTGCAAGTAGAGCTTGCCCAGCTTAAATACCGCCTTTCCCGCCTATCAGGTATGGGTAAAATGCTTAGCCGCCTTGGGGGCGGCATAGGCACCCGTGGCCCCGGCGAAACTAAGTTGGAAACCGATAGAAGGCATATCCGTAACCGCATCCAAAACTTGGAAGCAAACCTTAAAGAAATAAGCAAAAACCGTGAAAACATGCGCAAAAAGCGCAAACGTGGCGGTGCCTTTGTTGCCGCCCTTGTGGGCTACACCAATGCGGGCAAATCCAGCATCCTAAACCTATTGGCAGGTAGCGAGCATGTAGAAGTGGCCGATAAACTTTTCGCCACCTTGGATACAACCCTGCGCCGCATAAACCTACCCGGCGGGGCAGAAGTTCTTATATCCGACACGGTAGGCTTTATCGAAAAACTGCCCCACCACCTAATCCAAGCCTTCAAAGCTACCTTGGAAGAATTAGCCCATGCCGATGTGTTAATTTTTGTGCTGGATGCCAGCCACCCCCAACGGGACGCCCATAAGGACGTTGTACTTAAAACCCTTGCAGATTTGATGATAACGGACACCAAAATTATAACCGTATTTAATAAAATGGACAAAAGCCCTGCCCTGCCCCTGCCACGTGATAACAGGCTGGATGTAGCCGTAGAAATGTCCGCCATAACCGCCGATGGTAAGGGCGAGCTTTTGCATGCCTTGGAAGAAGCCTACAACAGCAGTAAAATCCAAATAACGGTCATCATCCCCTACGCCGAAAGCAAATTGGTATCCTATATCCACGAAAACTGCGAAATAATAACCCACAGCCACGAAGAAGCAGGCAACTTCTTCCACCTTATTGTGGATGAAGAAGCCAAAAACCGCTTAGCCCCCTACCAAGCCACCCTCCTGTCCACCCAAACAGGCATGTTATAATAATACCACATCCGCAACCAACATTCAATCTACTCTTTACAAAACAAAGTGGAGAGAGAGGGTGCGAGGCAAAACTTTGCCTCGTCTTATCTCTCTCTTTTCTTTTGTTTAATTTCGTTTTCTTTTGTTTATATATGTGGACACATTGCAGGACATGTTGTGGGACATGTTGTTGGACATCAAATTTCCTTAACAGTTGATACCAATTCCATTCTCAATCATGGAAAAGCACATTTTGAAAACGCACTGAAACCTGCGATTTTCAAAATATCCTTTTCCATGTTTCGAATTGGAATTGGTATGATTAGAAAAAATTTCCAACCCTCTACAACTTTTTACATTTTTTCCCATACATATCATGTATAATTTCTAACACAGTAGGGTGGGCGCTTGCCCCCACCCCCTAAGACGTACAAAAGGTAGGTGGCAAAGCTTTATGCAAATAACCCGTAAGCAATCCCCCGTAAAATTTAATATAAACCGCCGCAATGTAGCAGAAATTGCCTTATTGGCAGGGTCTTTTTTTGCCGCAAGGGGGGTAATTTTTGGTGCGGCAAGCCCCTTTGCCCTAATCTACATAGCCACTTTCCTATTCCGTGGCAACCGGTTTTACTTGGCCGCACTGCTGTCCGCATTGGGGTTGTTTACCAACTTTTCCACCCAATATTCCATAAAATACCTTTTGGCAATTGGCCTGCTATGCATCGCCAACCTACTAATGTCCCTACGGCGGGAGGCGGGATGGGATGCAACCGCCTTTGCCCAAGCCGCCACCGTAACCATTTGCGCCGCCATTGCAGGTTTTGCCCTAATCTTTCTGCGGGGGCAGGGTTTTTACGAAATGGCAATAACCACCCTGGAAAGCGGCCTAATCTTCGCCATGACCATTGTAATGTCAAAAGCCATAACCTGCATCGCCCCCACATCAAACTTCCGCCGTGGTGCCCTTTCTAATGCGGAACTTATGTCGGTTCTCCTACTAACCTCCGTACTGGTAGTTGGCATGGCAGATGTGCATATTTGGTTAGTCTCCCTAAGGCTAACCGCCGCCATTTTATTGGTATTGCTGGCGGCAGGCAGTGGCGGTGCGGCCATATCCGCCGTTTGCGGCATGTTGCTGGGCTTTTTGCTAAACATTACCGGCTTTGAATATATCTTTTTCGCCGTATGGCTGGGGATTGGCGGTTTCGCCGCAGGCCTTGCCCGCCCCCATGGCAAAATCCCATCCCTGCTGGCATTTGCTGCCACATCAGCCATAACAGCCCTGTATTTTGATATTGGCCTGTTCTCGTGGCAAACCCTAATGTCCTTCACCCTAACCGCCGCCATCTTTTTGGCCTTGCCCAAAAGGTTTTTGTCAAACATCCACGCCACCGTAAGCCCTGCCGGCAGCCCCCAAGGGGAATACTTGGAAAGGGTGCGCCAACAGGTGCTTTCCAGGGTATATGATATTGCGGCAGGCTATGGCAAATTGGCAAAAATATTTGAAAAGCGTGTAATAACAGGCACACACCATGCCCCGCACCCCATAACGGACAAGCTGATAAAAACCGCCCAAGAAAATGTTTGCTTGGCCTGCACCCGCCTAAACATTTGCTGGCAGGACAAACACAAGCAAACATGGCAATTTATGGATGATATGGTGCAAAAAGCCCAAAAACGTGGCAAATTGCATTTGGAGGATGCCCCAGCCACCTTTCACAACAACTGCATCAATCTGCCCGATTTTATGGCGCATCTGTCATCCGCCTTGGAAATTGACAAATTAGCCCAGGAATGGCAACAAAAGGTGGTGGAAGCCAAAGCAACCATCTACCACCAATTTTCAGGCCTATCAGCTGTGATGTACGAATTTGCCGTGGAACTGTCCACAATCCTAAACTTTCAAAAAGAAATGGAAGATAGAATTTTACAAGAATTTACAAAAGAAAAAGTGGAGGTGGAAAATTTGATTGTAATAGAAAATACCTTAGGTAAATACGAGATAAGCATAACCCGCAAAGGCCGGCGTGGCCAGCCAAAATGCGCAGGCCAAATAGGCGAAATTATAAGCCGCCTAACAGGCAGGCAAATGGAGCTGGCAGAGGAAAAGTACGCCGGGCGCATTGTGCATCTAAACTACCTGGAAAGGGAAAAGTTTTACATTAACAGCGGCATTGCCAAAACATGTAAAGGCCACGCAACCCAATCGGGGGACAGTTTTTCGCTGGTACAACTGCGGGATGGCCGCCTTATCGCCGCCTTATCCGATGGCATGGGCAGCGGCCAAAAAGCAAAAGAAGGCAGCGAAGCCGCCATAGAGCTGTTGGAAGAGTTAATGGAAAAAGGCTTCAAAAAAGATATTGCAATAAAACTAATAAATTCCGCCCTGCTACTAAAATCAAGTGAGGAGTTTTTTTCAACCCTGGACATCTGCGTGGTGGACTTAAATACAGGCCTGTCAGAATTTATGAAAATCGGTGCATCCGCATCCTATCTGCTGCGGGATGGTAAAGCGGAAACCATCGGCAGCTGGACCCTACCCGTAGGCATACTGGAAACTGTGGAAATTGACACATGCCAACGCTACATCTCCCATGGCGATATTATCGTTATGGTAACCGACGGTGTGGCGGATTCCGTTTCCAATGGAGAGGATGGGTGGTTAATACGCATCTTGGAGAGCTTAACCCTAAAAAACCCACAAGACATAGCCAACCATATTTTGGAAGAAGCCAAACGCAACTACGCCCACCAAATCAAAGACGATATGACAGTGCTGGTACTACGCATCCTAAACCGAACATAGCAAACTACTATAACCGCCATTGCAGACTTGACCCACAATCCCCCTCCGTGATATAATAATCGCAGGAGGGGATTTTTATGACCAAAATCAAACAAATCGGTAGCAGCAACCTTTTCTTAATCGCCATCGGCCTGTACACCCTCGCCACCATCCTCGGTTTGGCAGATGTCTTTTTAAGTCTTGCTTGGGATACGCCCCTCGGGGCTTTGGGCAGCTTTGCAGGTGTTTTTGGCGGCATACTGGGTGCAGTTTTGGCGGCAGTGCCCATAATAGCCCTATGGCTAATCTTCGATGGCGCAAAGTTTGAACAAAACCCAAACTTATCAGGACAAAAGGTGCTAACCGCCCTTAAAATGTCACAAGTATATATTATCATCACAATCTGCCTTTTAAGCGTTGTTGTGGTATTTGGCCTGCTTGGCCTTGCCCTTCTCGGCTTAGCCGGCAATGCCTTGGGTGAGGTAGCAGGCCTGCCCCCGGGCTACTTTCCTATAACAGCCGCCCTTATTGTGGTCGGCAGCGGCATTTCTATTTTATGGCACGTCCTTGCCCTTGGCATCATCAAAAACCTGCGTAACAACATTTACAGCGGCAACTTCCAACCCCTGCCCGCCACCGGGCTTTTTACCGCCATCGTGGGCTTTGATATTGCACTCGGCTTCTCCATGCTCTTTATAACCCCAAACCTTCTAACCAATTTGGGTATGGATGCCCAGTTAATAGAAATGTTCACCACCCACCTCCCCATGGGTCATCTGGGCATCGGCACTTTCGCCACCCTGGCCACCATCCTGTCCCTATCCCTTTTCTTAGTCCTGCTGCACAAATTCAATAACAATACAGAGGGGGCTTAGCTTAATATGCAAAACCTAAGCGAAGCCACCATATCCACCATAGCAACACTTTACTACATAGCCCTTTTACCAATTGTATTGTTTTTTGTAACACTGTTACACGAATTGGGGCATGCAATGACAGCCCGCATCTTTTTGGGTGATAAAGATTGGACCATTCACATAGGCACCGGCAAAAAAATATTGCAATTCGGAAAGTTCACAATCAACGCTTGTTTCTTCTGGTTTGGTAGATGCTATACCTCCAAAAACCTCGAGGAAGAAAAGGCATTAAACCGCCTTATGTTTACTTTGGGTGGGGTTTTTGTAAACATACTGCTTGCAATAGCAGTCTTTGTACTTGGCAGAATGCTCGGTGCCCACCTCTACGCCACCGGACAGCTGGTGCGGATATTCTTTTGGATTAACACCCCTGCAAGCATATTTTTCATAACAAACTTAATACAAATTGCGGCATGCTTAATCCCGCAAACCTACAAAACCACAGGCATCAAAAGTGATGGCTGGTGGATGATTTCGATTATAAAGGAAATGCGTAGTTCTAAGAAAAGTTAAGCCCATTAGTTTCACTCCATCCACACAAAACAAAACCCCTCATCCGAGGGGTTTTAATAATGGGAACAACTGGACTTGAACCAGTGACCTCCCGCTTGTAAGATGTACGATTGACACGACCAAAAACCCAGTAAATCAAGGTTTTGTAGACTTAAAAGCCCTTATTTTGTGCTTATGTACGGTAACGAAATTAAGGGCTTTTAACCCGCTTTAAGTAATTAATTACCGCACCATTACCACACTATTTCTTGTCTTAGAACTCAAAATCCTACTTGGTGAAAAGAAAAATGTAGTCCACATCAGCCAGCTAAATCTTCGTTCCATCTGAAAATTCAAAGGCAAACGAATAAACGGCACCCAGTTCAAGTGCTATTCTGTTTAATTCCTCTATTGTAAATTTATCTGTTTTCATGCGCTGATTGAAGGCTTGCGGAGAAGTGCCTATTCTTCGAGCCAATTCTGCTTCTTTGATGCCTTTATAAGCCAAAGCCATTCTAATTTTGGTTGCATTTGACAATCAAATCCCTCCTTTGCGCTATTGTAAAGCAAATTCTTTATTTTGTCAAGCTAATTTTGATAAATTAAATAAAACAATTGAAAACACTTTGGATTATTTGAAGAAAATACTTGACAAAATAAAGAAAATGGTTTATAATATAAATATGAAGACTGGGCGACAACCGAAAATACAGTTGATAAACCCAACCGCATATGATAGAATATAACCAATAGGGGGAATAATCATGGGAAGCACTAATAAAAACCTACTTCCAGTTAAATCAGACTTCGTGTTCAAGTTGATATTTGGTGACGAAAGGAACACGGACATTCTGACCAGTTTCCTGTTAGCGGTGCTTAGCATTGCCGATGATGATTTAGCGGGGATAACAATTGTAAACCCTTACACCAAAAAGGAAACAGAAGACGATAAACAGGGCATACTTGATGTAAGGGTGAATACCAAAATGGGCAAAGTAATCCATATAGAAATTCAAGTGCAGCCTGTTCCAGAGATGATTGAAAGAACAATATTTTACCAATCAAAAATGGTAACGGAGCAAATATCATCCGGGCAAGATTGGTCAGCAATCAAAAAATCGATATCCATCATAATAACAGACTATGACCTAATCCTGTCAGATAAAAATTATCATCATCAATTCCGATACCGCACAACAAGCGGAATAGAATATACTGACTTAACGGAAATAAACACCTTGGAGCTTTCAAAATTGCCCCACAATACCGACAATTCGGAACTGTGGCATTGGATGAAATTTATCAAGACGGACAGTGAGGAGGTTTTGAACATGTTAGCACAAACAAGCCCTCAAATGGGCAAGGCCGTTGGAGTTTTGAAAGAGTTATCAGCTGATGAGCAGACCAGGATGCTGTTTGAAGCTAGGGAGAATGAGCGTAGGGATTGGGCTTCTCGGATGGGGGGGGCAAGAGCGGAAGGGCGCATGGAAGGGCGCATGGATGTTGCCTTAAAACTCCTAAAAAGAAACAGGCCAATTACTGAAATAATGGAAGATACAGGCCTAACACACGAAGAAATCGAAGCTCTTATGGCTTTGGTTGAATAATTAAAAGCAAGGGCGACAATCAACTATTCAATAAGGGGGATGATATTATGAAATCAAGAAAAATGTTAAAAAATTTGTTAGCAGTAATGCTGTTGCTTTCTATGTTTTTTACCCTGTCCGCTTGTGGGGGTGATGAGCATACAGCGGATGGCACTTTGCCTTCGTCTGGTATGGCCGCATCACAAGGAAATACTTTGATAGGTGAGTGGGAATTTGCCGGATTCTTGTCTGGACTTCAAAGTCTTGCTGCAAGCGGCATTGGTCGCATGCCTGAGTATATAATCTTTAACTCTTACGGAAGCGGCGTGCAAGATGGTGAAGATTTCAATTGGGCAATAGAGGGCGAAACGCTAACCAAAATCTTTGACGACAGAGAAGTGGAAGTGAAGGTTGATTTTGTACGTGACCAAATGAGATTAATGACTCGTGAAAGACCTCCGTGGGGCTATGCGTTCACCAGACCCAATTAAATAAGATAATAAGAATATTATAATTAAAAGATATAGCCACCAGCCAAAGGTCATCAAACCTCCTTGTCTGGTGGCTTTTGCTTGCCTGTGCCTATGTCATCAATTACAAAACCCCCACCACCAAAACAAAAAATCCACATCACAAATCGGCAACAAAATACAAAGTCCACAGCAATTTTAAGCCCAAAAAACTTTGAACATAAAAAACCGCAGCCACTTTTATTGCTTGGTGCGGTTTTTGTTTATTAATTGTTGTCATCAAATTACACAAATGATTATTTTTGTCCGTTGAAGACAAATAAAAAAGCAACTGGCTTTTTATGCCATGCTTGGGCTTACCGTTACCGATGGGCGGCCGTGACCTTCTCGTATCAAATAATGCACATACCGGGCAGAAAGATAACCACAGGCTTTTATGGCCTCCATAACAAGAGTAGCTTTGCTTCTAAAATCCATAATGCGATGCTGGCGCATAAGTCCGCATATGTCGGTAACGGCTTGGTGCAGTTCGTCCGCTGTGACGGGTGATGTGCTGCGCATCCTTCTGGTAGCAAATTTTATAGCGTGGATAGTCTTGGTATCAGCTTCTTTCCTTGGGCGGCGTTCGTTTAGCTTGAAGTTCATACCAAAGTCACCGAAAGGAATAAAAACATTATCGCCATCCAGCTCAAATGACACCATTTCTTTGATACCATCGATGCGGGACAACTCATAAAGCATACGAACCACAGACCGCTTTGATTTGCCTGTCCACTCCACAATTGTTTCAATGCGCAAGGAAATCCCATCACGCTTAGCGTGATAGTTCATCAGCTTAATAATTCGCAGGATAATTATTTTCTGGCTACGGGATAGTGTGTGAAATTTTGGGCTATGTAATATTTCGTGGTTCATGTTCATGTAAGGCACGGCGGTATAATCTTTGGACGAAAAATCATTATCAACAAACCGCAAAGTCCACCAACCATAATGCCAATTATCTACATCCCTGCGCCATTCAATCTCAATCAAGCCCATGGCTTCTAAACGGTTTAGGGACTTGTAAAAACTGGAATAAGACATCCCCAAAGCATCAGCAACTGACCCATAATGGACACCACAAACAAGCCCATCATCATCTTGGAATTGGGCAAGATGGATGGCAAGGCTAATATCTTTACCTTTGCCGTGCTGTAAAAGCTTGTCCAGATTATGGAGTGCCAGTTTCATTTTTCTTTCACCTCGTGGGTTTTTGATTGGGGTCTGGTGTGGTGCTGAAACCAAGATTTGATTGTGTAGCAAGGCTTGATTGTGCAACGAGCTTTCGGAAACCGGTGGACACATGGGACATCTCCGCAATAAGTGGAGCATCTCCCGCCATCCAATTATCAGCAATACCATGATTTGCAATTTCTCGCAGGAAAGCGGCAACCATCACAGTCATCACATAGCTATCCAATATACATCTTTTAACTGCTCCCATCACAAGAATAAAGACCACAGCTGATGTAATCATATCCGAGCTACCAGACATTACCCCATTGTAAAGCCAGATGAATCCCATCACATAAAATGCCAGCGACACTAAAAAGGAATACAGGGTAGCAAGGGCGGCTTGCTTTGCCATGGCTCTCCATCCACGTACATAACTTATCACGCCCAACACCGAAGCACGTAGGGGGCTGATATCCTCGCGCAAGAATGTAAATGCCAGACAACAATCATCAACATGCCGTAGCAACTTGCCCTTAAAAGCTCTAACAGGCAATGCCAAAAATCCAAGGGATGATGTTGCGCTATTCATCATTGGTTGCAGTTCAACTAATGCCCTGTGTACCATTTTATCAATTACGAAAAATATATTTGCCTTGGCAAATTTCTTCTTAACCCGTTCCATGCCATAAGCCACTTGGTAGTCGGGTATACTGTTAAAATTCACAGCTCTAACAATGACAGAGATGTGGCCGACACGAAACATGAAGCGCAAGTATCTTTTGAAGATGAAGCCCAATAAAGGCAAGACCACCACGGCCAAAAAGATGCCCCATAAAGCATGGCTGCCAAAGTTAGTCCATGTATCCCAGTTAGTCCAGCAATACCATGAAGCGGTAATATGTTGCATGGAAATAAACCCACGAACCAGTAAGGCTATGATAAGGGTTAGGAGTGCCACGAACAGCAACCGCAAGCCCAACTTGATAAAGACGAAAGGCAGAGTTCCTTTGAAAATTTCAAAAGGCGTTAGGACGGTTGTTGGGTTGAGTGACATATTTTTTATTGGTGTGTTACTATTGTTTTTAGCCATATGATAGTCTCCTTGTGGTGGGATGGACTTCGATTTCACCCGGTAGATTTTTAATAGATTCAGATTTTGAACAGCAATTTGCAAATCCAAAATCAACAGCCCATAGAGCGAAAGCGTTAAAAAAGTGGTCGCCAAAGGCACGAGATAAAAGGGGTCAAAATTGCATGATTCAACTTTGGCAAGCAGGGAGTCGTGGGCCCATGCCCTCGACTCCCGCTTGTTGGTGCTGCGCCCCAAGCCCCCCCAAGAGCAGGTCGCACTCCCTGCGGTCGCACTCCCCAAAAACCAGAAGACCCATCTGCGAAGGGTGCTTCTAAAATGAAAGGCAGCCCGGCAAAAGGCAGTACGAAAATTCCAAGACCTCGTGACAAAACACAATACAAAACTTTAAGACCCCCATCATAAATTCCAAGACCAAATTTACATATCCTCAACAAAAATTGCACTACTAAAATTCCAAGACCTCCGGCACAATTATCGTCCCACCTGTACATGGTCAAGATTTGGTTGGGACAACTGGTGAGTGGGAGCATTTAGCAAAGCGCGGCTAACGGCTTTTACCTTGGAAAGCTCACGCACCTCTTTACTATACTTCCTATGATTATTGGACTGTTTGCCCCGTTCCTTTTGCAGAGCCGCCCTCTCCCTTCGCAAGTCATCGGTATGCGGCACGGGCTTACCTTTTGACTTACCGTAGCCATGCTGGGTAAAATAATTTATAGCCGCTTCATAGCGCATAAGTGTGGCTCGGTTGGCTTCATAAAACTGCGGTGCAGGGTGTGGGGTGCCTTTGATTTTATCCGTGGCGGATGGTTGCCAAGCTTTAAGTTTGACATACTGCTCATGAACGGGCGCACCCTCGTTGTAGTTCTTGATTTCAATTGATAACTCATCTATCTCCGCCAACCGCTTGTCGGTGCTCACAAGAGCATCACCAGCCAAGTCCTGCTTGTTCCGGACTGCTTCCAGCCGCCCATCCAGCTTGTCCAAAGTGTCAATGCCATGTTGGTTAAGATAGGACAGGGCATTGATTGCATCTCTATCTTTGTAGCCAGCTTCCAGCAGGGCATGGATGGAGGATTGTAGTTGGGCTAAAAAGCTTTGTGGTTCCGGTTGATGCAGTGCAGTCGATAAATCGGCGGAGGGTGTATTTGATGCATCAATATGTGCCATCTCTTTGTGGTTGGATAGCTTGGATTCAATATCGTCCTTACCGTAACCCTCGCCCAAAGATTTTTCTGTCAGCCTGATGGGCTGCTTATAATCTTTGTGGGACAGAGAAATGTTTTTGCCACGTTGCTTTGCCAACCAGCCAAAATCATTTTTAAGAACTTCCAAAAACTCTTTAAGGTTTTTGGGTTGGTGCTTGTGTAGGGCGAGGTCTATATTAGCTCGCAATGCATCACGGTTGGTTAGTCGGGTGTATTTATTATCTTGTCTATATTGGGCGGTCAGCTTCTTACTAAGCGAACTCTGCTTGGGATTTTCAATAATAGATAAACCATTTTCAAGACAGATGTGGTCACTGGTTCTTCGTAAAGCTATGGCTGGCCAGTCAGAGTTTTTGAACTTCTTGTCCAAATCCAATTGTACAGCATTAAAGTATATGTGATTATGAACATGACCCCTGTCCACATGTGTACCAACCACAAAAGCATGGTTTCCCTTGGTAAACCGCAGGGCAGTTTCATAACCTATGCGGTTGGCTTCATCTGGCGAAATTTCACCCGGCTTAAAAGACTGCTTCATGTGATACAATAGCACATCCTTATGGACAGGAAGCTCACGACCACCCGCAGCGTGGTACTGGTGCTTGCTTTGCAAGAATTTCTGGGGTGCAGTGCTTGGGGTGCATCCGTAAACTGACACAAGTTGTCCGCCATCTGTCTTTTCGGGATTAATGCCGTAATTGATACAGTCACTCATGGTGTTGGATACGGACTTGCCACCCGATGCTTTGATGGAACTAATATGCGTCCATGCCATTAATCATCATCCCCAATAAACCCAAATATAAAGGGATTAAAATGAGTACGATTACCCAGCCAATTTGTCCGTATAATCTCAAAATGCAAGTGCGCCCCTGTGGATGCTCCTGTACTACCCACCATGCCAATGGGGTCGCCCGCTTCCAGCTCTTGCCCTACATATACGGATATTTGGTGTAAGTGGGCGTATCTGGTATGTATCATATAGGGCAATCGTGGCGGAAATAACCGGGCGGGGATGTAGTGAGTTATCTCAACCCAATTTCCAAAGCCATTAGCTTGGTATTCCGCCCTTGTAACCACACCGCCTTGGCTCGCCAATACTGGTATGCCTGTGGGCAAGGCAATGTCTGTACCACGGTGCATCTGGCGAGTGAGCGAGAAAGGGTCAAGGCGATAACCAAAATGGCTGCTTACAAACCCATCCCAACGAAAGGGAAAAGGCGAACCAACAAACTGCCTGTTGCCGTGTCCAATCTCTAAAAACATGTCGAAATGTTCTTCTTGGTCCGCACCCTCTTCCCTATCGGGGTTATTCCTAAACATCTCCCTAAACAAAAACTCCATAGGGGTGGCGTTTAGGTATATGTGCATAGAATGCCACTCATATTCAATCACCACAGGCTCTTGCCATTCTACCCAGACCCAATCTTCAATCCAATGGGAGTAGCCATCATCATCATACTCATACCACCCATGGTCTTGATATTCGCCAAAAGTCATAATGACTGTGCGGCTTCGTATCTCATAAAAGTCTTCGGTGATTATCTCATATTGCTGGTCAATTAACCCAAAAATCCTTGGGCGTATTTGTGGGTAGTTTATTTCATCGTGATATAGTGCCGTGAAACCCGATAACAGTACGTGGGGACAATGGCGTATTGCCCCCATAAGGGGCATTACCAATATCCTCGTGGCAACTTCATCTCCGAAAAGGTCGCCTATGGTGAGTGGCCCGGTCTCCAATGACCACGTACCCACAAGGCGAACTTGCTCCCCTCCGTTTAGAAATGATGCCGCCTCGTTAAAACCACCAACGCCCATGCTTAGCAGATATTCCTTTACAACCACTTCACCTTCGGTATAGGCTATTGTAGTACTATTCAAATCGTAGTCATCGGCGAGGTAGCTGGTGATGGCAATAGTTGTTGCCATGATGATAACCATCATAATTAAGGCCACAATTGCTGCTATTACAAGAATGGCAAGTGCAATACCGCCAACAATGGCAAGTACATAGGGATTGGTCATGGCCGCCCTAATCCCTCTGCCAATCCATCTACGCAACGCCCTTAGCGATGTAGGTATCCAGCTTCTGGGGTTTAGTAGCCGAAAGTTTACTAAGGCTAACGACCTTTGCCGCATCATGCGCATTTTTGCTCTGCGCTGGATTTTATCCCTTGCAGATTTATAGGCGGAGCTGTCAATACCGCTTGTCCGTGCAACATTGGCAAGCTTGGCTTTATCACTTGTGCTTCTAAGTTTGCCGCCTAAGCTTTGACTAGCAACCTTGCCTACACGCTGAGTCTTTTTAGCCCAGCCGGAAACCTGCTTGGAAAAGTCTTCCTCCTCATTGCCCGTGTCAGCCATTTTGCCCGGAGCCAAGGTTCTGCCCACTTGGGAGGCGAATTGAGATAGATGGGGTGCAATAGGGTCTATTTTATCGGGTTTCATTGTTTCGCCTCCTTTCAACAGGCTCCTGCTTTCGCCGTTGCCATCTGCGCAACTATCTAAAAATCGATTGACATTATACCTAAATTTGTGTATAATATTGATATAAGATTAATTTAACGGAGGTAATTATGCCAACAATTAAGCCCAGCGCATATCTGCGCAATAATTATAACGAGGTGTCCGAGTTTTGTCATTCCAATGATGAGCCCATGTTTATCACCAAAAACGGTCATGGTGACTTGGCAGTTATGAGCATTAAGACTTATCAAAGGCTTTTTGGCCGTTATGAGCTTTACAACTTACTGGACGAAGGCATGGAAGATATAAAGGCGGGCAATTATAGAAAGTTTGATGACTTTGTAGCGGAGTTTAGAAAGGAAATGTACCAAGATGACACACACAATACACTTATCTAAACTGGCGGAAATCGATTTACAGCATATATACACTCATATTGCAGAGGAACTGCAAAGTCCTATGTGGCTCGTGTACTTCATGGCCGCCAGGACTGGGTTAATATTTTAAGGAATGACGAGCAGGAGCAGTAACCAATCTCAAAATCTCACCAACTTCATGGGCAAGTGCGTTGTAATCCCTGCGCAAGGCATCCACATCAGCCGCCCGCACGGCTTGTCCGCTGTTGGCTGCCCTTGCAATCTGATTCAGGTTATTGGTAGCGTTGGACATCAAAAACATCAATTTATTCAAACCGGATAAATCCACATTTAAGATGCAGCCTTGATTAACCATTGTTCTTATGAAATTGGAGCGGTTTTTTGCCCCCGCCTGCCCCATCCTCTCCGATAAGGAAGCCAATTCCTCATCGGAGAGGTATATTTTTATGCAGTTGTTTCTGGCTATGGGCTTATCTTCCTTCATGGTCGTGGGTGTCATAGGCAAACTCCGCAGGGCTATCATCAAAAGCATTGTCGGCACTTTCAAGGGATTGGAAGTCCGGGTCGCTGACTTCCGCCATGATATGGTCGCTCTCTTGTGTAAACTCATCATTGCCATCTTCAATTAAGAAGTCCTCTGCATACTCGTCATCATTAGTGCCAAAGGATTCCAAGTTGGCTGCACTCTTTTTCTTGCGGGAGCGTGCATAGAAAAAGAATATTGCGCCCATCATTGCCAGGATTGCAAACAGGGCAACGGGGCTCATCCCAGCCCTGCGACCACCCCCCTCTGCTTCTGATGGGGCAGCAGTCTGGTTCTGGGCTTGATGGAAACCACCTGTAAATCCACTTGGCATCCCGCCTCGCTGGATGCTGGCATATTCGTCCACTTGCCCGGCAAGCGACATAAGGTAAAACTCTGTTACCGGGGCTAAGAAGTAAACATTGTTTTCCTCCCTGCTTCTGTCGATGATGAGGAAAAACACATTGCCCGCTTGGCTGTTGATGGTGATAAACTCCATATCACCAACCATGATTGAATCCACCAGCTCACCGCCACCACTGGGGGTTAGGGATGATGGGCTTGGTAATATAACTTGACCATTGGTTTCTAATAGGTCGGGTAATGGTTCTGGTGGCATTTCTGGTGCGGCATCTTCTTGGTAAAGTGACAAAACATCCACGTTTATGCCGAATAGGTCGAAAAACCAGTCTGGGGGTGGTTCGTCCGGTAGTCCGGATATGTTGATTTCCTCGGGTTCTGGGGGACTTGTGGTAACGGGTGCTTGTGGAGCCACAGTTTGGCTGCTTGCGCTTTGACCACCAGCACCAACCTCCAAATCTGACACAGGTGTAATGGATAAAATGTTTAATGGCGTGTGATTAATTGCATTTCTGCCGTTTTGGTATGTATGGATATTATAAGACGGTGCGTCATCCACTTCATCACCAAACACTATTAACGGTGAAAATACCATGGTGAAAATGAGAATGGATAGAATTGGTAAAGCTCTTAACCATTTAGTCATTGCTTGGCTCCTCCTTTGTTGGCTTTGCTCGAAATGTGCTGTGTAGCAGTTCTTCAATATTCGCAAGGGGTACATCATATTTTTGCATAACTCCTTGAATGATGCCACTTTCAATCTCCTTGCCTCTAAGTTCCAAGTCGGCAACCTCCTTTTTGGCGGCTGATAGCTGCTCTTCAATCCTTTTAACCTTGGCACTGGCTTCTGCAATGCGTTTTTTATTGCTTTCCAGCAATTTATGTTGATATGTGCTCATTGGCTGCCTCCTCATCTGGGGCAGGGCTATTACCTGCGCTTCCGTGTTTTTCATTAGGCTTGGTGGACATCAGCTTGTACAGCTGGGTATCTGTTGGGAAATTGTCTACCGAAGCGATTATAATATTGCCATACTTGATTAAGGCATCTCCCGGGGATGCGTTAGTTACGTGGTTAAGCAGTTTTGGCGAGATATTAAAGCGTTCTGCCAAAATCTTGCCATCATCAGGGGCTTGGTCAAGAAGTGCCACAAACTCACAGTTTTCAAGAATGGTTGCAACTTGGGGTGATTGTAAAAATTCCTTTACATTCTGGGTGATAACGCTGGGTATTGCGCCCCACTTTCTGAATCGTTTATACATCTCGGCAGAATATGATGCAGTCTGCTGATGTCGGATTAAAAGGTGAAACTCATCAAAATATGTCCAAGTTCCACGCCTATCCTTTCTGTTTTGAGACACCCTTGACCATATTTGGTCTTGGATGACAAGCATTGCCAGCGGCCGCATGCTTTCTCCCAGTGATTTTGTATCAAAGCAGATAATGCGGTTTTTGGTGTCTATATCGGTTTGGTGGTTGAACATGGTGTATGAGCCATGCACAAAGTGGTGAAGGGCTTGCGCCAAGCCTTGTGACTTTTCTTCCCAGTTTTTGCTGGTGGGCTCTTTGGGGTCAGCTTCAATCATCAGCGCATTGTACAAATCTTCTAATATGGGCATATTTGCAGGAGTAGGATTTTCAAGATATTCTCTGTACACCACATTCACACAGTGGTCAATGATGGACTTTTCTACATCCTCAAGCCCCATGGGTCTTGTAGTGATAACTTCCATCATCGCTGTTACAAACTCGCTTTTCAGCTCTATTGGGTCGTTAGGCTCTTCTGGTGTGCCGTAATCCAGCACAATGTCCATGGGATTTATATGGCTTTTTGTTGATGATGAAAGCTTAATTACCGTGCCGCCCAACCTTTCAATCAGGGCGGAATATTCACCCTCTGGGTCAAGCACCAAAATGGTGTCGGATGTTGCCAGAAAAACGTGAACAAACTCTCTTTTCACAAGGAAGGATTTGCCACTGCCGGGAATGCCCAGCACAACGCCATTTGCATTTTTAAGATGCTTACGATTGGCAAGGATAACTTTGCCTGAAATTGCGTTAGTGCCGTAATAAATGGCTTCCTTGTCTTCTTGGAATATTTCTTGTGTAGAAAATGGGATAAAGGCTGCCAAAGCGGATGTTATCAGCTTGCGGGACAATGGCTCCGGTGTTTGATTAACGCCAAGTGCCAGCGATGACATCAGCCCCTGCTCCTGCATGTATCCCATCCTGCGAAGTTTGCAGCCGTATTGGGATGCAAGGCTTTTGGTTGCGGTTATCCTGCTGGTTAGGTCATTGGGATTTTGTGCAAGATGCGTTACAAGGAAGTGTGTATCAAAATATTCTTCATTGCCCTGTAACTCACTTATTAGGCTTTTTGCCGCATCGGAATACATTTGGATATCCGGCGGTAAAATGTCCGAATCATGGTTGTTTGCAAAAGCTTTTTTCTGCCTGCTGGCTTTTGCTGCATCAACATCAGATAACTTGCCCTTAGCGTATTTTAGAGCCTTGGTTTTATCCATAGGGCGTATATGCTGATTTATCATTATTGGATAGTCCGTATCCAATAATTTAGTTAAGAATTTATCGGGCAATTCCTCGGTAGATATTTCCAGATAAGACATTGCCCCAAAAGTTAATCGACCTGTTTTGTGTGGGGCTGACAGCACAAATGTTTCCGGCTGGAAACGGAAATCTTCCGGCTTTATGTAGTCCTTGGTTGGGGCGTTCTTATTGTTATCTTTGGGAAAGTCTTTCATTGAAAACTTGTCCGCCGGGCTTGGATTTAATTGCTTGTGTAGCAGCCTTAGCCGCTCTCGCCCATCCAGCGGGTAAGCCATAACCCTAAGTCCGGCAAAAACATCCAATATCTCTTTTTCAATACGGTTAAGCCTATTGGCAGCATCTTTTATATTCTTCGCATGGATGCCAAAGGTTGCGTATTTTCGCTTAATTAAGCCTTTGTTGGCTTGGAATAATTTTTGTTTTAGCATGGTATAAAATTCTTTACGTATGCTTTCGAACTGGTCTTTCTTGCCACTAAGCTTAATTGCCGCTTCAATCTCCCGCAAATCCGGGTAATAATTGATGTAAGTTAGTTGTAGGGTTATTTCCTCGTTAAAAGAATTAAGCAACTGACACCAATAACCGAAAACCCTTTGTTTTTCATATGTACCCGCCAATTGAAAGTTTGTGTCCTCAAATGCAATGGTTTTGGTGTAGTAATCTTCGGATACTTGGCACAGGCCACTGGGAAGCATCAAAGTGTAAGGTATTGTATCTTCAACAGTGACGGGCGGTATTACTTGTCCAAAAGCCTTTTTGTATACAAATTCCTTTGACCGGGCGAGGAAGGACTTAGCTTGTGGTGGGCTTATGGGTGGTTGTTTTGGGCTTTGACGGGCTTGTTGTTGTGGTGGCTTTGTTTGTGGGACTTGTGACCTTACTTGCAACATTTTGCTTCACCTCCTCGGGATTTGTTTTTAGGGCGGGCTGGGAACTCCTTACAGAGGGAAAGAGCCAGAACCTCAATTTTAGTAATAATAAATTTTCAACAGACATTCCATCACGCTTATAAAAAGCCAAGAAGCAAGCGGGCATCACTATTATGATTATAATCCACACCGCTCCCGTGATGGGCATGAAGCGGGATGCTATTTGATAGGCAATGAAGCCCAAGGCTGCGGCAATGCCTAAGTATGTCCATTGCCGCTTTGTAAATAGACCCGCCTTAACTGTCATTTTGTCAAGGTCTTTTGGGATTGAGATGTGCAAATCTTCCATTTTGTCACCCTTTCATTGATTATCAATTCGCTCCAAAGATGCTTTTTGATATTTGCTGGGTTTTTATTAGCAGTATGATTAGCATAACGGAATACGCAGTGACCTCCAACATTGACACCAAAACCTCCATGGCGCTGGTGGGCACAACCGCAAATGTCATCATTAAAAATCCATACATTCCTAAAATAACCATCATTAAAAATCCTTGGAAAGCTGTTGATGTAAGGGTTTTTATATAATTCGTTCCAATATTGCCCCATTCCCGATTTATAAGCGTGGCAAATGGCATTGGTGCAAGTGAGATTTTTAGTATAATCAAAAACATCCTATAAAGCACGATGATGATGATTGCAACCCTGCTGACCACCATAAAAAGGCCCAGCAAGAAGCTTACCATCCATATATTGGCTAATGTACCTACTGTGTAATCATTTCTTAGTGCATCCTCCAACTCCTCAAACATAAACTCGAAGTCGATTAAATCAAGGGTGAGATGACCTTCTGCCAAGGTAACAGCACTTACCCCCACCTCAAAAATCCAGTTGACTATGGGGAATACATTGGTTAGGAGAAATGCACCTATGACCACTTTTGCAAGCCATTTGAAAAGGTGGGTGTAATCAAAATCCCTAAAATTATTGCCCTCTGACAGCATGGACATAAACTCATAAGCCACGATAAGCCCAAAGATTACCACGGCAACGGGTAAAATTATGTTGTCTGATAGGGTTTGAAGCAGGTTGAATGGATTGCATCCCAAAAAGTCTTCGGGAGTAATGGTTAGTGTATCCGCCGCTATCGCAATCTCATCTTCCCACATTACAAAGGCATTTTCCACATTCGAGATAATGCCATCTATCAGCCAATCACTTATAACACCCCCCACCCCATCATTAATAATGTCAATTATCCAGCGCATAGGTGCAAAACCTCCTAAAATTGCAATTATGTAGCATTAATTGATTGGGCTTGTCCTTTTAGAACAAATCTCCCAGCATTGGAATGATAAGGAAGCCCACAACGATAATACCGATGCCGCCAATGAGCTGCCATCTTCCTTGGCTAACCTTGCTGCCGTCACCCTCGCCTTGACCGTCAAAGAGCTTGATTGCGCCAAAGGCTCCCAAGGCTCCGCCACCAGCAACCACGAGGGTCTGTAATACATCAACAATGGTGTTCCACATATCCACACCAATGTTGGGGTTTAGGGTTATGCCTACGGCAAATCCCGTGTTGCTTAAAAACTGTTGAAACATAAAATTTCCTCCTTTATTCACACAGTTAATTTATTTTTTGGTTCTGTGTGTTCCTGTTTGGGTAGTTCTGGGTGCTGTTTTTGGTGCGGGGCTTATTTTGCCAGCTGGTCTAACCTGCGGCTTTTTGTTTAATTGTCCGCCCCCTTGCATTTTTTGGTACATCGGATGAGCGGTTACATCGAACTTATTGGACAAAAATGGAGCAACACCCCGAAGGATTAACAGACACTTGCCCCCATCCAGGCGGGCAAGCTCATCGGTGGTCATCAACTCACGACCGGATTTTTTGTAGCTTTTGCTATACGAACCACTTTTGCCCGTGGTTTCAGAATTGTCCATCATGTCAATTGTTTCTTTGCCAATAACCCTTGTAAGGTATTTAAGGGTTTCTTCATCATCGCCCCCAAGAAACAGCTTACTGTCGCAGTTGCCTATTATGGTGTTCATATGCTCTTTGTAGCCTGCTTTGAGCTGGCTTAGTGATTGCAAGATAATGTTGACAGATATTTCATAGCTACGCACATATGAGATGACATTTTCAAAATCAGGGATTGTGCCCAATAGCGATAGGTAAGCCTTTGAAGTCATCTCCAGCTTTTCCCCCGCTCCACACCGTGCATGACAGTTTCCCGTCACACGGCGTTCCATCGATTTTGAACATTCATACAAATTACACAGTTTG
>Ga0131853_10000181_pt1 | contig 109865 bp, 125 predicted proteins | sample TergutLab28metaG_FD_92764 | JGI IMG/M metagenome (GOLD analysis project Ga0131853, IMG submission 92764) | Labiotermes labralis P1 segment gut microbial communities from Petit-Saut dam, French Guiana - Lab288 P1 (version 2) (version 2) | ecosystem: Host-associated > Arthropoda: Insects >...
ACAACGAAATCATCGGCGCGGTTTTCCCGACCGTTAGCACTGTAAATCCTAATACATTCACTGTAAATCCTTTCACACCGGAAAATGACCGCGTAGTAAGACTTCATCCGGATTATAATGACCTGCTGGGTCGTCCAAGACGCGGAAACGACAGCTTCTTCCCGGATTATTTTGTACTGCCAGTTGGTGCAGCGCAAAGCAATACGCAAGCCGCATACGATATGCTGGATAAGCTGGCACGTCATGATGTAAGAATTGACAGATTAACCGTAGATACATACTACAATGACCAACTGCTTCCCGCCGGCTCGTATGTAATCAATATGCGCCAGGCATTGCGTGGCTATGTTAATGCCATGCTCAACCCGGTAAGCGACCCGATGGGCTATACCAGCTTCTACGCCGAGGGCATTGCAGCTTTCCCAACACAGCGCGGATTTGTAGCCCTAGATGTGCGCGAAGAAGGTCTTTTGGCGGATTATCTTGAGCCTGTGTTTGAAGGCTTATCTGTAGAACAGCTTCTGGAAAGAGCGTTTGGCAGGCCGCAAGGATTGACATTCCAGAGACCTGATGTGGAAGTTGAGGCCAATGTGTTTACGTTGGTCAAGCACAATAGCGATGACGCCATCCGCCTGGTTAACAGGCTTTTGGCCAACGGCAATGATGTATGGATTTTGACAGCACCGTACCGTGATGGTGTAGAAGGCGACTTTGTCGTGCGCTCTAGAAATATCACACCTGAGATATTGTCGCAAAAAAGCCCGAATGTTGTAGGTATCGCGGGGCCGTATATCGCCTCATACGGCCAAACGCCGGATAGGTCGGCCACCATCAACCCAAATCTATGGGTCGAAACAATGGAAATGCCAATAGGACGTCCAGCCAGAACCACGGTACTCCTAACCGAACCAAATGTTGCCCTTATGGGTGGTGCTGGCGTAAACTGGGGCCCAGATAGCTATGCACGTTTCATCATGCAGCATCTGGAGTTTAATCACGAATTTGTAACGCCTGATGAGTTTGCAGAGCGTGCTGATGAATTCACTGCTGTAATCAACCTTAACCAGAGTGTGGTGGAATATGACTTCATCGCCTTGCAAGACGCCATCAGGGGCGGCATAGGTTATGTCGGCATCTCTACTGAAGGCATGGCGGTGGGACGCAATATCCTCATCGATACGCCGGATGCGGCGGCTGGCGAAACGGCATATCCTATCGGCTCTGCAGGTAACGAGGCAGTACATATGGCTACATTTAACGCCAATACCGCCATTTCTGCTCGCTATAATCTTGCAGATACAGTGTATATGATAAATTCGGCATTCTTCGCCGAAGGTGTCTTTGAAGGTGCCAATGTATTAATCACCATTGACGGTGCAGACAATTTTGTAGGCGGTTTTATGACACCTACAAATGTAGAGCTGCTGACAGGCAATGTGGTGGCTATTACCGCAGGATATGACGGTACGCCGGTCACATTGATTGGAAGCAATATCTTCAACCGTGCGCACAATAGACAGCTGAATATGCTGATGGCCAACACCATTTTCTTTGCAACAGCAGGGATTGATGTTGAATAATTAACTTGCAACAGCCAAATAATTACAGTATAATGATAGGTCAGGGGTATTTGCCTCTGACCTATTTTATTGACAGGAGTCTACATAATAATGAGCGCGAAAAAGAGGATTGCAAAGAAGATTGTGCGGGCAAAGACAGCGCAAAAGCGCAGGCGCAGCAAGCCAAGAAGGCGCAGCAGAGGGCGTGTTTCACCTTTAGTGTTGATTGTTGTAATGATTATCGCAGGTATTGCGGGTTATGTACTTATGTCAAACCCGGGTTTGCGTGAAGATTTGGTACGGCTAGCAAGCTCTGCTTGGAATACCATATTTAATGAGGGGCAAGGCTCCATAATCCCTGTAGAGGGCGAAGTTGTGGTGCATTTCATTGATGTAGGTCAGGGGGATGCCACGCTGGTGCAGACAACACAAGGCAGCGTGCTAATTGATGGCGGCGACAACCATATGGGCGGACGTGTTGTGGACTATCTGCGCCGCGCCGGGATTACAGAGCTTGCATATGTAGTGGCCACACACCCACATGCCGACCATATCGGCGGTCTAATAGAGGTTCTAAGCCAAATACCCGTGCACACGTTGATTATGCCACCCGTGGCACACACCACCGTTACATTCGAGAGATTTTTGGATGCTATTGAATATAATAATGTTCCGCTTCGCGAGCCTGTTTCCGGCAGCAATTTTGTTGTAGGCGATGCTGTATTTACAATAATCGGGCCAAATTCCACGGGTCATTCTAATTTGAATAACTATTCGGTTTCGCTTCGCGTGGTGCATGGTGCAAATAGCTTTGTATTTACGGGAGATGCCGAGGTGCCCGCCGAAATGGAGATGATTTCGACAGGGCATAATCTTTCAGCAGATGTGCTTCGCATAGGCCACCACGGAAGCAGCACCAGCACCACTCAAGAGTTTTTGGATGCCGTAAACCCAAATATAGCAATAATTAGTGTGGGTGCGGATAATCGTTACGGACATCCGCATAATACTGTGATGAGCCGCCTGCGCGTGGCGGGAATTGCAATATATCGCACAGACTATCATGGAAATATAGCAATTGTGAGTGATGGTACAGGTTTGCGCGTGTATCACGATTAGGAGGGAGCCATGACATACATCATTGATAGAATTGTGGGCAACATCGCGGTTTGCGAGTGCAAAGACACCGGCGAGCAGGTTGAAATTAACACAAAAAACCTTCCCGACGATTGCAGGGAAGGTGATATTATCCGCGAAGATGGTGAAAGTACGTATATTATTGACCTGGCTGCATCCAGGGATAGATTGGCCGAGATGACATCCAGAATGAACTCATTGTTCAATCGCAAGCTATGATTTATCTAACCCAAACCATATACATTCGTGGCTATATTCCATACAGCCAAGCTGCTTGATTAACGCGAGCGAAGGCACATTATCTTTTGCAATTTGCACATATGGTATCATGTTTTTAGCAACCAATTGTTTCATCAAATTTGTAGCCACAGTTTCCGCCAGACCCTTTCCACGAAACATTGGCTTGGTAAATAGCGGCCCTAGCGAGCCATCCTCAGAATGTAAAAGGCACCAGGCAGCCAGGTTGCCATCAATGCGTATGCAAGCGCTGGGCAAGTTTCGGATGCTCTCGCGCAGCCGATTGACAGAACCTTCAGAACGATATGTATAGTACAAGTCTATCTCTTCAGCATCTGTAATGGCCAGAGGCTCTATAGTGTAGTTTGTGCGACTTTGGACTATTTGCGATACGCCGTCATAGAAATATACCTCGCACGGCGTCTGCCAAACCGTATTTCTACCCTTTGCAAAGATATCAAAAGTGGTGGCTGGCACACTAGAGAACATTTTGTGACCAATCGGTAGCGACTTCCAAAAATATTCTAGAAAATTCCGATTGTGTGTGGCCAGAAAAAAGAAACTCCATCCGCCTGTTCCTATAATTACGCCATTTTCGGTGTCTCCGTCATATATGTACACATCAGCATCTTCGTTATATGTCAAATAGGACAGGGCATTATGATTAATGCACCTGTCCCTTTGCAAAAATTTTATGATATCGTCGTTTTTCTTAACTATCTGTATCATGCTTTGTTTGCGCCGCCAAATAGGGCTGTTTTTTCGCGCACCGATTGCTTGATGGCCTCAACGCCTGGGGCAAGGAGTTTGCGCGGGTCAAAGCCTTTGCCCTGCTGGTCCTTGCCTTCTTCAATATATTTGCGCGTAGCAGCCGCAAATACCAATTGACACTCTGTATTAACATTGATTTTAGAAACACCCAAAGCAATGGATTTTTTAATCATATCTTCCGGGATACCGGTGCCGCCATGCAAAACCAGCGGTATACCGCCCGTAGACTTGCTTATAGCTTCCAACGCATCAAAGTCCAGGCCCTTCCAATTATCAGGATACACGCCATGAATATTACCAATGCCAGCTGCAAGAAAATCAATGCCTGTTTCGGCCAATTGGCGGCATTCCTCGGCATCGGCAATCTCGCCTGCGCCAACCACGCCATCTTCTTCGCCTCCAATTGAGCCAACCTCAGCCTCCACAGACACACCATTTTTATGCGCAAGGGCCACAATCTCACGAGTCTTAGCCAAATTTTCATTAATAGGACTGTGGCTACCATCAAACATTACGCTGGTGAAGCCGGCCTCGATGCAAGCCACACAGCCATCATAACTACCATGGTCCAGGTGCAGTGCTACAGGCACAGAAATTTTGAGGTCCTTATCCATAGCCTCTACCATCGCCGCAACGGTTCTAAAACCACCCATATATTTGCCGGCCCCTTCCGAAACACCCAAAATCACAGGGCTTTTCAGCTCTTCGGCAGCCAGCAGTATGGCCTTTGTCCATTCCAGGTTGTTGATATTAAACTGACCAATGGCATATTGCCCCTCACGCGCCTTTTTCAACATTTCAGCAGCATTCACTAACATAAAATCTCCCCTTCTCTCTTGTAATTAATTGCCATATATTATGATATTTACTATCTGGTCAAAATTTGCGTCAAGCGGTACTTCAAAATACCCAATTTGAATTCTGGTCTCGTAACCTCTGTCAATCAAAAACTGCAAGAATTCGTCACCATTTTCTACCAGTCCCCTATATTCAAATTCTGAGGCAACTTCTGAGGCTGTAATTCCGCTAAGTATAGTAATTCCCCAACCTTGCTGCACCGGTGTGGCTGTCGGCGAAGGTTCGGGTGTTTGTTCCGGGATATAGTCCTGCTCCTCTGGCTCGTCGGGCAAGTCATTGGAGATATATCCATTGTCGTTTTGCTGGCCGTTTTGCTCTACATACACCGTTACAGTTTCCGGCTCAACTTCATCCGGAAAAACCATGCCAATGCTGCGCGCACGGATGACGATATATTCAGAATCCACAGGGCTACCAACAACAGGCGCAGCTTCCAGCTCATCTACCATAGCCATCAGGCGTGTGTTTTCGTTAAGATACGCCGCACGCTGCACAATATACGTGACGAATGTTACGGCAACCATCATCAGAATTCCTATGCCCATGCCAAATAATACGCTTTTCTTATGCATTTTGTCGCCGCCCTCCCAGGTTGAGTATAAGCATTATTTCGCCCTTACCCATGTCCAGCTCACGCGCGATTTCTTCCACGCTTTTACCTTCCTGGCTAAGCCGCAGCACATTTGCAAATTTTGGATTTATCCCATGGTTTTGACTATTCGTGCTGTCGTCTACGGTGACATCCAGGCTGGATGACGCAATTGTTTCAACTTCCGCAACAACCTGCGGCATCGCAACAGGGCGCGTAACTGTAGCAGTTTTGCGCTTTGGCTGTGCTTTAGTGGCAGATGGGCCAGCAGCAGGAAACATAACATCCGGCACAACGACTGTCACAGATTTTGTGTTTTTAGCCTGTGCTGGCGATGCATTCGTATCGCCAGTGAGAGCTAATGTTTTCTGCTTTTCGTCCACAAGATTATATAGAAATAAAAGTTCTTGGTATTTGCTGTCAAATTCTTTGAAGACATTTTTTGACATATCATCCAGCATGTGCACGGCTTCATCAGCTTCAACCACCGAGGTTTCTAGCGTATCCAATTTTTTTGCAAGCGACAGCATTTCATTACCTTCGTTCTGCTGTTGCATAGCAGCACCTGCCTCTTTGCGTGAAAACGCACCGTAAAACACGAAAAACGCACCAACAATCAGCATCAATATCAGGATATAGATGAAAAAATCCATTTGAAATAAGTCCATAATCTCTCCAAAGTTATCATTAGATTTTTATGTCAAGCATGCCTCTGTTTTGCTCGCCTTTATTGTTGTCGTCGTTATCATCTTTATGCTGCCCTGGCCGCTTCTTCCCCTTGCCATCCTTGCCATTACCTTGACCTCGCCCATCCTTGTCCACGTTAACCTTTTCGGACTGGTTGGCTAGCGTAACTTGTTTATTCTCCTGCTCCACCACTTTCTGCAGCGACTCCGAAAACTGGCCAGTACGCGAGCCATCACTGTTTATGGCACGTGCGATCTCTGCGGCACGATGTACCGCTACTTGCAAATCTACAGGCCGTATGCCCATAATGCATCACCTTCCCGTAATTTAGTAGATTCCGGTATTTGCCTCTGCCTTTATTGCTCCATTGACATTTCGCAGCATGGATGCCGTGATATCATCAAACAAATGCAGCGTGGCATTTGATATCGATACTACAACACCATGATGTATCACCTTTTCCGCCACAACGCGGCCTTTAGCCATGCGCAGTGCGGCTACAATTTCGGATAGTTCACCTTCCATTTTCAGGGCTTGGTCTTTCACAGAATTTCTATGGCTAATCAACTGCAACAGCAGACTCTTGTGTTTTACATCTAGCTTTGTCACGTCACCTGATTGCACGATTTTTTCGTAATCCTGGTTTAGCTTGCGATATTTTAGCTTCAATTCCTCGTACTCTTTCTTTACTTGCTCGTAACGCCCGGCAATTTCGGTATTACCACCTACTTTAACTTCGGTTCGTACGCCCATATAGCTACCGATGGTCTTTGCTCTAATTTCTTCTGCAGCAAACACAGTGCCACCTGCAATAAAACAATTGTCGCCATCCAAAATTACAGAGCTATTGCTCGTCACATTGCAGTGCAGCAACGCATTGGATACGACATTACCCTCGGCAATAATCCTGGCATTTTGTGCAAATTTTGTAAAAACTTTACCGCCAGATTCTATGCGGCCCTTAAAACGACCTTGAATACCACCATATAAATTGATGGCCCCTTCGGCCTTCAAAGTTGCGGCCTCAACAACGCCTTTTACCTCAATATTCCCCAGTGCTTCCACGGAAAACCCGGAAATAACGGAGCCACCAATGTTTACAGAGCCATCGAAGACGATATTGCCTGTCTCGTAGCCTACATCGCCTTTAATTTCCAGTACCGGCGATATTGACAGGGTTTTTCCACTAACAACCAACTGGCCGGATGTAGATGCGGTTAGCTCCATCTCGTCGTCACTAATATTCACATTTTTACCCTTAGACAGCTTGGGCGCAGGTTTTCCTGGCTTTTGTGGTACAAGGCGACCAAAGACATCGCATCCTGCCTCGCCGTCAGTAGGTATAGTGCGATAGGCCAGCTTATCGCTTGCCTTCACCGGCGTAAAGTAGTCTATTTGTTTATAATCCACGGTTCCATCGGCCAAAATCTTGGGATGGCTGGATTCACCGGATATGTCAAAATTGTAGACCAATTCACCGTCTTTGCCGTGTTCGGGAAGTTTACCTAGGGCTACCAGATATTTGGAGCCAAAGTTTTTTTCCGACCCCTTCTCTACAATCTTCCCAATTTCTTCCTCATTAATGCCAAAATTTATACCAAATTTGTTAAGCTCGGATATAATTTGGTCTCTTGTAAGATATGCACCGCCAAATTCGGGTATCGAAAATACAACTGTGCCTTCCATTTTGTCCTTGGATGCTTCTATGACAATAGATTCGTCTTTAACAGCAATATTTGTTAGCGTAGAAATTCTGGCTTCTATAAATACATCTTCAGATTTAAAAATATCGTTAACAGCCTCAAAATCTACTTGACTGATTTTATATTCGTCAATTTTTTCTAGCAAGTCCTTGCGAGAGATTTTGGCGCTTTCATCATCTTTTGCCTCAGAATTGTCAATAACGGCATAAATGCCGTCTTCTCTGATATCAAATTTTAGATTTTTCTTTGCCAAATCAATCACCTCGCTTCTTGTTAACACTTTATTATATCAGAAATTTGTCACGCAAACAAGACTGACTTGAACCGCCCAAGCCGTGTGCGAAGTTTAAGCATAGCCTTGGAATGTATTTGTGACACGCGAGATTCGGAGACATTCATAATTTTACTAATTTCTTTTAAAGTCATTTCCTCGAAATAATATAGTGTAGTTACAAGTCTTTCCTTATCTGTCAATTTTTGCAAAGCATCTATTAACATTTGCTTCAGTTCTTTGTGCTCGAATAGATTTTCAGGAGTTTCGGAATCACTATCTGTGGGCTGGGCAACGCCTGTCTCGTGATTTCCTTCCAAATAGTCATCCAACGATATAAGCGCCATCAGCGAAGACTTCTTAATTTCATCCGCAACTTCTTCGGCTTGCACTCCCAGTTTTTCGGCAAGCTCTTCATTTGTGGGCTCGCGTCCCAAATCAGCTTCTAGCTGCGCGTATGCTTCATCTAACTGTCGGCTCTTTTGGCGCAATGTGCGCGGCACCCAATCTAAGCTGCGCAGGCCATCCAGCACTGCACCGCGTATTCGCAGGCCAGCATAAGTCTCGAATTTTGCACCTTTATGATAGTCAAATTTGTCTATGGCATCAATCAAGCCAAAAATACCGTACGACACCAGGTCATCAAAATCCACGGCATTACCCACATAGATGCTCATCCGGCCCACCACGTATTTTATCATCGGTGCATAATGCAAAATCAGCTGCTCTTTAGCGGCTGTATTTTTATCCTTGCCATAGGCTTCCCATATTTTTTCTATGTCAATTTTTGGTATGTCAGATTTTATATTGCTTTTCAAAATAAACACGCCCTCGCAAAAATTGTATCACTGTGTTGTTGTGATATGTAGTACAGCCTTCTATTGTAAAGTTGGCTGATTTTCGGCGTTATCTCTCATTTCATTTGTTTGAACCAAAACCTGTTCGCCACCATCGTCATAGGAATTTTCTTCGGCTTCGATTTCAGTTTCCACCTCGGTCTCAAAAAAAATCCTCTTGCGCAGATATGTTTTGACGATAAGGCCAATGATATAAAAAATCACCAGCACAATCAAAAGGCGCAACAAAATATCGGGTAGCGTGAAATTGTAAATAAAGCCCATAACCAGAAGTATTAAACCAGCAAACAGTGCCAGAAAAATCTCAAATTTATCTACCAGCATAATTAACCACTCCATTTTGAATCAAATCGTCTTAATACCTTTTCCAATCGTCTTTATTACAAGCGAGCCATCTGATGTAAACAATTCAACCGTACGTCCGTAGTTTTCGCGCACATCGTTTGACACAATGGGTATACCCATTTGCTTAAGTACCTTTATGGCAGCTTCTACATTTCTGTCACCAATGCGCATATTTTCATTAGTACTATTGAATGCAAACATCTGTGCCCCACCCGCCAACTTCGCCACAATGCGCCGCTTCTGCGCACCCAGCCTCTCCATATCCTTCACTAGCTGCACGATGGCAGTATCCACAAATTTCGCAGCATTGGTGTTATTTTGGATTTGTGCGGCTTCCGGTAGCATACAATGTGCAAGCGCAGCAATTTTCGTAATCGGGTCGTATAGAGCAATACCAACACAACTGCCCAACCCCAGAGTTGTCAAGGCTCCCGGGTCTTTCGCTGTATTCATGTCGGCCATGCCAACCATTGTCATATTTTGTCTATTTATCATATCACATAACTCCCAGCGAAGTTAAAATCACATTAAAAGAATCCATGTCAGGCACAAGCAAGAAAAACCCTGAAACATCTGCTCCTGATGGCGTAGCAATTACCGTATCAATAAAAAGTACGCCATCAGCCATCTTGCCAAATTCTATGGCGGGTACAGAAAGTATAGCCGTTGCCATGTCAAAAGCCAAAACTGGCGGAGATGGTGTGGCTCTTTTGCTTATGAAGCCCGAAAGTGCGCCTAAATACGAAGAGCAAAGAATATTTCCAATTTCTTGCAATGCAGATTGCTCCATTTCGCTGAAATCGAACAGTTCGTTGGAACTGCTGCCCATTAAGCCGTTTACCAATGTGCGTGCGCTCTCCGGCTTTACCAAAAACATCATCATGCCATTGATGTCTCCGGAAATCTGGACAAGTATTCCAAAAACCAGTACCTCATCGCCGCCTAATATGCTGCCAACTTCTTTAAATTCAAGAAATTTAACCTCGGGTACAGTCATCTTCATTTGAGTGTTTAGCATCGCGGACAAAGAGCCGATGGCATTTCCCACGCCTATGTTGCCAATTTCTTTTAAAATGTCGATATGAAGTTGATTAAACGATTTCATGTCACCCAACATTGCACGACACCTCTTTTCTTTAGTATAATCGATTATTTTGCTGTCGGCGGTGCCTGTTTGAACTTCTTTTGCTTGCGTTGCTCGGCAAAAATAAAGTTTACTATTTCGTCCTGAGTAGCCTGGGAAACATCCAAAAATATGGCTCTATACTGGAATTTTAGGCTAGATTTTGGCATATATTGCTTATCCAAAATCTTACCCTTTATAAGCATGGCAGTATTTCCCAGCATTATTGTACATTGTATTAAACTGTCAATTTCCAGCTCCTCATTGGTGATAAACCTAATACCGCCGCCGCCAATATCCCGTATAATACCATTATGCATCACAGAATAGCCGCTGTTTTGTAAAAGCTTCGCGGCTTCGTTGTTGCCAGTATACATAGCAGAAAATTTCATAGCCAACATGCACGTAAAACGGAAAAATTCGCGTCTTTGCAATTTAATCCCCTCATCCAAAATCTTTATCACCACAAAGTAGTTTGTCTCTTCTCTCAAATAGCCCTCGAAACAACAGGTGAATTTGATGAGATAGTCCCGCGCATGTACTACCAGGGCATATTTCTCGTTGGGTTGCATGACAAAGGGTTGGCCATTGCCGGATGACGGAACATAGATAGATAGCGTTTTCTTGCCATCAATATTCGGCATATCTACAATTTTGCTTTTGTACCATTTGTCCTCATTTTTTCCAATTTCGCTAATTTCTATCTTGTCGCCTATGCTAACCAACCGAAAGGCCGAGGGCTCCTTCACCCATACGGCATTTGTACCAACAATACGTTCAAATTCAGCTTTAGAAACAGTCATGCAATGCACCTCCTTGGCCGATTACACTTGTCTTGATTATCCAGAAAATATATTTGCAAGCCGACGCACAAAACCCTTCATTCCCGTGGGCTCACCTTCGCCGGATATGTCCAAAATCTTATTGCCAATTTTTTCTATTTCCCTGGAAAAAACAGAGTGCGGATACGAAAGTATACACGGCGTCTGGCTTTTCACGGCTTTTACGAGATTATTGTCCAGTGGCAATACGCCGATAAACTCTAGGTCTATGCTCAAAAATTTTGCTGCCACGCGTTGTAAATTACGAAAAATCTTCGCACCTTCATCCTTGTCTTCAACCCTGTTAATGACAATTTTGAAATTCGGAATATGTCCACCTTTTTCTTTCACAGCCTTCACTAGCGAATATGAATCTGTGATGCTAGTTGGCTCAGGTGCACATATTATAATGGTCTCGTTTGCGGCAGTTACAAATTTGAGCACACTATCCGAAATACCTGCACCGGTGTCAATAAGCACCACATCGGCTATTGCATCCAAGGCCGATAGGTTCTCCAGCACATACTCCAGCTGTTCGCCACTAACATTTTGCAGCCCCGAAAGCCCGCTGCCGCCGGAAATAAAGCGCAGGCCAGTATCTGCTTCTGTGATGGCCTCGACAATATCCAGATTCTGGTTGATAACGTCATGCATGCTGTGCTTGGGTGTTGCGCCTAACAAAATCTCGATATTGGCCAGCCCAAAATCGGCATCAACAATTACAACGCTTACATCCTGCTTTTGCAGATACAGCGCAAGATTTACTGTGAAATTTGTCTTTCCTACGCCACCCTTGCCTGATGTCACAGTGATGACCCTTGCAGGTTTTTGACTGTTCTTTTTGCGAAAATTTAACAGATTCCTAAGATTGTTTGCCTGGTCCATCCTCTTCTCCTAAGCCCAAAAGGCGCATTGCCACCTCATTTGGGGCGATGGTTTTAATGTCGTCAGGAACATTTTGGCCAAAAGTAATATAGCTTAGCTTTTTGCCTGTCCTGTGAGAAATATTTGCGATATTTCCCATTTTGTTGGTTTCATCAAGCTTTGTAAATATTATCCTAAAATCACAATGTTTGGAATATGTCTCTACAATGTCCAACATATCGTCAAATTTCGTGGTTAAGGATAGCACAAGGAACTTCTCAATAGCATCCGTGCTGTTGATAAATTCCGAAAGCTCTTTCATATTACTGTCGTCTTTATGAGAGCGGCCCGCCGTGTCTATTAATATGATATCACAGCTGTTTTTCTTGGCTTCAATGTGCTCCACCAAATCTTCGGGCTTATATGCCACCGCTACATCAATGCCCAGAATGTCGCCATATACCTTCAGCTGCTCAATGGCAGCAATGCGGTATGTGTCCACGGTGATAAGTCCAACATCCATATTTCTGTTAAGACTAAGGTCGGCTGTCAATTTTGCAATTGTGGTGGTTTTGCCCACCCCCGTTGGGCCCACAAAGGCAAAAATCTGCGGATTACCCTTGGAGCGCGTTGTTTTTAGCGCAGATGGTGCGCCAATAATATTTACAATACTATTATATACTATTTTGACAACAAAGTTAATATCTAATTTTTCCACCAATTCTTTTTTATCAAGCTCATCCAATATTTCGCGGGCAAAATCTTCATTTACCTGGTTTTCAACCAGCGTATTGTAGAAAATTTGCAGCAGATTGTTTTGATATATACGGTTTTCATCGCTTTCTACATGGCGTCCCACTGAAAGATTGCTTTGCGCCTTGGCCAGCATATCGCTTGTGGCCAGCAGCATGTCTTGTAGCATCTGTATTTTTTCTTCCTGCGCTGCAATCTGCACATCTTTTTTAGATGACTCCAATTTCTGCACCAAGCCCGGCTCTTTGGTCAATGCCGCGATATTTTCTTTAAAATCCTTGGCTTCTTTGGATTCGGATGATTCGGCAGAATCGGCCACAACAGGTCCGGCAGTCGCGGTTTTGTCGTCATATGCCGCCATAACCTCCACGCTGGGCTTTTTGAAAAATGCAAACAGTCCGCCAGGTTGAATCCTTTTGATATTGATTATCAGCGCATCCAACCCAAGTTCGTCTTTCACCAACTCAATGGCAGCTTGTTCTGTTGCTGCTGTAAATTTCTTGATTTTCATAGGCCTCACCTTCTTCCCTACGCTATGCTAACCATTCCAACCGATTGTATTTCTGCATTTGCTTCCAATTCGTTATATGACAACACGATTAAATCCGGCGCGATAGGTTCTACAAGCCGCTTGAAATATGCACGTACGATGGGTGATGTCAGTATAATGGGTTGGCGACCCATGCTTGTAAGCTTTTTCACCTCGATAGACAGTTTGTCAAAGACCTGCTGTGTCGTGCCCGGGTCAAGCGCAAGATAGCTGCCCTGCTCGGTTTGCTGTACGCTCTGCATAATCTGCTGCTCCAATCCCGGGTCAAGCGTAATAACGGTGTTCACATCTGCATCAAAATATTTCTTGGATATAGAGCGCTTTAGCCCTTGGCGGGCATATTCCGTCAGCATGTCGCTGTCTCGGGTTATTTGCGCATAGTCAGCCAGAGTTTCTAATATCGTCACCAAATCACGTATAGAAATGCCTTCACGGAGCAGGTTGCAAAGCACCTTTTGTATATCGCCAATACCCATCATTTTAGGTACCAGCTCCTCTATCAGTACAGAGTTGGCTTCACGTATATTGTTTACGAGATTTTGTACATCCTGGCGACTTAGCAGCTCGTGCAGGTGATTTTTGATAACTTCCGTTAGATGTGTTGCAATGATAGCCGGCGGGTCAACCACTGTGTAGCCCAGTGCCTCGGCGCGCTCGCGCTGAGATTCGTTAATCCACAGGGCAGGCAAGCCAAGATATGGCTCTACAGTTTCGATGCCATCAATTTCTTCTTCGATAAAGCCCGGATTCATAGCCATATAATGGTCAAACATGATGTCGCCACCAGCAACTTCTACACCCTTGATATGAATTTTATATTCGGAAGGTGAAAGGCGAATGTCATCGCGCATACGTATGAAAGGTACCACCGCGCCCAATTCCAGCGCAATTTGGCGGCGTATCATTACTACGCGGTCCATTAGGTCTCCGCCCTGGCTTGATTCCACCAGCGGAATCAAGCCGTAGCCAATGTAGAGAATGATGGGGTCAACATTAAGCAGGGATACAACATTTTCAGGACGACGTATTTCGTCCACTTCGGTGTCTTCGCCGGTGATTTCGTGTTCAATAGCCGCAATTTTCTTGCGACCCGCAACGCGCGTTCCCATAAATATGACAAAAAGGCCAAATGGCACAAACATGAGTGGCGCCAACTGCCCAATAATTCCAAGAAATACCATAGCACCGCCAGCGATATACACCGCGGTGGATTGGTTGAAGAGCTGTTTGCCCAACTGGTCTGAAATTCCATCTTCTGTGGGCGTTTTTGTTACAAGTATGCCTGTTGCCACAGAAATCAGCAGTGCAGGAATTTGACCAACCAGTCCGTCACCAATAGACATCAACGAAAACACTTGAAAGGCATCGCCAAGCGTCATGGTTTCACCTGTAGCCAGCCCTGTCATGCCCATCACAGTGCCACCAATGAGATTTATTAGTGTAATCAAAATGGCGGCAATGGCGTTATTTTTAACAAACTTTGCGGCACCATCCATGGCGCCGTGAAAGCTAGATTCGTCAGTAATTTTTTTACGGCGTGCTTTGGCCTCTTCATCCGTTATTGCGCCCGCATTAAGGTCGGCATCTACAGCCATTTGCTTGCCCGGCATAGCGTCCAGCGTAAAGCGGGCAGAAACCTCGGCCACACGCTCAGAGCCCTTGGTAATAACAAGGAAATTTACGATTACGATAACTGCAAAGATGATAATACCAAGCACCACATTACCGCCGATTACAAATTCGCCAAAAATTTCAATAACACTACCAGCAAAGCCGTTTCCGATGATAAGACGCATAGCGGAAACATTTAGAACCAGCGAAAAGACCGTCGCAATCAGCAAAATTTGCGGAAACGACGACATCTCCATGGCTTCTTTGGCATATAGTGCGTTAAGCAGTATCATTAGCGCGAAGCCTATATTCAACATAATTAAGAAATCCATAACAGCAGGCGGCACAGGCACAATAAGTACCAGTACAATAAGAACTATTGCAATACCCACTATGGCTTCTTTAGCAAATCGCATACATTTCTCCTGTCAAATTTCTCCTATATCGAACATGCCCCTATATTATACAATATTCTGGGCTATCCGTCAATAAAATTGCGTTACACTAATATGTCATTCTTGTATCAAGATGCCGGATTTTTCAGACGATACACATATGCTAGCACCTCTGCAACAGCGGCCCATAGCTCCGGCGGTACCTCGTCACCTATATCACATACTTTGTACAGCGTACGTGCTAGCGGTTTATCTTCCACCAATGTGATGAAATTCTCACGAGCTACATCTTTTATGCGTTGTGCCATCAGGTCTGCACCCTTGGCTACAAGAATAGGTGCTCCACCACCAGTACGGTCATATTTTAATGCACACGCGAAATGCGTAGGGTTAGTTATCACAACATCGGCATGCGGCACCTCTTGCATCATGCGCCTCATGGATACTTCGCGCATTTTTTGCCTTATTTTCGATTTTATCATCGGGTCGCCTTCCATCTGCTTATGTTCTTCTTTTACCTCGTGCTTTGACATACGCAAATCTTTTTCATGCTTGCGAAAATTGTAAAAATAGTCGGCAGCAGCAATAAAAAGATATAATATTCCAACCGTAAGACCAACTGTCAAGAATAAATCAGCAATAACGCCCACACCGGACAGCAAGTCCATATATAACAACATTTGCAGCATATCCATTCGGTCCACAACAATAAAAATTACAACCGTTAGTATCACAGCAAATTTTAGCAATGATTTGAAGAGTTCCATTAAGACCTGCATGCCAAAGATTTTTTTCAAACCTTTTTTAGGGCTCAGTTTGTTGAATTTTGGTGCAAGCGGCTTGCCCGTGGGCTTCCAGCCAACCTGAAGAATATTGATAAGCAAGCCTACAGATAGCACGACAATTGCTATAGGTAATACCACTAGTATCACCTGGCCAAAAGTGGACCAGAAATACCATGCGGCAAATTGTGGGTCACGGAAGTTTTGTGCCATATCTAAAGTTGTGAAATTCAAATGAAGTATAGATGATATTCTAGTTAGCATCATAGGCCCGAAAAAACGCAATGACACGAAGGCCACTATCAGCAAAAAAGCCGTACCCAGTTCTTGCGATTGTGCTACCTGGCCCTCTTTGCGGGCTTTTTCGCGTTTTTTTGGCGTGGCCTTTTCAGTCTTTTCACCCGGCCCTTGGTTGAAGAATGTCAAGGACATGGGAATGGGGCGATTGCGCTTTGCTATAAATTTCCATAGAGTCACGGCTGCATCCCCCCTATTATATTCCATATTGTGACAATTAGGTCATTCATCAGGAAGTCGAAAGCCGTTTGTAATTGCGGCAAAGTCAAATAAATTACAATCATACCAAGCATAACTTTGATGGGTAAGCCAACGACAAAAACATTCATCTGCGGCACAGCCTTGACCAATATTCCCAGAACAATGTTTACAATCATTATTGCGCCGGTTACCGGTAATGCAATGCGTAAGGCAAGCACAAAATATCCGATAATAGTCTCGAAGACAAAAAATGTTAACACAGCATTGCCCAAAACATGTGCTTCGCCGATATGAAGTATCTCGTAGCTAACGAAAAATGCCTCTATTACAGCATGTAGAGCACCCGACCAAACAAAGAAAATGCTTACGATTAGAAAATAGAAATTGCCCGTGATGGGCAGCTGCTGCCTAGTGAAAGGGTCTGCAACAGATACCATAGCAAAACCTATATTAAAATCTACTAATTGACCTACAAAATGAAAGAGAGAGAAAAGCATCATTACTACAAATCCGATGACAAGGCCAATCATAAATTCTTGCAGAATCAAAAAGCCAAAACCAATTACTGTAAATTCGTATGGTGGCAGCTCTATAGCATTAGATGTAAAGGCCAAAAGTGCCATGCCAAGCGACAAGCCTATTCTAGCAAATATTGGTATGTTTTGCCCTGACATGACAGGCAAAACGAGCATAAAGCCCATCACGCGTACGAATACCACTAGGAATACGTCTACATTAGAAAATATATCAATCAGTGTTTGCGAGGCAGCCATATCCATGCGTCATATCACCCCGCTATTGCCACAAAAATATCGGTATTGAAGTGTATAAATCGGTAATAAAAGTTTGCAATCTATTTAGCATCCAGCTACCAAAGATTATCAACGCAAGAAAAACCGCCAAAATCTTAGGAACAAAGGCCAGTGTAGCTTCTTGAATTGATGTTATTGTTTGAAAAAGACTAACGAGCACGCCCACAGTAAGGCCCAGCAAAAGAGGTGGGGCCGCCACCGAAATGACGGTCCAGATGGCATTTTGCATGATGGTGAGAACTGCTTCTTGGCTCATTACAGACCCCTTTCCTTTCGTTGCAATTACTGGAAGGTGCTAAGAACAGAATGCAGCACCAATCGCCAGCCGTCCACCACCACAAATAATAGAACCTTGAAAGGCAGTGATATCATAGCGGGTGGCAGCATCATCATGCCCATAGCCATCAATGTGCTGGCCACAACCATGTCTATCACAATAAACGGGATATAAATGATAACACCAATGGCAAAGCCAGTTGTTAGCTCATGCAAAATAAATGATGGAATTAAGATGTGATTAGGAATTGTGTCAACATCTCCTACATCAATATCCACGCCGGCAATCTGTGAGAAAAATACGGTATTTTCAAGTGTGCTGCCTACGAAACTACCTTCCCCCTGACGCAACATAAATGTGCGCAATGAACTCATGGCCGTATCTATGGCCTCTTCTTGTGTGATTTCACCTGCTGCAAATGGCGCAAAGGCGTTTGCGTTAATATCCTCGATGTAAGGATTCATGATGAACATAGTAAGAATTAGTGCGAGGCCAATGAGGACAGTATTTGGCGGCATTTGCTGCGTACCTAGGCCACTGCGCAAAAACGAAAGTACGATGATGAGACGTGTGAAGCTGGTCATTACAACCAGCAAAGATGGAATCAGGGCAATTAAGACGGTAAGAAACAAGATTTGCAACGTAACAGAATTGCCGAAAGCATCCATGTCCACGCCATCGCCTACGACAATGCCAATATCAGGAAAGTCTATTGCATAAACTGTCTGCATCATCCAAGGGGTGGCAAATAGTGCCGAGAACACCAGGCATACAGCTAGTATTTTCCATATTCTGTGCGTAGCTATCATTATTCGTCCTCTTTATCCGCCTTTTGCTTGTTGAAAAACTTGGCCAATACATTTTCAAAGGGCACCTGCGACGCTGTGGGCTTGGCCAAATTGAGCGATGTTTCGTTAACCTCGCCAATCAGTGTGATGCCCGTGCGACTAACCCCTATAAGAAAATATTTGTCGCCGGCCTTCACCAGCTGCACAGTATTTTGAAATCCTAGTCCCGCGGCCTCTATCACCTTAATATTCCCACCAAAGCCACGAGAGTTTTTTGCACGCCCCATAAGACGCAAGGAGTAATATGCCAGCGCAATGATTGCAACAAAGGCAATAATTAGCACAATAAAATCCCAAATTTGCGCAAGAAAACCAGGGGCAGTCGTAGTAAATACCAGGCCCTGCACTGTAACCGTTGATAAAATTAAAATAATCTCATTCAATAGCCATTACCCGATAACCTTTTGCACGGCCTCCAGCACCCTATCCGGTTGGAAAGGCTTTACGATAAAGTCGCGCGCGCCGGCTTGGATAGATTCAATTACCATAGACTGTTGTCCCATAGCCGAACACATCACAATGGTGGCATTTGCATCAAATTCTTTGATATTCTTTGTGGCCTCTATGCCGTTCATTTCCGGCATTGTGATGTCCATCACAACCAGCGCAGGCTTAAGCTCTTTGTATTTTTCCACGGCCTTTGCACCGTTTTCCGCTTCGCCGACAACATCATATCCATTTTTTGACAATATGTCTTTTAACATCATGCGCATGATGGCCGCATCATCAACCAACAATACTGTTTTATCCGCCATTTTCCTCGCTCCTTTTACTATTTGCATTTATCTTCTATTTTATGTTAATTTTTTGCCAGATACTATATGCGATATTCAGCATTTATGATATCTGTAACCCTAATGCCGAAGTTCTCGTCAATTACAACAACCTCACCATTAGCCACAAACTTGCCGTTTACAAGTATATCCACCGGTTCGCCAGCTAGTTTGTTCAATTCTATGATAGAACCTGCCTGAAATTCCAAAATTTCTCTAATTTTTCTTTCGGTGCGGCCAAGTTCAACCGTCACTTCAAGCGGCACGTCTTTAATCAACTCTATATTCTTTCTTTCCTGTGCCAAGTCCGAGACATCAAAATTCTGGAATTGCGCCGGACTAACGGCCATGCCACCGCCTGCCATAGGCTGCTGTGTATATCCATGCCCAGGAGGTGCGTGGTATGGTCCAGTACCGCCACCCTGCGGCTGCATATTTTGTTGAGCGTGCATTGTGCTTCCTGCCATACTGTCCTCCATATCCCCAGATACCGCTGGTGCAGGCTGTGGCGCGGATTGTGCTGATGGTAATGATTGCGCCGGTTGTGCCGCGGGTTCCGAAATAAATGATTTTACTTTTTCCGTCAAGCTTTGTGCAAATTCTATAGGCAAAAGCTGCATTATATCAGAATCTATCAAGTCGCCAATTTGCATTCTAAACTGCACACACACAACATGCTCTTCTGTAAAGGGCATGTCTTCCAGTTTTTCGTGTGTTGTAAAATCTATAACAAACGCAGCGGGTGTATCAATGTCAATTGTTTCTTTTATAAGTGATGCCAGCGATGTAGATGACGAACCAACCATTTGGTTCATGGCCTCTGAAATGGCCGAAAGGTCAAGCTCTGTAATTTCCTCGTCGCCTTCGTCCACCTCACCGCCTCTGCCAATCATCAGGCTTGTTATAATCTTCACATCATTATGCTTCAATAGTAGAACATTAGTACCTCTGATGCCCGTAGTATAGTTAACACGTATTCCTACACATGGTCTGTCATATTTATCCGACACCTTGTTCCATTTTGTAACAGATACCTTTGGCGTTGTAATCTGCACCTTTTGGCCAAGCAGGGCAAAAAGGGTTGTGGCAGATGTGCCCATGGATATATTACCAATTTCTCCCAGCACATCAATCTGCTCGGAGGTTAACATGACATCCATATCGGCATCGTCATTATCAATATCCGTATCATCGCCGCCTAACAAAGCATTGATCTCTTCTTGAGACAGCATATCAGCCATGGTTTATTCCTCCCTTACTATGGTTTCTGTAATCTGAATTGCATTTCTACCCCGGCTAATACCCGGTTTAGCTAAAAACTTCCGCAACGGCCCTACATAAACTTCCAAATCCGCATCAATGAAAGAATCCAGTGGTATTATATCGCCACGCACCAGGTTTACAAAATCCGAAACCATTATGCGCGTACGCCCTATCACAGCCGCAACATCAATGTTGGCAGTCTCGATTTTGTTTTCCAAATCTTCAGCATAATCAATTTCTTCATCTTGAGATGAACTAGCAAACCAATATCTGGTGTATAGCCTGTCCAAAACAGGTTCTATAACAGCAATAGGTATACAGAAATTCATCAACCCTTCCACCGCACCAACGCGCATCGCCATCGTGACAAGTGCTGTTGTATCCGTTGGTGGTACAATCTGCGCAAATTGCGAATTTGTCTCAATACGCTCCAGGCGCGGCCTCAATGTTTCTACATTGGCCCAAGCTTCTGGCAACGGCCCCAAGGTATGATGAACCACGCGTTCCAGCAAAATTTGCTCTATTTCAGAAAAATCTCGCATGCGCTTTATTCCGGTGCCTGGTCCACCCAAAATTCTGTCTATAATTGCAAAACCAATGTTTGCAGATAATTCAAGTATTATCGAGCCTTTAAGCGGCGCAAGCTCTATTACGGAGAGTATGCAGGGGTTTGTAAGCGCATTAGAAAATTCATTATATGTTACCTGTTCCGCAGAAATAACCTCCACAGATACAGGCGTGCGCAAATAGCCTGACAAAAACGATGTAAGACTGCGACAATACGAGTCATACATAATTTCTAGGGTGCGCAGTTGCTCTTTATTTATTTTTTGTGGGCGCGCAAAATCGTATGGCATAGCACTCTTGTTGCCAGTTTCGCTCGCACTTTCGTCCTCTTCGTAGCTGCCATCATTCATTGAATTTAACAGCTCATCTATCTCTTTTTGGCTTAAAACATCACCCATGGCGCATACACCTCCTTGATTCTAATGTAGTTCCATTGCATCCTGCGCTTGCTTTGTTACGATGTAATCAAATTACCCAGATATACTCGCACAATCAACTGGCTGCCAAACATTTCTTGAAGCGTAATAAGGATTTCATCAGCCAATATTTCCATGCCACCGACCATACTCAATTGGTCCCGGGTTGTGCGTCGCAGTATTCCGTTTACAGCATCCTCAATAACAACCTCACGTTCTTGCAGCATCTCAATAATATCTTCCGCTGCGTCAGGGTCAGTATTGTTTATGCCAATGCCAACTGTCACACGCACAATATGCCGCTCGGCACCTTGGCTAAGCAGGTTTGCTGTGATATCTCTTGACAGCGTAAAAGGTATAATATCCTGCTCGGAAATCTGCTGAGTATACCATGTTGGCGGCTCTTGTGCTTGCGCTTGGCCATCGTTATTCATAAGGCCAGGCAAAACAATTATTGCAAAGACCACAATGGCCGCAATTATAAGCCCCAGCATTGCTATGATTATTATCATCATGCCCTTGTTTTTATCCATTATTATTACGCTCCTTTCAGGGCTGTCTAATTGTTATTAACTTCGTATATGCGTATCTCTACGCGACGGTTTTGTTGACGCCCTTCGACCGTGGCATTATCCGCAACAGGATGATGCTCACCAAAGCCTGTGGCACGGATTATAGACGGGTCAACGCCCTGGTGGTCAACGAAATACCGCGATATGCTCGCCGCCCTGGCCACCGAAAGTTCCAAATTATCTGGGAAACGCGCCGTAGCAATTGGCATATTGTCCGTATGCCCTTCAACGGATACTCTAACACCGGATAGATTATTGATTGCCGATGCAATAACATCCAAAATTTCAAAGGTTTCCGGCCGTATCCATGCTTGTCCGCTATCAAAGTACATATCGCCGTGGGTCGTAATCAACAGCTGACCTTCACCGTCAAAATCAACTTCTATAGCATTGCCCAGCCCCGCTTCTCCAAAGTATGTCTGCAAAATTTCCTGGAAAATTTCCATTTCATGCTGACCAGCTTGACCCTGGCCATGTTGGCCCGGCACAAATTCAAACATCGCAAGGTCAAACATAGGCAAATCCATCACGCCATTGCCCAGCAGTTCATTAACGCCATCACCTGCAAAATCAAAAGGGTCAATGGCACCGGAACCAAAAGCTGCCGCACGTGTAAATTCCTCCCACAGAGCCTCATCTATATCAGACATCGCGTAAAGCATAACGAAAAGGGCAAAAAGAACCGTAACCATATCAGCATATGATGTCATCCAATCAGACTTTGCACCCTCGTCTTTTTTCTTTTGCTTTTTCGCCATTTTTAGCTGCCCCCTTCATCACTTCTGGTTCTAAGGGAAGGTGCCAAGAAGGCTTTAAGTTTCTCTTCTATAATTCTAGGATTTTCACCATTTTGTATGGAGAGCATCCCTTCAATCAACACTTCTTTCATCAGCATTTCTTCGGCATTATAAACACCCAGTTTCCTCGCTATGGGTCCAGCCAAGAAGTTTGCCATCAGTGCACCATAGAATGTAGTTATCATCGCAAGTGCCATATTTTGTGCCAGAGCATCAATATCCGTAAGACTACCCATCATCAAAACAAGTGCTACCATCGTACCCACCATACCCCAGGCAGGCGCAAAAGATGCAATCATTTCCCATACGGCTTTTATATCGTTGTGGCGATTTTCTACAAAAGCCATTTCGGTTTCTAGCACACTGCGCACCAGTTCTGGGTCTGCGCCGTCTACAATAAGCATGATGCCCTTTTGCAAGAATGGGTCTTCCATATTTTGGGCTGACTCTTCTAGCGCAAGAACGCCTTCTCTTCGCGCTAAATTTGACAATGTGATTATGCGCGTGATAGCTTCGGCATGGTCAAAGTTTGGTGGCATAAAGACAAACTTTGCAGCCTTCATTGCTGTTATAAATCGCGGAAGCGGATTGGCTATAAAAACAGACGCAAACGCACCACCAATAACTATCATAACAGATGCAGCATCAGCAAACGCGACCACAGACGCCATTTCCCAGTTGCCATTAATCAGTATAGATACAATTACAAATATAATTCCGGCAATTAAGCCAATTAACGAACCAATATCCACGGTCTGTTGCCCCCTTACATGTTAGTATATATATCGCGTTTATAAGCTTTTGTTTTCGCAATTATGTCTTCTACAGATTCTTTTACAATCAGCTTGCGGCCGGTTGTTGTTGTGATGGTGGTATCCGGATTGGCTTCCACCAACTCTATCAGCTCGCAATTAACCACAATTTCCTTATCATTTAGTCTGGTAATTTGTATCATAGATTCCCCTCCATGGTTGCCAAATATTCCCTTTTAATCAAATACCATTCTCTATTATATAACATTTTGTCGCATGATGTCAAATTTTATATTATGGATTGCTTCGCCAGAAAATGGCGAAGCAATCCTTGTTAAATCAACTAATCAATTATCTACGCAAATTCACCAGCTCTTGCAATATTTCATCCGAGGTTGTTATAACCCTAGAATTTGCTTGGAAGCCGCGCTGCGTGGTTATCATTTCTGTAAATTCGGTACCCAAATCTACATTGCTCATCTCCAGCGTGCCGCCCAGTATTCTGGACGATATTGCGCCGGGTTCAAAGCCTATACCATCAAATCCACCGCTGTTGCTGGTTATGCCAAACAGATTATTGCCCACAGATTCCAGGCCAGCAGGATTATCAAATCTTGCTACTGCAATCTGCCATAGTGCGAAACTTTGGCCATTGCTGTATGTGCCTGTGATAATGCCGTCAGGTCCTACGGAAAGACCAATCAGCGTTCCCATGGTCATACCATCCATATCATGTCCAACAGGTGTAGAGCGGCCTGCCATTTGTGTGAGTGCAGCAAAGTCTACGGTGATTGTTGGGGCCGGCTGACCAAATGTAACACCCAAACTTTGCCCCGTTAGGTCAAACAAAAACTCTGTTTGGAAATCAGTGCCAACTGGGAAAACCGGAATACGATAAACATCAGGGTCTGTACTGCTGGCAGGCGGGAATGTAGCAGTAGCACCTGGGCCGCTGGCATCTTCTACATGGAACAGTGTTCCATCCGTGCCAAAGAACAGCCTTTGAGTTTCAATAGGCGGTGCAAATTCGTGTGTAGTGCCGTCTTGACGCCTTGCAGGACTGCGGAACTCTAAGTCCCAAGCACCAACAATGCGTGCAAGATCAGGTGGAGGTCCTGCAGCCCATTCGTACATCGCAGGTGTAAAGCGTACATCCACCGTAAAGGTATTACCCAAGGAATCATGGAAAGTCATCTGAGAATCAATACGATTCGCCGTCGGATCCAGATTGCCGTCAAAATTGATTTGACCCGTAGCGCGCGCAGGCACAGTACGCATTTGCGGCGTAATCTGTATGCCCTGTACAGGCACACGGTCAATATCTGTTTGGCCGCGGTCATTAACCACTAGCCAGCCGTTCGTATCTGTAATTGCAGGCCATCCATGAAGGCGCAAACCATTTGGCATGACGATGTTATAGTCGCGGTCGCGCTGGAAATCACCTGCGCGGGTAAAAAGCAGTCCGCCGGCATCATCACCTACAACAAAAAATCCATCGCCGTCAATCATCATGTGGAATGGGTCGTCCGTACGCATTGCACCGCCCTGGCTCATCATCCGTTGTATGCTAGATACATTAACGCCCAGGCCTATTTGCTGCGGATTTGTACCGCCACGGCCAAGTGCCGCCTGGGGCGCAGAAGCTCCCTGCATAGTTTGACTGAAAGTATCGGCAAAAGTCATGCGTGATGCCTTAAAGCCGGTTGTATTAACATTTGCGATATTGTTTGCAATTACATCCATTCTTGTCTGGTGTGTCCGTAAGCCGGAAACGCCAGAAAACATAGAACGCATCATAATATTTCCCTCCTGAATCTATCATGACACGCTGTGCTGCATCCCGTCTGTCATTCAGGGATGCACAACCTCCATAAGGTCCGGTTATACAATCACAGCGCCGTCAATATTTGTAAAAACTTGGTCTTGTTGATTTAATGCCGTTATCACTACCTTATTGGTAACATTTACCACCAATGCCAGGTTGTCCATCAGCACCAGGCTGTCGCGTATGCCCTTGCTTTGTGCCCTGGTCACGCCTTCTTCAATGCGCGCAAGCTGGCTGCCTGTTAGCTGGATATTTCTGTCATTGAGTCGTCCGCTGGCGTGCTTGGAAAACTGTACCGGGCGCGACTGTATGGCATTGTCCATAGCCTGTGCAAAGCTTGTGCCGTTTGCAGAAATGGCAGCCTGCGAATTCGGCTGTAAGGCCGGACTTGCCTGTTGAGTTTCCTTGCCCTTAACCGGTGGTATAATCATGTTGCGATTGATTTGCATACTCACCTCTCCTTAAAGTTACTCGCTGGTATTTCCTGCAAAATCAGAAAATCTTATTGCATCGCCCAAATCTGAGCCAACTTGAATGTTGAACCATACAGCGCCATCGCGTACCACAACATTGGTAACAGTGCCTGTTCTGGTTCCGTGAGATACCTGTATTGGTGGGTTGCTATCGCGTAATCTCAACGCTTCGCTTACATTGCTTAGACGGTCAATTCTACGGTCTTCTCCACCCGCACGCAAATATGCGTTGCCTTCGGCAGAAAAGCGTACTTCGTCGATGTAGTAGTTGTAGATATTATCATTGTGGAAAATGCCAATTTCGCGGCCAAGTATCATATTTCTGTCAGCTACAGTGATAACCTGTGCGATACTTACAGCATCATTGCCAATTATCAACAAAGGTGGCATGTCTGAAAAATCAATAAACTCTACCCTACCCTCAACAAAGCGTGTTGGATTGCCCTGGGCATCTGTAATAACTGCTTGTACATGCTTGCCAACTAAAGCAAGGTTTTGATTTACCATATCAAACATTGCGCTGTTTTGCATGCCTTCCCAGATTCTGCGCAGAAGCTCTTCGTTCATATTACCTTCTACCAACTGAACTTCACTGGCGCGCAGCATGCGCTCGTTAGCAGTACCTGCACCCATAACCAGCCAAGGTTCGCCAGCTATCATACGCACAGTATCAACGATACCGTATATCTCGCGTGCTACTCCGGTAATCGGGTCTCGGCTAACTCCCACAACATGGCTGCCCATCATGCTAAATGCATGGTTGCGATTAAATGTGGTGTTAAGATTTTGCATCTGCTCCAGCGAGCTAAATTGCGCCAACTGTGCGATAAATTCGCGGTCATCCATGGGGTTTAGCGGGTCTTGATGGCGCAGCTGTGTCACAAGCAGGTTCAAAAACGCATTGCGGTCCAAGTCATTGTTCCATTCACGCACGCTATGGCCTGCAACGGGCTGTGTTACATCATGCATCAAATGTCCATTTGCATCTACTCTTGCCATATTTTCCTCCTTTCTAATAGCTGTTATGCCAGATAATCAACCAGATTTTCTTCCAGATTTTCCGCTTGCAGCTCTTCTTCAAGCCCTTCTTCCATCAATTGTTGAATTCTGTCACCAGTGATATTTGCCTCGAAAGCAAATTGCCTATCAGCATCATCCTGCGCCACAGAAACCTCAATTTCAGAGATATTGATGCCCTGTTGTTCAAGCGAGTCGCGCAATTGGCTGAAGTTTGATTCGATAATTTCCTTCACGCGTTGGCTTTCGGCCACAAATTGAGCCACCACAATGCCGTTTTGCGCCGCAATACGCAAAGATACTTCGCCAAGATGCTCTGGTTTCAGCTGTATGCGTATTTCTGCTATATCCCCTCGCACCTCGAATCGCATGTGATTCACAATCTGTTCCATCACGTTTTGCGGGCTTATTGGGGCTTGTGGCGGTGCAGCCACAGTTGTTGGCTTCACCACGAAATCAACCGGTTGTTCGATAGCTTGTGCAAAGGCCACAATGGGCTCCAGTACACTCTGCTGTGGCTCAGCATTGGTTGTTGTCGTGGTTGCAGCTGTGTTTTCGGTCATGGCCACCGTCTCTGATGCCTCATAGTCTGCCGGTAAATCCGTCTGCGGTACATCATCATGCAATATTTGAGCTGTTGGTACAAATTCGGCATCTGGCTGCGTTTCCAAATCAGCTAACGCAACTTCATCCAAAACTGCAGCATATTGCGGCTGACTTTGCGGCTGTACCTGAGCCTGATATTCAAGCAACGTAGGCGCATGTTTCTCTATTGTTTTGGAAATTTCCTGCATTATAGGCAATGTTGCCGGCAAATTTAACAGCGAAACTTCATCGTCTACACCATGCAATACCTGCAATAGCTCAGTTTGTGCATAGCTATCCAGCAAATCTACAGGTGCCATGCCCAGTGCATTGAGAATTTCAGCAAGTGCCTGGGGTGTAATGCCCAGTGCGGCAGCGATTTCTGCTAACACCTCGTCTTCCAGCGATGTCAAAGCGATGTCAACATTTTCCAAAACCCGCACATCCATATCTACCTTATCAGCGCCATATTCAGCTGTCGTGGTCGTCATGTCGCTATCTGTGACGGATTGCGCAGGTTGCTCATGCGTCACAGAGCGCATAGTAGTTTCAATGTTGCGCGCAGGACTGCGGTTTTCGCGCTGCCCGCCATCATTTCTGGCAGGCCTTTCAGCCTGTCGCTCCATATTCTCGCGAGGTGCTAAAAAACTGTCAAAGTTTTTGCCATCGGATCGGTTAGCGCGATTGTTGCTAGATGTCGTCAACGTCTCAAAACCACCGGTGTTTACAGCGTTCACAGTATTTACCATTCGTCCACCTCCTTTCATTGTGTAATATTTATCAAAACCAAATGGTTATGACCAAAAGCGCTAAGGTTCCATTTGACGCAGCACGGCGGCGGCAGAATCTGGAGCAAGTGCGTTAAGGATGGTGCCTCGGAAAGGTTCCGGTAGCTCCAGCATAACATCTACAATCAGCCGCATGTCGGTGGTCAACATGCTTTCAATGACCAGTGCAACCTGAACGGGGTTCATATTGCTCCAGGATGCCAGATAATTGCGCCAGCGTTCGTCACGAACCTGCTCCTGAGCAATGCTAATAAACAATTCCTCAGCTAGCGCAGGGTGCATTGTATCAAAGAAATTCATGAAAGCATCAGGATTTTCCATTGCCATATCTCGATAAAAGGTCTCGCGGTCGGACAAAAATTGCTCGTGATTTGCCTCAAACTCAGCTAAGCGCTGATTTTCGCGCTCCAATTGCTCAATCCTACCTGTTAGGATTTCCAATTGTGCCTCAAGCGATGCATTTTCAATGGAAAGCGCATATGTTTCGGCCTCTAGCTCGGCTATGTCGATAGAAATATCGCCGTTATTGACCGCAACGCCGTTATCTGGCACTATATTGCTAATCACTGGCACATTGCGTAATAGCGGATATATAACATTGTCGCGCAGGCCAAAAACATTAAACACAATTAGTGCAACGATAGCCAGGATAAGCGCAATTACCGCAAGCAAGACAATAAGGCCCACTTTGCCTTTTCTTGGGGCCTTCATATCGCTGGGCGGTGTAACAGCCGCTCGTTTTTTTGACATTTTATACCATCTCCATCCTGGCTACTTACTTCCTTTATAGCTCACAATTTCATCAACAATTTTTTGTTCCTGTTTCTTTTCTTCTATCAAAAATTCTCCAAAATCATTCTCTCGCAAGGTTTCCAGTGTTTTCCTATCTCGCATGGCTTCTACCAGTTCCTGTCGCTTTTGCTCAACAAAAACCTCACATTGCTCTACGACAAACTCCTGTCGCTTTATTGCCAATTTCATTTGCTCAAGATACTGATTATATCGCTTGAAAGCAGCAGGATTAATACTTTTGTTAATATCGCGGCGAAATTCGTCAATGGCATTTTGACGTGCGGCTTGCATATCAACCAATACGCGCTGAGCCTCAGACAGAGCCATCACAGCCTTGCCGAACTCGTTTTTCTTTACGTCTTCGACTTTTTCTTTTATAGTCAATACTGATTGTAATCGGAATTTAAATCTGGCCAAGGTTATTAACTCCTAGTATATTGTTCATGATACTAACTGCATCATCTAAGCCATATTTCTCATGGGTGCCCTGCACCAAAAAGTCCATTATATCCACATGTTTCTCAATTGCATCGTCAATATCTTCCGAACTGCCCTTCACATATGCACCGATATTTATCAAATCCTCGGCATCAGAATATATAGCCATGCTTTTTTTAATTTCGTTGGCGGCCTTTTTATGTTCCGGCGTCACAATGTCACTCATGACGCGGGATACGCTGGCAAGCACATCTATGGATGGATAGTGGTTGCGATTCGCAATCTTGCGGGATAATACAATATGGCCGTCCAATATACCGCGCGCCGTGTCCGTTACAGGTTCCGTTAGGTCATCACCATCCACAAGAACCGTATAAAGCCCCGTAATAGAGCCTTTGTCGGATGTTCCGGCGCGTTCCAGTAGCTTGGGCATAGATGCAAACACACTTGGTGTATAGCCTCGTGTTACAGGCGGTTCGCCTGCTGCCAGTCCCACTTCGCGCTGCGCCATGGCATATCGTGTCAATGAATCCATTAGCAGCATCACATCCTTACCTCGGCTTCGGAAATACTCGGCCACAGATGTTGCCACTTCTGCAGCTTTCAATCTAACCAACGCGGGCTGGTCACTTGTGGCAACCACCAATACGCTTCGCGCCAAACCTTCTTCGCCTAAATCTTTCTCAATGAACTCCCGCACCTCACGGCCACGTTCGCCTACCAGACCAATTACAGAAATATCCGCTGTAGTGTTTCTGGCAATCATTCCCAGTAATGTAGATTTCCCAACGCCACTGCCTGCAAATATGCCAACACGTTGGCCTCGACCAATGGTAAGCAGTCCGTCAATCGCCTTCACCCCAACAGAAAGGGGTTGCGTGATGCGAGTTCTCACAAGTGGATTTGGCGGCACATTGGTTATGGGGAATTCCGCACCTTCCACGGGTGGTTTGTCATCCATCGGCTGGCCCAGGCCATTAAGCACACGTCCCAGCAATGCGTCAGATACATGTATTGAAAGGGGCCGTCCCATAGCCTCGACTATGCTGCCGGGGCCAATGCCGGAAATATTTCCCAGTGGCATCAACAATACGTGATTATTCTTAAAACCTACAACTTCAGCAATTACAGGGGTTTTATATTTCGCGGCGCGTATCAGGCAAGTAGAACCAATATTAACCTCAGGTCCCATAGATTCTATGGTTAACCCTACAACCTGCACCACACGCCCCATGCGCCTCACGTAGGTTTCTTTCTCAAAAACTGCATCGTATTTGTCCAAATCTATATTAAACAGAGTTATCACCTATTTCAGCAGTTTCCTCGTGCAGGATAAGCCGCAGACTGTCCTTCACCTCTTCAAATTGCATATCCAAGCTAGAATCTATGATGCCAAAGGGCGTCTCAATCAAGCAGTCACCCGCAGAAAGCGCGGCATCCTTCATAAATTTCAAGTTCGTGCCGGCCTCGACAGATTTCAGCAGGTCATCTTTATGTGCAATCACATCGTCGTAATCATCTTTCGACACACGCAATGTGATGTCGCCTGTAAAGCTAGTTTGTTGCAATCCCTGGCGTATCAAATGCAGCACAACCTGCGGATTAACCTTAGCCGTATCTGAAATCAACTTCTTGACAATGCGGATGATCAGCTCGACCAATTCCGGTTCCAGTCGCGTAATTGCTGCCTCTCTTTCGGTTTCAGTCACGCTTTTATAGTCATTGGCTTTGCCAATTATAGTATCGGCCTCAGTATTACCTTTTTCCAACCCTTCTTGATAGCCACGTTTTTCGGCTTCCAGCAGCACAGCGGTGCGCTCCTGTTCTATGGAAAACTGCGCCTCTTCTACCAGTCGCATAGCTTCTTCGCGGGCCTTTGTCAATATCGTGCCGGCCTCTTTCGTAGCGTGGTCAACGATATCTCTTGCATTTGCACGGGCTTTTTCCTGAACATTAGCAGCTTTGGTTTCCGCTTCGACTGTTACATCGGTCTGCGGCACACTAAGGGTTTCTACCGGCGGCGGTACCTCTTGCGGATTTATAGGGACAACATTTTCACGGTCCACACTGACGGTCCAAGCCTTGTAAATTTTAGACAATCAAATCATCTCCTCCGCCGCGTGCCACAACGATTTCACCGGTATCTTGCAATCTACGGATGATGCCAACAATCTTCTGCTGAGCTTCTTCCACATCAGATTTACGCACAGGCCCCATGAAATCCATTTCTTCCTCTATCATAGCCACAAGACGTTTAGACATATTGGCGAAAATAAGTTCTTTTACATCGCCTGATGCACCTTTAAGCGCAATTGCCAAATCGCGGTTGTCGATGCCTTCGCGCAGCACACGCTGAATATCGCGTCCACTGATATTGATGATGTCGTCGAAAACGAACATTTTTTTACGGATTTCTTCGGAAAGGTCGCTGTCTTCTGCTTCTAGAATTTCCAAAATATTCTTTTCAGTTGACCTATCCACAGAATTTAAGATTTCTACAACAGAATCCACGCCGCCAACGGTAGCATAATCTTCCATCATCAGGCTGGAAAGCTTCTTCTCCAGAGCCTTTTCAACTTCCTTAATAACATCTGGCGATGTGCGATCCATCAATGCAATTCTCCTTGCCACATCAGCCTGCTTTTCAGGGCTTAGCTCAATGAGAATGGCCGAAGCTTGCGCTGGGCGCAAGTATGATAGAATAAGCGCGATGACCTGCGGATGCTCGGATTGTATGAAGTTAAGAATTTGGCTGGCATCGGCCTTTTTGATGAAATCAAATGGGCGAGCCTTAAGGGCAACGGTAAGCTTGGAAATAATTTCCATGGCTCTATCACCGCCAAGAGCCTGCTCAAGAATCATCTTAGCTTGTTGTATGCCGCCTTCGGTAATATATTGCTGGGCTATGCAAATCTGATAAAACTCATTAAGCACAGCTTCCTTGATATCAGGCATAACAAGATTGGTGTTGGCAATTTCCAGCGTTAATGTTTCTATTTCTTCCTCTTTAAGGTGCTTGAAAACAGATGCACTCTTTTCAGGACCAAGTGCAATTAGCAAAATAGCAGCCTTTTCCTTGCCCTTTAGCTCAGAAATATCCACCATCGGCTTGTCCACCTGCACCATATCATCAGGAGCCCCAACCGCCATATTATTAACATCCGTAACAACCGACATGCCTTCACCTACTTTCTCAAACTATTCCCAGTCTTCATTTATCCAATTTCGTAGAAGTTGTGCCACACTTTCCGGCATTTCCGTTACAAATTTATCAATTTGCTCTTTAACCTGCGAACCTGCATTGTATTGAATTTCCGCTAATCGTTCTATTTCTGCGGCGCGCTCGTCTTCCAGTCTGCTGGATACCAGCATGTCTTCCACAGAAAGTTCCGGCTCAATTTCTTCGATAATATCCGGTGATGTGCGGCGGATAAGCAAGAAGGCCAGTAGCGCAACAAATATAAGCACAAGTACTAGCAAAATGATATCCGCTAGCGGGAAAGGTGTAATTTCTGTGTCGTCAAACCAATTTCTATATTGGATTATTATGGAAATATTTGGCATGCCAGTGGCCATGGCCACATGCGCTTCAAGCTGTTCGATATATTCAGAATCCATGATAAAGCCGCCATTGCCCATATATGCACGCCATTCAGGCCATTCCATTTCGCCCATAATACCCGAAGCTTCCACATCCGCTTGCTCGTAAACATTATGGTTTGTCAACGTAATAGCAACTGAAGAGCCGGAAGCCAAGAACTGCCCAGGCAAGCTACCCCAGGAATGTATGGTTTCCGTAACATTTTGCAGATGGTCTACTCTAATTTCACGCTCTTCTATGGTCATTGTGTCCGGGCCGCCGGTGCCGGCAAACAGGTCGCCACCCGGCATTCCGCCTTGACTGTCAACTCCGGGCACGCCAATAGGTCCAGCCCCTACAGTTTGGCCAACGCGCTCAATAATCTCGTGCCATTGGCGCAACCCATCTGGATTGTCCGGACCAAGAGGCGATTCCCATTCAGTAGCAACAGAATTAACAATGCGCCAGTCTATATTAAGAGAAAAAGCTGGATTTACATCGTCAAACATAGGTCCGAAGGTTTCCATGATAGCATTTGTCAAAACTTGCCTAACGTGAAATTCAAAAGAAATAGCTGCCGCCATCTCTGCAGCTGCAATTGTACTGCCACCTAGCCCCATTCGTCCATCTTGAAAAAGTACATTTAGATTTTCGTCAATAACCGTAACATGCTCCGGCGAAAGCCCCTCTACCATCCTGGACACCATCAGGGCAATTACCTCGCCGTTTTCGGGTGTCAGTGGCCGCGATCCGGTCACATGCACCGCTGCCGAAGCCGGCGTAGATGCTTGTATCAAAAATGACGGCACATTAGGTATGGAAAGCCCTACCGTCGCAGAATTAACAAAGTCAGTGCGCATCAGCATATTTGCAACTTCGCCTTCGCGTACACGCAGCATAGCCTGATGTTGCTGAACATGCGTGGTGCCCATACCCATATCCGCCATTGCATCCTGGAATGTATATTGCGGGCTTTGCAGCACAGTAGACATATGCGCCGTGGTAATGGCAGTATCAAGATGCTGCGCAGGTACGTAAACAACGCCGGTAGCTGTATTTACCCGGCTGTTAATGCCTACATCTGTAAGTACATTTTGGATTTGTCCGGCAGTATCTGGATCCACGCCTGTAAAGGCGGGCTGCCAGTTCGTGCGCAAAGCAAGAAACAGCGTAACGATAAGTGCAACAATAACAGCAGCAACGATACCTGCCACTTTAATTTTTTGCACTCTTGTTAAATTTTTCCATCTATCTATTGCTGTTCTTGACCACGCTTGCAGCCTATCTCGCAATGTTTTCACCTCAAATCATAATGAATGACAGGAAATTCGTAATTGCCTGTGCTAGACCTGCATACGCATAATCTCTTGGTAGGCTTGGATTATCCTGTTTGTAACCTGCACGGTAAAGTGCAGCGAGGTATAGGCCATCTCCTGCGCCAATATGACCGATAGCATATCATCATGGTTGCCCAGGGCATATCCGATTTGCAAATTTTGCGCCTGCGTCTCTAGCCTGCCGGCTGAGCTAACCATATCCATATAGGCAGAAAGTATTGATTCAAAGCCTTGAGGACTTTGAGTTTCGTTTGATTGCACCACGCCCATGGGCGGTCGCATATAGTTTGCGGCATCAATAATGCGCTGGGCATTGGGCTGTAGTGCTGCCACATTGCCAAGGCCGCTAATAGCCGGAATATTCATAAATTATCCTCCTGGCGGTTATGTTTCTTCCTTGTGTGTTGGTTATTTATTGGACTATCTACTAGAAATTTCGAGAGTGCGCTGCATCATGTTTCGTGAGATGCTCATAGAAGTGATGTTAGCCTCATAAGAACGACTTGCGGCAATCATATTCACCATTTCGCCAACCACATTTACATTTGGGCGCAATAGGTAGCCCTGTTCGTTTGCATCGGGATGGCCTGGGTCGTATACCATGGGGCCGGGTGTTTCGTCTGTGACAATAGAATGAACGCGAACACCTACGCCTTCGTGCGGGCGATTTGAAAGGCGGTTAAAGCCGGCCTCAAAGCCAACTGCGCTCTGTATGGCCTGTTGGCCGCGCACAAGGCGGTCAAACATGGCCGCAAAGCTATTTGTGCTTTCTTGTCTTTCTTCAAAAACAACAACGCGACGCTGGTACGGGCCACCTTCGGCCGTGCGCGTTGTATCAATATTTGCTAGGTTTTGTGCATGCACGTCCATCCTGGCGCGCTGCGCAGTAAGACCGGATGCGGCCACATTCATTGAATTAAAAAAACTCATAGAAAACTCCTTTCAGATTACAAAGAGACTGTTTTACGAAGACTACATTGCAGCAATAGCCATATTTATAATACGATAATGATTCATAATGCCGCCGGACATCACATCAAAGCGCATGCTGTTTTGATACAGCTGCACCATCTCAAATTCAATATCAACATTGTTTTCATCAATGCGATAGTTGAGAAAATCGTATTCACGTAGGATTTGCGGGCGTATTGATGACAGGTCAAGTGTGCCTGTTCTACGAAAATCTTGCACGGCAGATGCCAGCATATCTTCAAATCGAAGCACACTACGCTTGAAGCCAGGCGTATCCACATTTGCAATATTGTTAGAAATAACATTATCTCGCACAACTGAAGCCTGCAATGCAGTTCCCATTATATTGGTAAAATTATGCATGTTGTCTATGCGCATCCAATACCTCCCGTTTTAAGCCCATTAGCGAAAATGATGTTCTTAACATAATACCATAGAGTTCATGTTGAAGTAAAGGTATTTCGAGCTATTTTGACAGCTCTCTACATGATTCGATACACAGTTTAGTCAACATATGTTCATATTGCTCATAAAAAGTGTAAATAATTTATGCAATTTATATATTTTCAAAATTTTACAAAAGATAACGTGGTAACTTTAACCAAAAAATCCAAAGAAATTGTAAAAAATTGTGTAATAATGTTGAATTTATCCAGATACAAGAACATTTTAGCCTAAATCACCTATGTCTTTGCGGAAATGCATGTCCTGGAATTTTACATTCTTCAGCGAATCATAGGCCGCCTCTCTTGCACTTTCTAAGTTTTGTGACTGAGCCAACACGCATAGCACTCTACCTCCTGCTGTGACGATTTTATCTCCATCTTTCTTTGTGCCGCTATGAAAAATTAATACATCCTTGCCAATTTTATCAAGCCCATCAATGGGGTAACCCGTGGTATAATCGCCGGGATAGCCGCCTGAAGACGTCATCACACAACATATGGCATTATTTTTCCATATAATCTCCATATTATCCAAATTTCTATCTACACAAGCCATAATGATATCCACCAGGTCGGTCTCAAGCATTGGCATTAGGGCTTGTGTTTCGGGGTCGCCGGGGCGACAATTATATTCAAGCAGTTTGGGACCATCCACAGTCAGCATCAAGCCAAAAAACAGTACGCCAACGAAGTCTCGACCATCTTTGCGCAGTCCTTCCATCGTTGGTAAAAATATCCTTTCCATACACTCTTTTGCAATCTCTTCATTATAATATGGATTTGGTGCGATAACCCCCATGCCACCGGTATTTGGTCCCATATCGTTGTCATATGCGGCTTTGTGGTCCTTTGCGCCAGGCATGGGCACAATTGTTTGGCCGTCACAAAATGCCAGTACAGAACATTCCACACCATCCAAATATTCCTCAACGATAACCTTATCGCCCGCCGCACCAAATCGCTTTCTTTTGAATATATCAATTAAAGTGCGCTCTGTTGCTTCCATATTTTGACATATAATTACGCCTTTTCCTGCGGCTAGACCATCCACTTTCACTACAAGTGGAAATTTGGACACTGCGCAATGGGCCATTGCATCATTAAAATTGCCAAACGCTCCATATTCTGCGGTCGGGATGTCGTAGCGGTGCATAAAATCCTTGGCATAAACCTTGCTGCCTTCAATTTCAGCAGCAGCTTTTGTAGGACCAAAAATCAGCAGGCCTGCGTCTGTAAAATCATCTACAATGCCTGCCACAAGCGGGTCATCCATAGGACATACTGACAAATCTATACCCACATTTTTGGCAAAAGCGATGAGTTCTTCAACATTAGTGGTTAAAATTTCCACATTTTGCGCAATCTGTGCTGTGCCTGCGTTTCCGGGAGCACAATATATTTTTGTCACACGTTTGCTTTTCGCTAACGCCCAACAAATGGCGTGTTCTCGTCCTCCGCCGCCTATTACCAAAATTTTCATAATTTACAGACTCCCTTCCGAAAATAGAGCTATTGCTTGTGGCAATATCTGCCATTCCGCCTCTTGCATCACGCGCTTTTGTAACGATTCCGACGTGTCGTCAGGCAATACAGTCACTTCCTTTTGCAATATAATTTTTCCGGTATCTATGCCGGTATCCACAAAATGCACAGTAGCGCCGGTTACGGGCAAGCCCGAAGCCAACACGGCCTCATGTACCGCAATGCCATAATAGCCCTTGCCACCAAAATTTGGCAATAGGGCCGGATGTATGTTAATAATGCGATTTTCGTAAGCTTTAATGATCTTCTCTCCCAGAACCATCAAACAACCGCATAACACGACCAGTTGTACCTGTTTGCGCAGCAAAAGCTGCAATAGAACGCTATCGCGGGCCTCGTTGCTATCAAAATCTTTTTTGGCCAGCACAGCAGTTTCAATATTGTGATTTTTTGCGCGCTCCAGCGCATATGCACGCGAACTTGTAGATACCACCAGCGCGATTTCCACATTTTTCAAGCTGCCGCCGTCTATCGCGTCAATTATAGCCTGTAAATTTGTGCCGCCGCCGGATACCAGTGCCGCAATCTTATACATAGATAAAGTCCTTGTCAGAATTTTCAGCAATTTCACCAATTACATAGGATGTTTCGCCAAGATTCTGCAAAAGTTGCATGGCTCTGTCAGCATCTTCTTGTGCAACTGCAACCACCATGCCAATACCCATGTTAAAAATATTGTGCATTTCTATTGTGTCCAGTTTTCCGATATTTTCTAAGTATTTAAAGATTGGTAATACATCCCAGCTTCCCGTCTTCAATTTTGCACAATATCCCTTGGGAAGCATGCGCGGTACATTCTCTAGAAATCCACCACCGGTGATGTTCGAGACACCTTTGACATCCACATTTTCCATTAGTGATAAGATGGTCTTCACATATATCTTCGTGGGCACAAGTAGTTCTTCACCCAGGGTTTGACCAAATTCGTCAATATATTTGCCCACATTATCTTTGGAAGGCGCCAAAAGCTTGCGCACCAGCGAATAGCCGTTAGAATGAAGGCCACTTGATGCAATGCCAATCAATACATCACCTTGCACAATTTTTGAGCCATCTATCAAATCTTTTTTATCAATTATACCAACAGCTGTACCTGCTAGGTCATATTCATCATCAGGATAAAAGCCCGGCATTTCTGCTGTTTCGCCGCCAATTAGCGCACATCCCGCCATCTGGCAGCCAAGTGCAACCCCTTCCACAATCTTGCCTACACGCTCCGGCACAACCTTGCCGCAGGCGATATAGTCCAGAAAATACAGCGGTTCTGCACCAGTGCAAATGATATCATTCACACTGTATGCCACACAATCTATACCCACAGTATCATGCTTATCCATTGCAAAAGCGATTTTCAGCTTTGTGCCCACACCATCCGTACCGCTGGCCAGCACCGGTTCTTCCATATGTTTAAACTTTGCCAGCGAAAAAAGGCCGCCAAAGCCGCCTATGCCGCCAATCACGCCATCACGCATTGTGCGTGCCACATGATGTTTGATGATGTCAACAGATTCGTAACCGGCAACGATGTCAACGCCGGAAGCTTTATAATTGTCCATGGGAACCTCCATAAAATATCTACATTCTTGATTAGTCTAACATTTCACGCAAATATTGTCAACAAGATTTTCCAATTATCTACGCAATCTGGCAAATTCTGCCGGATACATGCCCTCGCGGCGGCGAAACACATTGCGAAACACGCGTGCATCGCCATAGCCCACACGCGCGGCTATCACATCATCATCCACATCTTCAGTTGCTAAAATTTCTCTGGCTTTCTTCATGCGAAGGCCCGTTAGATAATCTCGTATGGACATTTTCATCCTTTCTTTGAATATTTTATCAAGATATTGTGGTGTGGTGTGGTGTACCAGCGCAAACCCTTCCAGTGTGATTTCTTCATAATATTTCGTATCCATATGTGTCGCAATCTCGCGCACCATTCTATCCGCATTTTGTCCACGAGTATAGGCAATATGTCCGCAAAAATTTTTTAACGCGGCATCCATATACGCCTCGGCTTCGTCAATGTCATCAATTTTCAAAATCTCCGCGTAATTAAAAAACTCGCGGAAGCGGTCTTCAATTTCCATATATTGTTCGGCAGCATAGCGGCTAATAGCAATTACTATTTTCATGATAACTTTTGCCAAAAATTTTTGCGGCAGGTCTTCAGGCTCTCGCAAAGTCTCCAAAATTTGAGATAGCAGCTTTTGAGCATACTCATATTCGCCCGCAACAGCTGTATATACCAATATATCTTCTTTCCGCGCAGGATAGCGGTATGTTATGTGGTTTGCAGGTTCCGCAAAATCAATTGGAATGATTGTATCGTAGCCTAGTAAATATCGGTATCTCAGCGCGGCATCTGCTTCTTTTGCTGATACATGTACGTCCAATAGGCTATCCTTTGGCCGCCCAAGTCCAATTGTAGCTGAAAGCTCCGCCTTTTTAAGTACCTCAGCTTTAATATCGGCGCATACCCCCATCAAACTCTCAATATCCGAAAACCCGCCAATTATACAGGATATGGAGTTGAAACTATTTATGAAAACATATCCCGCATTTCGTGCAGTAAGATATTTCTGCGCCGCAAAATACACGCGATACACCAGTAAGTGCTTTTGCTTTTCGCCCAGATTGGCCATTATCTGTTGAAAACGGTCGATACGCAGCGTCATGGCCGTATACGGCGGCGATATATCCATACCAAAGTATGTTAATGATTCTGCAATCTCATCTTCATCCGTAATCACCCCGCCACGCAGATTCGCCAGAAATCTATCACGGAAAATAGCCATATTTCGTTGATATTCTTCCAAAATAAAGCTCTCTTCCTCATTTCGCTCGCGCACCTCTTCAAAAATCATCGCAATTTTGCGTATACTTGTCTCAAATTCGCGACCCTTGATGGGTTTGTAGAGGTAGTCCGCAGCACCCTTCTCCATGGCGGCCCGCAGATAGTCGTGGTCCTCATAGCTTCCCAAAATTAGCATTTTTATATGCGGATATCGCGCAGAAACATCGCCAATAATACGCAGGGACGACATAGAGAAAAAGCGGATGTCCATTATAATCAAGCCTGGATCGCTTGCATCTATTGTCTCATAGAATTTCGTTTCGTTGGAGTCGCTAAGCGTAGCCACCACGCGTATGCTTGGAAACACGGCCTTTAGGAAGTTTTTATAGTAATTTATCGTCTCTGGGCTATAGTCCACCAACATTGCTTTTATCATATAAATCACCTCAGCTAATTCTCTCTACAATTATTTATCGGCCATTTCCTATCATTATTGTATATTGATTTTTGCGCCATTTAATGATATATTCAATATAATGGTAGAAACAACTCTTTGGGTGGTGTAAGATATGCTTATTGTACAAAAATACGGCGGCAGTTCTGTTGCAAATCCTGCGTTAATGGAAAATGTGGCGCAACGCGTGGTTTCAGCGCGGTTGGCTGGGCATGATGTGGTAGTGGTGGTTTCGGCGCGCGGTGATACTACGGACCATTTGTTGGACGAAGTGCAACGCATAAACCCCAATGCCGCCAAGCGCGAAGTGGATATGCTGTTAGCCACGGGCGAGCAGAGTAGTTCTGCGCTGCTGGCAATGACAATACAGGCCATGGGACAGCCGGCTGTGTCGCTTAATGCGTATCAAGCTGGGGTTTCGACCACTTCGGCACATACGGCAGCGCGCATCAAGGGCATTAATACCGACCGTATACAAGCGGAGCTGGATAACAACAATATCGTTGTTATCGCCGGATTTCAAGGTATCAATATGCGTGGCGATGTAGCCACCCTGGGGCGCGGTGGCAGCGATACCACGGCCGTAGCCCTAGCAGCGGTGCTTCATGCAGATATTTGTGAGATTTATACAGATGTGGAAGGCGTATATTCCGCCGACCCGCGCATTGTAAAAGATGCCATTAAGCTGCCGCAGATCAGCTATTTCGAGATGCTTGAGCTAGCATCGCTGGGCGCAAATGTGCTTGCAAAGCGTTCCGTTGGGCTGGCAAAGAAGTATGGCGTAAAGCTGGTTGTAAAATCCAGCATGAAAATCTCTGATGGCACCATCGTAAAGGAGGAAGTGAAAATGGAAGGCATTTACATTAGCGGTGTGGCCGTGGATAAAGATATTGAACGCATAAGCATCGGTGGTATTAAAGATGAGCCCGGCGTGTGGTTTAAGGTGTTTTCATGCATGAATAAAGTTGATATTCCTATAGATTTCATACAGCAAATGCGCCAGGATGACGGCACAAAAGACATTACCTTCACCGTGGCCAAAGACGACCTAGATGGCGCCCTAGCCGCGCTTGAAGCCGCCGCAAACCGCCTGGGTTACGATTCTATCAGTCATCATGGCGGCCTAGCCAAGCTCTCGGTAGTATCCACCGGCATGGCTACAAATCCCGGAGTGCCTTCTATGATGTTTGAAGCTCTTTTTGATGCAAATATCAATATAGACAGCATTAGCACATCCGAAATCCGTGCCAGTGTGCTGATAGATATTAACGAAGCGGATAGGGCTACGAATTTGGTTCATGAGAAGTTTCGTAGCGGGAAGTATATAAAAGCATAATGTCGATATTGCACCAAAAATGGTAGTCATAAAATTCTTGACATTTATATACCTACTGGTATATAATCATAATATGAAAAACACCAATAGCAAAGAAACCCTTTTAGAATGTGCCCTAACCCTTTTTTCCCAAAAGGGTTATGAGAGCGCGGGTATAAATGAAATTGTGCAAATGGCCGGCGTTACAAAGCCAACACTTTATTACTTCTTCCATAGCAAGGAAGGCATCTTTGCAGAAATATTAAAGCAGTATTACGAGAAATTCAACATAATTCTAGCCAATGAATCTGTATACCACCCTAATGCAGAGTCATATCAAGACGATGTATTTCCAACCTTGCTAAGAATTGCAAATGCATATTTCAACTACGCGCAAGAGAACACAAGGTTTTACATGATGATTCTTTCGTTGGCATATGCACCGCCAACAGCGCAGGTAACGGCCATCATAAAGCCATACAATATTGCCCAATACGAAATTATAATTCGTTGCTTTGAATGCATAGCCGAAACACATTCAAATTTAAAGGGCAAAGAATTGGCATGTGCTTACAGTTTTGTGGCAATGGTTAATGCAACGATAGGTTTTTGGAATCATGGATATGTAAATATCGATAAGCAGCAGGCCGAACAGGTTGTACAGCAATTTATGCACGGAATTTTTTCTTGAATGTAGTAGGTGGGTATTCATACAATGCACAAGAGAGGATGATAACATGCTATCAACCCTAAATACCACAGAAATTTTACAGACCATAGGCGCACAACTGGCCGACCCACATCATATATTGGGCATGCATGAGGTGGATGGCAGATTATACGTTCGTGCCTTTGTGCCCGAAGCCAGAAAGGTAGAGGTTCTGAACCCAACAGCAGGCGACCACTTTGTACTTGAGAAGGTCCATGTAGATGGCTTTTACGAGGGCGAAATTGTGAGGTGTAGTAAATGGTTCCGTCATCAGCTAGCTATTGCATTTGAAAACGGAGAAAGCCTCATCACTTACGACCCATATTCCTTCGAACCGATTTTGACAGAATACGACATGTTCCTTTTCGGCCAAGGCACACATTACAAAATTGCGGACAAGCTTGGCGCAAATGTGATGACGGTGGATGGTATTGATGGCGTATTGTTCGCAATTTGGGCACCAAATGCCGCGCGCGTCAGTGTAATCGGCAGTTTTAATAATTATGACGGTCGTCGCCATGCTATGCGCCTGCGCCCAACAAGCGGCATATGGGAGCTTTTTGTACCCGGGTTGGCGCAATATGATAAATATAAGTTCGAAGTAAAAACCCGCGATGGTGTGCTGCTGCAAAAATCCGACCCATTCGGCAAGTTCCACGATATGCGCCCATCTACAAATTCGCTTATATACGACATTAGCAATTACAAATGGAATGATGCGGACTGGTTTGCAAAACGTGACACAGAACACCCGTTAAACGGCCCAATCAATATTTACGAGGTCAATATCGGTAGCTGGAAGAAAAATCCGGATAATATCCGTGAAGGTGACGATAGCGGCGGTTTTCAAACATATATTGAGGCCGCGCATGAACTGGTGCCATATGCCGTAGAAATGGGTTATACGCATATTGAGCTAATGCCCGTGCAGGAGCACCCTTATGACGGCAGCTGGGGCTATCAGGTTACGGGATATTACGCGCCCACCAGCCGCTACGGCAATCCTGATGAGTTCAAATACTTTGTGGACTATTGCCACCAGCACGGCCTGGGCGTTATTTTGGACTGGGTGCCGGCGCATTTTCCGAAAGACGCGCATGGACTGGAAAAATTTGATGGCACTGCACTGTTTGAGCATGAAGACCCGCGCCAGGGCGAACATCCCGACTGGGGCACGCTGGTTTTCAATTATGGGCGGCAAGAGGTCAAAAACTTTCTGATTGCAAACGCGCTGTTTTGGATTGAAGAATATCATTTGGACGGCCTGCGTGTAGATGCAGTAGCTTCCATGCTGCATCTTAACTATTCCAAAAATGATGGCGGCTGGATTGCAAACCAATATGGCGGCAATATAAACCTGGATGCAGTGGAATTTATCAAGCACATGAATTCCGTGGTTTTAGGCGCATATCCCCATGTGCTTATGATTGCCGAGGAATCCACCAGCTATGAAGGCGTTTCACGCCATGTAGACCATGGCGGCCTGGGCTTTAACCTGAAATGGAATATGGGCTGGATGAACGACTTTCTGGCATATGTAGAACGCGACCCAATTTATCGCCGCTACCATCACAATTTTCTAACATTTGGCATGATGTACGCATACAATGAAAATTTTGTACTGGTATTGAGCCATGACGAGGTGGTGCATGGCAAAAAATCTCTTCTAAACAAAATGCCCGGCGATATTTGGCAAAAGTTCGCCAATCTGCGCGTGGCTCTAGGCTTTATGTACGGCCATCCCGGCAAAAAGCTAATATTTATGGGTGGCGAATTTGGTCAGTTTATTGAATGGGACGAAAAGCGTCCGCTAGACTGGTTTTTGCTTGAATATGACCACCATAAGCAAATGCAAGATTTCACACGCGACCTAAATATGCTATACAAGGATAATCGCGCCTGCTGGTTTGATGACTTCGCCGAGCGTGGCTTTAGTTGGGTGGATGTACACGACCATGCCCGTTCCATAATCTCTTTCGCGCGCTTCTCCGATAACCCGGCCGAAACGCTGATTTTTATCTGCAATTTCACGCCTAATCCGGTAGAGGAGCATCGTGTGGGGCTGCATCATGTGGATGATTATGTGGAAATCCTCAACTCCGATGACGAGAAATACGGTGGCAGTGGTGTTGTGAATACAGCCGTGCTTAAACCCGCTGAGATTTTCTGCAACGACAAGCAGTATTCGATAGGTTTGCGCCTGCCGCCGCTGGGGGTTGTGATTTTGAAGGCATGCCAATTAGGAGGTAAGTAAATAAAATGGACAACATATTCACCGATTTGGGATTGCTTATTGACTGGTTAAACTTCATGGCGACAAGCAAGAAGCGTTATGTATATAGAGGCTACAACTTAGAGAGGGAACTATACCCAAAAATCATTAGAGATACAGACTTCAGCACAAAAGAATATGAACTACTCATGAGATTTGAACAACATGCACGGTCTTATGGTAATATAACTAATGAAACGGACTTCATGTTGTGTGCGCAGCATTATGGGTTGCCAACAAGGCTATTGGACTTTACATTCAATCCGTTTACAGCCTTGTTCTTCGCTTTGTTCGAGCCAAAAGACGCAGTTGAGAAATATGCCATAACAGGTGACGAAAAAACTTACTATAGTCTGCGATATGCCGATATCAATAATGTCACTCTTACAACGCAATTAGGTTATGCACCATCTATTGCACAGTTGTCCGGCGAAGCCCCCATTACATTTTCTTTGCTTGCGATGCAGTCAGTTAAGAAGTATGAAGAGTTTGCAGAAGCACAAGGTATTAACAAATTTGTGATGCTTCATCCTCATTACACCGATATCCGAATATCGATGCAACAGGGCTTGTTCATGGTACCTTATACACTTGACAAAACTAAACACATTCAGCTTATTGAGAACAACACAGTTCAAATAAAAATACATAAGGAATTGCGTGGCAGTCTGCTCTCGTATTTGAACATGCTCGGTTTTAATACATATAGATTGATGCCAGACCTAGCAAGTGTTTGTTTCGCGGTAAAAAATGATATTGAACGAGAAATGTGTGGAAGGACTGTGTAATAACAGAAATGATAAATACATATTTTGAATACGACAACAAAGAGATAGACCATCTGCGCCACGCAGACAAGCGCCTCGGGGCAGCCATCGACCAAATTGGTATAATACTCCGCAAGGTCAATCCTGATGTGTTTGCTGCGCTTATCGAAAGCATCATCGGCCAGCAGATATCCGCAAAAGCGGCAAATACGGTCGCAGGCAGGCTACACGCATTGAGTGGCATGGATTGCAACCGGCTACAAGAGCTGACAATCGAGGAAATACAGGCCTGCGGTATGTCTGTGCGCAAAGCAGGATACATAAAGGGCGCAGCGCAAGCCGCCGTAGATGGCACAATTGATTTTGCACAGCTGGCGCAAATGGATGATGCTGAAGTCATTAAGACATTGACCGCCCTTGACGGCATTGGTATTTGGACGGCGGAGATGCTCCTTATTTTTTCGCTAATGCGTCCAAATGTGGTTAGCTACGGCGATTTGGCCATACGCCGCGGTATGATGCATCTGTACGACTACGAAAAGCTGACAAAACAACAATTCAACCGTCATGCAATGCAATATGCGCCTTATGGAACCGTGGCATCGTTATACTTATGGGAAATTTCAACTTGGAAGGAGTGATATGCCAATGATGAGTTTTGAAGATGCCGTCCGCGATATTTTGAGCGGCAACACACACGCCAATGCGCTGGATTTTGCCGCTTTTCTTGCTTCAAGCAGTATTGTGCCGGAAAAACTTGGCGATACGCTATGGAAAGCCGACTATAATGGCGAATGTATCTGCTACATACATATTGATGGCGCGGAGCAAGCACCCGGCCCGTGGACAATCTGGCCCGATGGCAATTATGATGGTGAGATTGAAGAACACGCGAAGGAAGCAGCTTGGGCACATGCAAATATCTGTGGCAGCTGCGGGGGCTCATGCAGTCCTGGAAAGCCAGCTACAATCTTTGGCAAGACATTCGATAATGTTTGCAATTCCGTTATGGCTTTTAGCAATCCTGATGCCAAGGCCTTGAAATGCTTGAAGGAAGTGATTTTATGGAAAATAGCGGTGCTGAAAACCCACCCACCAAAATAAGATGTCGCAATTTTTTCATTGTATTTATTCCGCTATGCGTGTTGCTGGTTGTGTTCACTTCTGTTCTTAACGTAAATCGGCTTAGTTTCGATTTTATGGGCGACAGGTTGCGGTTTATATCTATCAACGCACCATGGGCCGGACCTGTAATGAGAATGTTAGATGCAGATGGTAATGAGTTGCTATTTTGGACTCAAGGTAGAGGGTCATCGCTTGGCCGCGATACTTGGGTAGGCTTAGAATACGAAAGCTTTGGCATACATGTAATGCGGTATAATCCAAATGAATTGACCACCGGCGTTCCGCAAAATCTTTTAATCTTCTTTTCCGATGGTTCTTATATAAACCCAAGAGATATTCACTATGAGCTAACCGAGTTACAGCAAGCCGAGTTAGATTTGATTGATGCATTACTTGCAATCCATTACGCCGAAACGGCACCACCAGGTTGGCCGTACATACTTGCTTTTGGCGGCTTTGGCGGCTTAGCTATAGGAGCAATGCTGCTTATTAGCCCTAAGGTAAAAAGTTGGATTGATGCGAGAAGGGTAATTGGAACTTTGCTTATAGTTGCTATATTCGCTGCGGCATCACAGCTTCATGCATATGCAATATTTACGAGGTGAATTATGAATAAACAATATGTCAGCAAATTAGCCGAAATAATCAAAACCAGCAAAAGCACCGTATTTTTCGGCGGCGCAGGGGTTTCTACCGAAAGCAATATCCCCGATTTTCGCTCAGAAAAGGGGCTATATGCCGCGCATCAAAGCTACGGCGCATCGCCGGAAGAGCTGATAAATCGCGATTGCTACAACCACAATCCTGAGCTGTTTTTCCGCTACTACATGGAAAATCTGATATTTGCTGACGCACAGCCAAATGCAGCACATATTGCCCTGGCGCAGCTGGAAACCGCAGGGCTGCTGGCGGCTATAGTTACGCAAAATATAGACGGCCTGCACCAGGCCGCCGGCAGCAAAAATGTACTGGAGCTGCATGGGTCAAACGACCGCTGGTATTGCGATAGCAGACGTTGCGGTGCAAAATATAACCTACAATATACCCTTTCGCCCGATAACCGCGATGGTGTTATACCCAAGTGCGCGGCCTGCGGCGGCACCGTGCGCCCGGATGTGGTGTTGTACGGCGAAACCCTTGATGACAATGTGGTGCAAGCCGCCGTGGATGCAATCAATGCCGCAGATTGCTTGATAATCGGCGGCACTTCACTGGTGGTTTATCCCGCTGCCGGGCTGATACAGTATTTTGGTGGATGCAACCTTATTCTCATCAACAAAAGCGAAACGCCGTATGATAGCCGCGCAAATTTGGTTATCAACGAAAGTATTGGAGCTGTGTTATCAGCTACAGTTGCGGAGGTGTTTGCAAATTGAGGATTATACTGGCATCAAGCTCGCCAAGGCGGCGGCAATTGATGGAGCAAGCCGGCATTTCCTGCGAAATTATCGTTAGCGATGTGGATGAGGATATCGAAGGGCCAGTTGACGAACAAGTAGAACAACTGGCCCTTCGCAAAGCTCGCGCCGTGCGCCAGCAAATATCCGATGCAGCCATCATCATCGCTGCCGATACGCTGGTTTCGCTGGATGGTCGTGCGCTGAGCAAGCCTACCAGCGGCGCAGAGGCATATTCCATGCTGTCAGCATTGCAAGGTCGCAAACACACGGTTTATACCGGGGTATGTGTCATCAAAACCGGCGAGGTAGACGATGAAATACATAGCTTTGTAGAATCTGCCAATGTATACTTCCGACCACTTTCCAGCTACGACATTTGCGGCTACATATCTACAGGCGAAACCACCGACAAGGCCGGGGCCTACGGCGCACAAGGCAGAGGTGCGGTACTGGTAGAGCGCATAGAAGGCGACTTTTTCACCGTGATGGGCCTACCAATATCCAAGCTCTGTGCGCTGCTATCGGATTTGGACGTGGATATTTGGCAGTGATACAAATTACATGACAACTAATGTCAAGAAAAATATAGCATCATAGTTTATAATCACTTCATGAGGTGATTCACAATGTATTCATGGCAAGATATTGTGCAAATGATGAAAAACTGGATTGACGAGAGCTTAGAAGATGATACCGAAAACACCCGAGTGTTGGCCCAGATGACAGAGCGGCTAGGATATTCATATTCCTATGCGTCCAAGAAATTCCACGAAATCGAAGGTACGCCCTTCCGAGAATACATTTCCAATCGCCGTGCCGAGCAAGCCGCCGCGAACCTCGCCGCTTCACGGGAAAAGATAATCGACATCGCCTTACGTTGCGGATATTCATCCCAAGAGACCTTTACGCGGGCTTTCAAGCGACATTATGGCATTACGCCCGGCACATACAGAAAAAATTTGGAGCATGGAGGACAAGAGGCTATGAGCAAAATAGGCAGGCAGACCGCAAAGGATATGCACGAGGCCATAAGATGCCTACAGCGCATGGGTGAACTTTTGGGCAAGCAGCACCCAATGTACCGCATGGCCATAGACGGCTTGGCAAAGGAAATGAACACAGATATCGACCTGATGCTGGAAGATGAACGCCTAACGGAATGTCTGGTAATGGAAGCCATAATCTACAGTATGGCAACAGGCAACCGCTTTGATGCGGAAGACGTAAAGGTCAATTTCAAATACGAGAGATGGTACAATATTTTTGTAGAATATGCAGAAAAATATCAGTCCGCATAAGCGCAAAAAACCGCCGAGCAATCGGCGGTTTTGTATGTTTACCTAGACATAGTTGCAAGTGCCATCATACAGAAAATTGGCATTAGATTCGGTGTTTGCTTGTATTCCATACACTTCTCATCCACATCATACACGCCATCATCCCGCAAAGATGCATCGCCGGATGCGGCGGCCAAGTTTGGTACATGATTCATCGGCGTATAGGCACTTTTTGGCAGCTGAGCCGAAATGCCGCGCAGGGTCTCCATCATATGCAACATATCGATGGTTTTGTTCACGGCATCATGACTTTTGTGGTCCATAAAAGGCTTTAGAGCATCCAACAAGCGAGCCTCACGAGTTGGGTTTTTGCGGGCGCGCTTGTTTTCGGCCGCTATGGCCTTGTTTATGGGTGCCAGATATTTTTCGGACAGCATGGATTTAACCATATTGGCCGCCTGGCTCATATCGCCCTTTATCACTTGATTATCATTCATCATCTGGGTAATTTCATAAATTTTGCTCGCTCTATCCATATATTTATACCTCCAAAGAGTTTGATAACAGTCTATTTATATCCAACATACCCCAGCCCTGCCTGTTGCGTGAAAAGCGCAGGTCTATCGCACTGCGTTTCAGGCGCAGCTTTACCTCATTTGGCGTAAGGTCAGGATATTTTGACAACAGCAGTGCGACTGCGCCCGCAATCCTGGGGGATGCCATGGATGTGCCGCTCATTTGCACATAATGCTCATCCACTACCTTCATTTTGGCCAGGCGCTTTTCGCTAAGCTCTTCACTGTTGGTCAAGCATGATATTATGCCGCAACCCGGGGCCACGATGTCGGGTTTGATAATACATTCCAGCGTAGGGCCGCGGCCAGAAAAGTTCTTCATATTGCTGCCGCCAATGTCCACAATATTTTGGTCATCGGATGCGCCCACAGTTATAGCTTTGCGGCTGGTGCCGGGGCTGGTGATGCTCTGCTTTTTCGGGCCATTGTTGCCCGCCGCAATTACCATAACTATGCCCGCATCCCAGGCGGCTTCTACAGCTCGCACCAACGGGTCGGCACTGCCCGCATCTATGGTGCCGATGGACAAATTTGCTACACGGATATTATATTTCTTGTGATTATCAATAACCCATTGTATGCCCGCCAGCGCATCTGTGGCATTGCCGCGCCCGGCTTCGTCCAGCACCTTTACGGCTACAATGTCCGCCTCGTATGCCACACCGCGATGCCTGCCACCGGACTTGTAGCCATTACCCGCTGCTACGCCCGCTACATGGGTGACGGGTTAGCAACCTTGACAAAAGGCATGTTTGTGCTATAATGTCGGTGGGGGTGATTGACCATGAAAGATTATTTTGTACAGGTGTTGGCTGTGTTTTCAGCGGCTGCCGTTTTGGTTGTTGGCAGCTACAACCCGGCGGAATACATAGACGATGAGCTGCCGCTTATTTTCACATCAACCATGCGTATTCATCCCGATATGCCGGAATTCACATTTCATCGCATTGTGGAGGATTACCTGCCGGAATCATTTGAAATCTGGATACCTGCGCCACGCGAAGTAAGCATTATAATTGAGGACGAGGACGGCAATATTGTCCAGGAAATTACAGGCTTGACGCAGAGCAATGATTGGGATAGGGTATTTCACGCCAATATCTCCTTTGATGACTATAATTTCGACGAATACCTGGATATGCGGCTGTTGCGCTGGCAAGATGGCGCAGGCGGCTTGCTGGCCAATGAATATTTTTGGCTGTGGGATGCGTATGCCGGGCAGTTTGTGATGAATGAGCAGTTGATGGAGATAGGTGTTGCGGCGGATATGCGAGCAAACCAAGAGACCCAGCAAATAGAGAGATTTAATCGCGGCGATAATATGAGCCAAATTTGGGATTTATATGAATACAGCAATGGGGAATTTACACGCATTGCCCACTATCATACCCGCTTCCAATTTGACCCTGTGCTGGCGCAGCGATACTACGAAATCACACGAACAGATGGCCCAACAGGCGAGGTTACAGTAGAAAATGTGCCAACAGGCCCACGCGGCTTTATTTCGGATGATTGGGTAGAGCCCGACCAAACAATTGTTCAGCGCGTAGAAATTGGTCCCGGCGTGGTGCGCATTGCGCGGATGGATGCTTGGAGGCGAAATGATTGGGTGTATGGATTTAACGAATACGATGTGGAAATTCGGATTTGGGATGAATGGGGTGATAGATTACAAGAAATCACCGATATTTGGGCCAGTTATGACCTGCGCAGTGCCAATTGGGTTTGGATTTTGGAAGATAATCCGCTTAATTTCCATTTTGCGGATTATGATGGTGATGGTTTCTTAGATATGGGGCTGCGAAGGTCTCCGGGCGGTTCTTTGCGTAACGACCCGCATTATTACTGGCTGTGGGTGCCGGAAGTTGGATGGCCTACATCCGGACAGTTTGTAGAAAATCGCGATTTGATGATGCTGAGCCTTGAGACGGCGGTTTCGCCATATGTAAGGGATGGCTATATTCGGTCATATTATCGCATAACGATGGGACATGATGTCTGGCTTACATATGTTATTGAGGATGGCGAAATGGTGCGCGTTAGGCGCGAGGAAACACGGTATTCGTCCCAGAGAGCGCAGTTGGCCGATGCTACGGATTGGAGAATGGAATGGATTGGCCTTCGGGAATTCATAGTGACAGACTACAGAGCTGGCACAACCACTATCGAAGTTTGGAAAGAGCCAACATCCCCCGCACGGCATGTGCGGTTGGATATTGTGCAGTCCGAGGTTTTCCAAGAAGAGGTAGATATTACCATCACAGTGATGTGTGTAGATAGATTGACAGTGCATCAGGTGATTGAGCAAACAATATTTGGTTTTGGTGATTTGCAGCAATTTGATTGGCATTTTGCGGATTACAGCAACAACGGATATTTTGACATGGCCATACGCAGCTTTCCTGGCGGCTCCATGGGCAACGACCCACATATTTATTGGCTATGGGATGCAGCCTCACAGCAATTTGTACTAAACGAAGCTATGACGAACCATAGCAGCTTAACAAATATCAGGCTGCTTGAAAATGGCGACTTACGGTCGTTTCACAGGGATGGACAACTCCGTTGGTGGTTAACGCACAGATTTATGGATGGCGACTTCACCCTCGTACGCACTGAATTTTATGATATGCAAGCCATGACAGTAACAATCCACGACCACCTAACCGGAGAAACTCTTGTATTATCAGACCCTCTGGAATAAAATACACCGCCCCTGAAATTCATGGGGCGGTGATGTTTTTTCTAGAAATTTACTTCTATGCCCAATCCGGGCTTATCTAGCATGGTCATTATGCTGTTTTCCACCGTAAAGCCACCGGTTATTTCATCGCCTACAAAATGACGGAAACTATCCAGGTCTGCTTCGGTTATATTTCGCTGTGAGGCCACCAGTGCGGCAGATGCCGCGTTGCCTATGCGCGTTTCCAGCATACAGCCCAGCATACAATTTACGCCGCAGGCCTCACCAATAGCATTGATGCGCAGAGCAGGATACAGCCCGCCGGATTTCATCAACTTGATATTGAAAACATCCACGGCCTCGGCCTTTGCCAACCTCATTGCGTCTTCCGGGCTGTGGCAGCTTTCATCGGCCATCAGAGCAATTTTCGTGTGGTTGCGTATATATGCCAGCCCATCAACATTCCAAAATCTTACAGGCTGTTCTACGGCTTCTACGCCATATTGCTCATATTGCTCCATCACGCGTATTGCATCATTAACTGTCCAGCCTTGGTTGGCATCCACCCGTAAGCGAATATCCGGCCCAACGGCCTCACGAATCAATTTGATAGCTTCCAAATCCGCCGCCGGGTCTATACCCGCCTTGATTTTCAGTATACGAAAGCCCTTTTTCACATAGTCCGCGGCATCCTGCGCCATTATCTCAGGCTTATCAATGCCCACGGTCACGTCCACCATAAACGAGCTACGATAGCCGCCAAGCAGCTTATAAAGCGGCATCCCCAGCTTTTTACCCATGATATCATATAGTGCGATATCAATTGCGGCCTTGGCGGATGTATTGCCCGTTGTCATCGTGTTCATTATTTTGTGGACTTTCTCGATTTCAAAGGGATTAAGCCCTATCAGTGATGGCGTGAAGAGGTCGATGAAAAACGGGATGCTGTCCAGCGTCTCGCCTGTTACAGGCGAAAAGGGTGCTGCTTCACCATAGCCCACTATACCATCGTCTGTAGTAATTTTCACAATTACGCTTTCGGCGTACTCAATGGTGCCAATTGCCACCACAAAGGGTTTGGGCAATTTTACTTTCAGCCTGTCGTATTTAATTTCGGTAATTCGCATGATGCCTCACCTCCCCTATTAGTCAGTCCAACGAACTTCATCAAATCTGAAATTTCCTACAGCATCAATCCAAGGCATTTGCAGGTTTGCATCATGTACATATGCAGATATTGGGAAATACAGCGGTATGATGGGCACTTGCTCGTTCACACGTGTTTGGATATTTCTGTAAAGCTCCAGGCGACGGGCCGCATCAACTGTTGCGCGCGCTTCCGTAAACCATGCATCAACTTCCGGGTCGCTCATGCCACTCATATTTAAGCCGCCGCCGGTGCCAAGGAAGGCATCCCAGGCATCTGCATCAAGAGGCAGTGCAATGGCAAGTATGCCAATTTCGTAGTTATGCGTCAATAGATTATTGATGGCCACGGCTTGGTCAAGAAGTTCAATTGTGGCAGTAATGCCAATTTCTGATAGGTTCGCTTGCAAAACCTGTGCAATGCTTTCAAAAATACCGCCACCGCCAACAGTCATGATAGTTGTATTGAAACCATTGGGGAAACCAGCCTCGGCCAAAAGCTCTTGTGCTAGCGCGACATCACGCGGAAACGCCGTAGCGCCCGGGTCATAACCAAATGTGAGGCTGTTTAAGAAGCTGGTTGCCGCATTTCCGTGGCCATCTGCCACCATTGCAATCATGCCCTCACGGTCAACTGCCCGCGCAATGGCTTCACGCACGCGCACATCATCAAACGGTGGAAGTAGAGTGTTTATTGTTGCAAAGTTTATAGAATTTGTTTCCAAAAATGTCATTTGAAGATTGGCCAGGCCGGATAATCGTGCAAAGTCGCCTGGGGGCACATTTGTGGCCAGGTCTATATCGCCCGCTTCAACTGCAATGCTAAGCGTAGCTGGATTAAGTATGACCATCAGTTCAATATCTCTTATAATTGCAGGACCGCCAAAATAGTCATCAAAACGTGTAAGATATACGGAACGGCCCGGCTGATGTTCTACGAATTTATATGGACCGGAGCCGATAGGATGTCTGCCGGCATCATCGCCTTGCTCTGTGATAACGGCTTCATTCACAATCCAGATGCTGGAAAGCGACAGCAGAAACGGCGCAAATGGGTCGTACAAGCCAAACTGCACTGTGAAGTCATCCACGGCTGTTACGGACGCAATAGCATCCAGCGGAGCAGCTACGAAAGGCGATGCCAAGGCCTGCTCAAAGGTAAATACCACATCGCTGGCCGTCATCAGGTCACCATTGTGGAAAAGTACGTCCTGACGAAGGTAGAATGTGTAGGTTAGGCCATCGTCTGACAGCTCCCAACGCTCTGCGGCGTTCGGGATAAAGCCTTCCTCAACCTGGCGTACCAGATTACTAAATATCAGCGTAAACACGCGGAAATCCGGATTTGCTGCGGTTTGCTGCGGTATCAAATTTGCAATATCCGCAGTCAAATTCATGGACATAACATCCTGTGCTACAGCTGTTACGGCAGGCGCCTGTTCTTGTTGCTGTGTTTGTTGGGTTTGTTGGCCCTGGGTGGTATCTTGTGTATCACCACCGGCATCAGCACCACCATTTCCGCCACAACCGGCCATAAGAGCAATCACCAGCAATATGCTGGCTAATGCAGTAAAAATCTTGATTCGTTTAGTCATAGAATACTCCTCCTTAAATTTACACATTTATGCAACTAACAAAATGCCCCGGCGCACATTCTCTATGCTCTATATCCACCCCGGTACATTCGTCACGTACAAACGGACATCTGGGCGCAAAGCGGCAGCCCGGCGCGGGATTAATGGGACTTGTAACCTCACCTTTGATGATGGTGCGCTTTTTGCCGCGTGTGCTCAAATTCGGCACAGGTATGGCATCTAGCAGGGCTTGCGTGTATGGATGTTTGGGATTGTTGAAGAGCTCCTCAGTCGTCGCTCGCTCCACGCACTGCCCCAGATACATCACCGCAACTTCCTGAGAAATATGCCGCACCACGGAAAGGTCGTGAGACACAAACATATATGCCAAGCCCAGTTGGTCTTGAAGGTCCATCATCAAATTTAGAATTTGCGCCTGCACAGATACATCTAATGCCGATACAGGCTCGTCGCATACAATAAACTTGGGTTCCAATGCAAGAGCGCGAGCTATACCAATACGCTGACGGCGGCCGCCATCCAGCTCATGTGGATACACATGGATGAAACGCGGCGAAAGCTCCACCGTGTCCATCAAATGCATTATGCGGCTTTGCATGGATTTTTTATCACTATAGGTTTTGTTGACAATTAGCGGCTCTGCGATAAGTTCGCTTACAGTAAGGCGCGGGTTAAGCGAAGCATATGGGTCTTGAAAGATAATCTGCATATCGTTGCGAATTTTGCGCAGCTTCGTGCCGCCAAATTCCAGCACATTTTCATCCTCAAACCATACCTTGCCCGCCGTTGGTTCTACCAGCCGCAGTACAGAGCGACCCAGCGTAGATTTGCCACAGCCGGATTCGCCCACAACGCCCACAGTGGCACCTTTGTAGATATCTAACGATACATCATCTACGGCGTGTAGCGGGCCAAATGGTGTTTTGAAATATTTTTTGAGATTTTCAATTCGTATCAGGGGTGTCGCGGACATTTCTACGCACCTCCCTTTGTAAACAAATGACATTTTATCATGTGACCATCTGCAGTCTCCACCATCGGTGGATTATCTGTTTTGCAGATATCCATACACTGCTCACAGCGCGGATGGAACTTGCAGCCATCAGGTAGATTGGATGGGTCGGTCATCTGACCGGGTATTGGCGTTAAACGTTCCGTTATATGCGTTAAATCCGGAATAGAACCGAAAAGTCCGACGGTATACGGATGATGCGCATCGCTTTCAAAAATATCTTCCACACGGCCGTATTCGATAATTTCGCCGGAATACATGATGGCAACCTTGTCGCATACCTGCGCCACAATGCCCAGGTCATGCGTTATCATAATCATTGATGTATTAATTTGTCGGCGTAGTTCTTCCATCATTTCAAGCACCTGAGCCTGTATTGTTACATCCAAGGCAGTTGTCGGCTCATCCGCAATCAAAAGCACGGGATTACAGGCGATTGCAATAGCAATTACAATACGCTGCCGCATGCCGCCGGAAAATTGATGGGGATATTCGTTTTTGCGGCTTGGCGGTATGCCCACGAGGTTCAAAAGTTCGTCCACGCGCAGGTCTATGGCTATTTTGCTGTTATCCTCCGCATGATATTTCAAAACCTCGGCAATTTGCGCGCCAACTGTAATTACGGGGTTTAAGCTTGTCATTGGGTCTTGGAAAATCATACCAATTTGACTGCCCCGTACTGCGCGCATATCAGCTTCCTTTAGGGTAAGTAAATCCTGTCCACGAAACCATATTTCACCGCCCGCAACCTTGCCCACTTCTCGCGAGAGCAGGCGCATTATGCTTAGGGCTGTTGTTGTCTTACCTGCGCCCGTTTCGCCCACAAAGCCGAGATTTTCACCGGCCTTCAGAGAAAAGGACACGCCATTAACCGCCTTGTTTGTGACGGTATCGGTAACATATTCAACCCATAAATCATTAACTTTCAATAATTCATCCATAGTCGTATCCTTATCAGTCTTTTAGTCTTGGGTCAAGAGCATCGCGCAGGCCGTCACCAACTAAGTTGAAAGACAGGGCCGATATTACGATGGCCAGGCCCGGGAAAACAACCAGATGGGGTGCTGTGCGAATGAAATTATTGCCCTGGGACAGCATGGAGCCCCACTCAGGGTTTGGCGGCTGTATGCCCATGCCGATAAAGCTAAGGCCGGCAGCAGCAATTATCACGCTGGCAATGGCCATAGTGGCCTGCACAATCATTGGGCCCATAATATTGGGCACAATATGCCGCCAAATGATGCGGAAAGGTCGTGTGCCGCAAGCGCGGGCCGCTTCCACAAACTCCTGGTCAGCCAGCGGTAACACTAGGGCACGTGTAATACGGGCAAAGCCTGGAGCACCGGATATTGTCATAGCAATTACCAGATTTTGCATGCTTTGCCCCAAGGCCGCAACAATGGCCAGAGCCAGCAATATGCCTGGTATACAGCTGAAAACCTCAATGATGCGCATGACAATAATATCGCCTCGTCCGCCGAGATATCCTGATATCGCGCCAACCAAGCCGCCTACAAGCAAGCTGATACTTACGCAGATGAGGCCAATGGTAAGCGAAACCCGCGCACCAAATATGATACGGGCAAATACATCGCGGCCAAAATCATCTGTGCCAAATATAAACTCTGCACTGGGCGGGCTAAGCCGTGCCGCCGGATTCATCGTGATTGCATCAACCTGATAATCGCGGATAAAGTCCGCAAATATAGCTAGTAAAGCCAGTATTGTAATGGCAATAAGCCCTGCCATAGCCGCCTTATTCTTGCGGAACCGCCGCCAAATCTCGCGCCATTGGCTGCTCTTTTTGAATTCGTTAAAAGTCATCGTATCTGTCATAGCTTCACGTAAAGATGTGTTCTTCATGGCTTCACCCCCTACCTCATTTGCCGCGCTTTTGCCCGTGGGTCTATGAAGGCAAGCACAATGTCAACTATTATCATCATTACGCAGAAAATCATAGATAAGAATATCACGGAAGCCATAACCTGCGGTGTGTCATTCATGCGTATTGCCTCAAGCGTAAGCAAGCCTAAGCCCGGCATAGTAAACACCGTTTCTGTAAGGATGGTACCGCCAAACAATGCGCCGAAAAACGCGCCAACCATTGTAACAACAGGTATAAGCGCATTGCGCAGGGCGTGGTTCCATATTGCTGCCCGCTCCGGTGCGCCTTTGGCCCTCGCCGTGCGGATGTAGTCCTGCCGTATGGTTTCCAGCATCGTAGCGCGCGTTAGTCGCAATATGGCAGCGGCGGCAGGCAATGACATTGCCAGGGTCGGCAATATAAAGCTGCGCAGGGAATCTACGCCGAATGTTGGCAACCAGTCCAGCCGTAGGGCAAAAAGCAGTATCAGCAATATTCCCAGCCAAAATTCTGGGATGGCCGCCAGCAGCATAGCCGTGATGGTGGACATGAGGTCCAGCGCAGAATATCGTTTTACCGCCGAAAGTATGCCCAGCGGCACACCTACCATCACCGCTGTGATTACCACAAGCACCGCTAGCAGCATCGTAACGGGCAGTCTGGCAAAAATCCTTTCAAATACAGGCTCGCCGGTAAGATACGAGTTGCCGAAATTGCCTTGAAGCACATTAAAAACATAGCGCACAAAGCGCACCAGGAAGGGGCTGTCGTAGCCCAATTCTTGGTTCAGCTGGTCTATGGCCTCTTGACTGGCAAGCGGGCCCAGTATCATATTTGCCGGTGTGCCGGGCGTTAGCGACATTATAGTAAACACAATGAAAATAACGCCCAAAATCACCAGTATAACCGCTAAAAAGCGTTTTAGCAGAAATTTAGCCATATGCTATTTCTCCTCAGGTTTTTCCTCGGGTTTGCGGTTAAAAACAATATACTTGCCTATTGCACCTTCAAACATAAGACCAAAGCTTTCCACATCGCCCTTGCTACCGATGGTAAAGCGACCCGGAAGCTCCATTTCGTAGGTTTCCAGCCATAGGTTAAATTGGTCGTAGTGATAATGCCTAAGCTGAAGTGCCCTTCCATTGAAGTTCATGTCAAAGCCACCGTCAGCATTTGCTCTTTCAACTTTTACCACACCATAACCGGGATGCTCGTATTCGCCGCAATACGCTTCGAGCGCAAGACTTGGCTTGGTACCCTCTACGCGTGCTTTGGCCATCGCATCTTTGCCTTCTTGCATTTGTCCCATCAATTTATCAACCTCGGCCATGTAGCGCGTATTCCAATCGCCGCCAGTATAGCCAAGTACGCGATCGTAAACTTCGTTGCGCAGTGCGTATGTCATAAAGCAACCGTTCAAATTTACAAGGAGACAGATTCCCATATTTTCTTCCGGCAACAGGGCACAAAGAGCTGTAAAGCCGGTTACATTGCCGCCATGATGCACAATCTTATGGCCGCGGTAGGCTTCTGTGAACCAACCTAAGCCAAGGCTCGGAAAGAGCATTTCTGGAAATTCCCATGGCATTATGGTGTGTATCATATGTGGTCGGTGCATTTCTTTAACTTTGTCTTCGCCGACAATTTTAGTATCTCCATGTGTACCTTTGTTAAGTACAAGTTTCATCCATTCTGCCATATCCAAAACAGTAGAATTTATCGAACCTGCCGGACCCGGCGCACCAAGCTCCATGAATGTGGCCGGTTTGATGTTTTTATCTTTGTCATGGCGGTATGGAAGGGCATAATCGGGCATTTTTTGCGAATCCGCTGTGGAGAAATTGGAATTTTTCATGCCAATTGGGTCCATAATGCGCTCTTTTACAAATTCTTCCCAGGTTTTGCCGGAGACTTTTTCGATAGCATAGCCTACTGTGGCAAACATGTGATTTTGATACTGGGCCTTTTCGCGGAACTGCGCGTTATTTTCAAGATAGCGCACGCGGCGTATCAGGTCTTCACGTGTGAAAGAATCGTGCTTGCTAACAGCCCACATCAGGTCGTGGCGTGGCATGCCGCCCCTGTGGCACAGCATATCACGCACAGAAATATGCGCGCTGGCAACGGGGTCAAACATTTGGAAAGCAGGTATGTATTGGTTTATGGGCGTGTCCCATTCCATTTTGCCTTCTTCCACCAAAATAGCGGCGGCCATGGAAGTGAAAGACTTGCTGGCGGAACCAATGGGAAGCACGGTGTTTGCTGTCATTGGTTTTTTGTTTTCTACGTCTTTGTAGCCAAAACCTTCTGCCAGTATGGTTTCACCGTCTTTCACAATGGAAACAGCCACACCAGGCACGTTCCACGTCTCAAGGGATTTTTCAATATGCCCTTTTAAATCACCAAGTTTTGCCAAAAAATCAGACATCTGCAATGCACTCCTCTCTTTGTGTCAAAATAAATATACTGCATATAGAATAACATTCCTGTTTATTATTGTCAAGCATTTTACAAAAAACTTTAATATTAAAATTTTTTTAAAATTCTTGACAATAGCAATACAATGATGCATAATTGGAATTGGATGATAAAATTTCTGGAATTAGGAGATAAACAAAATCATGATTGGTGAAAAAATTCGCGATTCTCGCAAGGAAAAAGGTATGACGGTAAAGGAATTGGCAGAGCAAGCCGCTGTAACTACCGGTTACATATCTCAGATAGAGCGAAACCAAATAGAGCCTTCGCTTTCTGTGCTAAAGCGCATTTCCAAGATATTGGATTTGCCGCTTGCGGTGCTATTTTCTACGGAAGCTTCGGGGGATGTATCTGTTATTCCCAAGGATAAACGTACCATTGTGAAGTTTCCGGAACTTAATATTGCTTATGAATTCATAACGCCACACACACGTAATGGTCCACATTTGATGATGGATGCGGTGTATTTCCGAATTGAGGCGAAAAGCTATTCCAGCGACGAGCCTATCAGCCACGATGGCGATGAATTTGTATATGTAATACGCGGGCAGTTGGAGTTTCGCGTTTCAGGCAAATCTTACCTGGTAGAAGAGGGTGGCTCTATATATCTACCAAAAGGTGTGCCCCACGAAGTGCACAACACCGGCGATGTAGCCGCAGAAGGCCTAGGAATAGTAACCCCGCCGGTTTATTGAAAAAACGGACCATCTCGAAACGAAGATGGTCCGTTTTCTGTTGCAAGCAGGCAAGCGGATATGTCTAATATATAAAAATCTCACATACGAACAAGCCGCATCGGAATATATAGGATTACCCATATATTTACGAGGTGCACCATGAAAAAGCAGCAGCTAGCGGCCATATATGCCCGCATTTCAAAGGAAGATACAGATAGGGTCAATGCGGTAGAACATATTAGAGGCCATAGCGAAAGCATACAAAACCAAAAGCTTATGCTAACCGAATATGCCGCCGCAAGTGGCTTTGCCATCTATAAAATCTATGTGGATGAGGACCTAAGTGGTTTTTCGGACAGGCCGGGCTTTACACAAATGATAAGAGATGCTGCCGCAGGGCATTTCAATATTGTGTTGTGCAAGCACCAATCGCGTTTTACGCGTGATATGGAGCTGATAGAGCGGTATATACATGGCCATTTTGTAGATTGGGGCATTAGATTTATTAGTTTGACAGACAATGTGGATACAGCGGTGCGCGGCAACAAAAAGGCGCGGCAGATATACGGGTTGATAAACGAATGGTACAGCGAGGATTTGTCCGAAAATATCCGTGCGGTATTTCGTAAAAAGATGGAAGCGGGTCAGTTTTTAGGGCCATTTGCGTGCTATGGTTATGCAAAGTGCAAGATGGATAAGCATCGGTTGATTGCGGACGAGGCATCGGCAAAGATTGTACAGGAAATATTTACGCTATATTTGGAAGGATATGGTGCGGCACGCATTGCAATTGAGTTAACGCGAAAAAACCACCCCACCCCCAGCGGCAAGAATGTAGCATGGTCGGCAAGTACGGTGCGAAAGATTTTGCGGAATGAAGCATACATCGGTACGCTAATTCAAGGGCGAGAGCGTAAAGTGAGCTATAAGTCGAAAAAGGTTGTTGCCGTGCCAAAAGATGAATGGGTCATTGTAAAGAATAATCATCCGCCCATCATTGATGAGGGCATGTTTTATCAAGTACAGAATCTAATTGCGCGCAAACGCAGGAGCTTTGGAGATAGCAGCGAGAAATCCAAGGCGCATGCGCTTGCAGGAAAACTGATATGCATTGATTGTGGCTCCACAATTGAAAGAAGCGGCATGTCGCGTGATAAAAGCACATACTATCTCCGATGCTCTTTGTCCGCAAAAACAAGGAAGCGTGACTGCGCGCCACATTATATACGGCAAGACAGGCTAGAAGCAACTGTGATAAAAGAGATTGAGATGGGTGGTCATGGGAATTTCGATATACTTACACATGAAGTCGCTAATAATTTCATCGATACAGTGTTTGTGGGCGAAAAAAATACAGAGACCGGAGAGGTCCCTGTATTTATCAACTGGCTTATTTAGCTGATTTTCTTGTAATTCCTTTTAGCACAAACATCAAGACGATGGCAGATGCAGCGCATACCGCAGCTATGATAAAAGCCGGAAACATCAAGCTAATATCATCCCGCGCAATATTTGCAAAATAACCGCCAACCTGCGTGGCAATGATGCCGCCTGCGCCAAAGCCCAGTAACACAAAGCCATAGTTTGCGCCCATATATTTGGAGCCGAAAAGGTCTGATGTAAGCGAAGGAAAGTTGCTGAGTATACCGCCGAAGCTAAAACCTATCAGGGCAAATATAACGTAGATAAAATAGCCCTGCACCACCATTACGAGCATGGACAAGGTGCCGGATGCAACCAGCAATATAGTTAGGGTAGGTATGCGCCCCAATTTGTCGGACATATTGCCCCAAAACAAACGTCCCATGGAATTAAACAGCGCAATGGCTAAAACGCCTATGGTTGCAGTAGCTTCCAGTCCGCGCGCAACGGCAATTGGCCTTGCAAAACTAATCATCATAAGTCCACCAACAACCGCAAGCACGAAAGCAAATGTAACGATATAGCATTGCGGTGTTTTCAGCATTTCTGATGGCGCATAGTGGCGCACTGTTGTTGGGCTTGCGGGATTTTTGGCAACCTTGTCCATCATATAGCCTTCCGGCGGATTTATCAGGAAGATACTGCTAACACTGCACACAACCAAAAAGACTATGCCCAGCACCAAAAATGTATTAAGCTCGCCCACACCTTCGCCTCCGAAGAGGGTGATAAGCCATTCTATAATTGGCGTAAATATCACGCCGCCAAAACCAAGAGCCGCAACTATAATGCCTGTTACCAGGCCTTTTTTATGCGGATACCATTTTTGTGCGCAGGCGATGGTGGTTGTATATGTAAAGCCCATACCAAAACCGCCCATACCACCATAGGACACCCATAGCAGCCAACCAAACTCAGGTCTTGTAAACGATGCAATCACACTGCCCACACCCAATATAATGCCGCCTATAAAAACAACACGGCGCGTTGTATATTTTACCGTTAGCCTGCCGCCAACAAGACTGCCCACAGCAAGACCCGCAAGGACCAATGAAAAAACCAAAGCGGCTGCAGCATTATCTCCGCCAAAAATACTATTGGCAATGCCGGTTTGAAAAACGCTCCAAATATAGACTATGCCGATAACAAGTTGAATCGCAACGGCTCCCATCACGGCATATAAGCCCTGTTTTTTCTGCAAAATAAACACCTACCCCTTATTTTTGTCAATGTAAATCGACTCACTCATCCATTCTACAATTAAAAACATCATCCGTCAACCCCTAACAGAGCGTTAAGGTTAATAGCCCGCCACATGTGTACCGTGCCCATTATCATCATAGGGATGTTCGCGCTTGTTGATGAAGTCCACGCTAGCGAGGATACGGCGGGGCGAGTTTAGGTCTGCAACCGGTGCCACACCGGTGTCCAAGATTGCGATGGAAAGGCCACGCCCAGTGACATCTGTCGACTGGGCGGCAATATGCATATTATTTTGGATGGAGCTTACACCTTCTATGCTTTGCAGCGTGGCCACATGGCATTTTGGCACCTCTACCACATACAGGCCCACCGATGGCAGGCGATATTTCACGCTGGCTATGGCGGCGATACGGGCCTCTTGTTCCTCGTTGTTCATGGCTTCTACGATTATTTCGATTTTTTCCACAGGCAACACCCCTTTCGTTTTTGTAATACGTGATGCTATATTGTATAATATTGCAGGACGGGGCGTGGTGTTACCGGTGGATTTTTTCTGTTTGTGAAAAATTTCTCTTGCAATGCAAAATAATTCATGTTATAATGATGGGAATTATATGATATATAGGATTACTAGGAATTAAAAAACAGACTGGAGGGAAGATGTATGAGTAAAGTTGTAATTATCGGTGTAAACCACGCGGGAACGGCAGCAGCAAACACGATACTTGGCAACTATCCAAACAGCAAGGTTGTGGCCTTTGATGCCAACAACAACATCAGTTATCTGGGTTGCGGCACCGCCTTGTATGTGGGCAGGCAAATTCCAGAAACCAATGTGCTATTCTATTCATCAAAGGCGGCGCTTGAAGAAAGCGGCGCAAAAGTACATATGGAGACCACTGTAAACGAGATTGATTTTGACAACAAGATTGTAAAGGCCGTAAACAAAGATGGTGCAGCTATTGAAGAGACTTATGACAAGCTGATACTGGCTACTGGCTCCAAGGCAGTACGACCAAATATACCTGGTGTAGATTTGGAAGGTGTGCATTATGTTAAGCTGTTTCAGGATGGCCAGAAAATTGATGAAGACCTGTCAAATCCAGCAGTTAAAACCGTTGCAACCATTGGCGCAGGCTACATAGGTGTTGAAATTGCAGAATCTGTTCAGTTGCGCGGCAAAAAATCCCTTCTCTTTGAAAAAGAAAATGCTTGCCTTTCGGGATATTTTGATAAAGAGTTTTCGCAAAAAATGGACGAGGTAATGACGAAAAAAGGTATTCAACTGCAATATGGCGAGACCTTGTTAGAAATAAAATCCGCCGATGGAAAGCGCGTTAGCTCTATTGTGACGGATAAAGGTGAATATGCTGTGGATATGGTAATTCTATCCATCGGTTTTGCCCCCAGAAATGAAATTGCGGGCGGCAAGTTGGAATTATTTAAAAATGGTGCGTTTCTAGTAAATACAAATCAGCAAACATCGTTACCAGATGTTTATGCTGTTGGCGATTGCGCTACAGTTTTGAATAATGCCACCGGCAGACCCGACTATATTGCCCTTGCCACCAATGCCGTTAGAAGCGGGATTGTAGCAGGCCATAATGTGTGTGGCACAGATTTAAAATCGGCAGGCGTGCAGGGTTCTAACGGCATACAGATTTATGATTACAAAATGTTTAGCACCGGCTTATGCTTAGAAAGAGCCAAAAGAGAAGGTTTTGTTGCAACTTTTGTTGACTATACGGACATGCAGAAGTTTGGCTTTATGCCCGGACAAAATGAAGAGGTAAAACTGCGCATTATCTACGACGAAAAAACACGCAAGATATTGGGCGCGCAGATGGCATCATATTACGATATTTCCATGGGGTTACATATGTTTAGTTTGGCAATTGCCCAAGGCTTTACCATCACCGAATTGCCGCTTCTGGATATTTTCTTTATGCCACATTTCAACCAGCCGTTTAATTATGTTACAATGGCGGGATTAACCGCGAAATAGAGATACAGATGGGTGGCTAAAAGCCACCCATTTTTTTTGCTTATTTTACTAATTTTTCGTACAAATGAGAATTCATCATCTTTTTCCAGCAGCCTGCCAGCATGGCTTTTGTAAGCCAGTTCGATGTCTTGAAGCCGCTGAGTTCCAGCATAAGCTTGGTTTTGCCGTCTTTTTCGGATAGAGTCCATTTCACCATGGTGTTCAGTTTTGGTTTATGTGCGATGCATTGATATGATATAAAGACATGCTCATTGAAGTCTAAGAGCTTGTTGCAGAATTTACCATCCTAAAATATAGATGGGGCCATTTCAAATAGAAAATCCTGTCCTATTTGCAGGACAAAGTCCTTTGTGGGCATGCACCAGGAACTTAAAAGCTCATCATTGACCAGATATGCTTATGAGGGTATTCACTGCCCCCAGAGCCACAATAGCATATGCCATATTAAAATGCTTACGCCAATTGCCAGTATTGGTTTTGTCGTAACCATTATGCTAACGTTAGTTTTTGCAAGCTCATCATCTTGCTCTGTTGCTGTAATACCCCTGCGTATTAACTCGTACAAAACACATGCCGAACTAAGCAAAACTCCGCCAACGCTAACAAGGATACTATATTCCGGCGCAGGGCCCAGGCTCAAAAACCAACCAACTCCCATAACAAGAGAGCCTACGGAAACAATTGCTCCAAAAACTCTTTTTAATGCTATGCCCTCTATTATTTTTGCGATGGGATATATTAACATCATTATCATATATGCCAAAATTATTATTATTTGAACATATAGAAACCATCCATCTGGCGCAAGTGCAAATATCGGAGCATTGTTTTGCAGCAAATTGCTTTGCGGTGGATTAAAGAGACCATCTGGTAAATCTGGCATCCAGGGTGCTGGCTGAAAGGATTCCCCTGGAGAATCCCAGAATTGCTGAATACGCTCTTGAAAATCAATTATATCTTGTGTGTACATATCATTTCTCCGCCGAAATATGATATCCACCCATATCCATCAGGATAAGCTGTATTCAGCGCGTTTATCAGCCATTGTCTGCTTTCGTCCGGTAGCAAAGGAATTATTGTTTTGAAGTCAGCAGGTGTTTTCTCTTTGTGAAAATCATGCGTTGTATATACTTGCGGAGATTTCAGAAACATCACAAGCTCTGGAGACATATATGGTATGCCGTTATTGTATAATATTGCTTTATCCAGCTGTCGCACGATATTTATATCCTCTCGCAAAACAAAGTTATCGCCCTTTTTAGAATCTAGAACGATTTCAATGAAGTTAAAGTCCGTTTGATTATCGCGCAGTATATCAAAATCATAGATATCTGTTTCGCCTTCCCTAAGATTTAGCGTAATATGACTTCCTGGTTTAATTGCCCACATTGTCCTAATTTCATCTAGTTTAGAATCCATGTGGTCCGCTATAGGCGTGGCACAGCCCATAGTTCCCGGCTCCGGAATTCTTTTATACATGTTCCAGCCGTCATTTTGCAAAAGCGCTACTACATCCCGCTTGTTTTCATGAAACAGAGACACATCCAGGTCGCTATGCTTGCGCATGGTTTTACCCACAAACATTTCAAGGGCAAAGCCACCGCATATGTAATATGAAAAGTCGCAGTTTTTGAAAAACTCGTGCGCTTCTAATATAAGTTTGTTCATAAAAGTCATTCCCCCTTGATTTCCGTTTCAGGCTCCGGAGCCTTAATGCCCTTACCCTTCCATTTGCCGCTAAGCAACCTTGGTACGAAGAAAGCGCTGCGAGCCACCCAGTCCAGATACATAGCCAGCCAAATACCCATTATACCCATGTTTAAGACGATGGCAAATACGTAGGAAGATGCCACGCGTACAATTAGCATGGTGGAGATGGAGACCACCATAGGATATACCACATCGCCGGTGGCGCGCAGGGCCGCGGGAATTACGAATGAAACCGCCCAAAATAGCGGCGTAGCAACCAGGTATGTGATAAAGACCATCGGCAAGTATGAAAGGGCCTCGTCAGATGGATTAAACAGCGCGAAAATAGGGTTGCGCACAAAGAACATGATGATGCAAAGCACAGCAAACATGACGGATGCCGTAGCTGTAGCAAACAGAACGGTCTTTTTGACGTCTTCCACATCGCCGCGGCCTATGCGCTGGCCCACAAGTATCATTACGCCAGTGGCCAGAGCCATGCCGGGCACGTTAACGAAATTTGCGATAGAGCCGGCGATGGTATTTGTGGCAATAGCAGCAGTAGAGATAGATACGATAAAAACCTGCGTCATCAGGCGTCCCACATGAAATAGCGCGGATTCAAAGCTAGTAGGCATACCCAGATTGAGAATGGTTTTTTGAATTGGCACATCGGGTTTAAAGAAGCGCAGTCTGTTAAGGCGCACGCCACGGGCTTTTTTGACGATGAAAAAGACAGCACCTGCAAGCCCTAGTAAGCGGGCAATTACAAGACCCATAGCAGCACCGGTCACACCAAAAGCAGGTATGGCAAATACGCCCAAATCAAGACCGTTTATTAGCACAAGACCCAGGCCAAGGTTAGCAGCATTCATGATGATGGATATCACCATGGGTGTTAATGTATCGCCTGCGCCGCGTAATATGCCAAATATAGTCTGCGTGACAGCCAAAATTGGGAAAGAAAAGCTGACGATGAAAAGGAATGTTAGGGCGGCGGCCATAACATCGGCCTCGGCCTCACCAAATAGCAGATTTAGCACCTGCACGCGAAACATCAATAATATGGCCAGTATAACGGCGGAAAATATGACCGTTAGCACGATGGCTTGTCCTGCAGCGCGCTTAGCAGACAATATGTCTTGCTTGCCTATGAACTGCGCCACAACGATGGTGCCGCCTGTGGTAAGTGCCGCAAACAATGCAATTATAAGGTTGGAGACAGAATCCACCATGCCAAGGGCGGATGTGGCATGCTCACCTATAGAAGCCACCAGCATGGTTGATATCATGCCCATTGCAGCTATTGCAAGATGCTCCACCACCATGGGCATGGAAATTTTAAACAGCTCGCGGCTGCGGGTTTTTATTTCTGCGGTTTTCATCATGGTTATATCTCCAAGTTTTATCAAAAGTCTTGCATGAAAATTTGCAATGTGTTATACCCATTTTGACCATGACCCCAAAAGGCAACATCGAAAAGCTTTTGCCCGTCTGTAGTTTCAAAAATATAATATATTACGTTGTTCATATAAAATGAGCTACCTGCCTGGCTACCTAACGGAGCACTGCGGATATTGTTAACAGGAACCAACATATTGCTGTTTAATTGTCGAAGGGTGTCGGCATGTTCCAAAAGAACACCGCCTTCAACAGCAACTTCCAATTAGGGTTCATGCAATAAATTATCAATCTTACATCACCTAGCTGGCCTTGCTCGACCCTTTGGGCAAAGCTGTCTAGGGCATCTCTTATCTCTACAGTCCTGACAAACATAGCCACCGCAATAACTACAAGTGACACAATTAGCAAAACCCCTAAATTATGAAAATATTGATAATTTTAAACCCTTTTCATGATTGATTCTCCAGCTGGGCCTGCGCTGCAAGCTCAGCTTCTAAGGCCATTGCTTCCACAATATCGGCATTGCGCTCTTTTAGTCGTGCCAGGTCAAATGTAATCAGGTTTATTTTTTCTTGGTCATATGCTATTTGAAAAATTTGCGCAGTGTAAAAGGCATCATTGGGAGCAGAATGAAAAGGCAGTTCTGCCGGGATATTGAGCGTCTCTACCACAGATGCCAGGCCCATTTGCTGTTTTGCAGGCAAGTCCAGATGTAATGATGCTAAGCTCTGCACATTAATGTATTTTAGCGGCAATGCACGCGTACTTAGCTTGGAGTACAGAATATTACGAAACAACTCTTTCATATCATCATTGCCCCAAAAGGCCAGTATGGCGCGCTCTTTTCCAATAAAATTAAGCAGCCCACGATATGCCTGTGCAAAAGATGGGGAATTGCGCAAGGTGTCTTTTGAAAGGCCTGTAACCTTTGCCACAAAAGGGTTTAGCCCACGATACAGGCGCGGACGCACCGTGGTGCCAAAGCGGTCTATCATATTGCGCTGTCCATCCAGCTTTACCGCACCAATTTGGATAATTTCCAGTGGCATTAGCGGATTAGAAGCAGCCTTCGCGCCCTTGCGAAAGTCGAAGTTTTGGTTAAATTCTAGGTCTATTACAATGTAATTCATATTTGTTGCCTCAATTCTTTTGAGTTATATACATACATGTCCACCTTATAGGATAACACCAATCGCGAATAAAATCAAGACATGAAGCGTATATATTTGTAGACATGTTTTCGGGCGGTGGGTTTGAATGCTTAGAATATACGAATTGCGGCAAAAAGAGATTATAAATATAAAGGACGGCACGCGCTTTGGATTTGTGGCCGACCTAGAGATTGACGAAGAGAGCGGCGAGGTTGCAAAGATAATTGTGCCGGGACCTGCGCGGGTGCTTGGTGTGTTTGGACGGGATGCGGAATATTGCATACCGTGGGATTCTATTAAACAGGTGGGGGATGATATTATTCTGGTGGACGTGGATGTGGAAGACTGCATAGAAGAGCTGTGATATAGCAATTTTACTTAAAAACAACCTTTGCGCTTTCGCTTTGCGAAAGTGGGCTTCGCCCAGTTTGCCGCAGGCAAACCGCAGGGCCGCGCGCGATACAACCAGCGCTCCAAGGGTGTATTCGCGCGCGAGGTGAGGCGATTTTAAAGTTAAATTGCTATAATATTGACGCCCCCTGCTGATTCGTGTAAACTAGAATCCAGGGGGCGTTATATATGAAAATTGACCGCATGCTGGGCATATTGACAATATTGTTGCAAAACGACCGTATTACTGCGCCGTATTTGGCAGAAAAATTTGAAGTAACCCGGCGCACCATTAGCCGCGATATTGATGCGCTGTGCCAAGCGGGTATTCCAATTGTAACACATCAGGGCGCGGGCGGCGGCATATCTATTGCCGATGGCTTCAAGCTGGATAAGAGCGTTTTGACAACCGGGGAGCTTTCCGGCATTGTGGCGGCACTCAAAGGCATCGGTTCTGTATCAGAACAGGCGCGTATAGAGCGTATTTTGGACAAGCTTGGGGCAAATTCGGATGCTGTTGTTTCTTTGCACGAGCCTGTGGTAATAGACCTTGCATCATATTACAAAACCCAGCTTACGCAAAAAATAGAGACAATAAAACAGGCCATACTTGGCGGATACATTATAGAATTTGACTATTATTACGACAAAGGTGAGAGTCACAGGCGTATTGAGCCGTATATAGTGGTGTTCCAATGGACATCATGGTATGTATTTGGATATTGCCTGAACCGAATGGACTGGCGAATGTTTAAGCTGCACCGGCTGTGGAGATTATCAATATGCGATGAGCAATTTGAAATGCGCGATATACCGGCCGAAAAACGAGATTTTAATAGCCATCTTTCGGATGATATAAAGTTGGCGGCGATATTTGATAAATCCGTGAAATATCAGCTAATAGAGGCATATGGGCTGGATTGCTATAGAGAAACCAATGATGGGCTTTATTTTGAATGTGGGTTTACAAATAGGGATTACATGATAGGATGGTTGCTAAGCCTTGGCGACAAGGTTAAGGTGCTAGAGCCAATTGACATTGCGGATGCAATTAAAGCCACCGCAAAAAATGTTTTAAATAGTTATGAATAAATTTGTTGATTTTGAACAGGACATGCTGTTGTCTTGTTTCTTGTGATATGATAGAGTAAAAATTAAGGAGAAGAGCATGAACACTAAATTGGTTGAAAGAGCAAATGAAGTGATTAAGGGCTTTGAATATGCCAGTTTTGGCGTAATAGATGAAAGCGGATACCCTTCCGCTTCGGCTATAATACTCTGCAATCCTAAGGGCATTTCAGAACTCTATTTCATCACAACCATGGATTCAAACAAAGCGAAGCGTCTACGGAAAAATAACAAAGCAAGCATTAACTGCTATACTGTCGATAACAATTTGACCCTTGTTGGCGAAGCTGAAATCATAACCAACCAAGAAACAAAGAGCAAATATTGGGAAGAATGGATTGAGCTTGGCGTAGATATATACAAAGATGGCGTATCTGACCCAAATTACTGTATTGTAAAATTTACCACAAAGCGGGTATCTCTATGGGTCGATGATGAAGGCGCAGAATTTATGCTGGATTAACAAGGGGGATAAAAATGATTGAATCAAGATGCGGCATAATATGCAGCGAATGCAATTATCGCGAAGAAATGAACTGCCCAGGATGTGTACATATGGACAAGCCCTTTTGGGGCGATAGCTGCCCCGTCAAAGATTGCTGCGAGGGGCGCGGGCACCAGCATTGCGGCCAATGTGCCGATTTTCCATGCGAGCTGCTTAGTTCATTTGCGTATGATGCGGAACAAGGTGATAATGGCAAGCGCATTGAAACTTGCCGAGCTTGGGCGAAAATATAGGAGGATTTAAAAATGGTTAAGGTTTCACCGTTTTTCACATTTGGTGGGCAATGCGCCTCGGCTATGGAGTTATACGAAAAAGCTTTTGGGGCAGTAGTAACATATAAGGCACGCTTTTCAGAGGCAAGTTCAAAGGATTTTCAGTACAAAGACGAGTCCAAAAAGGATTATATTTATCACGCGCAAATGAAGATTGGCGAGCAGATTATTATGCTATGTGATGATAGCGATGGCACGCTGGGCACCGGCACAGATGTAAGGTCAAGCGAACTAAGCCTGTGTGTTGTTTTTGATACGGCAGATGAAGTTAAGGCCGCGTATGAGGTTATGAAAGATGGTGCAAAAATTATTGTACCTATGGCTAGTGCCACATATAGCAACAGCTATGTTTTTCTAACAGACAAATTTGGCATAAGCTGGTGGATTATGAGCGAATGAGCGAAGGGAGATATTACAAAATGAGACAAGAGATTATTGCAAAAACAGAAGAAATTATCAATACAATTGCAGGAAACTGGGAAAAATCCATTTGCACCCTTTCGTTGATTGATGACCAGGGTTTTCCGACGGCATCAACACTTTCAACGGCCCGGGCAGATGGCATCAAGTGGCTTAGCTTTGTGACGGGACTTGCTTCCAACAAAGCCAAGCGCATTGAGAAATGCAACAAAGCCTGTGTTTGCTTTAACTCCGCAGATTATAACATAACACTGGTTGGCACAATAGAAGTGCTGACTGACGCGCAGGCCAAGAAGGATGTGTGGTATAGCGGCTTGGAACATCATTTTACAGGAGTGGATGACCCAAATTTATGTGTGCTGAAATTTACCACAAATCGCTATCAAATATATGGCGTTATTGGCCACGAGGAGATTTATGGGGAATTGTAATTTTACAGATGAAAGATTGATGGTTCGTAATTATGATGATTTTTTGCGCATCCTGATGGATGCAGGATTTTCAATGGGCGGTACCAATGCCGAAAATATTTTTGCCATCACCCCTTGGAGTTGGAACGAACAGCCACCCTATGACACACCTGTGCGCTGGCATACCGGCGATGCAGAAACCGACCCATGGGAGTGGCGTATGCGGGTGCTGGAAGAGCGAGATGATATTGCATATGCAAAGCTATTTTTCAAAAAGAGCGGATTTATCACGCGGCAATGGTATCCGTATTTTTTAGCGGCGCGGCGCGGTAATATGAGCTTTGATGATGCATATGAAAGCGGTACTATCAACCATTTTGCTAAGCGTATTTATGATGTTGTGGTGCAGGGCGGCGCGGTGCCGGTGCATGATATCAAGCAGATGGCAGGTTTTGGGAAAGACGATAAATCCAGCTTTGATAGAGCGTTGACAGAATTGCAAATGCGTATGTACTTGACCATGTGTGGCAGCAGGCAGAAATCACAACGAGAAGATGGCTGGGCATCTACGGTGTTTTGTACAACGGAAGAGTTCTTTGGCGAAGCCGTGCATGAAGAAGCGGCCAGCATCAGCAAGGAAGAAGCGCAAGAGAAAATTAGGGAACAAATATTGAAATTAAATACCGATGCACAGGACAAGAAAATTAGTAAATTTATTTTAGGATAATTCAAAAAAGCACGAAAGGATATAATGCCCTTTCGTGCTTTTCAGACTTATGACTATGTTATTTCAGCGAAACAAGAAGAGAATCTTCAATTTGCATCGCCAAATTATATAGTATCTCTGCCACATCTTCAATTGAATGTGACATTTCGCCTTTAGCCCAATTATTAATAACATCAATGCTTCCGGCAAACAAATATGCTACATAGGGAGATGTGTAAGACCTTAGCTCTTCATCTGTCATGTCGGCTCCATATTCCTTCCTGCGCAAACGTGCTATATATAAGTCCAGAAACACCTCTTTTAATCTATCAATAAATGAATGACCAATTTTGCCCTTAAAAAACAATTGGCTCATTTTTTTGTTATCGTCAATATATTTTAAGATGGCTATAAAAAAGTCTTTAAGGTGATATCCGCCTTGAAAAAGTGATTTCACTTCTCCAAAGGCAATATTCTCTGTGTGGTCTTGTAAATCGTAAATATCTTCAAAATTGCCATAGAATGTAGAGCGATGAATATCTACTTTTTCTGTTAGTTCTTTCACAGTTATTTTATCAACACTCTTTTCAATCAAAAAGTCGGCCAAAGCCTCTCTTAGTAGCCGTCTGGTTTTTCTTGTTCGTCTGTCATCCATAAATACCCTCTCACACAGTTATATTCATGTTTTTCGATAAAACTAAAGAAACTGCACTTTAACTTTTGTTTGTCAAAATCTATTACAGCGCAAGGTTTAAGCCAATTCAGGGCATGCGTTGCTTTTCAAGCGAAGTAAGAAAAGAATCTCCTATTTGCATCGCCAAATTATATAGTATTTCTGCCAAATCGTCAATTGAGTTCGGCATTTCACCTTTAACCCATTTTTTAACAATACCTGTGACTCCTGCAAACAAATAAGTAAAATATGGAAGCATGTGAAGCCTTAGCTCTTCGTCCGTCATGTCGGTGGCATATCCTTCCTTGCGCAAACTTGCTATGTATATACCCATAGACATTTCTGTCAGTTTATCAATAAGTGAATGGCCAATTTTTCCTTTAAAAAATAATTGAACCAATTTTTTATTGTTTTCAATATATTGCAAAAGCGCCCTGAAAAATTCTTTAAGGTCATATCCGCCTTTAAAAAGCGATTTCATATCTTCGAAGGCAGTGTCTTCTGTATGGTCGCGCAAATCATAGATATCATCGAAATTACCATAAAATGTAGAACGATGAATATCTGCTTTTTCAGTTAATTCTTTTACAGTAATTTTATTAACGCTCTTTTCAGTCAAAAGTTCGGCCAATCCTTCTCTGAGCAGCCTTCTGGTTTTTCTTGTTCGTCTGTCATCCATAAAAAACCCCTCTCCTGCCAGTTTGCAACCATAATCGACACTTTTTCCAGATATGTCTTATATTCGACAAAATCAAAGCAATTGCACTTTGACTTCGCTTGTTAAGACCCATTATAATATAAAATGTAAAGTAATTCAAGGCGCGCGTTAATGTAAGTTATGAAATGAGGCAGCATATGTATGGCTTGATATGCCTAGCTATAGACATATCAGCATGTATCCGTTTGAAAGGAATTCACAAATATTCGGCTTTTTTTGGGTGCACTGCTTCAAAATGGAGCAGATATTGGTGTAGAGCAGATATTGTTGATTCCTTAATCAAGATATGTAGACCCAAAATTTAGGATAGGAGTTATATATCTTAGCTAACGGATTCCTCTGTTTATAAAGCCTGCATGAGTTGTTTTTGTTTCTTAAATGTTCTAGAAATAACAGTTGAGGGCATGGACACAGTATCCACACCCTCCAACAAAGGTGACATCCGGTGACATCTTTTTCCCCCAGGGCGGCCGTTATGGTCGCCTTTCTTCCTTTCCATTTTCCCCTTTGTCTTTCTCATCTTTATCCCCTTGCCCTTTTATTTCTCGCAACACATTGCGTAAGCGATTTGGCACCGGCAGCCCCAGTTGGCTCCAGTTTTCTAGCATAGATATGCCTTCGTTAGCAATAAAATAGGATATAGTAATAGCGCGCAGTACGCCACCCAACTCCAGCACGTGGTCCACTATGTTGGATGTGGCCACAATAAACATTATGCCAATTTTTTTCGCGCCGCCCAAAAACATCTTTTGTGATGCTATATCACGCAAAACGGCGGCCTTGATGATACCTGTTACAAAATCAATGCAAATCATAGCTATCAGTGCTGCCAAAAGCGAATCCATGCCGCCAAAAAGATATGTAAGCAGACTTATTGAAGCACCTACAATACCTCTAATATATATATTTTCCATCGGAATGTCAATCCCCTCCTTCCTTCGTCCGTATTATTAGAGCCTGTGTTCAACAATGGGCTGCACGGATTTTCGAGCCTGATTTTTCGCCAATCAAGGAAGGTGAATCCATCGTGTGCCCAAAGGCATACAAGAATTTGCCTAACGCAGAGTGGTGGAAAATCAGCCGAAAAGGTGTGTGACAGCTTATTTAACATAGGTTCTAAATATTCGCAATCTGCCCAAATAGCGGCACACCCGGTGTAGCGCAGACAAGATAGTCGTCATCGGCCTGATGCCACACACCAGAGGCTACCGTAATTGCACGGTGGTCGTTTACCAAAAACACATCTCTAGTGGCAGAAACCGATAATCCCTTAAAGACCGTACCCAAGGCCACTCCCTGATTCACAGTATCAAGATATCCAATATATGCCTTATTGCCCTTTGCCGCAAATATCATATTTTCCGTGGCCACCAAGCCATAATTTTCTAATACTTCCGGCGCTGGTGGCATTGATACGGCCGTTCCCGTTGTAACATCAAATACTGCCCAATCCGCACTTGGCTCCCATATATCTGTATTAGCCGAGCGCATATGAAAATACCGGCTACCACCGCGAACTACCGATTTTTGGTTGAGCACGCAGCCCATATCATGAGCTGTTACGCCAAAATCGTCATCCATGCGGTAAAAACTGCTGTTGCCATCCTGCGTTGCCACAAATACTGCAAAATTTTCATCCGCCCCCACAGGCAGCAAATGTCCGCTGGTGATAGGTGGATGTGTATTTACATTTACCCATTGCGCTAAAGTCGGATTTCCATTGCGCAAAAAATGTCTGGTCGAAAATGTGCATATATGTGAATCTCCAAAGCGAGATACCGAAACCGGCACGGTTGGGTTAGCACCGTCAACAAAAGGCAGTAAACCTAGCGGCCCAGGGGCTGTGGCTGTGGCTGTAAAGCGGTCTATTGCAATACCCAGGGTTCCAATGCCATCGCGCCCCACCACAACCGGCCTTGTGCCCTGCTCCGCCAGCGCAATAGGACCTATGCTATGCACATTGGCTGCCCAGGTAACCGTTGTGCCAAATGTCCAGCTCATATCATCTAGATTTAGACTATCCAGCCAAGCTGTGGCCGCTGTTGTGTCATTTTCATCTTTGCCCGCAACAAAAAGTCTGTTGCCATATACCCCAAAATCTTCAATACGACCGCCTGCACTAACAGACTTATGGCCACCGTGCAGCATCGCATCCCATTCCATCGTGGCCGGGTCAAAAATTGCAATATCGTATGTAAGGCCATTATATTCCGCCATGCGGCCAAGTGTTACATGCCATTTTCCATCGTATTCAAAGCATACAGGGTTTTCGCCAATATCCACTGGACACGGCGGCAGACTTGTCCACGAAGATGCCTGCACCACATGTGGAAAATTATGCAACGGTACAGCTGATGCCATAGGTCGATAAAAAAAGCTGCCTACAGCATCACTCTTCTGTACCAGCCCATTCATATTTGTGGCATCATGCCGCGTACCCGCTACAGCCACCTCATTAACTAAATTGAGTTTTGCAGCCTGTGCCACCACACGCCCGCCGCGCTCCACAATATCATATCGCGGCGAAAAATCTTCTTCACCCGCCACTACAATAGGTGCAAGCTCCTCATCCCGCCAAATAATCCTCTCTATTGCCATCATCATTCCCCTTCCCATGATATCATTCCAAATACCTCTTCGCCCACCTGACAATATATCCCACAGTCCCGTGCTATAGGCCAACTTCTGGGGTTTTCGACCTTTTGTGTGTGACCATCTTCTACCAGATACACCGTGCCCTCCGCGGTCAGATACATGCCCGCATACGCTTTCACCAAAAGCACCCCTTGGCGCAGGCCATTGTCAGCGGCAGGAAAATCAATGGTTAGCGCGTCTTCGCCGCTGTAATAGAAATATCGGCATGTGTGCGGCTTTTGTATAATTGCTGTCATATTTCGCGCCGAAAAAGGTGTGCCCGGCTGCGTAATCTCATTTGCCAGCCGAAAATGCACGCCATTTATGTCTTGCTGCCCGCTAACGATATTGTATATTGGCTCGCCTTGCAATTGCTCGTTTGTCCAATTTATCATCAATTCGCACCCCTAATTCTTTGGCGCATACTGCAACCCCCGGTCACATAACTGCCGCTAGCTTTAAAATCATGCCGCCGCCCTGCAAATGATGCGCGAATAACTCGCAAGCTCTCGAACCATCGGTTCACATCCCGAAAGCTAAGCAACGGCACATCACGGTTTTCTCCTAGCCATGTGCGCGTAGGCTGCATCCCCGGCGGCGGTGCCGCACCTGCCAATGCGTCTATGTTGCGCTCTATTTGGTTTACATAATCAGGCGTGGCCATCGTCATCACGCCCTGATTCGTGGCAACATTGACCACCGGTGGTGCCGCGCCAAATATGGATTCGCGCAATGCCGCCAGCGCTGCCATCTCTGTGTTCAGCGCTCTAATATCCTCTATATTTAAATAATCATGCCGTGTAAAAACTCTATGTGTCATGATACCTCCTTTTATTACAATTTCATTACAAATACATATAAACGTTGATCCCCCCGATTTGGTACAATTGTCATACATTCAAATCTTAGGAGGAATACATATGAGAAGAAAGCTAGCTTTTGCCACCATTGTGATGACCATGATATTTGTTTTTGGTGCTTGCGGTGGCAACTCAAACCTTATGAACAATTGGGAAGTTGTCACAGGTCCTAACTCAGGTGCAAGAATGGAACTTTCTAGTGGCGGGGAAGGTATGTGGATAGACACATGGGGCGACCCCTTTCCAATAACATCATGGAGCACATCCGATAGCAGACTCACTATACATTCACTAAACCGCCATGGTGATGAAGAACTTTTGTTGGGCATATTTGATTTTGACATTTCCGGCGATACTTTAACACTTATAACAGTTGGCAACAATGGATGGTTTGAGAATAATTATGTTCTTACTTTGCGGCGATAGACTGCTATCCAGAAGTAGAAATAGCTATACATCTAAGAATAATAAACCACGAATAAACACGAATAAGTTCAAAAGCAAGGTTTTATTCGTGTTTATTCGTGCTATTCGTGGTTAAAGCTCTTGATTTATTGCTGTGAAATTAGGATTGTCTGCAACCTGAAGAAAATAGGTTTAAGCTCAGGATAGTTGCTGCGCCACTACCTTTGCCTTCCCGCGCAGCACCCCTCTATCAAAATCCAACTCCTGATACACCACATTCGCTAAAGCCATCCGCCCGGCCCTATCCACCTGCAAATTAACTCTATCCCCCGGCACAATAGCCGGATTTTGACGCCAGTCCGCCGTTGCCGTAACGCGCATGGCCAGCATCGCAAATTTGCGGCGCAAAAACCAGCTGCGCACCTCGGCCAGATGGGTCATATTACGCAGAAATATCGGCAAATTCACCACATATGGATGCTGCTCCTGCCTTGCGGTAAACCATGGCGCAGGATAAAATGTCTCGCTATGCGCAAAATCTGCACGATTTCCATGAATCTCAATGGCGCATCGCCCGCTGCCGGAAATTGTTGCCGTCATGTACATCGTGTGAAAACGCACATTTGCAATCGAAAAACCGGGTGCAACTTCTACCAGTCCTCCGCTAAATATCGGCCTGTCAAAAGGTATCATCACATTGGTGCTGCCTGCCACTTCTACTTCCGTATGCTGCACGCGGCCTTGCTCAGTGGTCATCAGTGTCTCTGTAAGCATCACTCCATTGTAAAATGTCCCAAGCTCAATTTTCGGCGGAACATACAGACGCTCATAATCCAGTTGGTCAACCATCGTGCCCGGCTCGTCCACAATATCAACGAAGCATAGTACGCCATTTTTATCCTCGTACAACAGGCAGGATGCCAATTGCGCAATCATCATCAAAGCAGTGCGATGCGACACATTACCAAAAAACCGTGGTATAAAGGGACTTGTTTCCATCGTGCGTGGCACATCTACTTGGAAGCCAGCGACGGTGGCCACATCACGCGCCATCTGCCCCAGCGAATACATCTGGAAAGTTGAGTCATGATAAATCGTATTACCTAGCCCCGATGAGCGTCCAAGTGCCATAAATTCTACATATCTATCCATAACCTGCCAACTATCCAGAGCAAAAATTCCACAATGTGTCCAGCGTTCACCATAATCATCAATAATACCCTGTGTATACTCCACCAACTGCCGCTCGCGCAAATGCCGCGCATCGCCCTGATTGCCCAATATGCCAAAACGCTCCTTATTAAATATCTTAAACCGCAGCCGATTCTGCGGAAAGGTTCTACACTGCGCATCAGCCTGACACACAGAGCTAACCTGCGCAATATCCTCGCCATCATATTGCAGCACCCGCCCAAAATGCACCTCAGCCACGCGCGCACGCCGAAACGGCCGCACCATCCGCAATATAGTAATAACTACCCGCCGCACCCCATTGGCACCTCGTGTACCGTTGATGAATCCCTTGGGGTTGTTCCCCATCGTCACCGTCTCATCCAAAATTCCCATCCCACCCACATCAAACGCTTGTATGCGCACGCTTTGTGGTATCTCGCCTGTGGTATGATCAAAGACCATGGCCACTTGCGGCAGGTTTTGCGGCATGGGGAAGATTATGTCTATTGTAGGCGGCACATTAAAAGTTCCATCCGGGCCCGATATCTGCGAACTAACAAAGCCAATTTCCATTTGCGATTGATTTGCCGCGACCGGTAGCATGAAGCTGCCGTCCAACTGCCAAAAATCTGGCTCAAAGCTGGCCATTTTACCTGTAGTGTGCGAAATACCGTTAATAAGTTGGCTGGACCGCGAAAACATAGCACCGGACGATGCCCACACCTGCGCGCCGGATTTGATATCACCAGGCTCATCCACAATTGTCACCAGGGCGCGGCTTTGTCGTAATATGCGCTCATCCCTCAAATTATCTCTCAATAAAGACACAGCTCACATCCTTCCACCACAGCTGCCCGGCCGCATCCAGCGCAACTTTTCCGCTGCCCGGCTGGGTATGCATCAGTCGCATCTGGCGTATGCCACGCTCCGGGTCATAATATTCCACATTAGCAAAAAATGGTTTAGTATGCATTAATATCTGCTTAAAGCTGGCATCATCCAGCATACGCCAGGCCGCCGTAATGGCGGTTTTCACCGCCACCAAATCGCCGACCATGTTACCATTGGCATTGCGCTCAAAACTACCAATAGGCTTGTATTCCAAGCTATATGTATCAGGAGCCGGCAATGCCGTCCCGTCAATAATTATACTGGTTGTACTCATAATCTCCTCCTAAAATACCGGATTCAAATCTCGCCGTCCGGCCTCTGCATATAGGTCATCAATAATCCCCTCAGCTACCCTGCGGCCATCTAAATACAAATTAACCGCAGATTCGCTTCCACCGCGCCCATATGCCTGATTCGCCACAATCGTTTCAGCCAGAACATTGGCCAAATCCGCCATCCATCCGGTGTTGTTATCTAGTGGCAGCACCGCCTCGCGGCCGCGCTCGCCCACCAGCGCCAGTGTAGGAGCCGCCACAATGCCGCCATTGGCCAGCGCAGGTATCGTAGGCAGCTTCGGTATGTTAAAGCCAAAGCTGCCACCGCCCAGCCATCCGGGCAAGTCCACACGAAATGAGTTAAGCCCGCCAATCATATTATTTATGCCGCCAATAATGCGGTTAATAATGCCATGAAACGCCTGCTTCATGCCAGTCCACGCATCAGACCAGCCATCGCGCAAGCCGCCCAGCATATTGCTCCATGTCTCTGGTATTTCCACGCCAAATATCTCACCAAAGCTTTTGCCCGCATCTTGCGCGTCCTGCTTAGCTCCTTCCAGCATCCCACGCCAGTTTTCGCCAAACAGCTGACTCTTTTCATCAACCTCGCCGATAGCCCCACCAAAATCATACACCGCCCCTTCTAAATACGAAAACGGCATGGCTGTCAAATTATCAGATAGCCCTAACACAGATTCATCAAGCTCCCAGGTGCGCCCTGTCAGCCGCTCCAAGGCTTCCTGTACCAAATCCTGCGCGCCTATATTCTCAAGAAACTCCTGCGTCAGTACGGGCACACGCTCCAAAAGGCCCGAAAAGCCTTCTTGTATCAATTCTAGGCCACTTTGCACAGGATTAATTCCCTCGCTCAGCCCATCAAAAGCCTCGAGCAACGGCGAAAAACCCTCGTGGGAAAACATCCGTACAATGCCTTCCTGAAGCCTATCAAAGACCCCTTCAAGACCACCAACTTCCTTGCCAATATCAGCAATGCCGCGTTGCAATTCCTTTACATTTAGCTTCAAATCAATGTACACCGCACCAACATTGGTTCCAGCCATAAATCTCCCCCCTTTCAAATAAATAGCGGGTAACGTTTGCACTATTATTTTTTTACTCATTATGTTATACTGTAAAAACAGACGTAGAAACCGACGCAAACTTCACAAATAAAGGAGCAAAACCATATGCTAAACTTTCCAACAATCAGTTTTCCAGGTAATTGCGATGAAGCCATTACCTACTACAAAGAGGTGCTTGGAGCAGATATAATAGAGATTGTATATAACGGAAACGACCCGACAGATCCCAATATGGACAAATCTTTACCGCCAAACTTTGTAACATATTCGGAAGTACTATTATTTGGCACCCCTGTAATGATGTCTGATGGGGCAAAAAAGAAAATGTCCTGCGACAACTTTTCATTTACCCTTTCTCTCAAAACAAAGGATGAAGTAACCTCCGTTTTCAATAAACTTGCAGACAGCGGCGAAATCGTAGAAGCTCTCACAAGTGAGTTTGGCGGTAATCTTATGGGTTGCGTAAATGACCGCTTTGGCATTTCATGGACTGTTTCAATTTATTTTGAGTAACTTGTGAATGATGGTATAGCCGCACAGTGCTTGGTTTTTTGTTGTTTTGTTGTATAGTAGAACTATTTAGGAATTGCATGGTTTGTCTGTGTAGGTAGACTGCCGAATTTATATTAGCGGAGGTGAGAATGGTGATTATTCAACGTAGATACCAAGCATTAACGGATTATATGAAGGTGTTCACTTTTCTTGAAGAAACATATAATCTTGAAACATTAAACAGTTATTTGCCGCCACATTATTGGGAGTATGCTCAACATCATGCGAAGTTTAACTATGCGTCAACACATAGAATTGGCTTGTGGGAAGATGGCGGAAAATTGGTCGGGCTGTCTATGTACGAAATGGAACTTGGAACGGCACAACTTCACGCAAAAGATGATTATAAATACTTGCTCCCCGAATTATTAGCTTGGGCCGAAAAGGAAATATCCGTAGAAAAAAACGGCAACCGAACGCTTAAAGTTCAAGTTACGGAAACGGAAGATGATAAAAAGCTATTGCTCCGTGATAGTGGTTACGAATTTTCAAAGAAACATGATATTACTATTTTCCGATACGAAAATCCTTTTATCGAACGGAAATTGCCCGAAGGATTTAAGATTATTGATGGGCATGATGTAGATTGGCTTAAATTGAAATATTGCTTTTTTCGGGGATTTAACCACGGTGACACTCCGCCAAACGATGAAACCGACCCCATTTTCAAAACTCATAACGCCCCACATTCTGACCCATCACTTATGACTATTATCGTTGCACCCAATGGTGAATACGCTTGTGCGCTTGATATGTGGGTGGATTATCGCAATAAATATGCATATTTAGAGCCACTTGCAACCGTACCGAAATATCGCCGTATGGGTTTGGCAGCGATCGCCTTAACAGAAGCTATGAAAAAGACCTTGCCGTTTGGTGCAAAATATTGTTTCGGTGGGGGTATGCAGTTTTATTATGACATAGGGTTTGAAAAGGTTTGTGATTGGGAATGGTGGCAGAAAGAATGGTAGAGTTTTGCTGAATAGTATAAGCACAATGCCGTGTGCAGCTTGCCTTTATGCTTCCTCATGAGTATCGGGATTTTCTACAGCAACAAAAGCAGTGCAATATAAATGCAAGCAATAACAATTACAGAAAAGGAGAAATTATTATGCAGGAAAAACTTTGTCAAAGCTGCGGTAATATTATGGCGGAAACCGTGTACGGAACAGAGGTAAACGGAAGCGAAAGCGCGGATTACTGCAAAGACTGTTATGACAACGGGGCTTTTACAAACCCAAGTTGTACATTGGAAAAAATGATTGAAGATGTTACTCTTATCATGGTAGGCTTTGGTTTTTCACAAGAAGAAGCTAGCAAACAATGCAAAGAAGGCATACCCAACCTCAAACGTTGGAAATAGGCAACTCAATCATCCCCCAAACACCTTCTCTAAGCTATCCTGCAACTTCGTAATATCCCCCGAACACGTCACCCCGGGCTTGACCCGGGGTCCCCTATTATAATCCTTCCACTTCTTCAACACCTCGCGCTCATATTCCCCAAACCCCTTAATCCTCTCTACATTCTTCTCCGCCCGTATAGCCACAACCCGCCCCAGCGGTGTATCCGCCATTAAACCGGATAGCAGCCGACAGTATTCACCAAAAGCAATATCTTCCTTGGCCAGCCTTATGCCGTATTGCATTGCAAAACTAGCTTCAATCAAGGCTTTATCAAAGGTCATGTCATAATACACTTCGCTGCTATCGTTTTTCCGTGCGAAATCGACTACGGGCTTCCTCCACCGTCAAATCCTGTATTGCCGCCAAAATAATAATCACCACATCCTGCATCACGCCATACGGCAAATCAGCACCCACAATCTCCGCATAATTCTCGCATCCCAGGGCCTCGCCTATTATTATCTCAAATTCAGAGCCATCGCCAGCCTTCACACGCTCGTTAATGCGCTCATAGGCCGAAAGGCGATTATCAATCTCGTAGATTTTGTCACCAATGCGAATTTCCGGACGCTTTATTAGTTTTTCACTTTCAACAATATACATGAAAACCTCCTTATGCCTTGATATAACTCGGCTTGCCATCGGACATGCAATCAAACTCCAATGCCGCTACATCCGTAGCCGCTCCACCGTCCGATGCCGTCACATTTACAATGCAATCCATCACCAACTTGCTGCCATCAGGAAATACAGTCTCCAGCACCGTTACGGCACCATTGCCATTTTCGTATGCCAATCCGGCTACATAATCATTGCCTGCATCGCCGTAATTTCGCTTACCCGAAAGTGATACAGTAACAGACTTGCTGGTCATCAGCCTGCGTACCCAGCCCTCTTGGTCAATAGGATTCCACTGCTCCACACCATTGTCAAAGCTAATAGAAAGTGTCTCCATATCACGCACCACGGCCATTTGTGCCTCGCTGCTGCCACGCCCCGCTGTGCCAATTCTAAATTTGATATTATTCACCGGATATACCATATTTTCCCTCCCTCTTCATATACACGTCAAAATCAATTACATATTCACAAATCCCGCGCTCATCCATACCAAGCCACACAGGCGCATCGTTAACAGCCCGTACAAAGCCGAAATTTTCATCCCGCTCTGCCACGGCCACATAAATCTCCGCAGCCTTTGCCTCTGCTACGCTACCCTTACGCCCCCAACGTAGCAACAGCGTAACACGCACAGTATCATACGAACGATTATCAATACCACCAATGGCCGTCTCCCTCGCCGCACGACCCTCGCGCGGAAACACGCCAATGGCCCGCTCCCTGTTTCGACTAATTTCATGCGCCGTCATCTCCGCACCTTCATGCGGTAAAACATCGCGCAAATGCATCAAAATTTCACCAATTTGCATAAATCACCTCGCCCCAATCATTCTCGCAAACGCATCACGCACAAAATTCCGCTTTACACCCACAGTATAGGCATCAAGCCACCTGCCACCTGCCCGCTTGTTTACCCTGCGGTCAAAATTAAACTCCGGATGAAAAAACTTGCGCCGTGCATAAGCCGTATCGCTCACAACCGCCACCATATCCTGCTTCACCCTGGCCTCACATACATATGTAGCCTCGTTTTGCAAATGCCCGCTCTCAAAAGGCATGGTGCCCGATGCCTGCAAATCCGCCCTGACCTCATGCGCAGTCTGCACCAGTGCCTGCCGCGCCTTTTTCAAAATCTCCCGCTGCACATCCATATTACGCACATACCGCAGATTCATTGCCATCACCTGCCCTTTCCCTCAATCGCAGCGTAATATGATGAAAGCTGCTATCAGGATTATAAGCCGGCAGCACTTCCACCACATCAAATGCCCGCATAGCCGCCACGCCACCAATCTTCACCGCCACCCTAAATTCCAGTCCCGCCTCATGAGCCCTACCAATAATCCCGGTCAAGTCCGCCGACATCGTGGCCACCGCAGTATAATCTTCCTGTCTACCATCCCCCTGCCGCCGCACCGCACCCCGAAAACTAAAGATACACTTCCCATCCCAAAGTTTCAACTGACCACACCAAAGACTACCAAGGGTATTCTCCAAAAACCTCGGATACGGCAGTCGCTGCCAATTCCTCTCCATCACGGCAAATTCCCCCTCATCAACCCCGTTTGCATCAATGTTATCCAGGCCCACAGGCCGCAGCCAGCCGCTTCCCACGGGCGCATCCTGCGACGTCGCATACGCACACGCATATCTTGCAGGGCAAAGGTGTCTATATCATTACCCATTGCCGCACCCGCTTGAGCCATATGGTCAGCAATCAAACAGCAAGCTTTTTTGACCTGCGCTTTCTGGAAGGCCGTCAAATTATCAAAGCCCGCGGCCTGTATACGGTTGTGCGTTAAGGCATCAATTAACACCGATGCCGCTTCCAGTCGCCCCTTTACATCACCGTCCAAGCATTCGCTCTTGTAAACATTTTTGTAATGCTTTTGTGTCACATATGACATGCTCTGCACCTCCCTAAAATTGCGTAGGGGCGAACAACAGGCGACCCGAGGTCGCCCCTACCACGTAAGTTATCTAGCGTTAATCGCAATGCCGCCCAGCCTAGTATCAATCACAAATAGGTCGCCATATTGGCGGTTTTGATACAAATACCCATCACCCTGTGTATGCGTACCCGGTGCCCACAGCTTAATATAACTATGCTTGTTAACAGCAATCACGCTGGAAGGTGCAACCAGCATCATATGTATTTGAAGCGAACCGGCCGCCGGCACAAAACCATCACCAAAGTCATACGCGCTGCGCATCCTGCCGGCCGGCACCACTACAACCTGCACCTCGTCCAGCATGCGCACTGTTCTGTTAACCGCGCCGCTGTCATCAATCACATTCATAATGCGGCTTAGCTCGCTTGATTGACTAAGCAGCTTGTTAACCGCCGGCGTCACATACAATATGCGCCCCGCCTGCGGCACTTCCTCTTCATCCATGCGCTGCATATACTCGTCATAAGTCTCCAGTACGCTCTCCTTGGTCAACTCGCGGTCATCCACATCGCCACCTAAGCCCACAAAATCCTGGTAGATTTTAGAAATACGGTATGCATCCGTCTCAGGTATTGCATGTTCAGTCTCAAACACATTGGTCAAATTAGTTGCCGCCAGCACCTGGTTTGTCTCATCCACATCCATGCTGTCTACAAAAAACTCCACATCGCGGTCATGAGCCAACACCTTGGTCATATTGCGGTTTTCCACAGCTTGGCGGTTAAACCCACCGTCGCGGCTATGGTTTTTGTACCCACGCAGGCTCAAAAACGGCAATTTCACTGTATTGCCACCAAAAAAATTAACATTCTCCGTGGTCAACCCACTTGTAAGCAGCTCTCTAGAATACTTCTGGGCCAGCTGCCCACTAAATATCGTTGCATAATTCACATTGTTCGCCATAAATAACTCCCCCTGTCAAATTATTTTGAATTACCGAATATCTTGGCAATCACATCCATTTGCTCCTTTTCCTCGCCAATGTCTGCACCAATCTTTACCGGTCTAAACTCCGCCCTTTCCTTCCTCTCTTTCACCAGCTTCTCCAACACCTCGCAAATACCATCCAGCGTCGCCTGGATATCTTCCAGCTTGTCTTCCAGGTCAATCGCGCTTAGCGTCATTTGATCATAATACTTTTCCACATAACCATCGTAATCTTCGTAGTTCTTTTTCATTTCTCTTCCTCCTTCAATCTCTTAACTTCAATTTCTTTTTGCTCCTCACTCCACGTATTGCCATACAATTGCTCCACCGCGTTTTCTATGCTAATAACACCCATCTGCCGCCCTTTGCCTATCGTGTCAACCTGCGATTCAAAATTCGGCGCAGCATATTCTCCAAACTCCACATTGGCAGTATATTTTTGCACAGGATTACCGTAAAACGCATCATATGCTGCAATTGAAGCACATGCCAACTGCCCAATCACATCGCGCAGCACACCAATAATCTTGCCGCGGGTATATAGCGTAGCCTTTTCCTTTTCACGCTGCGCCTCGGCATTATCACGCCGCTTCGTATCCATCCCCAGCGTAGCAGGCGCAATAATGCCCTGCAAAGCCAGCGTTACAAAATGATTCGCGCTTTCCGCCATGGCCGCTGTATCAATCTGCGGTTGCACCACCTTGATAGAATTATCAGCCCCTTCCGCCATATCCATCTCCGTTTGTACAAACCTAGATTGAAATGTAGATAGCCCCATAACCTGACCATTATGCGGATTTCGCGGCAAAAGCCCCAGCGGAATATACTTTTGCGCGCGCCCATCTCGCAGAGCATCAATCCACTGTGAAAGTACTTCATCCAGCGCATCAAATATACCAATCTTCCCATCAAATATAGACTTTCCGCGTCCTTCAAATTTTGGATTTTCATCAAAAATCATCGGCACAGCCAAGTTCATACCTATGTTGTGATTCACTGGCATAATCCCATCCACTAACGCCAAATCCACCTCTTTCCCCCACTCATCCAGCAACTTATATTCAATCCCATCTTTCTTGTAAATCTCTTCCAACGTATACTGTCTGTGGGCCTCGCTAAAAATCCGCAAAAACACAATCTCCGCAATGCGCCCGCGCTTATACACATACCGCAGCTTGTCCGCCCCAAAAAACTCAATGATAGGATATGCTGAAACCTCGCTATCAAAGCTGATTTTAAAGGCACCATCGCCCATAGCCACAGCCTTGCGCACCGCACGGCTAAGCAACCTCTCAAAGCCATTTTCTGCCGCAATAGCATCCCAAACCCGCTGCCCCTCCTCATCCGAAACGCGCACACCCAGCAAGTCATTAACGGCAATATCCGATATCGTATCCACAATCAATGCCGGCAGCCCGCTGTGCATCTTACGTATGCCCGCATTACCGCCTGATGCCGCCCAAAAGGACTTATTGCCAATCAAGTCATCACTGACACCATAAAACTGCGACAACTCCGTTGCATTACCACGATACCACAATTTATTACGAAATGCTTCCTTCCCAAAATCCGCATCGCTCAAAATAGCTGTAGCAGACTGATTAACCGGCACAATCTCCAGCCAATTTCTCATCATGTGTTTAAACCACCCCATTTCTTCACTCCTTCCATTAGACCTGTTCATCGCATCAATTCCTGCTTCATCGGCACCGCCCCATATTCCGCAGAATCCAAGCAATCCAACGGATAGCTCCCATCATCCACTCGCACCCAAGCCCCGCGACTCTTTGCGGCCTCATCCCAGGTCGCCGAATAAAAGGCATCAATCCACTCTTCCATATGCCCCGCCACCACCAACCGCCCCTGTCCAATCAGCAAAGAAAAAAGACGTATCCTGTCCAGGATTCCGTCTCTCTTGTACGATGGATATACCGGCATCATCAACCCCTCGCGCCGCAGTGCATCATGCAACGCCTGCCGAAACAACTTTTCCGCCGACTCGCAAAATATGCCGCCGCCAAAACCCAGCCCGGGATACATCTCACACCATTGCCTAACCTTCTCCACAATCTCCGCGATATACCGCTCATGCGTCATACCACTGCCCGCGCCCTGCTTGTGATAATACCCATCAATCAGCACCAGCTTCTTGTCCGTTGTGACGCCAACAAGCGTTGCCGCCGTTGCATCCGTACCTCCCACATCAATACCCACAGCCAATCTCACAAAATCCATCTTAGCAATTTCATCCCGCGCCGCAATATTTCCATCACCAAACCCACGATATATCGTATTATCACCACCGCCACGCTTGCCCAATATGTCGGTCAAAAACCATTGGCTGCTGCGGTCATAATTGCGCATCAGCTCTGCCACACGCTCGCTAGGTACTGACAGGTTGTCCAAGATAGTAAAGTGCCCATAGTTAAACCCATCATTCTCCCCTTTTGCTGCCATCTTCTCCTGTCTGTCCAAAAACTCCCTATAAAACCAATGACTAGGCATCTTTGCATTAATGTCAAAAAACAATTTGCGCCGCCTGCTGGCCAGCGTCCTGTCCATCGCTTCAAACAAAAAGCTCTTATGCACCTCGTTAGCTTCCGAAATATAAACAGACCCAAACGAAATCCCCTTTATCCGCGCCGCATCATTGACCTTTTGCCCACCCTCAATAATAACAATTTTTTCCGAACTGCCCACATCTACATACAACGCAAGCTTGCCCTCGTACTTCCCCTCGCGACACCGTCCCGCAAAAAAATACCGCAGCCCAAACCCATTACTATCAATGATATTCAACCGCGCCGCCGCAATGGTCACCCCTGCCGCCAAATGCAGCTTATCCGGATGACTCTCAATATTCATCGCAAAAGCAATAATATTCAGGATATTCTTCCCCGCCCGCTTACCACCCTCAGCCACATTCAACCAACTCGTCAGCGACCTATTCAAATAAGCACTTTGCCCAACCGTAAACCCGCAATAATCCGCAACCCCCATTCCTCATTCCTCATTCCTAATTCCTAATTCTCTCTCCACCGGATTATTTATCAACTCTGCTAATCCTGAATAATCAGCCACTTTTCCGCCAATATCACCACCATTTTCAGCCGCCGCTTTACCCCATCTTTCCGGCATACGATGCTTCAACCAAAACTCATAAGCCTTGTGGTCCCCCGCCAAAGACTTGCTAAACAGCACATCTTCCACCATAAAATCTGCCGCTTCCCGGTCAATCTGCAACGCCGCATCAATTTCCTCATGTTCATCTGCCCACCGCTTTAATGTAGCAGCCGAAATCCCCATCTTTCCAGCAATCTCATCAGCTCCGTCACCCTGCCGCCGCCAGCCGCCAATCAGCGCCAACCCCTGCGGCACAAACCAAAACGCTTTGTCCACTTTTCTATCCATTCAATCCCCCTTCCAAAATAAAATAGAGAAGCTAAATATCAGCTCCTCTAATTTTCCACAATATCATTATAACACATCTCAAACTAACATTTCATATCATCTTTCTGGAAATATTTTACACAAAAAACATCATCACAGAACTCAATACCATAGTAACAGCAATCAAAATAGCCACAACCATAATAACAATCTTTTTGCGCCGCTGCTTTCTAGACAAACCGTCATACATGCTATTTTTCTTCATTTGTACTCACTCCTCTCACCTTCAATTCTTAACTTTTCTTTCTTTATCTTCATTCTCTTCTTCTTTCTCCAAGTCTCCGCTCTTCTCCCGTGGCCCTGCCCTGCTTTTTCGCCTCAATATTCTGCAAAATATCTTCAATAACATTGCGCGCAACAGTAGCAATAGGAATCGCCATAATCATCCCCAAAATACCATAATACGCGCCTCCTACTGCAATGCCAATAATAACCAGCAGCGGAGGTATCTTCATCGACCCACCAAGCAGTCTTGGAAAAATGAAATTGGCATCAACCTGCTGTATCACTAGCATCACAATAGCCGCAATCATTCCAGTTTGCGGCCCTTCCGTCAGCACAATAACAATAATAGCCGCCACCGTACCCACAATAGACCCAAAATACGGAATCAAATTCGCAAAGCCCAGCATCGGCCCTAGCGCAAAGGCGTAATTTATGCCCATTATAGATAGCACAAAGGTCATAATTGCACCCAAAATAATAGCATCCAACACCTGGCAAAAAATGTATCTCTTAAAATATTCGTTAATGTCTCTGCCATATTTCATAAAAGCCCCGTAAAATTTACCAGATGATGCCGCCCGTAAAATCCGCGCCGTAAAGGCTTTGATGCGCTCGGCTTCCAGCAGAAAATACACAGAGCTGATAAGAGCCAAGGCCGCCCTAAATACTGACCCCGCAACGCTAGCCAGCGTATTCAGCGCAGCCGTCACATTGCTCCAGTCAAATATCCCTAAAAGCTCCTCGTAATTAAATCCTTCGATTAGCTCTTCCAAGTTAAGGCCCGGTATAGCCTCGTCCAGGTCAAGGTCTATCAAAAAATTGCCAATAATCGTAAACAGCTCAGGCAAAAATTGCCATAATGCCCTCAAATTCTCGCTAATCTGTGGAAATATCACAGCAGAAAGTATCGCAATAATCAATATAAACCCGAGATATGTCAGCAAAACTGACAATCCTCGCACACGCCGCATAAAAAACGAAGAGCCGCGCATATCTCTATTCTCCAATGACCCTAGCAATTGCAATAACAGCTTCTCCAGCCCCTCACGCGGGATATTAAGCACATACGCAATCATAAATCCCCATACAAACGGCGCAATGACATTGAACAAAAATCCTAGCCATTCAAAAAATGCCCCTGCCTGCGACACCACATGAAAGGCCACGATAATCGCTACAGCTGACAGAAAAATAGCAACGCCGGTCTTAAATTGATACGCATCAATTATCCTCTTCATAGCACAACCTCCACGTCCCTATCAAAAAAATAAATCACCCGCTCAACCACTCTAGCCCCAAAAATCCGCTCCACAGCATATTGATACAGCTCCATCTGCGGCAAATACCGCGCCGCCGCATCAGCCACATCGCCGCGCACCCGTTCGGTCTTGTAATCTACAATCACCGCGTCGTTGCCATCACCTTCCCAAAAAATACAGTCAATCACACCATGTAACAGCATTTCCTCGTCTTTCTCGCTATCGAAAGCCATATTAACCATACCAGGCGCAATCGTCGTTGCAAAAGGCATCTCGCGCCGCAATGCACTGGCTTTTTTCATACGCATTGCAATGTCGGATTGCAAAAACTTCCCAATACTATCAAAAGGCACAACATCAGCTTCTTCTACCGAAAGTATCTTTTTATCTACCAATGTCTGTACAACATCAGGAATATCTATCTCGTCATCACTATCCATATCTATATGCTCCAAAACTGTATGCACAATTATCCCGCGCCCAGCAGAATCAATTCGCCCATCTTCAATCAGGAAGCCAGGTCGAGAAAGCTCTTTAACGCTTTTTGCCTCAAATTCTTGCGAATCCGCCAAAAATTCTCTATAATACAAACGCTTAACCTCACTTACAGACATCTTAGCCGGTGCGTAAATCGCCGCTTGATGAGGATACTCATATTCCAGCCGCCGAAAAACTTCATTTCTTACACTATCATTTCGCGCCGGGCCCGAAACTCTCTCTTCCAACCCATCAAATAGCTTTACCATCTCCTCTTGTTGCCGAACTTCTTCGCTCCAAAAACCCTCATAATCAGAATAATTGATATCCCAAATACTTTCATCCAAGTCAGGTCTGGCAGCAAAAATCCAATCCAAAAAACACTTCGCAGTTGACTTGGTCCGTGACTCGCTCTTTCTACTGCCAATCAAATACAGCTTCTCTTTGGCCCGCGTCATTGCTACGTATAGTATCCTCATTTCCTCGGAAATCTGGGCCTCAGCCTTACGTTTGCCAATCACATATCTCGCAAAGGTATTGCTGGCCACACGCCGCTCCAAATCCACAGCGCGAAAGCCCACACCCAAATCAAAATCCATCATGAAGTCTCGCCGCGTATCCTGCATATTAAATCCCTTGCCCAAGCCGCACACAAACACCACAGGAAACTCAAGCCCTTTGCTCTTATGAATAGACATAATGCGCACCAAATCTTCATTTTCGTTGTTCACGGCCGCTTTTCTAAACCCATAGTTGTTTTTTTGCAGCCGTTCTATATATCGAATAAAGTTAAAAAGCCCACGATAGCTGGTTTGTTCATATTTCGCGGCCTTTTCAAAAAGCATCATCAAATTAGCTCGCCTAATTTTCCCGCCCGGCAAAGTTCCCACATAATTGTAAAAATCTGTCTGTTCGTATAGATAAAATATCAGTTCGCTAACCGTCATCCGCTGCGCAGCATCCCGCCAAACTTCCAATTTTCCAAGGAAATCGCGCACCTTTTCAGCCGTATCATTCTGGGTCTGACCCGGAATCCCATCTAAGCAATCATTATCTTCTGAATATACGCGCAAAGCCGCATAAAAGTCTGCTTTCCCAGCTTCCCGTACCTGTACCAGTTCATCCGCGCTAAACCTAAACATGGCAGAATAAAGCACAGCCGCCAAAGGAATATCCTGTCGCGGATTATCAATTATCGACAACAACGCCAGCATTACCATCACTTCTTGCGCCAAAAAATAATCCTCGTCACCGCCCGTAAACGCTGGTATATCAGCATTTTTCAACTCATCGGCAAAAGCCTGCGCCGCCACAGCACTGCGTAGCAAAATCACAATATCTCGATATCTAATATCCCGCTGTCCATCGCCGTCCTTAACCTGAAACCGCCCGTCTACCAATTCCCGAATATGCCTCGCCACAGCCTTTCCTTCCACTTCTGCCGTCGTCAATTCCACTAGGTTTTCGTCTTCTAGACTTCCTCTTTGACCCTCTCCCTCCTCTTCCCTGCTACCTTCAATTATATGCAAAACAGTCCGAAAATCTTGCTTCAATTCTTCGCTAAACCCTGCTGCAAATTGCAATCTCGCTCGTTCATCATAATCCATACCACCAACACTCGAAGTCATAATTCTTGAAAATAGCCAGTTAACAGAATCAATCACACCGCATCGACTTCTAAAATTCTTCGCTAAATGTATCAACTTACCTCGGCTATTATCGGCATAATATCCATCATATTTCTCCACAAAAATCTCCGGACGCGCCATGCGAAACTGATAAATACACTGTTTAACATCTCCTACCATAAAGCGATTGCCTTCATTTCCCGAAACAGCCGCTAAAATAATCTCCTGTATTGTGCTCAAATCCTGATACTCATCAATAAAAATCTCATCAAACTCTTCTTGTAACTCTCTGGCTTCAACCGTTTCACGCAAATCTTCATCCACCAATATCTTCAAGCAAAAATGTTCAAAGTCTGCAAAATCTGCCATATTTTTCTCTTTTTTGGCATCTCCAAATCTCTTCGCAAAATCTAATACCAAATTACCTAATGCCACTACATTTCCATAATTTTTACGCAAATCCATTTCCATATCAACCGGATTTTTCACACAAGCCGCTCGCAAATCCTCGATATATTTCTTGCTTTCTGCACGTATTTCCATGATTTGCTCTTTAAAATCCTCAACACCCTCACTATTCCTCACGCCAAGTAATTTAGCAAAAGAAAAATCCAACACTTCGCAAAACGTCTCAAAACAACTTCCCAAAGCGTTGACCACCTTATTCACGCTCTCCAAGTCTTGCACCAAAACTTCCACATATTTCTCGCTTAAGCCCGGATTTTGCGCCACTTCTAGGGCCTGCGTCAGATTATCCATCACGCCCGCTAACACCTGTGCCGCGTACACCTTAAATGTCGCATACCACAACGAACCCTCAATTCCACCATCGAGCCGATATGCTTCCGCCACATCAGCCAGCCACACTGCTGGATTTGCCAACGATCGCGTAAATTCATACATATCCAGCACTAGTCGCCGAAAATTATCATCTCGTACGCCATATCCATGGTCAAATATCTGCGCAAGCTGCACAAATTCAGGGTTCTCACCCCAGTCATAGTATGCCTGATACCGCTCCTCAAACAGTGCTTCTAGCACCTCACCTTTCATAAGCTCAATCTCCGCGCCATCTGCCACACGAAACCCCGGGTCCATATCAATCTTGTGAAAAAAACGTCGTGCTACACTCAAACAAAACGAATGAATGGTCGTAATATGAGATTTACTCATCAATGTTAGCTGCTTTCGCAAATTAGTATCATTCGGATTAGCCTTAATACGCTTGCTCAACTCTGTCGCAATCCTCTGTCGCATCTGTGTGGCTGCAGCATCTGTAAAAGTTACCACCAACAATCTATCTATGTCAATAGGATTACTTCCAGTAATTATTCGCAAAATTCGCTCAACAAGCACAGCCGTTTTGCCACTTCCGGCCCCAGCAGATACCAGTATATCGCTGCCTCGCACCTCTATTGCACTAATCTGCTCATCTGTGAATCTCACTTCGTAAAAACCTCTCAATCGTTGAATATGCAGCACTCACAGCGCCTTGTGCCACTAAATTATTAACGCCACCCTTGCCACCCAACACTTCGTTAAATTTACGTGCAAAATCACGCAGCCACTCTGCATCGTCTCTCGCATGCATACAATACCTTCCATTCGATATAATCACTGCCACACCAGCCCTATGAGCCACTATATCCGCAAAACGCCGTATGTCATCCATTTCCAAGTCGTCATCAAAAAACCACACCAGTCCGCTATTTTCAGGTACATCAGCGGCTTTTAGCTCAAATATCTTACTCTTCAAATAGCCAATCTCTTTTTTTAACTCTGCATTAACATTCAGTAACTTCTCAACCGCTTCCACGCATTTCTCAGTTTCAGCCGAGGTAAGTCGCGAAATCTGCCGTAAATACGAATTTTTTTGTGAATAATCCCAATACGCATCATATCCACAGTAAACATCCAGTCGCACGCCGCCCTTGTATTTCTGTGCCCCTACAATCTTCACAAGCCCTACTTCCAGCGTGTTGCGCACATGCAACCCCGCACAGGCACACAAATCATATCCTGCAATATCCACCAGCCGCACATTGTCCGTAGCATCAAAATCTCTTTTACTGCGCACATCCAATCCAGTCAAAAATTCGCCTAAAACATTTGTAATCTCAACATCCACGCCCGCCAGCACAGCTTCATTCGCCAGTCCTTCCAGCTCCAATATGGTCTGCGCATCCAGGTTCACATTCAAATCCATCGTAAACCCGCGTTCGCTCATATGAAAGCCCACATTCGTGGCACCCCATCGTTTCGCCGCCAGCCCGGATAGCAAATGCTCGCCCGTATGATTTTGCATAAATGCAAACCGCCGCGCAAAATCCACGCGGCCAAGGATTCCGTCGCCGATGCCAAATGCAGGCGCGTCACCTTCCACAATATGCCATATCAATCCATCGCGGGCATAACACTCTATAACCTGCATACCGCCTAGCACCCCAACATCACACGGCTGCCCACCGCCGCCAGGATAAAAACAACTGCTGTCCAACAAAATCTGCCAATAATTTCCTACAGGCTCAAAAGCCTGCACCACACCGGCAAAATCAAGGGTATATGCAGAATCATAATATCTCTTCACAGTTTTTTCCATCATTTTAATCACCTTTTTTATCTTATCTAATGCAAAGACGATTGTCAAGGGCAAATAATTATGATATACTTATCTATACTGTTATCCTGGCTCGACCCAGGATACCCTATGGAGGCAATTATGCGCATTGGCATGGGCTATGATGCCCACAAACTTGTTCCTGGCCGACCACTTATGCTCGGCGGCATACATATTCCCCACCATCTCGGCCTCGACGGCCATTCCGACGCAGATGTGCTAACCCACGCCATCATAGATGCCTTGCTGGGTGCCGCTGGCCTGGGTGACATCGGCCGCAATTTCCCAGATAACGACGAAACCTACCACAACATATCTTCCCTAATACTCTTGCGCGAAACTGCCGACAAGCTTGTTTCCAAGGGCTTTCGCATAATCAATATAGATGCCACAATAGTCGCGCAAGCACCTAAGCTCGCACCACATATACACGAAATGGAAAAATCTGTCGCAATCACCCTAGATATTGATGTAGACAGAATCAATATAAAAGCTACAACCGAAGAACACATGGGCTTCACGGGCGCAGGCCAAGGCATGGCCGCCCACGCCATATGCCTAATATCCAAGGAGAATTAGCATGACAGCTCTGACAACTTACGAAAACATAATTCTCGTAATAGTGTTCTGGCAATTCATCGTTGGCGTCGCTTTCGCCATCGGCTTCCTGCTATTTATCCTCGCAAGCAAAATCACCGAAGACGCTCCACGCAACACCTTTTTCGCCGGCTGCTATATCGCCGCACTTGGTATTATCGCATCAGGTGTCTTCCTTGGCCACGGCACATTCGCAGTCTTCTCAATTGTAGCAGGAATCGGTCTAATCCTCAGCATCACAGGCGCAATCATCGCCCGCAAAATCAAATCAAGACGGTGATTAATATGAGTCCACACAATTTTAAGGAAGTGATTTTCTGAAACTATACAACACAATGACACGCCAAAAAGAAGACTTTGTGCCCGTAAAACCGGGTCACGTTGGCATATATCTCTGCGGCCCCACGGTCTACAACCGTATCCATGTAGGCAATGCTCGCCCACACGTGGTCATTGACGTGCTCTGCCGTTATCTGGAACATATTGGCTACACTGTAAATTTCGTCCAAAATTTTACAGATATAGATGACAGAATCATCGCCCGCGCTAACGAGCTGGAAATCGACTTCCTGGATTATTCCAATATGTATATCGATTACTTCTTCACAGATATAGACGGCCTCAATGTACGCCGCGCCACGCATTATCCGCGCGTAACCCAGGAAATTCCGGGTATAATCGCTCTCGTGGAGCATCTTATCTCAACAGATTATGCATACGAGGTTGAAGGCACCATATATTTCAGCGCGCCAAAAGCCGATAACTACGGCAAGCTCTCCAAAAAGAATATCGAAGACCTAGAGGCAGGCGCCCGCGTAGAAATTAACACTGACAAGCGCCATCCCTCAGATTTTGTTCTCTGGAAAGCCGCAAAACCCGGAGAACCCAGCTGGCCCAGCCCCTGGGGCAACGGCCGCCCCGGCTGGCATATAGAATGTTCCGTAATGGCCCGCAAATACATCGGCCAAACCGTAGATATCCACGCAGGTGGCCAGGACCTCATCTTCCCGCACCACGAAAACGAAATCGCGCAATCCGAAGCTGAATGTCCCGGTCACCCATTTGTCAATTACTGGCTGCATAATGCAATGTTGCTATGTAACAACCAAAAAATGGCAAAATCCGAAGGTAATTTCTTCCTGCTCCACGAGGTCGCTGATAAGTTCGGACATGATGCCGTGCGCTTTTTCCTGCTCTCTGCTCACTACCGCATGCCATTTAATTTCAGCGAAGAGCTAATGCAAGCCGCAGCAAACGGCCTGGAGCGCATACGCAATTGCAAGCGCAATCTTCAAGACACATTGCAATCAACCACGGACATCCCAGGCTCCGACCCCAAATCCCTCATGGATGAGCTCATCAATCTACGAAAAGCCTTCCTGGACGCCCTAGCCGACGACCTAAATACCGCAAACGCAATCACCGCCCTATTCGACCTGGTAAAATTCGCCAACACTCGTAGGGGCGAGCTAAGCTCGCCCGCAGCCTTACAGATGCTGCTATCCGAAATAGACTTCATGTGTAACATACTAGGCATCACCCTGGAGTCAAATACCGGCTCTATCGAAGTCAGCGAAACCGAAATACAAGCCCTAATAGACCAACGCAACGCTGCAAAAGCTGCAAAAGACTGGCCCGCAGCCGACCAAATCCGCGACCAACTAGCCGCTATGGGTATAACCATCAAAGACACACGCGAAGGGACAAAATGGCATTATGCATGACGACAGCCATAGCCGCAGCTTTCTTGCCAATGCTCACAATTATGCGCGATGCCGCAAAACTCACAAACCCAATTATCGGCTTCATCATCAGCAAGGTGGTATATATCGTTGGTTTTTGGCTAATAATTGGAAATTTGCTCGTAATTTCAGGCGATCTTAAATTATTTTAGAGGTGAATAAAGAATTGAATGACATAGAATCTGAATTTCTGGGCAACTCGCCCGTAGGAAAGTCTGCACCACACCACTACTCCCCCCTAAACCTAGCCTACATAGGCGATGCCGTCTACACACTGCTAACCCGCACCCGCCTTGTAACCCAGGCCAACCGCCCCACACACGCACTAAACAAGGTCGCAAATGTAAAAAACAAAGCCGCCACTCAGTCCACAAACTACTATAAAATCCAGCAATATCTTAATGAGGACGAACTGGCAATCCTAAAACGCGGCCGCAACGCCAATCCCACGCAAAAGGCCAAAAACGCCACCTTTGCAGACTATCGCAACGCCACCGGCCTAGAAGCCCTTTTCGGCTATCTATACCTGTCCGGTCAAACCGCCCGAATTTTAGAACTTTTTGACATATGTTGGAGTGATGATGCTGATGAAGAAAAAAACTGAAAACCGAAGAGATTCTTTTGAGGGCCGTAGAGACTTCAAGGATAGAGGTTTCAAGGATAAAAACGTTAAAGATGAGAGATTCAGAGACGAAAGAACAAAGGATGAAGATACTTCGCCACTGATGTTGCTTGGCCGCAATGCCATCAAAGAAGCCATCGATGCGGACAAGGCGATTCATCGCCTTTTTGTGAAAAAAGGTGATATCGAAGGCAGCCTAAAGGTAATCGTCGCCAAAGCCAAGGAAAAAGGCATCGTAACAAGCTTTGTACCCAAAGAAAAACTTGACGATATGTCAGAAAATGGCAAGCATCAAGGTGTAATAGCCACTTGCCCTGCTTTTGATTACGCGGACCTAACCACCGTACTGCGCAGCCTCGCCAAATCCGGCCAGCCGCCCTTCCTTATCATTCTGGATAAAATCTACGACCCGCATAATTTCGGTGCAATCATCCGCACGGCTCTGGCCTGCGGTGCCCATGCCGTTATCATCCCAAAGCGGCGTAGCGTTGGCATTACACCCGCCGTTGTTACGTCCTCTGCGGGCGCCATCGAACATCTGCCTGTTTGCCGCGTATCAAATATCGCCCAAACAGTTGATGAACTAAAGAAAATGGGCATATGGGTCGCCGGCGCGGATGTCACCGGCCAAAACCTATACGCCGCACCCCTCACAGGAGCAATAGCCCTTGTGATAGGCAACGAAGGCGAAGGCATCTCCCGCCTGGTCAAGGAAAAATGCGACTTCCTCGTCAGCATCCCCATGCCCGGCGCAATGTCTTCTCTCAACGCTTCCGTTGCCGCCGCCGTATGTATGTATGAAATCGTCCGGCGCAAGCACTAACAGCATACGCGCCTTTGACTTCCTCCTCGTAGATGGCTACAATATCATCCACGACTGGGAGCTTTTGTCAACCCTCGCCGACCTTTCCCTCGAATTTGCCCGCGATAAGCTGGTAAATATGGTCGCCAACTATCAGGGGTTCAAAGATATTGACATAATAATCGTCTTTGATGCCCACAAAATTCGCCACGGCCACGAAAAAGTCCTGCATTACGGCAATGTCACCATTGTATACACCCAGGAATTTGAAACCGCCGATGCCTACATAGAGCGCACAATCCAAGACCTGGCAGATAAAGCCAAGCCCTACCGCGTGGCCGTTGCCACTTCCGACAGCATAGAGCAGGTAATAGTAATGGCCAAAGGTGCCATCCGCCTCTCTGCCGCAGACTTTCTAACCGAAATAGAGGCCGCCGAAACCGAAATTCGCCGCAAAATCGCCGCCGCCCGCCCCGTCAAAAACAACCAGCTGCTGGACAACCTAGACCCCACAATGGCCAGCTGGCTAGAAGCTGCTCGCCTAAAAAAGGATTTATAGTAATTTAGAAGCGAGCGCATGAACCACGACAACATCTTATACAAAGACGAATGTTATCAAATCCAAGGTGCAATTTTTGATGTTCATATAGAGATGGGCAGCGGCTTCTTAGAAGCTGTCTACCAAGAATGTATGGAAAGAGAGTTAATTCTACGCCAAATTCCCCTTTGAATCTCAAAGGTATTTAGAGCTGTTGTACAAAGGCACACCTCTAGCATCACGATACGCTCCCGACCTAATATGTTCGGCAAAATAATCGTCGAAATAAAAGCAGTAAAAGCAATCACACCAGAACACAAAGCTCAGCTAATCAACTACCTAAAGGCGACATCAATGAAACTGGGCCTAATCATCAACTTCGGCTCACACCCAAAAGCGGAGATATTACGAATAGCTAATGAATATTTCAAAAGATATTAATTGCGGTTAAAAAGAAAGGTTCACAATGTCCAACTACCCATCACTCCCAGATGAAAAACTCACCGCCCTGACTGCCACAGACCCCGCCGCCGCCGAGGCTCTTTTGCTGCGCTACAAAAATCTCGTAAAAACAATTGTGCGCCCATATTTCATAATGGGTGCCGACCACGAAGATATCATACAAGAAGGCATGATAGGCCTTCACAAAGCTATGCGCGAATACCGCGAAGGCAATGCCGCAACCTTTGCAACCTTCGCCACAACCTGCATCAAAAACCAAGTGATGACAGCAATAAAAAATGCGTCCCGCAAAAAGCACGGGCCGCTCAATACATATATTTCCATAGATGATAACGATGACGAATTGCATATAACCGACAACAGCCAAAACCCCGAAAAAATATACATTCACCGCGAAAATAAAACGGCTTTAGAAAATATAGTCAATACATCCCTAAGCAGCCTAGAATCCGCCATCCTAACCCATTTCCTGGCCGGCCTATCCTACGCCGAAATAGCCTCAAAGCTAGACACCACCCCAAAATCTGTAGACAATGCTCTCTTTCGCATACGCCGCAAAGTAGCAAAATCAATCAAATCTTGACAATAGCATGTCTTCCAGAAATATCGAAAAATACCGCATATTCCTACCAATCTTTCCCGGCCACTGCTCGTTTATATGATGAAAATCATCATAGGGGCTATGCAGCACCCGCGTCATCCAGCTTCCATCTTCCCTCTTATCCATGCCAAACAAAACCACCACATAATGCCCCGCCCATTTAAAAGGCAAATGGTCGCTTCCCGCAAAAACAAGCTCCGGCCTCGTAAAGAGTTCAACGCCATGCCTTTCTTGCACGCCAAGCGCAATCTCACTCACATAATCAGTAAATTCACTTGTTATCACGCCACGACCGCGCCCAACACCATACATCAAATACGGCCCCTCAAAAAGCACATCGGCATTTACCATAAATTCAATCAAATCACTCTGCTCATCGCTCAACGATTCAACAAATACATGCGCCCCAACAAGCCCAACCTCTTCCGCACCAAAAAACACATACACAATAGTATAATAGTTTTCCTCATTCAGCATCCGCTGCGCACTCTCAAGTAGCAATGCCATGCCAGATGCATTGTCGCTAGCCCCCGGATACGGCAGCGTATCATAATGCGCCCCAACAATTATCTTGCGCTCGCTTTGTCCCGGCACCGTTAAAATCACATTCTGACTATAGTATCGCGGCTCGCTGCCGCCCATAATCCATTGCCCTGCATCCGTATCCCGGCTATGCCGAACCCATTGCCCTGCATCGCCGTCCTCACCTTTAGAAAACTCCTGTATTTCAATATAGGCTTCATCATAACCCATGGCCAAAAACTCATCTACAAGCCACAGTGCCGCTTCCAGCTCCCGATAAGAAAAAGGAACACGTGCATACAAATTGTCGTTTATAAATTCAATATAGCTCACCGCAATATAGCCATGCTCACCATGACTCAAAGTAAACACATCGTAATCATAATCCTCATGACCCTGCGGCTCATATTCATCAACTTCTTCAACAGGCTCCGCCACAACCGGCGAAGGTGTCGGTTCTACAGCAACCACCTCATAACCATCATCTTGAGCCTCATCCAAAATCCCACCACCGCAAGCCGCAAAAATCCAAGCAGCCACAATAACAATCACAGCTATAATCCATTTTCTTCTCATAATCACTCATCCCCCTTTTCATTTCCATCATATCACATCTCCAGCCCCTTGTCAAAACACCATATTTCTGCTATACTAAGGGAAATGTCAACGACTAATATATCAGGAGGAATTACATATGGGACTTATAAGAGCAGCAGCAGGCGCAATAGGCGGCACAATGGCAGACCAATGGCTAGATTTTTTTTATGCAGATGCCATTCCAAACCACATTCTCGTAACACGCGGCCAACGCCAAAGAACCGGGCGCAGTGCCAATACCAAGGGTAATGAAAACATCATCGCAAATGGCAGCGGCATCGCTGTAGCAGACGGCCAATGCATGATAATCGTAGAACAGGGCCGCATAATGGACTTTTGCGCAGAGCCCGGCAAATACACCTGGGACCAATCCAGCGAACCCAGCCTATTTGCTGGCGACCTTGGCAGCGGCATCCAGCAAACCTTCCAAACCATGTGGAATCGCTTCAAACACGGCGGCGACACCGGCAAAGACCAGCGCGTTTACTATTTTAATATCCGCGAAAATATCGGCAACAAATTCGGAACGGCCTCGCCAATACCTTTTCGCGTTGTAGACACCAATATCGGCTTGGATATAGACATAACCCTGCGCGCAAACGGCGTATACAGCTTCCGCCTCTCCGACCCGCTGTTGTTTTACACCAATGTATCCGGCAATGTAGAGCGCGATTACACAATAGACCAAATAGAGCAACAAATGCGCAGCGAATTCCTTAGCGCACTAAAACCCGCCTTTGCCCGCCTTTCCGCCATGGGTATGCGCTACAGCGCAATACCCGGCCATACCCAAGAATTGTGCCAGGCCTTAAACGAGGCCTTAACAGAAAAATGGGGCAATCTACGCGGCATGGAAGTAGTATCCGTTGCCCTAAATTCCCTGTCCGCTCCAAAAGAAGATGAGGACATGATAAAACAGCTCCAGCGCAAAGCCGTAATGCGCGACCCGGGCATGGCAGGTGCCGCCATAGTCTCCGCCCAAGCCGATGCCATGAAAGCTGCCGCAAGCAACCAGGGCGGCGCAATGACAGGCTTTATGGGCCTAAATATGGCACAGCAAGCAGGCGGCATGAACGCCCAAGACCTACTAATGGCAGGTCAACAGCAACGCCAAGCCGATGTAGGGTCGGCTCCCAGCCACCCGCAGCCTAATGCAGACACCTGGTCATGCTCCTGCGGCACACCCAACACAGGCCGTTTCTGTCAAGAATGTGGCACACCCAGACCCGAGCCGGCCACAGGCTGGAATTGTTCCTGCGGAATGACAAATACAGGCAGATTCTGCCAAGAATGTGGCACTCCACGCCCTGAGCCTTCAAACGACTGGACTTGCAGCTGCGGCGCATCAAATACAGGTCGCTTCTGTCAAGAATGTGGCTCGCAAAGGAGTTAGCAATGGACCAAACCACCAAAACCATCCGCGATTACTACAACACCGATGCCGCCAAAGAATGGAATCGCATAGCAAACCGCCCGGAATTCCTTCTAACCTGCCGTATGCTAAACCGCTACATAAAACCTGGCCAAACCGTGCTGGACATCGGCGGTGGCCCCGGCCGCTACTCCCATTACCTTGCTGCCAAAGGCTGCAAGGTCACTTTGCTTGACCTTTCCGAAGAAAACACCAAATTCGCCATGGAAGAGGCCGCAAGACAGGGCCTCTCCATGCAAGCAATATCAGGCGATGCCCGCGAAGCAGATACACTGGTCACAGGCCAATTCGACCACATCCTGCTAATGGGCCCGCTATACCACCTACTTGAAGAACCCGAACGCATAAAAGCCGTTAACGCCGCACTAAATGTGCTAAAACCCAGCGGCATACTTTACGCATCCTTCATCAGCATGTTCGCCGGCATAATATACGGCATGAAATTTATGCCCGAAATAATTACCTCAACCGAAGCATTCGAGCAAGAATACTACGAAAAATTCCTAACTAACCAAAACTATGCAGGCCTAGCATTCACCGAAGCATTCTTCATCCAACAAGACCAGATACTGCCTTTTATGGCCCAGTTTCCGCTAGAGCCGCTCCACCTCTTCGGCCAGGAAGGCATTACATCCCCCTGCGAAGACAACATAATGTCCCAACCGCCCGAAATTATCAATGCCTGGCTGGATTTATCCGAAAAAATCTGGGAGCGCGAAGAATTCCTAAGCTGGTCGGAGCATCTAATGTATGTCGGAAGGAAAACCTAACATGGAATCCGCATTGCGCCTAATCATCGTGACAGTCGCCTCACTAGCCTTGGCTTCCATCGGTCATATCGCCGAAGAATCCACTTTTTCATATACCACAGAAATTCAGGCTGAAGTCAAGATTGTTGAGGACCTGCTACCCATTTGCCCAAAGCCCGAAACCCCGGAAATCCATGCCGAGGTTATAACCACGCACCCGACCTTTATTACGGCAAACTTCACAACAAACCTTCCAGAAAATGAACTTAGATACTATCCCGACAGCTTTCGCTTGGAGCAATACATAGACAGCTTTTGGCAGGATATGCCAATCCCGCATCCCCACCCTTGGAATACCAGCTCCGAACTTATTACGTTTCGAACCTCGCCATCTCGTATATTCAGATTCTCACACCAGACAGCACGCCCAGAGCCCCTGCCAATAGGCCAATACCGCATACTCCAAGCAATCTACCACCACTGTCCCTGCGGCGACATTACACCCTACGAAGTCTATGCCACATTTGCTATCGTAGAAGAGCTGGACGAGTTTGAGTTGATACTTGCGGAATTTGAGCTGTTAAATATCAGCATAAAGGCAATCGTCGGCGAAGTCATCGGTTTTTACAGCGGCGCATTCAACCATTACGGCGACTGGTACTGGTATGATTACGATGAAATACCCTTTGACGCCATTTTGTTGCGCTTCATGTTCAACGAAGGACACGAAGACGATGAAGACGATGTCTGGGGTTGGTTAATTAACAGCATTTATGGTGTGTGGCTCACCAGTTCATACATAGTCGCCCGCGATGAAAGCGGCACATCAATAGACCCAGCCAACATCCCTATTGGCTCTATAATCGCAGTCCGCGGCTTCTTTCACCGCCTTCTTGAAGGCTATCCAATGCCAATGGACTTTCACTGGATGACGCCCCGCATGATAGAAATCATAGAGTAAGTTCGGAAGGAAATATAATATGGAATCCGCATTACGCCTAATAATCATAGCAATTGCTTCGTTAGCCCTGGTTTCCATCGGCCAAATTACAGAGGAGTCCGCACTGCCCGTTTGCCGTGAGCATGATACCTCAATAGCAGTCCATACAGAGGTAGCTTTTGTCCACCCCGCCTTTGTTATCGTAGATATTACATCAGACCTCCCTGATGACCACCAATTCCGTAGCTTCGGTAATAATTTCTACATAGAGCAGTACGAAAACGGTACCTGGCGCAATATTCCCGGTTTAGAACCAAATGTGTTTTACTCCACCAATGCAGCACCCATCACGCTTGAATACTCATTTTCACATTACCGCACACACCTAGCAACCTTGGATATAGGCCAATACCGCATCCATCAAGCCTTTGAACATCACTGCCCCTGCGGCGAAATAGTGCCTCACACTTTCTACATCACATTCGATATCACCGAAGAGCTTGATGAATTTGAACTTCGCTTACAGGACATCCGCCAACGCACCTTTGTGGGCAAGGTAATTGGCTTTTACAGCGGCACATGGCAATATTCTCACGACACCGAAGAAATTGAATACGATGCCACATTAGTGCGTTTCTTGCAATTTGAGCCCCAGGAAAAAGACGAATATACTTGGATATGGTATGGAACACACGCTGTTTGGCTAAGCGAACATATCGTTGCCCGCGATATAGATGGAATACCCATCAACCCCACCGAAATCCCCATAGGCTCCTTCATAAATGTCCGCGGATTCCACCACAGAGCCATCGAAGATGTATTTCCCATAAACTTCCATGACACATCAGCACGCTTGATAGAAATCGTAGACTTTGACCTATTTGAATACTACATGACAATCCATCCAGGCATATCCACCCTCACAGGCCAGGTACTCGGCTTCTACGGCGGAATATACCAATGCACAGCACCTGGTGGTGGGCAGCTCTACAGCGGCGCCATCATACTAGAAATACCCTTCGACTGCTGGCTCCACGGTATTTGGCTCCACGATGGCATAATCACACGGGATGCCGACGGCACACCAATAAACCCCCACGACATTCCAATTGGAGCTATGATATCTGTCCACGGCTTTAGACATTCGGAAACGGGCCGTGGAGCACCCGAAGATTTTATGCTCTCCATTTTCAGCACACAAGCAATAGAAATCAACGCCTTTGATATATTTGACTTTTACGCAAACCACCCACAATTGCATAACTTAACGGGCACAGTTGTCGGTCACTTTGGCATAAACGATTCCGACTGGCAATACACAACGGAAGACGGACACGGCCTCATAGTCCAACTCACAGACTACGATTGGCTAAGTTATCGAACCACACCCCGTCTGGAAGGTGTCCGCATAACCGAAGACACCGTCGCCCGCAACCTAACCGGCACAGCAATAGACCCCTTCGATATCCCAATAGGGTCCTCCATAAGATTCTACGGATTTCCCCACCTAACCATAGGCTGCGGCCCGGATGGCGAATTTGACTCTATGTTTTCTAGCACCCGCATGATTGAAATCATAGAGTTTGACGAAATTACCTACCGAATGAACCACCCAAACCAAAGAACCACCACGGGCGTGGTGACAGGCTTCTACATAGGAGAAACTTCGCCTGACGGCATCAACCACTACATCAATGCCATCATAATAGACACATCTCAATACGATTGGCTAGAAGTCATCTGGCTCCATGAGGGCGTCCTCACTCTCGACGCAAGCGGCACGCCAATAGACCCCTTGGACATCCCGATAGGCTCCACAATAAACGCTCGACACATCAACCATTCGGATAGACCGGCCCACATAACTGCCCCTGGCCGCCATTACGCTATTTTCGGCACAAATGTAATTCAAATCATATATTAGGAGGACCCAAATGGCTCTAAAACAATACAAATGCCCCAACTGCGACGGCGGCGTGAACTTCAATCCAGGAACCCAGGAGATGCTTTGCCCCTTCTGCGACTCCACATTTGATGTGGCCGCCCTACAATCCTTTCAGGATGATTGCGACTCAGAAACCCCCGATGAAATAGAATGGGCCAGCCACGCCGATGTAGCCTGGCAAGACGGCGAGCAAGAAGGCCTGCGCACATATTCATGCAACACCTGCGCCGGCGAGGTAATAGGCGATGCCGTTACCGCCGCCACATCCTGCCCATATTGCGGCAATCCCGTGGTAATGACGGGTCAGCTCTCCGGTGCTCTGCGCCCGGATTGCATCGTACCCTTCCAACT
>Ga0131853_10000183_pt1 | contig 109776 bp, 95 predicted proteins | sample TergutLab28metaG_FD_92764 | JGI IMG/M metagenome (GOLD analysis project Ga0131853, IMG submission 92764) | Labiotermes labralis P1 segment gut microbial communities from Petit-Saut dam, French Guiana - Lab288 P1 (version 2) (version 2) | ecosystem: Host-associated > Arthropoda: Insects >...
AAATGCCGCCATGGTCGCGGTCTGGTCTCTCTGGGGCGATGTGAACGATGATAATTGGGTAAATGCGTGGGATATGTTGTATCTCATGCGATGGCAGCACGACCGTTTGTTGGAAGCCTTTCGTCAGCCGATTCGGTTCGGCACGCAAGTGAACCTCCACGCCGCAGATGTTAACGTGGACGGCGTGATGGATTCACACGATATTTTGATGATCCAGGAGTGGCTGCATGACCGGGACTTACCTGTTTTATGGGAATTTCCCCCGCGCTTTGGCACAGTCCTAGGGCGGCCGCGGCAGTAGGTGAGTAATCTGTAAAAAATTTAGGAGCATGGACGATTGTCCATGCTCCGTTTTTATTGAATGTCCCTCACTCCACCAAACCGTATTTCACCTTAATCCGATCCAATTTCTCAAGCATAGGCCGCGCAATCATCAAAAGAAAGGTCACAGTCGCAGCCGCGTGTACCAAGTCAAATGGAATGCCGCGTACATACGCCAGAAGAAACATCTCAAAGGTCGGACTGGGCTGGAACATCAGCACGCTGGCAGGGTTTAATAGTCCGCCATAAACAAAAAAGGTCACAAGACCGCCAAATACAGCAAGAGCTATGGGAGCCCGGCTCAGTAGCCCTTTGCGGAACAGAACACCTGCAAGAAATCCGATGATCCCGAAGGCAAACATCTGCCAGGGTGTCCACGGCCCTTGACCGAAAAACATATTGCTGACAAATCCCGTCATCGCTCCAACCAAAAATCCAGCCTCACCGCCAAAGGCCACACCTGCGATGATCACCAAGGCGATAACCGGTTTAAACTGCGGCAACATAAAAAACGCCCCGCGCCCCGCGACTGCAATGGCGCATAGAACAGCAATAATCACAAGTTCCCGCGCTTGCGGCTTCCGGCTCTCGAATACCAGCACAAATGGAAGCATGGTCTGTAAAAGGATGAGCATCGAGATGAAATAAAACCGACGGTCAGCAAAAAGAACTATGCCAAGATAAATTGTCAATGGGATTGTAAGCAGAATCATCAGTGCAGCAGCCATAGTGCGCTTAGACAAAGCTTGTTTTTCACCTAACACTTGAGCATGCTGTGTTTGCTTCGGCGGGGGAGAGACTTCCTCAGCGGCGGTCTCATAGCTTGCGTCAAGATCAATCATTTCAGGTACAGAGGGCAGACTTCCGCCAAGCGCCTGCACAATATCAGCAGCACTGATGGCTTCCGGCAAAACATGCCGCGCCATGCGATTTGCGCTGGTGGTGTAAAAACTATTCCCGCTAAAAAACGCGCGAGGCGTATCTTCAGTAACGATGCTGCCATCAAAAAACAAAGCACAGCGATCAGTATGCTCCGCACAAAACTCCACATCGTGACTGACCATCACAACAGCAACCCCCGCCGCCGTGAGCTTGCGCAAAATTGCGGCGAATATTTGCTTGTATTCTGCATCTAGTCCTTTTGTGGGTTCGTCTAACAAAAGGATGTTCGGTTGCAGTAAAAGCACCTTCGCAAGCGCCGCCCGCTGCTGTTCACCGCCTGATAAGTCATAGGGATGGCGATCCAGTAACTCTTCTAAACGACACAGTTTCGCTACTCGGGTAAGCCGCCTGTGCTTTTCCTCCTTAGATAGCTTATGCCCAGATAGGATTTCAAGCAAATCCGCACGCACGGTTTTTGCAACAAATAAGGACTGGGGATTTTGCGGCAGTGTATAGACATCTGTATCCGCATGAATTTTACCGCGATAAGGCGTATGCAACCCCGCAATGAGCGACAAGCTCGTCGTCTTACCTGTCCCATTTCCGCCGAGGATGGCTGTGATTTCACCATAGTTTGCCTGAAAGGATAAGCCCTTTACCACATCCGGCAGATTTTTTTCATAACGAAACCACACATCTTGCAGCGCAATCGCTGGCTTTTTATTCGCTGGAGATGGGGAAGACGGCGCGTCGAGAGCGCCGCACTCTACGGATTGTGCTGAGAGCCAGTTTGCGCCATCGCGGACGGTAACAGGGCAATCCGTACTATCGTCACATGCCGCCCATACACGCATAGGTGTCGGCATCGCCAAAAACATACTGTGGTCTTGTCCGCGCAAGCTAAGTCCAACTTCCTGCGGAGCTCCATCTGCGATGATGCGCCCGCCATCCATCACAATCGCGCGGGTAGAGAGGGGAAAGGCCTCCTCTAATCGGTGCTCTGTGAGAATCACCGTCACACCGAGCTCTCGGTTGATTTTGCCCACCGTCGCCAGAAATTCGCCCGCCGCAATGGGGTCAAGCTGACTTGTCGGCTCATCCAGAATCAGAGCCGATGGTTGCAATGCCATAATCGACGCAAGGGCAAGTATCTGCTTTTGCCCGCCGGAGAGTTCAGTCACCGACTTGTGAAACCAATCTTGTATCCCGAAAAAGCTCGCCATCTCCGCAACACGCAGACGGATTTCCGGCGTTTTCATCCCCAGACTCTCCAAACCAAAGGCAAGTTCATGCCACACTTTGTCTGTGACAATCTGATTATCCGGCGACTGCAATACAAAGCCAATCTTCGCCGCCGCCTCACGGTGGGGCAGCTTGTCAAGAGGTGTATCCTCGAAGCAGATTTCACCGGATATGATGCCATGTGGAGCGGTAGATGGCTTGAGATGCCGCAAAAGTGTTGTCTTACCGCAGCCGGAGGGGCCGCAGAGCGTGACAAATTCACCGCGCTCTACGATAAGATTGACATCACAGAGCGCGGGTGTTTCACTGTTCGGATATGTAAAGGTCAAATGTTCGATTCGATACGCTTCCAAACGAAATCCTCTTTCAAATTCACAATGATAGGGAAGACACCCAATGCAAAATACGCGGCGAACACTATGATTGTTCCAACACCGCTCCATTCTCCACGGATTGTTGGAAAATAGCGAAACCGGTACGCTCCAAACACGGCACCCACAATCACAATCGCGGCGCAAACGAGGATATAGAGAGCCGACCAGCCATCGCGTCGGTCAAAACGGAAGATAGAGAAAGCCGTGCGCCCCGGTAACCCGTATCCGCGGCTTTTCATGCTATCCGCTGTTTCAAGGGCGTTTTCCAATGCCCATGTCACCATGATAGACAGAATTTTAATACCGTGTTTGGCTTTTTGAAGCAGGTTCCCATTCGTCACATCTCGCCCGATGCACTTTTGCGCATTAGAAATCACCTTGATCTGTGCCCGAAAGCGCGGCACTAAGCGCAAGGCCATCGCAAGGATGAGAGACAGGGCGGGGATCAGCCGTCCAAACAGATAGACAATTTTGTCACCAGTCATCACAGCGTTGAAACAAGAAAACCAAGAGATCACTGTGATCAGCATCACTGCCGCCGCGATGCCATACAAGATGGATTCCAATGTCAAAGGATTGCCGTTCGGCAGATAGGCTAAAATCGTCATACCTTGATGGTTGAACATGGGGTTGAGGATCGCTGTAAACAGCAGCATGGGCAGCATGAACATTAGCCCCATCCGTATCGCTTTTCTCCCGTTCAAATATACAGCATAGGTACAGGCGCAAAGAAACGATATCGCAAGGCAGATCGGGTGCATGAAGAACATGGAACATCCGATCATCAGAGTGAAATACAAGAAATTCACCACCGGATGAAGTCTTCCAAATGCGTCTTTGCTCACTAAAATCCGCCGCCTATGTCACGTCCCAAATCAACGGTGTAAAGCCATTCGACCACATCGCCAGGCTTCAAAATCTGTTGTGAGGCTCCCACACCGGGAAAGCTGCCATTCACGCGGTACATCCAGCCGGATAGGGGGCCTACATCGAACTCATAGAGATTGTTGATCGCCTCCACATAGGCAGAGCTGTAAAGCGGCGTAAAGCGGGAAGCCATGTGAATACCCACACGCCGCATCTCGCGTTGGAGCACGTCAAACACACTCTCTCCCTCGGTTACCGTCACTTGCGTTGCAGCAAAGATCACGCCGTTTGCAGGTACAAGATCATGCTTTGCGCTGTCCAACAAATGCAAGTTGTTCAGGATGGTATCCGCCCGCACCGATAGCGTAACAGTGAAGGTTCCGTCATTGGCAGGCTGTTGCTCCGTTGGCGGCGGGGTCGGTGTCGGAGTTTCCGATGGTTCGGGAGAAGGCTCCGATGTCGTTTCAGACTCTGAAGCGCCATCGTCTTCGCCCTCCTGAGGTTCTTCCTCACTCTCTGCCTGCGGCTCTTCCGCTTCATCTAACATGTCTTCCACAGCTTGAAGATCTTGGACAAGCAGGGAAGTAAGCCCTGCCTCCATGGACTGTGCAAGCAAGTCCATCGTCTGCGCGGATATCGTAGGAGATGAAAGGTCTTCACCATCTGTATTGACGGTACTTCCACCAAAGAACCACGCTCCACCTAGGAGCGCTACAATGACAATAGCTGCAATGAGTTTCGATCTGTGCCTTTTCATAAAGAACCTCCTACAGCAGATTTGCCTGACCCAGCAGAAGATGCAGCATCTCCGCGATTTCACCGCGCAGGATTGCAGTAGTGGGCTGGATATTGGACACAGAGCTGTCTAATATACCTGCATGGAATAAGAACGCAAGTTCAGCCTGCGCCCACCATGCCACTGCGTCAGAATCATCAAACTGTGCAAGTATATTCTGGACCTCTGTATCACTCAGTGTCGTATCAATACCCACAAGCTGTGCAGCACGGGCGACCATAACAGAAGCCTCTTGCCGTGTGATCGTGCCATGTGGGTTAAAGGTTGTCGGTGAAGTGCCTAGGACAATCTCATAATAGAATGCTGTCCCCACAGGAGCTGCAAACCACGAAGCAGACGGAACGTCATGGAACACAGAAGTCGTCCGTATCGGCAGTCCGAGTCCGCGGGTAACAATTGCGGCAAATTCAGAGCGCATCATGGTATCATTCGGGGCAAATACTGTCTCGCTTCTGCCATTGATGATCGCCCGTGACGAAAGCGCCTCTATCGCCGGACGATTTGCGTGGTTTTGCACGTCCGGGAAAGTTCTGCCGGGGAAGATCGCTTCCATCCTACGAACGTCCCCATGTCTGCCGGGGAGTCCAACAGGCGCAATCGGCGCAAATGTACCGCGTCTGACTGTGTCAGACATGTTGTAGAGACTGTTTCTCCCCGCGAGTGTACGCTGTGCGGAAACAAGACCATACAAAGCCTGTTCCGTAGCCATCAGATTTGTTGTAGTTTGACCTTGTGAGTGTCTGAACCCGCCATCGGGATTTCGGAAGCTCAAGATGTTATCCAGCAATGTGTTGCCGTTCTTCACAAAGCGGGAATCATTGACAGAAATTCCAAGCTCGCCCAGGGCAACAAGAACTTGAACAGCACTCTCAATTGTGGCTGCATTTCCTGAGAATCCGCTGGTGAACCCACCGCTGGCATCTTGTATGCCAGATAAGAAGGAAAGGGCGCGGTCAATGGCCTCTCTCACCTCAGCCATGTGCTGATATCTCGCCAACGCCTGTAGCGCCATACCAGTCACATCTGGGTCACCTCTCTCATTCGGGCCAACGGCACCTGTCATGCCGGCAGTCAGATTCCAACCACCATCCAAGGTCTGCCGCCGTAGGATTTCGGCGATAAAACGTCCCCGCGTCGCCTGTGTCCCGGCACCTTGATTTGCCGGGATAGAGTATCCCAGACTGTCAAGTGCCAAAAGCGCGAAGATGGGGCCATTGATGCCCTGCCAGATGGTCTGTTCAAAGTTGCCAAGAGGCAAAGTCAAGTCAAAGCCCGCCACATTACGCGGATCAAAACCCGCCGCAGTTAAGCCGAGAATCACACGGGAATATTCAGAAAACCGTCTTTCGTCTAACACGCCGTTTCGATCTATGACATACTGTTCAACTCGTCTGTGATAGTCCTCGAAAAATGAGTTTTGGATGTTACTCCCGCTACGTGCCAGACCAAATACAAGCCACTCTCCGCCAACTGAACCGACTTCCGGACTCGGCACCGTACGAAGGAGAAAATCCGCTGTTTCGGCAATCGCAGTCTCCAGCTCAGAGCGAGAAACTGCCGTGGCAGATAGAGGGAAGAGTCCAATGAATAATACAAGAGCTAAAAAAACTGAGAGAATTCTGCGCATTCTTACATGCCTCCTGGGATGGTATCAATAAAACGGTACAAAATCGCCGCAGATTCCGCACGGGTTGCGGAGCCGCCCGGTACAAGCGTTGTCGGCGTACGTCCGCGAATCAAATCATTCGCGTTCGCCCACTGCATTGCCTCTAAGGCCCAATCAGATATAGCACCTATATCAGTAAAATCAGCTGTGAATTCACCCTCTTCCACATCATAGCCCTGATACAACGCAAAGTTTTGGAGGATGACCGCAAACTGCTCGCGAGTCACATTGTCGTTTGGCCCAAATCGTCCGCCCCCATAACCGCGCACGATCTCATTTGCACTCGCCCAAGCGATGGCATCTGTGTACCATCTTCCGGCTGCTACATCGCTGAACGTCTCACCATCTTCTGCCGCAGGTTCATCTGCAAATCGCCATAGGATTGTAACAAGCATCCCGCGGGATAGAGTGGTTTGCGGCGCAAAGCGTCCCGGTGCCGTGCCTTGCATCAAACCATTTTGGGCAACAAACTGTACATAGTTGAAATACCAAGCACCAGGTGCAACATCGGTAAATGGATTTTGCCATCCAGCCTCGCCTACGAGCGCCGCTAGGGCAGAAGCAACCTCTACCGCTGTTGCCAGCGGGTTGATGATCACATCAAGTGCCGCCAATACTGCCGCTTCTCCAGCATCCGCTGTGAATAGGGCACGAATCAAAGCACTTTTGTCTACTTGATCATAGAAGGGAGGCTCCCATCCGCCCGGCGCACCAAGATCGCTACCAGCGAGTAGGGAAAACTGCCAACGGAGCACATCGCCGTCTTCTAAAACATGCGCATCGATAGAAACATCCAGCAGTTGATGATTCACTGTAACCATCCAGCCGGAGAGACCAAAGAAGTCGCCGCCGCCGAGAGAGCCATCCTCACTGCCGGTGGGATCAAAGGCAAGTGTCCCGCCCCAATCTGTCTCACCTTCGTTGTCAATAACTTCCTCCAAGATAAACTCTGGCGGATTTGCATCTCCTACATCAAAGCCGAATATGCGATCTAGGAAAAAGCCCCAATCGCCGCTGGTGTATTCATATGTATAATCCAAAAACGCAAGCAACTCCCGCGTTGCCTCTTCTCCGTTTGTACCCGCCGGAAGTGTCATCGTGACAGGCTCCACGAAGAAGCCATACCCAATGGCATAACCCTCAAAGCTCACGTAAACTGTAATGTCTTCCTCAGCCGCCAGGGCTGTGCCTGGGAGTAGTCCCAACACCATAACGAACACCAAGAGCATTGTGAATAAACGTACCTTTGTCTTTTGCATAATAATTCTCCTCTCCAAAATAAAAAACACGCCCCCGTTACATGGTAAGGAAGCGTGTGATATAAGCATACACCAATACACACTGCTCCGTCCGGGGAAGCAATTGATGTATCACCAGCGTCTCTGACTTATCGGCGACAGCTTTAAAACCGTACCGCATCACAGTGACCCGCTCGCAGGGATTCTCACCCTATTCCGCATTCTGCCAAGGTTTTTCTCAGCATGTGACACAATCTTATTTGCCCATAAACAGTATCACATTTTGCCGCACTTGTCAAAGGTGTTTTGCCTTAGGGAGTAAACGCGGCGCGTTGGCACCTGTAGGGGCAGACCTTGTGTCTACCCGATTTTGCTGTACAGGGCAGACACAAGATCTGCCCCTACAACATTCTGTCTAGTCAATAAAGGTCTGAACAAACCGCATCAGGATCGTCGCACATTGGGCACGAGTGGTGTTTCCGCCCGGTACCAATAGCGTTTGGTTATCCACAGCCATACCCAAGATCAGTTCGTTATAGTTTGCCCAGTATTTGTAACTTTCAGCCCAAGTGCTTAGTTGATCGCGATCCGGGAAGTGATCGAGGTTAAACCAGCTTGAAATGATCGTGCTGGCACCGATGAACTCTGCATAGCGATGGAGCATCGCCGCAAACTGCTCTCTAGTGATCTCACCATTTGGGTCAAAACGACCTTCACCGACACCTAAGACAATCTCATTGTCATACGCCCAGATGACAGCATTTCTATACCATGCAGGCGCGTTTGCAGGCACATCACTGAACACAGAACGGAATGTAACTGCAGGCTCATCGGCCAGACGGTAGAGAATCGTTACTACCTGCGCACGGGTGAGCGTTCCCTGTGGATCAAAGCGTGTTGGAGACACGCCCTCCATGAGACCCTGCTCAAACATAAATTGCACAGCCTCGGCATACCATGCGTCAGGTCTGCTGAGATCGGTGAACGGGTGCTCTTCTGTACCACCGTCTATCTCATCATCTTCGTCCTCATCCTCCTCTGGTGGGAGGAAACCGCCACCGCCACCTGTACCGGATCCGCCGCCAAGATCATCACCCAAGTTCCGCGTGAACAGCCACTCAACCACGTCTCCGTTTCGAAGTTCCACCAGTGAAGCTGAGACAGTAGGGAAGACACCATTGACTCGAACCATCCAACCGCTATGCGGGCCATCGCTGAATTCTCCCCAACCGTTTATGCTTACAACATATCTGCCGTGTAATGCAGTGCCTCTGGAAACAATGTTCAAGCCCGTTCTGCGCAGGAGACTATACGCAGTCTCATTTGGTTCCAGATCAAACCACTGCCCCGAGAAGAATACCGCTGTCTGTCCAGGGCCGGCATTCGGGTCCCTAACGCTGATATGACCCCTAGCAGGTGCACCTGTTTGAATCGGCACAAGCACATTGATCGCAGCATGTAAATTGTCTCTGGCTGTATCAACTTGGAGCTGTGTTGCATTTGCATTATCGCGGACAGCAATTGCCGCTGTAAGCGCAAGTTGCATCGCCCTCCAACTCTCATCAGTGTAGTTTGACTCTACTCTCTCGGCCGCACGTACAATCTCGCTGTTGAGCGCAACTCTGTTCACAGGGATAACGCCCGTTCCAGGATCATTCGCATCCCGCATGTCATAGAGGGAATTCATGCCTTCTAGGAAACGCCAATATGCCACCAGAGCATAAGCCGCTTGTTCTGTGGTCATTGCATTTACCGCACCGTCCCGTGTGAACGCGCCGGTTGCTGCGTCACGGAATGTGAGAATGTCCGTCACATGGTCAATTGCGTCATACCCAAGTGCCGAAAGGGCAACGATGATCTGTGCATGGCCCTCTGCGTCTGAAACTGTCTGCTGTGAAAGCCACGCACGGGCTGCCGTAACGGCATCGTCAAGACGTGCGTTGCCGCTGTCGTAGTAAGGTGCCAGCGCCTGAAGCGCCATTGCAGTGATATCCAAATCTGGGCTTCCGCCTACAGTTAAACTCCAGCTGCCGCCCGCATTTTGGGCATCTAAAATTGCATGGATAAAGAGCTGTCGATCAGTGCTGGGATATTGATTGGAATCCAGCGCGATCAGTGAAAAGATGTGAGCATTAATGGTCGCCGCACTTGGTGTAAATGTACGGAACGCCTCAGTTAGGTCGAGATTCCCGCTGCCAAAAGCGGTGGCATCCTCGCCCAGAGAAGTAACCGCAAGGGTCACTCGGGCAAAATCCAGAAGCGTTGTAATCTCATTACCCAACCCAAGTGCGGTTTCTAGATTTGCAAGGTAGAGCGCATACCAATCCTCATCATCAATCTCAGCGCGAGCCAGTGCCAACACTGCCCACTCGTCGACCACACCCGGATCCGTAATATGCGCGCGAAGCCAACCCAAAACATCAAGCTTTGCCTGCACGAAGGAGATGGGTGGTGTTGACGAGTTCACCGTCACTGTCGCTGTGCTAGACGTAACTGCAGCCGCACCGCCTGTCGCACGCACGACGACGTGGAAGTCATGCGTCCCCACTGTGAGATCAGTCGGAATCGCAAGTGTCGCACTTGTCGCGTTGGGGATTGCTGTGCCACCTTGGTACCATTGATAGCTCAGTGTCGCACTCTCGGTCACGGTAGCGGTCACACTCAGGTTTCCGGTGATGGCACCTTGGGTGACGGTAGTGCTTGCTGGTTGCTCTGTGATGGTAATGACTGGAGTCGCCGCACCCGGCTCTACAGTTACGGTTACCGCTCTGGATGCCAAGGGGTTCGCACCAAGCGTAGCACTTACTACAACATAGAAGAAGTGATCTCCCGGTGTAAGATCTGTAGGTATCGCAAAACTTGCACTTGTGGCGTTTGGAATCGCTGTCCCGCCTGTATTGCTGAGTGTCGTGTTCAGATACCACTGATAACTGCGGGTCGCATTGAGCGTCGCAGTCGCCGTCACGTTCAGGTTTCCTGTAATCGCGCCTTGAGTGACAGTGATATTTAGTACCGGCTGATTCGCCGCTGTGATTCCGATAACAGGTCTAGCCGTTGCAACGGATGCGCGCGCGGAGCTAACGGTTGGGTCAGCAGCAGAAGCCGCCCGCAAAGTCATAGAGCCGCCCCTTTGCTCGGCATAAACCGTAACCACACCGTTTGCAACTATTGTGTTCGCGTGCACTTCTGCGACCGCCCCCCCTGCAAGATTCGCAGTGGCGGATGTAGGCCAAATGTCGGGCACAAGGCTCCAAGTCACGCTCTGATTCGGGTACAGGTTGCCAAACTGGTCAAACACCTGTGCAGCAAAAGTTTGTGACTGACCTCGTGTTGCGTTGTTCCACGCCGTCCGGTTTAAGCCGATGCCGTCAGGCATAGGAGTCAGGTTCGGCGCTGTGCCATCAACAATCCACGCAATCGCAGACGTGATCAATGCTTCAGATGCCATTGGATTGAGGATCGCACCCAGTGCAAATGTCCTCGCCGCCGGCTCAATCGGCGCATTTGCAGACTCAAGCAATGCGCGAACTAGATCACTTTTATCCGCAGATCTGTAAAAAGGCGGTGCAAAGCCCGACATGTGCATCCCAATATCACTGGAACCCACCAAACTAAACTGCCAACGAACGACATCACCATCATTCAAAATTGCCGTATTTCCGGCAAGCCCCATGCCTAAACCGGTATCGGGGTCAATGCCGGGGAAGCGATCATTTACAGTAAACATCCATCCGGATATAAAGGGAAATCCGAAATCATTGGCACCAAGACCCACTGGATTGTAATTAGTTGCACTGAAGTTTCCAGGCGTGGTGGCAATCGGTCCCAACATAAATTCCGGCGGCGTAATGGAACCTGTGACAAATCCGCCCAATCTGGTGAAGTTGCCCGTTGCAGGGGCGATTCCTGTGCCAAGCGCCGAATAGGGCGTTCCTTCCAACACAGCATGGAGCGCTAACATCGCATTTCTGTTCACAACAACACCCGCTGCGGGTATCCGTACTGGGGTAGGCTCCACAATAAAACCTTCTCCAATGGTGAACGCTTCTATGCTCACATACACTATGGAAGCCTCTACCACAGTGATTGTAGCTGTGTTGGATACGGACAGACCATCCGCCCCCATCACATCTGTTGTTGTCGCCGTAATTGTGAGAACTGTATCTACCGGAACATTACCCACAGTCAAAAGTCCTGTTGTAGCGTCAATTGCAGCGTTTGCATGTCCGCTCACACTCCAAACAACACCTTGCGGCACACCTGCTGGTAAAACCGCCGCATTGAATTGCAAGCTTGAGTCGGCAATCATCGTAGTCCTACCGGTGAGCGGCGCTGTTGTGATCGTAATACCAGTCGCCGGAGCCGGTTGGAAGACCATATTCACGGTAATTCTTACACTACCGAATGTTGAACTGGGGCCAGTAAGGTTCACCGTCAAGCTGCGATCCGCCGCCGGAAGCCCCGCACCGGTGAGGGTAGGGAGTTCATTGATGGTAGCAGGCAGGGCAGCCGTAACACCTGTCACACCCGCTGCATCAAATGCAGCATTGATTTGAGCGATCACCGCATTCAGTCCCGCAGTGCGGTTTTGTGCCGCAGTATTGCCGGCAATCCACGCTTGATCTACTGGGGCGAAGGTATGCCCCACAAGTGCTGTCACAGCCGCCGCTACTTCCGGCCCCGGCGATGGTGCTGGGAAGGTGATATTCACGACAATAGTGGTAGACGCAGTTGATCCGTCATCACCCACAAGATTCACCGTAAACGTGCGGTTCGTAGGCGGCGCGCCGAAGTTTAGGGGGGGATTCGGGAAATCCGAAACCCCGGTTCCGGGTGCCGGAACGGTAGCTGTAACATCCAACCCAGCAAGCAGGGCATTCACCTGCGCTCGCACCGCGTCAATGGCAGCATTGCGAGAGGTCGCCGCATTGGTAGTCCACGGCTGAACCACCGGAGCAAAGCTGTGTGCTTCTAGCACTGCCACAGCATCTTCTGCGTCCGTAGTGGTAGCATTGTTCCAAATCGCATAAAGTGTCAAATCACCTCTCGCAATGCGAATTGTTTCGCTGGGGAGTACAGAAGTCCCCGTTCCGTCAGCCCTTGTATTCCATTCAATGAAATCAAGACCTGTTGGTGCAATAAGGTCAGAAGCCGCAAGCGCTATAAGCTCTTGATCCGGTGTGTAAAGGGTAGTATCTACCGGAACAGTACCTGTGCCTCCATTGGCATCATAGAGCACACGATTGGCTGACCAACGGGCATACAATGTAACATCACTGTCGTCAAGCCGAAACCGATCAAGCCCCCTGTAATCCATGCCGGAGCCGTCCTGCTCTGTGTTCCAAGCACGGAAGGTCACACCTGCTCTAGTCGGAACAACAGTGGTAACCCCAACATCGCCACCTGCTAGGACTCTGGCGGGGCTGGCAGGTGCTGCACTGCCGCCGTTGGTGTTGTAGATAACTGTAAATGCATCCTGATAGACAGCATAGAGGGTCACATTGTGTGCCGGCATCGTAAATTGGGTGCCGCGCCCAAAGAAATCACCACTGCCGTCCGCTTCGGTATTCCAGCCAATGATAAGCTGGGTACCGTTTCTCCAAAACACAGTATTGTTCAGCGTAAGTGTCCCGCCTTCCAGAAACAAGTCACTGGCTGCCGGAGTATTGCCTGTGCCGCCGTTTAGGTTATAAGAAACCCGGAATCCGGCTGTGTAAATAGCAAATAAAGTGAGGTCGTGTGCTGGCATGGATATAACTTGTCCAAACGCAAAAGAGTCACCGCTGCCATCAGGCTCGGTATCCCATCTGTAGACACGTTGTCCTGCCGCGTTAACCAGCACATTCCACGGTTGCGGAAACGCCGCAATTGTAATTGAATCGCCGGGGAATGTCCGATTCCAAACCTGTGGCACCAAACCGCCAGTGTTACCATTGCCGTTATAAGTAAGCTGGAACGCCTGCTCATACACGGCATACATGGTGATATTTGCTTCCGGCATGGTAAATGCATAGCCCAAGGGGAAAGAATCTCCGCTTCCGTCGGCAGCAGTATTCCACCCAACGATACGTCCGCCAGCAGCCGTAGTCAACATGGTGCTCGCGTTACCGAGCATAACCACCGTACCCGGGAATGTGAGGGCGGGATTATGCGCTGGGAGTGTACCGGTACCGCCATTGTTGTTGAAAGCAAGCGTAAAGGCATCTTCATATTCTGCATACAGTGTCAGATCATAGTCCCGCATGATAAATGCGCTGTTTAGTGCAAATCGCTCACCGCTGCCATCAGGCTCGGTGTTCCAAGCAACAATGCGCTGACTGTTTCGCAACAAGGCATTTGCGCCCGATGATGCGTTGAGTGTAAGCGACACGCCTGGAAGCAGCCAAGCGGTAGGTGCCGGTACAGCGCCGCCCCCTGTGCGGCCATTGCCGTCATAGGTGATTCGGAATGCTTGCCTGTAAATAGCATACAGGGTGACATCATGTGCAGGCATGATAAGGGCACTGCCAGGCGCAAACGCGTCGCCACTGCCGTCAGCTTCCGTATTCCATTCAGCGATACGCCGGCTTGTATCCATAAAGAAGGCGGTATTGTTGAGGTTAATCGACGCACCAGGTGCCATTAAGGCAGTTGCTGCCGGTGTGTTTCCTGCACCGCCGTTGAGGTGATAAGTGATTCTAAAGCCGGTCGCCCAATTCGCGTAAAGCGTCAGATCATGACGCGGCATGGTAATGATCCTTGCACCAGCGAATTGTGTGCCAGAGCCGTCCGCTTCAGTATTCCAGCCTGTGAATACGCTTCCCGGAAGACGCCCGTCAGTCGTTGAATTGACAGCGACATTTCTAAGAGAAACAGTTTGACCCGGAAGAACAGTGTGCAACAGTGAGGTCGCAATCGTTCCGCCGCCATTGGCTGCGTTCATATCATACGTAATCGTATGCGCTCTGTCCCACTGTGCATATAGAACAATGTCTTCCTCGCCAAAAGCAAGCAGTCCACCTGGGCGATGTGTAATCCCTGTTCCGTCCGCTTTTGTGTTCCAATAGATAAAGTCTAGGTCTGCCGGGTGATGTACACCGCGGATTGGCAGCAATTGAACGACATCGCCTTCCATGTAGAGATTGCCGTCAACAATTTCTCCTCCCACTCCGCCATTTAGATTGTATGTAATGGACAAGTCGGCATTTTGGGGCATTGCTGCGCGAAGGGCTGCCATCGCATTGTCTAAATCCGCTTGCGTGCTGGTCAAATCAGCGATGACAATGCGGGCATTGTCATAAGCTGTTTGGACAGCCGGAATCGCAAGCAATTCAGCTCGGTGATTCACAAAGCCCATCTGCCTGGTCAAAGCATCGCGGTTGACTCCCCCGCCGACACCATGCATACTTCCATCCCCATTGAATAATTGGAAGCGTATGCGAATCACACCGTTGTTTGCAGGGATCGCAGTCCCCATACCGGCGGGAGCTACATTGTTTTGCGTCCACAAAAAGCCGGAGGTCCCAAGATAGTCAAATTCTCCAATCCATCCTGCCACTCTCCGAGCGCCTAGATTGGGATTTGTTATAATATGCGGCGGAAAGTCGTTCCCGACATGCGGATCTCTCACACGGGCAAGGTAGGTGATGTTTTCTCCCGCTGTACCTGGTCTGTCAACACCAGGGTTCTGGCTCCATGCTCCGTTTATAAAGTTACCCGTTCCCAAGGCGCGGGATACCAAGTTGCCAACACGATCTCCTTCATAAAATGGTACAAGGATCGGCTCTAAGAGATAGCCTTGGTTGACGGTAAAAGATTCCACCGCCAGGGTAACATGTCCAATCGGTATAGACACCGGCAATGCGTGTTCTGTCGGCATTCCTTCCAGCACTTCGGTCTCAGGTGCCGCTATTTTCAGTATCTGACTTTCGACTGTTGCAAACGCAACTGCGGGGAAGGCCCCCAATACCATAATAAGCGCTAACAGTAGTGCGAGTAATCTTTGTGTTTTTCTCATTTGATTCATCCTTTCCAAGTTGGTTTTCTCCTAATTCCTACTCCTTGACCAAACTGTTCCGATCCCACCTCCTGCAAACAAAAAACACGTCCCGTTAATCGATAACGGAACGTGTAAAAACGCGTATAGACAACACATTGTTACATTACTCCGTTCGGGGAAGCCAATGGTTATGTGTATCACAGCGTATCTGACTTATCGGCAACGGTCTAAAAACCGCACCGCATCACAGTGACCCGCTCGTAGGGATTCTCACCCTAGTTCCGCAAACTCGCCAAGATTCCTCTGGGCGTGTGATACAACGATATTTGATTGTTCGGATGTGACTATATCATGTTTTGATGTACTTGTCAATTTCTAAGGAAGGTTCCAAATGTCGATATTTGTGAAAAAGCAATTGCTCCTTTTCTATATATATGCTATAATTCGACAAAAGCTGGACAGCAGTCATAACAAGATTAGGTGTTGATTATAAAGAATGAAAAATTATTTCAAAAATCCAATCGGAATTATTGGCTGGTTTCTAGTTTTAGTAGAGGCCATCGCTGCGCTCGTTGTAATTCAAAGCTCATTAAATGATACATTAAATACTATTTTGGTTCTATTCATCGTACTGTTCCCCTGTTTGGTCTTGTGGATATTTTATTGTCTAGTAACAAAGCATCATGAAAAACTATATTCTCCCTCTGATTATAAAAATGAGGATAACTTTGTTAAAAGCTATAATAACTCAACTCAAAATATGGAATTATTGGAGCGCAAGAAATTTGAGACCCTTCCTACTCCAATACGCACAAGAGAGGGCATGAGTGAAGAAGATATTAATTTTATTAAAGAAACATTAAATAGCATAGTTGCAATGCAAAAAACATTTTCTTCACAAGCAGATGGAGTATCCTTGGTTGAAGAAACTCAAAAAAGTATAGATGAAAAATGGAATACTTATATAACAAACATAACAAAAAAACGAAAATATAATATTGATATAATACCAACAAGAGATTACCCTCTTCTTTTAGCATTGTTAAGAGAACAGGGATATGATGCTAACATTTACGAAGATCCTAGCTTTAGTATGCGCGGATATAGATTTGAAGAACACGAAGCAATATGGCTAGGTTGCAAAGTGCCATTAAAAATGGCACTTGAAGTAATCAAAACTGCGAAAAAAGTCTTTCCTCACTTAAAATATATTAAGTTAAGTAAGTCTGGCTACGCCCCTGAGTTTGTCGAATATCAAATATTTATAGGGGGCGCAACGAACACTGCTGTAGAAGATCGATTAAGAAAGTGGAATCAACAAGATTTTGAAAAACTGTATACACTAAAAAACAAAGAAGAGTTACATAGTTATATTGAACAGTTTAGTGGCAAGTAAAAGCAAAAAACCTTGGGAGCAATCGCCCCCAAGGTTTTTTTATACTCCAAAATCACTCCATACCAAGCGCCTCAAGCAACCTCTCTTGAATTTCGTCTGCACCTTCCCTCGGTGTGAGACTCCGATCCCAGATTTGCGGGACAACATCGTTCAGAATACCCAAGATATCCGTCAAACGCTCATGGGTGGGGAAGGGGAAGGCAGTTGGCAGTGCCTCCAGGATGACGCTTGCGTCAATATGATCAAACCTATAATGGCGGTATGCCGCAAGATAGGCAGGCATGCTGATGCCTCTCTCCGCGCGGATGCGGTTTGCCTCATAACCAGCTAAAAACTGGATCAGTTCCCACGCTTCGTCAACATATTCTGTTGTTGCACTCATGGCAAAGGACAGTCCATTCAGCATAGAGTAGTTGTTTGCCGCTTTGCTCGGCTGCTCAATGATACCGATCTCCACCGCGAAAGGCAGATCATCAATAGCAGACGCTCTCCAAGAACCGGCATAGATCATAGCGGCTCCCTCTGCACTGAAGATATCAATACCGGCAGTGTCAGATAAAACCTCAAAGGTCGGCATGATCTCTGCATCCATCAGGTCTAATACATCTTGATAGGCCCGTATCGTCGCCGGCAGAGCAAAGCCAGGAAGGGATGTCTCAGGATCCAAAACAAACCCGCCGTTTTGTACAATAAAATTGAAATAGGACGACTGCGGATCAAGTTCCATAACCAGCGGATACACATCGTCGCCTGCATCTTCAATCGCGTCACGGAGTTCTGCGGCAATGGCAAGCATATTCGCCCAAGTCCAGCCCGGCTCTGGTGTGTCAACGTCATATGTCTCAAAGATTTCACGGTTGTAGTATACCGTAACAACATCGTGTCCCACAGGCAGACCCCAAATCTCATCGTGGCGCGTGTAGAGCTCCACAATAGCAGGTGTCCAGGCATCCATGTCAACATTGTCTCTCTCAACTAGGTCAGTCAGCGGACGCAGAACACCGGCTTCCGCATAGCGGGGCATAAAGGTATTCATCCAGAACACATCCGGCAAATCATCCCCGCCGGCGGCGGCATCTAAGCGCAGCCAATACTGCGCCCAAGGTGTAAGCACAATCTCGACTGCAACCCCGGTTTCAGCGGTGAACAAGTCTAGGATCTCGCGATAGACCGGCGCTTGTACCTCGTCCCACATAGCAAAATGAAGCGTCAATCGATCATCAGGCACTTCCGGCTCTGCCACTATTTCCGGCAGCACTTCCGGCTCCGGGGTCGGCTCAGGTGCTTCAGCGCCGCAGGCGGCAAAGATCATGGCAGAAACCAAGAACAGTGCAAGGATACTTGTAATCTTCTTTTTCATCGAACAATTCCCCCTAATCATTCAGAGCACAAATTTACATCATCAATATTATAGAGAGGTGCATCCTATTTGTCAAACATTGATGCCCTGTTTTCGAAGTAATACTTCTCTACTTGGCACAGCACAACCATATGTGATATACTAAACCTAATATACTCGAAAGAAAAGGTTGGAGAAGATGAAAAAACTACTCGCATTCCTGCTCATACTCACCCTCATAGCAGGACTCGCCGCATGTGCGAATGAACCGGAAGTTGTAGAGCCGGATATACCGGAAGAGCTAGAGATCGAAACACCGGATGCGGAAGCAGTTCCGATATTCGGCAGCAATATAAACGGCGCACTTCACCGGATTGAATACGGCGACAATGTGGTATATCTATTCGGCACACTCCACGGCGGCCGAGCTCAGTGGTACCCGCTAGCAGACGTAGTGGAAGATGCCCTGCGGCGCGCAGATGTGCTTGCGATGGAAGTTGACCTAACGGACACAGAAACATTGGAGGATGCGGTAATGGATGCAATGTTCCTTCCGGACGGTCAAACCTGGGCTGATTTTCTGCCTCAAGAGGCATATGAACACTTGATAGAAGTTGCAAGTCTCTATGGCCTCTCTTATGAGGAATCCAACACCATACATCCCACTGTTCTTGTGACACTCATCACCTTAGAGCTTGCCCAAGAACTGGCAGTTAATTTCGAGATGACAACAGAGATCGGCTCTGTGGGCGTTGACGGCTACCTCGCAGGCATCGCGCTGGAGCTGGGCTTACCCATCATCGGACTTGAAAGCATCGAACAGCAGGTGGACATTGCATACAACCCGCCCCTTGATGTCGTTATCGCCCAAGTCATGCACCTCTTACCGCCTGATGAGATGATAGAGGCGATTCTAGAGAACATGACCATGGATCAAATGGCAGACTGCTACGAAGCCAACAACTTCAACGCCCTAAACCGCGGCTTTGCACAAGAGTTAGACCCCCAGAGCGACAGGGCTGACCTGATTTATATGCGAGAAATGGTATCAAACTGGCGCTCCACCTACTACGCAACCGAAATCGCCCGCTTGCTCCAAGAAACAGAAGAGCCCACCACATTTTTTGTAGCAGTAGGGCTATCCCACGTAATCCGCTCCGGCGCAGGGGATGGCTTCACAGATATTGTTGAGCAGTTAGCACTCCTCAACATTCGCGCTGTACCGGTTCAGGCAATTAGTTTGTAAACTAACAAAAAACCGCTCGCCTTGCATGGCGGGCGGTTTTGCTTTATACTAGATAAGACGAAATCAACAGGAGGATACACTGCATGACAAGTATTCCATATATCCCGTTCACATTGGGACAGCAAAAAAACATAGCCCTAGTCGCCCACGATACACGCAAAACAGAACTCACCGATTGGGCGCTGGAAAATCGCGAGGTATTAAGCTGCCACTTCCTATCCGGAACCGGCACGACGGCGAAACTGCTCACCCAAAAACTAAACCTCCCGGTGCGCGGCTACAACTCCGGCCCACTAGGCGGCGACCAGCAGATCGGTGCCCGCATCGCAGAAGGACGAATCGACTTTCTCATTTTCTTCTGGGATCCCCTGGCCGCACAACCCCACGATCCGGATGTGAAAGCACTGCTCCGCATCGCAGTCCTCTATGATATCCCCGTGGCAATGAACCGCGCTTCGGCAGATTTCTTGCTCACAAGCAGCTTCATGAGCACAGAATATGAACGGCGCGTGCTCAACTACAACAAAGCAATCGAAGATCGCTTTGCAGAGCTGAAAGAAGATTAATCGGCTTTATCCTCTTCCTCCAAACGGCAAAGCGCCCGGATTGCTTCCATGGCAAACATTTCCTTACTGAGCAGAGAGAGGAAGAGGGCAAGGTTCGTAAAATCTTTTTCATCTAGATTCGTATAAAGATAGTTCACAAGCACCGTGAGGATTGCATTGAGTTCAGTCGGGCGCATGGGGAAACTCCGAAAACCATAGGAGAGCACGTTGTGGAGGCAAATATGTATGGACGACTGCACGCCGTCCTAGGTATGTTAGCAAAAGCGTCCAAATCGGCGAGGACAAGTCTCACGCCAATGGAACCATCTTCCGGAATCAAACATCGTGCGCCCTCCTATGGTGAGTCGCCTCACAGGTTGTGAGACTGCTTTATCTTATGCTGGAGTGGGGAGTAAAGTGAGTCTAGGACATAGCGACAAAAGCCTCCTTTCCCAAAGGAGGTAGCAGGCGAAGCCTGACGGAGGATTTTCCATATCAAGCAACAGCTTAAAGATTTAAAGGACAATCCTCAGTCAGCTACGCTGACAGCTTCTTTGAAAAAGGAGCCATTGGTTCGGGTTGCAGAATATCACAGTAAGCTGAAAGGAGGATTTCTATATGTATATCCTTGGAATAGCAGGAACACCAAGACGCGACGGTAACTCTGAGCATTTGTTGAACGCCGCCCTAGAACCTTTTGCAGACGCAAATTGGGAGATCAAACGCATCTTGCTCTCTGAACAGAATATTAAAATGTGTACCGGCTGCGAGACTTGCTGTACACAAGAAAAATGCGTCATAGAGGGCGATGACATGCATGAAATCTATAAGGCCTTTGCGCTATGCGATGCCATCATTATTTCCGCACCCGTATACTGGCGGAATGTTCCGGCACAATTAAAGGCTTTATTTGATCGAACCTATGCAGATAAGCAACATCTGCTTCGGGGCAAGCTGGGTGGGGCGATTGCAGTAGGAAGAGGCACCGGGGGCGGGCAGGCAATTGTTCTGAATATCATCCACAACTTCTATTTGTCCTGCGGTATGCTATGTGTTCCTGGTGAATTAAACGGTCTCAGCGCAGCCGCTGATAAACCCGGCGACATTTTGAGCCAAACACGCAGACTGGAACAAGCGAGAATATTAGGCAGAAACATAATCAACTTTGCTACAAAATAAGCCACACGAGGAACCCCACATGATAGACATCAGCATCCAAAACCTAGTCAAAGCCTTTGAGATCAACAAAAACATCCTAGACGGCGTGAGCTTTGAGATCCAAGCCGGCGAACGTGTCGGACTCCTTGGCAAAAACGGTGCAGGGAAGACCACCCTCTTTCGTCTGCTCTCCGGCGAGATCGAAAAAGACGAGGGTGACATTGTCATCGGCACAAATCGTAGGCTGGGGCTGATCTCACAGATTCCAAATTATCCGGCACACTATACCACAGAAGATGTCCTCCGCGAAGCACACGCGCGGCTGTATCGCCTTGAGAGAGAGCTGGAATCTCTCGCCGAGCAAATGGGAGCGGACGCAAAGCCGGAAATCCTCGCCCGATATGACAAAACTCTCGCTGCCTTTGAAACCTTGGGCGGCTACGAGATGGAAATCGATAGAAACCGTGTCTGCAGCGGATTGGATATTCCGCAAAATATGCGAGAACAACAGTTTTTGACCCTCTCCGGCGGCGAGAAAACTCGTGTGAACTTAGCTCGCTTGATTTTAGAAAAGACCGACATTTTACTTCTAGACGAACCCACCAATCACCTAGACCTGAAAAGCACGGAGTGGCTGGAAAGCTATCTGGAAAAGTTCCCTGGTACGGTTCTTGTGATCTCTCATGACCGCTATTTCCTGGATACCGTCGTCACCCGTGCCATTGAGATCGCACACGGCAAGGCAGTCCTCTACAGCGGAAACTACAGCTACTACATCGACGAAAAAGCCCGCCGAGAGGAAGAAGCCCAGATCAAATGGGAACGCGAACAAGCGGAGTTCAACCGTCTCAATACCCGCGCGGAGCAAATGCTCGGCTGGGGGACAGGGAACAAGAAAATGGCAAAGAAAGCCAAAGCCATGCGTTCCCGCATCGACCGCATGGAACGCACCGAGCGCCCCCAGCACGAGAAGAAACTGCACACCAGAATCGGCGAAAAAGCCTTCCGTGGAGATGAGCTTCTGGTGATCAAAAACCTTGCCAAAGGCTTCGATAACCGTACACTGTTCGAGGGACTGAATCTGGAAGTCGGCGGCGGGGAACGCATCGCCTTAATCGGCGACAATGGCACAGGGAAGTCTACACTGCTGAAGCTTCTCATGGGCAGCGAGAGCCCGGATTCAGGTTCCATCAAATACGGACCCACAGTCAAGCGCGCCTATCTGCCACAGCACATCAGCTTTGACCATCCCGAACGCAGCATGGCTGATACGCTGATTTATGAGCTAAATTGCACACCCCAAACAGCCCGCAATCGCCTAGGTGCCTTTCAGTTCTCCGGGGAAGATGTATTCAAGCCGGTCTCCGTCCTATCCGGCGGTGAAAAAAGCCGCCTGCGGCTTTGTATGCTCATGGATAGCGATCTAAACTTTCTAGTTTTGGACGAACCCACCAATCACCTAGATCTACAAAGTCGCGAATGGATGGAAGATGTGCTGGATGATTACGAAGAAGCTCTCCTGGTCGTCTCCCACGACCGCTATTTCATCAGCAGATTCGCCACCCGAATCTGGGTATTGGAAAATGGAACAATCACAGATTTCGAGGGGCCTTATACTGAATATTTACGGAAGCTTGAGCGTGTAGAACACTTTGAGCAAATCGAAAAAAAAGCCCAGCGGAAAGAGAAAAAGCCCAAAAACCGCAAAGGCGCAAATCCGGAGAAAGAACTTGCAAAACTAGAAAAAGAAATCGCCGCCCTCGAAAGCGAGCGGACGGCATTGATAGAAGAAGCTGAGCATAAGGCAAGCGACTATGAAGCCTTGATGGCACTGGAAGCCAAAAAAGCGGAGCTGGATAAATCGCTCACAGCTCTATATGCAAAATGGGAAGAACTGGCAGGGGAGATGGAGTAGACGTGAAGAAAAATCAGTTAAAACGAAGGCTTTTGATTGGAGGTCTCGCTGTCTTTCTTCTTGCTATGGCTATTCTGCTTGCACCATTTCCTTTTATTCGCACTTTGTGGGACGCAGAAATTCTCAGAAACCGCATGACTTGGGATTTAAGTCAGCGTTTGGACGGTCTTCACCAAGAAGATATCATCCGAATACTGGGCGAACCTGAGCAAGATGCTCCGGCTTGGCTGTCAAGGACCAGACCCGTGCCGCCTTGGATGTATCGCGTGCATCCCGACAGACACAGATATATGGTAATTTTCTTTGATGAAGACGGATTTGCCGGACACATTGAAGTCGGCTATCCGGAATCTAGTAGCTTTAAGCTTAATCTGATAGACCTAGAAATATAATCAAAGCAGAAAAGGCTTACTCTCTTTGAGTAAGCCTTTTTAGTCATCTTATCCCCTAAACCTCTTCCGCAAAACTCACATACGCAATCGCATTCAGCTCTGCCAGTAACTCACAGTGCATCTTCTGTTTCGGCAAAAGCAAGGAGAGAGCAAGAGCTGATTTGCTTTGCGCATCATACTTCGGTCGCTGGGCTTCGATATGAGATATTTGAATCCCCTGCTCGCGGAGGTGTTCTAGAAATGGATGAATATGTCCGGATTCGCCTAGTTCCACATAGACATCCACCAAGCGAGAGCGGCTGACAAGCTTATTATCGAAGCGGTGAAAGATACCCGTAACAAAGAGAATGAAACCCATCCCAATCAAAGCGCCAGAATAGAACCCAACTCCGATGGCAAGCCCCATGCAAGCGCTCGCCCAAAGCCCCGCCGCTGTTGTCAGACCGCGCACCTGCTGACCGCGTGTAATCAGTATCGTACCGGCACCGAGGAAACCAATACCCGAAATCACCTGTGCACCCATACGGGCAGGGTCAATGCCGATGAAAATGCCCGCCATATACTCATTCGTAATCATAACAAGAGCCGAACCAAGGCAGACCAGCATATACGTCCGCATACCGGCTGGACGGCCTTTAATCCCGCGCTCAAATCCAATAATACCACCCAGAAGCACCGCAAGGAGCAGGCGGATAAAGATCGGAACGCCGCTGATTCCATATAAGCTTTGCCACATAGCTATCAAATTCATGGTGCAAGCCTCCTAATCTTCCATCAAAAACTGCCGAAACGCTGTCGGGAGTGCGACACGCTCAGCGCGCTCCATCTCATTTACCCAAGTAAACTGCGGACTTTCCGCCCGGCACTCAATATAATAGCCACGCATATGCCACTCTACGTGGGTGAAGATGTGTTTCTTCTGCTTTGCATAGATCAGCTCAGTGGGATTCACACCCCAGAGCGACGCTTGCTTTAGTGCATCACGCTCATTCAACTCTCCCGATACATTCGGCAATGCCCAAAGACCACCCAAAAGTCCGGCCTCCTCTCGCTTTTCGACAGCAAGTTTATCGCCACAGGTGAAGATAAACACCGTCTTTGCCTCGATTCGCCGTGCCTTTTTAGGGGTGCGAACCGGATAGGACAGCATCGTACCCACAGCATATGCACGGCAAAGATGTGAAAGAGGACATGCCGTACAAAGAGGCACCCCATTGGGCAGACAAACAAGCGCCCCCAACTCCATCAAGGCCTGATTGAGCATAGCGGGATCAGATTCTAAATAAAGCGGTGCCAACGCTTCCGTGACTTGTTTCTTCACGGACGATAAATCAATGGATTCGGCCAGTTTCGTCAATCGACTATAGACCCGCAGCACATTCCCATCCACTGCGGGATAGGGGAGGGAGAAGCAAATGGAAGCAATCGCCCCCGCCGTATAAGAACCAATACCGGGTAATCTGAGAATTTCATCATGGGTTTCTGGAAATGCACCACCATATTCGCCCATGATCACTCTTGCCGCCCGCTTCAGATTCTTCGCCCGATTGTAATACCCAAGACCCTCCCAAAGCTTCAACAGCTTATCGTCAGAAACCTCTGCAAGCGCGTCAATGCTTGGCAGAGCTTCTAAAAATCGCGTATAATATCCCTTTGCAGCCTCAACCCGAGTCTGCTGTAACATAATCTCAGAAAGCCAGACGCGATAGGGCGTAATATCCTCTCTCCAAGGGAGTCGTCTGGCATTCGCCTGATACCATGGGAGAAGAGAACCCGGGATTTGCCGAAGCAGTGTTTGCGTATCCATAAATATACCTACTGCGCAAAGTCAGCATACCGCAAAACACTTTCTGCTCGCGGATGTTCACTTAAATCCCAGCTATAGCCATTGCCGAACATCATCACCTCGTCCGGGACAAACAATGTCTCTTGTGCGCCAAGTTCGGCAAGCATAGAAATATCCACATGATAATAATAACCCTCAATATAAATCAAATTCCAAACATGGAATTCTTCCTCCAACTCTCCTCGGACAATGAAAGACTCGATATCCAAAAGGGAGAGCAGTGCCTGCAGCCCCCGCGCAAAGCCCTCACTAGAAGCAAGTTGCATCACCAAGGCCCCATAAGCGGTATTGCTGACAGAAAATATCTCTTCATCATAATCCCGCATCGTCTGGTTTGATAGCGCATAGGAAATCCAAATGACCTGCTCTGCAAGGGATAAATCGTAGGGAATTTCTTGCACCATCTCCTCTGCTCGTTCACGCAAGTCAGAGCGCATTTGAAGAAAGCTCTCATGATCAACCCCGAACGCAAGTTCAATCGCTGCAACCCGCAAATTACCGGATCCCGTGCTCGGATAAAAGCTCACCGCAAGTTCCGGTAAGATAACCGTATCAAGGGGATGGCGATAATAATAGTCCAGGACTATCGTTTCCAAAAAGCTTACATTTGCAATATTCACAGGGCAAAGCAAGGCAAGATACGTCCCGCCTTCGCGCAACATCTGCCCTAAGAGCGTACTTGCCCCGGCGGCTGTGTGTACCTGCCGCACATTCGCAACCTGCTCCGCTGTTTTGCGATAAGAAATGGAAAGCTCCATCTCTAAAAGCCCCGGACTCTCTGTCAAAATCAAGGGTATGATTGGATAAACAGCATATGCAACCAAAGGTCGAAGCGACACCTCGCGAATCGCATCTTCCACCGCATCTCGGCCTAGGCTGAGCACACGGAACAGTCTGCTCTCGTCTTGCTCGTCCACCATATTCAAAATCGAACGCGCAAGTTCCTCCTGGGTGGAGACGACAATATACTCTGCGCCATCTTGTTCAAGACTAGGATTTACTTCATGAGCACGATAGTTCAGCTCATAACCCTCAATCAGAGCGGCACATGCGCTAAACTGAATCAGCAATATAAGAGTAAGCAACAACAGAAACAGACGTTTTTTCATTAAAATCCCAAAGCCTCATCCACGATCACAACCTCCACATCACCAATACCCGACGGCTTTTGCTCCAAACTCACAAACACGCGGCAAATCCGATCCGGATGATTGCAATCAAAACATTTCAGCGCGTCACCCAACACACAAGGCGTTTCACGCTGCAAGCGACGCGCATTTTTCACCCCTGCAACATGGCGTGCCCGCCAGAGAGCAAGCTCGTCATTTGGTGCAATCTTATTGATTCCAATAACAATATACACTTTCTCATGTCCATAGCACATGTTCACAACACGGTTCCCGTTTCCGTCAATGTTGTGAATCAGCCCCGACTCGCTCACCCCATTGGCACTCATCAAATAAACAGATGCCGCATTCGCCGCAACTACCTCAGTCTGGTTCTTCCAATGCCAAAACACATCGCCCCGTTCTTTGAGAGCAGGGTAGAGATCAAGGGCTTCAATCGTCACACTCCCGCCAATTCCCACAGGCCGGTCACCGATTTCAGAGAGCAGATACGCTCTGCAGGATGCTTGATCTGCAAAATGACTGACAGAAAAACCGCGCCGCTTCAAATTATCCATCGTAAGTGCTACATTCGCCATGATCTTACAATCCTTCCCAATTTTGCGTTGTAGGGGCGAACTGTGTTCGCCCGTGTCCTTACTACCTCTGTAAACTGCGGGCGAACACAGTTCGCCCCTACATTCCTTGTATGTATTTACTCCGTCGCGTCGGCAAAGCCAAGACCAAAGACTTCACGCGCGTCTTGAATGATCATAAAAGCCGATGGGTCAGCCTGATAGACAATGCGCTTGAGCTCTGTGATCTGTGACTTTTGCTTGATGGCACAAATCAGCATACTCTTCTCCCGACCAGAATAGCCGCCCTCGCCGCGAATGATGGTGACACCGCGGGTTGTACTCTCCATCAGTAGCTTTCGGATTTCATCCCCGTGCTCGGAGATAATATAAGCAACTTTCGCGTAGTTGATACCGTACAAAATTAGGTCAACAAGCTTGATGATAATAAAAATAGTGAGCAGGGCATACATCGAATTATCCAAACGCCGGAAGACAAGGGCACCCATAGCAACAATGGTAAAGTCAATGCACATCAAAATCTGCCCCATAGAAAACCGATCTGGGAACTTCTTCATGATGACCCGCGCAATCAAGTCAAAGCCGCCACCAGACCCACCAGCAGCCAGGATGATGCCTGCACCAATCCCAATGAGCACACCGCTCACCAGCGCCACAAGTAACGGATCTTGTGTAATCACAAGGTCAAACATGGAGAATATCTGTACAAATACACTGGAGAGAAACACGCCCAAGAAGGCTTTTGCAATGGGTTTGTGTCCCAGGAAAAACCACGCAATCGCAAACAGCGGCACGTTGAGTGCAAGCAGCAACATACCCAGCGGCCAACCTGTAAAGTGATGAACGATAACCGTAATACCGCCAACGCCGCCCAAGACAACATTATTCGGTGCCAATAAAAAAGGCATAGGGATAGAGAGGATCAGACTTCCAATTAAAATCTTGATACAGCTAATCAGTTCTGCTCGTTTATCCATTGCATACACTCCTTCTGATTCGTCGTAGGGGCCCGCGGACGCGCAATGCGCGCCCCTACATATATTCAATGCTTTATTGGTTTTCTCATGAATCCAAAAGCCCGATTTGCTTCTCTTCTAAATCTTCATCCTTGAGTTGCACCCCCGCAACAGGCACAGTCCGCGCCCTGTATCGTGCCGTATTCACAAGTCCGGACTCAGACAAAGGCTTTGCCTCTTTTACGTGATACTGGGCTTTCCGAATGGTCATAACCCCAACACCCTGTGTTGCACGGGAAGATTTCGGATTGAGTAGGGAAGTGTTGAACAAAACTGCACGATTCTCCGTGGAGTAGACAACCACATCAATATCCTCACGCAGCGGCAAAATCGTCTGCACAGGAGATGCCTCCGAATAAGCACCGGTCAGCTTCTTTCGATTCGTCTTCGTCTCATAGGCGGCAGTTTCCACACGTGCCACTTTTCCATTCTGGAAGAAGAAGAGCAAATTCCCCTTATAGTCACCAGGCACATGGGTAAAGATCACACTCTCACCCGTGTCCATCCCCAGCGCCGTGGGGAGATAGGTGCCGAGTACAGATGCCTTTGTGTCCGCAAACTCAGATACACGAGTTTTATAAACTTGGCACTTGTCCGTAAAGACCAGCAACTCATCTTTATTCGTCGCCTCAATCTGCTGGAATGGACCATCGCCCTCTTTGTATTTCTGCTCTGCACTCATGCGCAAAGACTGGGGCGTAATCTTTTTGAAATACCCCTCGCGCGAGAGGAAGAGGGTGACCCCATAATCCGGTGTCTCGTCTTCTTCCACAAACTCCGTCACCTCATCCGCATAGACAATGTCTGTCCGCCGCTCTTCGCCGAATTGCTTCATGACTTGCTGGAGCTCACTAGTGATAATCTTCAACACACGTGCCTTGCGGTTTAGAATGTCCTCTAAATCTTCAATGTCCTTGAGCAAACTCTCAATCTCTTGCGTGCGCTTGATGATGTATTCTCTGTTGATATTCCGCAGGCGAATTTCCGCCACATAATCCGCTTGAACCTCATCAATGCCGAAGCCGATCATGAGATTTGGAATAACTTCTGCTTCAAGCTCTGTCTCGCGGATGATGGAAATCGCACGGTCAATATCTAGGAGAATCTTCTCTAAACCCCGCAGAAGGTGAAGCTTATCCCGCTTTTTGGAGAGCTCAAAAAACACCCGCCGCCGCACAGATTCAGACCGCCAAGAGACCCACTCATCCAAAATCTCCCGCACACCCATTACCCGGGGCATACCGCTGACTAAGATGTTAAAGTTACAAGAAAAGGTATCACGAAGCGGTGTCAATCGGAAAAGTTTTTGCATGAGCTTATCCGGATCCGTCCCGCGCTTTAGGTCGATGGTGAGTTTGAGTCCGGACAAATCCGTCTCATCCCGCATGTCCGCAATCTCACGCACACGCCCAGTTTTGATCAAATCTGCTACCTTGTCCATGATCGCTTCAATGGAGGTAGAATAGGGAATCTCAAAAATCTCAATCAGATTTTCAGCCTTCAAGTACCGCCACTTGGCGCGAAGCTTGAATCCACCCCGACCTGTTTCGTAGATTGTGCGCAGCTCATCCGCATTATAAATCAGCTCCCCGCCGGTGGGGAAGTCCGGCGCTGTCAATGTGCTCATGATATCATGCTGCGGGTCCTCTATGTAATCTATCGCTGTCTGACAGACCTCACGCAGATTAAACCCGCAAATCATGCTCGCCATACCAACGGCAATCCCTTGGTTTGCAGAGGTTAGAACATTGGGAAAGCTTGTAGGGAGTAGCGTAGGCTCTTTCGTCGAAGAGTCATAGTTCGGCACAAAGTCAACGGTGTCCTTGTCAATATCTCGAAAAATCTCCCCGCAGATCGCGTCCAGCTTTGCCTCTGTATAGCGAGAGGCCGCATAAGCCATATCGCGGGAGTAAGTCTTACCAAAGTTTCCCTTTGAATCAACAAAGGGAGCCAAAAGCGCACCATTTCCACGGGTCAAGCGCACCATGGTTTCATAAATCGCCGAATCTCCATGGGGATTTAGTCGCATGGTTTGTCCCACAATATTGGCAGATTTCTGCCGCTTCCCAGTAAGTAACCCCATCTTGTACATGGTGTACAGGAGCTTCCTGTGAGACGGCTTAAACCCATCAATCTCCGGAATGGCGCGAGAGACAATAACGCTCATGGCGTAGGGCATGTAGTTGACTTCAAGGGTGTCAACGATCGGCTGTTCCAAAACCTCAGCCCGAAGCCCGATGACCTTGGAGTCATCCACTTTCTTCTTGTTTTTATTTTGATCGGGAGTCTTTTTTGATGGCATAGTCGCTTACTCTCCTACGAAATATCGGCTAATTCTAAATATTTATGTCCATTTGTTGCAATATGATCTTTCCGGCCAGCCAGATTATCACCGAGAAGCAAGTCAAACACCTCTGCAGTCTGTGCCGCGTCTGTTGGCGTGACTTTGATCAGACGCCGTGATTCCGGATTCATGGTCGTGAGCCACATCATGTCCGGGTCATTCTCACCAAGACCCTTCGAGCGGCTGATCGTATGAGAGGCACTACCTAAATCCGCCACAATCTTGTTCTTTTCTTGGTCGGAGTAAGCGAAATAAGTTTTCCCCTTTGACTCAATCTCATACAAGGGCGATTCGGCAATATACACATAGCCCTCTTCAATCAAAGTCGGCACCAAGCGATAGAGCATGGCAAGAATCAGGGTGCGAATTTGGAAGCCGTCTACATCGGCATCGGTACAGATAATGACCTTGTTCCAGCGCAGACTCTCAAGAGAAAAGCTCGATAGGTCTTTACTGTTCTTATTGCGCACCTCAACCCCGCAGCCCAGTACACGGAGCAGGTCAGTGATGATATCACTCTTAAAAATCTTATCATAATCCGCCTTGAGACAGTTTAGAATCTTCCCGCGTACCGGCATAATCCCTTGGAAATCCGCGTCCCGACTCAGCTTACAAGCACCCATCGCAGAGTCACCCTCTACAATGTAGAGTTCACGCAAATCCACATCTTTTGTCCGGCAGTCTACAAATTTCTGCACCCGGCTTGTGATATCCAAACTGCCGGAAAGCTTTTTCTTGATATTCAGCCGCGCTTTCTCCGCCGTCTCTCGGCTGCGTTTGTTGACCAAGATCTGCTCGACAATTCGATCTGCCTCTGCCTTGTGCTCGATGAAATAGACCTCAAGCTGGGTGCGCAAAAAGTCTGTCATAGACTCTTGGATAAACTTATTTGTAATCGACTTCTTGGTTTGATTCTCATAAGAGGTCTGGGTGGAAAAACAGTTAGAGACAAAGATTAGACAGTCTTGGATATCAACAAAACCAATCTTGCTCTCGTTCTTCTGATACTTGCCCGCTTTCTTCAAGTAAGCATCCACAGCAGAAACGAAAGCACTCCGCAGAGCCTTATCCGGTGCGCCCCCATGTGCAAGGTGGGAGGAGTTGTGATAATACTCAATCACCTGCACCCGGTTTGAGAAACACCACGCTGCGGAGAGCTTTACCTTATACTCCTCCTTATCCGACCGGTCTCGCCCTCTTCGTTCTGTCTGGCAGAAAATCGGCTGGGTAAGGGGATTCTCTCCTGCAAGCTCGGACACATAGTCAATGATTCCATTCTCATATACAAAGTTCACAGTCTCAAACTGTCCATTCACCTGATTGCGAAACTCAAAGGTGATTCCAGCATTGACCACAGCCTGTTTTTTGAGCACATCTGAGAAGAATGTAACTGGTATATTGATATCTGTAAACACCTGCAAGTCAGGTTTCCAACGGATAATTGATCCTGTACGCTTGCCTTTATACTCTTCTGATTGCAATCCGCCCACATTCTCGCCGCGCTCAAAGTGTAGTGTGTATTTCTTGCCATCACGATATACGGTGACATCCATGTACTCCGACGCATATTGGGTCGCACAGGAGCCCAATCCATTTAGACCGAGAGAAAATTCATAGTTTTCCCCCTCGTTATTCAAATACTTACCACCGGCATAGAGCTCACAAAACACAAGCTCCCAATTATAAGTGCCTTCTGCCTGGTTATAATCCACCGGACATCCGCGTCCAAAGTCTTCAATTTCAATGGAACCATCCTCAAAATGTGTGACAATGATACGCTTCCCATATCCCTCACGGGCTTCGTCGATGGAGTTCGACAAAATCTCAAACACCGCATGTTGACAGCCCTCAAGCCCATCCGAGCCAAAGATAACCCCCGGCCGCTTCCGTACACGGTCCGCGCCCTTGAGAGCGCTGATCGATTCATTGCCATATCCGCTTTGTTGGTTTTTCTCTGCCATACTTGTCCCTTTCAAATACACATCAATCTACATCTTGTACATTGTGTGCAAATTAATCCAAATGTAGTATACCCCAGAAAGAGCAAGAAATCAAGCCAGAAATAAGGTAGTATTACAGGAATTATGTTTTTCTGTTTTCTCTCCCGCCGTGGGCGGGAGAGAAAACAAATCTTTTCATAACTTTTGCAATGCTACCAGAAATAGACTTGATTCTGTCGAAAAAATTCTGTATAATAACATTGACTAAAGTGGAAAAGTTCCTCAAAGAAGTTGATTCCTACAAACAAAGAGAGACTCAGAGATTCCTGAGTCTTATTTATTGCGAGGAGAAAGTAGAGCTATGAACAAAAATACGAAAAAACCACGCCATATGGCAGTGTACGAGGCGATTATTACCGTCCAAACAGTGGAAGAGTGCATTGATCTCTTTGACGATCTGCTCAGCGTTGCAGAACTACGCGCCATGGAACAGCGTTATCAGGTTGCTAAAATGCTAGACGAGGGCATGGTATATAGCAGCATTCTGGAGAAAACAGGTGCCAGCAGCGCAACCATCAGCCGCGTCAATCGCGCACTCCAAAACCACGGTGATGGCTACAGACTCGCCTTTGAGCGCACAAGGGAACAAGACGAGTGAGTGCCTATGGAGCCCTCGCAGAGTACTACGATGAGTTGACCCGAGACGTAGACTATGAATCTCTTGCAAACCACTACGAGTCACTCATCACACGGGATGGCAGACGGCCGGAGATCATCCTAGACCTTGCTTGCGGAACGGGTCGCCTCACACGGATTCTGGCAGAACGCGGCTATCAAATGATCGGTGTCGATGCCTCCGAAGAGATGCTCGCCAAAGCAGGGGCAGAGGAGAGTAATATCCTCTACCTCCACCAATCACTGGAAATCTTAGACCTCTATGGAACCGTAGATGCCGCCATCTGCTCCCTAGACGGATTGAACTATTTACCGCCGACAGCGCTTGATTTAGCTTTTCGGCGGATATTTCTGTTTCTAAACCCCGGTGCCGTATTTGCCTTTGATCTCAACACGGCGGAAAAGCTAGAGTCTCAAAACGGAGAGTTCTTCTGCGACGAGCGAGAGGATCTGCTATGCATCTGGCGCGCAAGCTTTGATGAGCAGGAACGCGCCTGTTACTATGACTTTGACTTCTTCACTCAAACAGAGGATGATCTTTGGGAGCGTCAAAGCGAAACACATGTAGAATACGCGTATACAAAGACCGAGATACAGGCAAAACTAGAAGCGGCAGGCTTCACAAATATCCAAATTACAGACGGCATGGAAGAGGGCCGCATCTTCATCGCCGCAACATGTCCGCCCAATAAGGAGTAGCATCACATGGACAAACTAATCCGCGCAATTTCAGAAGACGGCAGGGTAAAGCTCTCTGTCGTAAGTCTAAAGGATACAGTCGAACATGCACGACAAATTCACCGCACCCTGCCGGTGGCAACGGCAGCCCTTGGGCGCTCTATGGCAGCCGCCAGCATGATGGGCGCTATGCTGAAAGGGAAAAACGAGAGCCTAACCCTTCGCATAAACGGCGGCGGTCCATTGGGGAGCATCATCGTGGTCTCCGACTCTGCCGGCTATGTGCGCGGCTATGTGCAAAACCCTGCAGTAGACCTCCCAAAACGCCCGGACGGCAAGCTCAATGTGGGCGAGGCGGTAGGACAAGACGGCTACATCACCATCACCAAAGATCTAGGCTTCGGTGACCCCTACGTGGGAAGCACAAAGCTGGTCAGCGGAGAGGTGGCAGAAGATGTTGCCGCCTACTATGTGGAAAGTGAACAAGTCGGAGCTGCAGTGGCCCTTGGTGTCCTAGTTGACTGCGATCAATCTGTCTTAGCAGCCGGTGGATACTTAGTAGAACTCCTGCCCGGTGCCTCAGAGGAGACACTCACGATTCTAGAGAAAAACATCAAAGCCACAGGCGCAGTCACTGACACATTAAGAGACCACCCGCCAGAAATCTTGGTAGAAAAAGTGCTCCAAAGCATGGCACCGCGCATTTTAGAAGAACATCCTGTGGAATACCGCTGCTACTGCACACGGGAACGCGTGATGGATGCCCTCCGCAGTACAGGAAAAGAAGCCCTCCGTGAGATGGCGGAGTCCCATGAGGATACCACCGTCACCTGTCAGTTCTGCGACCACATCCAGCGCTTTACTCCGAAAGAGATTGAGGCGCTTGCGAATGAGCGCTGATTTATTAAACAATCTGGATCAGATACACACAACAGAGCTTGGCCTCCAGCGGATTGCAAGAAACTTAGGCCTGGCTGATGATGTAGATGTTCTTGCATGGTGCAAAGATAAGATCAAGAATTCAGATCATATCATCAGGCGAGGGAAAAACTGGTATGTGCATACAGCTCACGCCATCATCACTGTCAATGCTTCTAGCTTCACAATTATAACGGCTCATAAAGCCAAAAAAGGATAAGTAATGCATGTTTAAACTACTCAAAACCGAACAGTCCGCCCGCCGCGGCGAATTCACTACCGCCCACGGCACAGCGCAAACTCCTGTCTTCATGAACGTTGCCACCCAAGGTGCGATCAAAGGCGCTGTCTCAGCTGAAGATTTACATCATATCGGCTGTCAAATCGCCCTCGCCAACACCTATCACCTCCACCTGCGCCCTGGTGACACTCTAGTGCGTGATTTAGGCGGTTTACATAAGATGATGGCTTGGGATGGCCCCATTCTAACAGACTCTGGCGGCTTCCAAATTTTCTCTCTTGCGAGTTTGCGAAAAATCACGGAGGAAGGCGCTACATTCAAATCACACTTGGACGGTCGAAAGATTTTCATCTCACCTGAAATCAGTATGCAAATCCAAGCAAACTTGGGCTCAGATATCGCTATGGCATTCGACGAATGTATTGAAATCCCAGCAACATATGCTTATGTCGAACAAAGCTGTGAGCTCACCTACCGCTGGCTTGTCCGCTGTCAAGAAGAAATGGCGCGTCTATCTGAGCAGGGTGAGATGGTCACACCCACACAGGTGCTCTTCGGCATCAATCAGGGTGCAACATTCCCCGATCTGCGAGCCAAACATATGAAGCAAATCGCCTCCTTAGACCTCCCAGGCTACGCCATCGGCGGACTGGCAGTGGGGGAGACTCACGAAGAGATGTATGCCACCATTGAAGCAGTTGAGCCATACATGCCCAAAGACAAACCCCGCTATCTCATGGGTGTGGGTACCCCAGAGAACCTAATCGAGTCCGTCGCCCGCGGGATCGACTTCTTCGACTGCGTCATGCCCGCCCGAAACGGCCGTCATGGTCATGTCTTCACTTGGGATGGCGTGCGGAATCTGCACAATGAGAAATACAGCAGAGACGAAGCGCCCATTGACGAACGTTGCAACTGTCCCACTTGTCAGCGTTACTCCAGAGCCTATCTGCGTCACCTATTCAAAGCAGGCGAAATGCTCGCCCTGCGCCTTGCGGTACTGCATAATTTGTACTTCTACAACAGCCTGATGGCAGAGATACGAACCGCCTTGGATGAGGACAGATTCGGAACATTCCGAAGAGAGTATGTAGGGTGTTTGTCTCAGCGGCTGTAGAGTAAACACAGCAATGCCCTTTGTAGGGGCGACTTGTAGTCGTCCGCGCCCTTTTACTGCAAGCAAACTAAAACTGCGGGCGACTACAAGTCGCCCCTACATATGCAACAAAAAACAAAGACAGCCAAGGAATTCCATCCCCAGCTGTCTTTTTGGTTTTCTTTATGTCTCTATCCACCAAACAAACTATGCAAAATATACCCACCTGCCATAAAAGTCCCGATTGTGCTGCCGATGTTCGCCAAAATCACGACAGTTAACACTTTCAAAAAGCGATTTTGATAATAGCCCTTCAAACGGAGAATATCCTCTGGCACTTTCTGTAAATCTTCCACTGTAGGCTTTTTAATCCAGGCCTCAACAAGTCCGGCAAACCAGCCAGAGGATAGAAACGGCACAACCGTAGTAAGCGGCGCTAACATAAAGGCCGTCAAAATACTAAGGGGATGTCCCCACGCAAATAGAGTAAAGAGCGCGGCAAGTCCGCCGTTCCAAAGCCACCATGCCAGCAAATTGTGTGTACCAACATCTGTCCCTCGCGTGAAACTATAGATAAGAAGCCCGACAAAAACAAGTGGAATCAGCCAAGCGAGATATTTCAGCTTTGACTTCTTCTGCGGCACATGGGTAATTGCCTCCATATCCTGTTCTTTGTCAATCTCCTCAATCACACCCGGCACGTGAGCGCCACCGAGTACAGCGAGCACCTTTTTCCCCGGCGCATGTTTGATCTTGTTCGCCAAGTATTGGTCACGCTCTGAGATCAGCACTTGACCAACCGTCGGTAGCTCTTTTTGTATGTCGCCTAAAATAGAAGTGAGCATATCTTGATCTAAAAGCGCCATCAAATCCGCCTCGGTGAGTTCATCTTCCACTTCGTCATCACCGAGAATCAGTCCAAACAGTAGCTTAAACTTTTCCCTTAGTGTCAAGAGCTTCCAAAGGCGCATAAAGGTAGTCTGTATACTCCGGTCTGCAAGCACAAGCTCCGCACCGATTTCTTTTGCGCTTTCAATCCCCTGGAGCATCTCACCGCCGACTTTGGTGTTGAGCTTCTTCGCCATCCGCTTTTGATAGGCAGATATGATGAGCTGCGCCAACATAAAACCAACGCGCTTCTGGCGGATGATTTGCACCACATCCGTCCGCTCCCAAGCTTTGGGGTCTTGGATAGTTTTATAACGCCCCTCATCCAGCTCAATGCAAACACTATCCGGCCGCTCGGCTTCGATGGTCTCTTTCACAAGCGTAACACTGGTCTCCGAGACGTGTGCTGTGGCAACCAGGATGATTTCTTTGTCTTTATATTGAATTTTTGTTACATGTTCAGCCATAGGGTTCTCCCTTTTCAGAGCGATTGTTTGTGATTCCCTCACCATCGGCGAGGGAATCATTCCAGAAAAACTATACACGCATTAGCGTGAAAAGTCAATGTTTGGACATACTAAGGACAGTGGAAAAGCACTTACTATTTTCAAGATGGAACCACCCCGTCAGGCTTCGCCTGCCACCCCTCCAAGGAGGGGAATAAGAGAAGCGAACTAAAATTCCCTTCCTTGGAGGGGTGCCCGAAAGGCGGGTGGGCAAACCAGCAAAAGGAGACTTCCTTCATGAAAAAACGCAAACAGCGCAAAAAAGATACAATCCAGCCCTTGTTTCAGACTCTATCCATCGCTGACGTGGAACAGGTCAGCCCGGAATCCGGCACCTCAATCCCAAGCGAGCAAGCAGTGATTCACGCAAAAGACTGGGTAGATGATAACAAAAAATAGCAGGATATGCAGAAAAGACCACGCTGACAATCGAAGCAGGTGGTCTTTTCTCTCGTAGGTAGACATCGGAATCTATTGTTGCTCCGCTTTTTCTTCTTGCTCTTCTCTGGCTTTTCCTTTGGTTGAAATCGCCCACTTAGCAACGCGGATACGGACGCGGTCTTCGCCTGTTTCAAAAGTGACAAAATCATCACGCACTTGAACAACCTTGCCCACAATGCCGCCGATGGTGGTAATTTCATCGCCAACAGCCAAGGAGTCACGCAACTCCTGAACCGCAGCTTTCCGCTTTTTCTCACGGCGTGACTGCATGAAGATAATCAAGCCAAGGGGTACAAACAGTACAAGCATAAACATCATATCCATAATATGAGTCCTCCTAAATGAAATACAAATCTAGAGTATTATACCTTGTCTACGCGGGAAATGCAACAGATTTTTCCAGCCCGTCTACTTACGTTTCCTCTGTGCAAAACGCTGCGCTAACCGCTCCATCACATGCCGAATACCCCACATGATCGGATAGGTGGCGGCAACAAAAACGACAAGCAAGAGCATCGCCTCAAGTCCGAGGGAAGAGATAGAAAACACATCACGCAGGAAGATAAAGGAAAACACCATCCCCGCAACAACAAAGCCAAATAAGGCACGCCGCAAACGATTGAAGGGTTGACTCACTTTAAAGACCATCAAGATACCAACCGCACTGAGCACAACCAGACTCATGGTGCTCATCTCCGCATCTGTGAGATCAAAGACAATGGAGTAGACGATCACCCCGGAAATCAAGATTACATTCGTCAGCGCCGCCGGTAAGGCGCGGAAAACCACATTGCGCAAGAACTTCCCTTCAATGCGTTTGAAGTTCGGCTCCAGGGCCAAAATGAAGGCAGGAAGTCCAATGGTGAGTCCGCCGATCAAGCTCATCTGATTCGGCAAAATCGGAATCGGCAGAGCTGCTACTAAGGTAAAAAGCGCTAAGAACAAAGAGAAAATATTGCGCACCAAAAACAAACTTGCAGAGCGTTCAATATTATTAATCACGCGCCGTCCCTCATCCACAACAGAGGGCATGGCTCCGAAATTCGAGTCTAAAAGTACCAGCTGGGACACGCGGCAAGCCACATCAGCACCGGAAGCCATAGCGATGGAGCAGTCCGCGTCTTTGAGCGCAAGCACATCGTTCACCCCGTCACCCGTCATCGCAACGGTATGCCCCTGTGCTTTGAGTGCGCGCACAAAAGTACGCTTCTGTTCCGGCTTCACGCGGCCAAACACGGTATACTTCTGCACTGCTTCATAGATATCCTGCGGCGTTTCCAGTGTCGTTGCGTCAATATAATCCTTCGCATGGGGGATTCCTGCCTCTTCCGCTACATAGGAAACCGTAACCGGATTATCTCCGGAAATCACTTTGATATGGACATTTTGCTTGGCAAAGTAAGCAAAGGTCTCCAGTGCCTCTTTGCGAATCTTATTCGTCAGCAAAATCAAAGAGAGCGGCATAACTTCGCCTGTGATTCCCTCTTGCTCCAGATCTCCGTCATATAGTGCCAGCAGAAGTACACGGCACCCAAGGGCAGAATAGTGTTCAATCGCCTCCTGATATGTATCGTAAGCATCTCCCAAAATAATCTCCGGTGCACCTAGGAGATATGTCTCATCTTCCTCATACTGCACCCCGCCGTATTTCCGCACGGAGGAAAAAGGGAGTGTGCGCACCGCTTTGTTCATCACCGTTCTCTGGAAATAGCGGCTGAGCGCCGTCATGGTCTCATTATCCGCACTCATATTGCCCACGTAATCGCTCATGATCATGCGGATATCATCTTCAACAAAGCGATCTTCACAAAGGAGAGCAATGTCCTTCACTGTCATCTTATTCTCCGTGATCGTGCCGGTTTTGTCTACACAAAGCATATCCACTCGCGCCAAGGTCTCAATACAGCGCATCCGCTGCACAAGTACACGCCGACGGGCTAAGTGGATAACAGACACAGCAAGGGCGGCAGTCGTCAGCAGATACAGTCCCTCCGGAATCATCCCCACCACAATGGTCACCGTATGTGTGACCCCATCTGCCAGATTACCGAAAATATTCGTCTGACGGAGCACTTGCAAAATCCCAATGGGAATAATCACAATCCCCGCAAACGCAACCAGATGGTTGAGGGAGCGCATCATCACGGAGTCTTTCTCTTTCTCTGTCCGCTTTGCCTCCATTGCAAGCTTTGACACGTAAGAGTCTGCCCCCACATGTTCCAGGCGCGCATAGCACTGCCCAGATAAGACAAAGCTGCCCGAGAGCAAAAACGCACCGGATCCCTTCGTAATCTCATCCGCCTCACCGGTAATCAGGGCTTCATTCACCTGCACACTGCCGGAAATGACGATGGCATCGGCGTAAATCTGATCTCCCGGGCCGAATACAACGATGTCGTCTAACACCATCTGACTAGTCGGCAGAGCATACGCCTGTCCATGCCGGATCACTGTCCCACGCGGGGAAGAGAGAAACTTCATCTTGGACATAACACGCTTACTGTTGAGCTCCTGCACAATCCCGCAGACGATGTTTGCGATGATAATCACAATAAAGCCAATTTCACGAAAGCGTCCGACTAAAATAACGCTCATAGCGAGAATAAAGAAAATTAGATTAAAATAAGTAAAGAGATTGCTCTGGATAATCTGCCTCGTCGTCTTCGTCGGCGGCTCAACAGGCGTGTTGGCATACCCCGCCGCAAAGCGAAGCTTCACCTCTTCCGTCGTGAGACCACGGTCTACCGATGCTTGTATGCGTTCGATATCTACTTTTGGCTGGTCTTGGACTATGTTCGACACAAGTTCACCTAGCTTTTCTGTTTATTCTACCGCTTATTATAACATGAATTCTCTCAAACTTCAATTTGAACTTACTCTTGATATTTTAGCACAATTATGCTAAAATGTAAACGAGGTGACACATATGAATAACATGATTAGACCTGTATCAGACCTAAGAAACAACTTTGCCGAAATCTCTAAAACCGTACACGAAACCGCACAACCTGTTTTCCTGACCAAAAACGGCTTTGGAGACATGGTAGTCCTCAGCATGGAAGCATACGAAAATCTGCAATTTGAGAGTGAAGTGTATTTCAAACTACAAGAGGCAGAGCGCGAAGCAGAAATGACAGAGAAGCGGTATTCCGCAAAGGAAGTGCTGAAAAAGATGCGAGATGCAATCGGAGAAAGCGATGTATAGGCTGGAATATCTGCCGCGTGCGATGCAAGATATGACAGAGATTGTCCGATATATCAGCCATGAGTTATCAAACGCCGCTGCGGCTGAAAAACTAGCTGTGGAACTGATCGGGGCAGGTGATAAGTTGCTTGATTTTCCCCACAAAAATCGGGTGTATCAAACGGTCAAACCCTTGAAGCAAGAGTACCGTGGACAGATGGTACAAAACTATATCATGTTCTACTATGTAGATGAAGATCAAAAACTTATCACCATTGCGCGGGTTATTTATGCCAGACGAGACTATGGGAAGCTGTTTGGATAAAAGCAGTAACGCGGATGCTTCTTCCATGAAGGAGTATCCGCTTTCTTGTGGCTCACTTGCAAACCCTCCTAAAGTATGGCACAATGGACAGCAGGAGGAATCACCCCATATGCAAAATCGAAAAGCCATCCGCCTGCTGGGCCGATTCATAGCGGGACACAAGAAATATTTCATTCTAGCTATGCTCGCCACAGCGCTCAATATCATTCTCATGTTCCTAGCCCCACAAGTTGTCCGCCTTACGGTGGATGGTGTGATGGGGAGAGAGATAGACACTTTGCCCTATGCGGTCAGGTTTCTGGCAAACCTAGAACCACTCCACGCCATCGCCCTTTGCGCTCTGACCATCGTACTCTTCATCGCGGCAGGGGGTGTGTTCAGCTATATCTCACGCCTAAACATCGGCAAAGGAACCGAGGGTGTTGTGGAAAAACTCCGCAATACCTTGTTTGCGCATGTCCAAAATCTGCCCTTTAAATGGCATGTGGAGAACCAAACAGGGGATATCATCCAGCGCTGCACCTCGGATGTAGAAGTGGTGCACTCTTTCCTCTCCACCCAGTTGGTGGAGGTGATACGGACACTTATTCTCATTATAGTTGCAACTGTCCTTATGTTCTCCATGAATGTACCTCTTGCGCTTTTGGCTTTCGCTTTTATCCCCATTGTTGTTATATACTCTTTGCTCTTCTACAAGCGCATCGCGGAAAAATTCCACAAAGCCGATGTGTCAGAGGGTGAGCTCATGGTGCGTGTGCAGGAGAATCTGACAGGTGTCCGTGTTGTCAAAGCTTTCGGGCGGGAGCGCTTTGAGCTGGATAAATTCCATGAGAAAAACAATGCTTTCTCTGATAATTGGATCAACTTGGGCTATCTTCTGGGCATCTATTGGGGCATTGGTGACATTGTGACAGGACTCCAAACCCTGGGCATTGTCATCTTCGGAACCTATCTCACCGTCACAGGCTCCCTGACACTAGGTGCGCTGATTGCCTTCATCAGCTACAGCCAAATCCTCACTTGGCCTGTCCGCGCATTGGGACGCACTCTGTCCGAAATGAGCCAAGCCAGCGTCGCCGCAACGCGGCTCCTTGATATTTTGGATGCCAAAGAGGAAGAAGACTCACCAAACGCAATCTGTCCGGACATGCGCGGTGACATCTCATTCGATCATGTATCATTCTCCTATGGAGACGCAAAGGTGCTGGATGATTTAAACTTCACCATCCCCAAAAGTACCGTATTCGGCATCTTAGGCGGCACAGGGTCGGGGAAAAGCACCATTACATATCTCTTGACCCGCCTCTATGACCTAGACAAGGACTGCGGCAAAATCACCATCGGCGGTGCAGATTTGAAAGACATCAAGCGGCGCTATCTACGCAGTGAGCTTGGACTAGTCCTGCAAGAGCCTTTTCTATTCTCCAAGACCATCGGCGAAAATATCGGCATCGCCCATGATAACCCAGACATGCAGAGCATCCGTCACGCAGCAAGTGTCGCGGATGTGGACACAAATATCATGGACTTTTCCAGAGGCTACGACACTATCGTAGGCGAGCGGGGTGTCACCTTATCCGGCGGGCAAAAGCAACGTGTGGCAATTGCCAGAACCTTATTGACAGACGCGCCCATCTTAATTTTTGACGACTCTCTCTCCGCCGTCGATATGGAGACAGATGCGCGGATTCAAAAGGCTTTGCGCGAAAACACAAAGGGCGCAACTGTGATTCTGATCAGCCACAGAGTCTCCACCCTCATGCACGCAGACCAGATATTGGTGTTGGATGGCGGGAAACAGGCAGAGCTGGGCAATCACAAATCGCTGCTGGCAGAGGATGGCATTTATAGCCGTGTCTACAAGCTCCAAAGCGAAGCAGGAGAGGGGGAACTCGCCTAATGGAATACGATGTGTCCGCCAAACAAAAGTTCAGCGTAGCAACGTGGAAGAAGCTCTGGCCTTTCTTGAAGCCGGTGAAAAACCGCTTCATCATGGCACTTATCCTCATCGTCTTTGCCGCTCTTGTCGATGTACTCCTCCCACTCTTCACAAAATTCGCGGTGGATTGGTTCATCGTCCCCCAGACAACAGATGGACTTGTGGGCTTTTTCCTTACCTATCTCCTTGCCATCGCTGTGCAGGGAACCCTCACCGTGTTTTTCTTCCGTCATTGCATGGTGGTGGAGATGGAAATGAGCCGTCAGATGAAGATCGCTTGCTTTACCCATCTGCAAAACCTCTCCCTCAATTACTACAACAAAACGCCCGTCGGCTATATCTTGGCACGCGTTATGAGCGACACCAATCGCATCGCCGGCGTTGTTTCTTGGAGTGTGATTAGCTTTTTCTGGGATATTCTCTATATGCTCGGCATTATCATTGTCATGTTCGTTTTAAACTGGCGGCTGGCGCTGATTGTCGTATTTCTCATTCCGGCGATTGCCTTAATCAGTTTCTTCTTTAAAAATAAGCTATTAAAAGTAAACCGAGAAGTCCGTTCCATCAATGCAAAGATCATCGGCAACTTCAACGAGGGGATTTCAGGTGCGAAAACCGTCAAAACCCTTGTGATCGAAGACAAAATCACAGATGAATTTTCCAACGTGGCACATGAGTTCTACAGCGCCTCCATGCGCGCCACACGTCTCGGCGCAATCTTCGCGCCGATTTTGGTGTTGGTTGGTTCTCTGGCAACATCCCTCATCCTCTTCTACGGCGGGGTTATGGTCATGGAAGACATTCTCGCACTCGGAACTCTATCTGTGTTCCTGTCTTATGCGCTGGTGATCCTAGAACCCATCCAACAGACAGCACGGCGATTTTCAGACTTCATCGGCGCACAAGTCAACATCGAACGCGTGACAGACCTCTTGGCGCAGGAGCCTTTGGTAACAGATACACCCAAAGTAATGGAAAAATATGGTGACATCTTCACGCCAAAAACAGAAAACTGGGAACCGATCAAGGGAAACATTGAGTTCCGTGATCTCTGCTTCCGCTATCCCGACGGGGATGAGGATGTTTTGACAAACTTCAATCTAAACATTCCGGCAGGTCAAACCGTCGCAATCGTCGGGCGCACAGGGGCGGGGAAGAGTACTCTGGTAAATCTAGCCTGCCGTTTCCTCGAACCCACAAGCGGACAGGTATTGATAGACGGCAAAGATTATCGGGAACGCAGCCTCCTCTGGCTCCAATCCCGTCTGGGTTATGTGCTCCAAAACCCACATCTCTTCTCCGGCACAGTGATGGAAAACATCCGCTATGGTAAACTAGATGCAACAGAAGAGGAAATCTACGCCGCCGCCAAGCTTGTCTCTCTCGACCGTGTCGTAGACCGCTTTGAACAGGTCTATCAAACCCAAGTCGGCGAAGGGGGCGATCGCCTGAGTACCGGTGAAAAGCAGCTCATTTCCTTCGCCAGAGCCGTCCTGGCAAATCCACCCATCTTCGTCCTAGACGAAGCCACAAGCGCCATTGACACGGAGACAGAGGGGCTCATCCAAGAAGCCATCAGCCACATTCTCACCGGACGCACCAGCTTCATCATCGCCCACAGACTCTCAACCATTCGCCACGCAGATTTGATTCTGGTAGTGGATGAGGGCAAGATTGTAGAACAGGGGAGCCACGAGGAGCTGCTGGCGCAGCGCGGGAAGTATTATAGTTTGTACACGACCATGATGCTGCGGGATGAAACCGACCTCTCAGGTTTTTTGGTGGAAGACGAAAAAGATTCGATAGAATAAAAGCCTCCTTTCTCAAAGGAGGTGGCAGGCGAAGCCTGACGGAGGATTTCCTTCTGTTAGCAAAGAAGTTATGAAAGATCAAGGGCAATCCTCAGTCAGCTACGCTGACAGCTCCTTTACAAAAGGAGCCCATACACCCAAAAGAGGGCGACCCCACGGTTGCCCTCTTTGCTATTGCCCAAACTCAGTCAGACACCGAAACGTATATCCCATCGCCTGATACTCCGCAAGTAAATCCCCCAGAATCGCCGCATTCGTCGCAGATGTATTATGCAGCAGCACAATCGCCCCTGGGTGTATCCGTGGGATCAGCTTCCCAAAAGCCTGCTCCTTTGTCGGCTGGTCATTGTCATACCAGTCCACATAAGCGAGAGACCAGAACACTGTCTGATATCCAAGCTCCTTCGCCATTTTCAGATTGTCCACACTATATTTACCCTGTGGAGGACGATAGAGCTTTGGCATCTCCTTGCCTGTGATCTCTGCATAAATCCGCTCCGGCTCTTCCAGCTCCGCGCGGAATTGGTCAAGACCAGAAATCGCCGACATGTTCGGATGGGTCATCGTGTGGTTTGCCACAATATGCCCCTCATCCACCATCCGTCGAATGAGATCGGGATTGTCACGGATATAGGTGCCGACTAGGAAGAACGTTGCAGGAACATTTGCTTCTTTGAGAGCGTCTAAAATCGGCTCTGTGTTGCCGTTTTCATAGCCCGCATCAAAGGTCAGATAGATCACCTTTTCCTCTGTTGGGTCTACATAGTACGCATCATGCTCCAATAAAGTCTCAGCACTTACGTTGCCGATAGGCTTCTCGCCCGGTGTAGGGAAAGAAAGCCCCCAGTTATCGGCGGCAAGAGCAGAGGCGCTCCCCGCTGTCAGTAGGAATGCGATGAGCAAGATAAAAGAAAAGAATCGCCGCATATCAAGATATCTCCTTACCAAGAAATTTCCCGATTAGCATACACGAAAACGCAAAAAATACCCAAGGTAAGAATTGCTTGCATGAGAACAATCGAAAATTGTCATAGTAAAGGGAAGAGAACCCGTCTCAGCTGATTCAAATGTTTTTGTCGTACTAGTCGTAGGGGACGATGCCCACATCGTCCCACTGCTTCGGTTTCGGAATAGATTTTGGGCGTGGGGCGATGTGGGCATCGCCCCCTACAAAGGAGCTCTCCCATGTACAAAAAATTCACAGTGCTCTTTCTCGCACTGCTTTTCATAAACCCAATCGGCGCACTCGCAACTGAAGCAGAGGACGACACCTACATCAAATGGGTAGAGTTTAACGTGCCTTACGGCGCATTGGTCAAGGCGCTGGCTTATGATATCGATAGCCATGATACAGACATCCATCTAAATTGGATTGAACTCCTGGCCTACACCGCCGCGAAATACGGTGGAGAGTGGTCACGCTACAAGCAAGCAGATCTGGACAAAATCGCTGCACGATTGCTTGACGGCGAAAATTTAGGCGACATAACATCTGATATGGAATATTATAGCTACTATCTAGAAGCCTACACCGCCATCCTCGGCGAGTTTGTGGGTATGCATCGTGTAGAGCTTGCTGATCCCGAAAACCCAGAACAAACGATCTGGGAGGAACGCTACGGACTCAAAGTATATAACCCCATTGCACAGGGCTTCGGCTATGGCCACTTCGATGACTTCGGCGCGGGACGCAATTATGGCTACAAACGCCGTCACTTGGGACACGACATGTTCGGCGCGGTGGGTACGCCGATCATCGCGGTCGAGAGCGGCATCGTCGAAGTCATGGGCTGGAACCAATACGGCGGCTGGCGGATTGGCATCCGCAGTTTTGATGGTCTGCGCTACTACTATTATGCCCATCTGCGCCAAAACCGCCCCTTCCACCCGGATGTGCAGGAGGGAGCCACAGTCAAAGCCGGTGATGTGATTGGCTACATGGGACGCACAGGTTATAGCCGCACGGAAAACACAAACGGCATCCGCGAAACCCATCTCCACTGGGGGATGCAGCTCATTTTCCATCCCGATCAGAAAGAGGGCTCTAATGAGATATGGATTGATCTCTATAACATCACCCGTCTTTTAGAGCGAAACCGCAGTGAAACCTATCGCGTCGCCGAGACAAAAGAATTCTACCGCACACATGACTTTGATGAACCCAATTTGACAGATAGAAAGGAACAAACAGCATGAGCAATATAGAAAACTTATCCCCATTGCCACTCAATACCCTCCGAGACATTCCAAAGCCCAGCGCAGATGCAAAAGAGATTGTCGCACTGGTAAAAGAAAGCGGCAGAATCCGCGGCTATCAGCTTTCAGACGGGCAGATTTTAGATAAAGAAGCCGCAATCGCCTTAGCTCGCGAGGGCGGAATCCAAGGCGTTGGTATTGCACATCGGCATGGGGCGGAATATCTGAAAAGCTTGCCGGATAGCACGGAAAATAACAATCTGGGCAATCTGCCCGCAGTCTCCCGATAGGGGATAAACTAGACAAGGCACGGCTAAAAACAAGCCGTGCCTTTGTTGCGTTTGGTGCGGGTTCCAATTTTCTGTACGACTGTCCTTTGTAGGGGCGGCTTGTAGCCGCCCACGCCCTTACTGCTACCCAGCAAACTGTTACCACGGGCGACTACAAGTCGCCCCTACATTGGTCTCTGCGTCTAATATAGCAGTATCAAGGCGATCGCCACCCTGCAAAAAATTCCAGATTCTCCGCAAGAAACTCTATCATTTTCTCATCCTCACCAACATAAAGAACGATAAGCAAATCTCTCTTAAACCAGTAGGGGGGTGATGGCCAAGTAAAATTCGTGATTACCCCATAGCCGTCTTCATCAGGGGGGAACTCTATTGAAGAACCACCTCTTCCTACAGCGCTGGAATCAAACTCCATCGCTTCCCTAGAATCATACTCATAGATCGTAAGAAATTCATCGCCAAGTGAAAGCACCCTCGGAGTGACAGATAAAAGTCCATACGATTCGCCTGTTTCTTCAAAGGAGAATCCGTTTGCTTCCAACAAACTCAAAAAAGTTTCGTAATTTAAGAAACCGCTCAACATACTGCCTAGCAAGGGAAGGGGTGTTGTCTCCTCCGGCACTGGTGCTTCAATATAAGCGTCTGATTCCGGTATTTCGGCACACGCAGCGAAGATTCCGGCGAAAAGCAGCATGATCAGTAAAGCAGATACTCTCTTTTTCATTTACATTCCCTCCCAAGCAATAAGTGGATATATAAATCCAGACGTATGCAGAGGAGTAAATGTTCCCGCTTATGCAGGCACAGCATTCGACCTGTTTCTATTTTGCACCTTCTGCAAGAAAAACATTCCGACCACAATCATCGCACCAATGATATCGGTCATCAGATTCGCGTTAATCAAAAGAAGTCCGCCAGCAATGAGCAAGATGCGCTCATGCCGTGCAAGATAGCCTGAAAGACCTGAAGCCACACCTAAGATGCCGATGAGGCTAGTGACGGTAACCTGTATGACTTCGGGATCTCATCCGATGGAATGGGACGCAAACCTGTTTTCTTTGCTTCAAAGTGTACAGACGCAAAGACACAGGTAAAATAGAGAATAGCTGGAATCAGAGCGCCCAGCGCGATTTGATAGAAGGGAATCCCTGTAATCTCCACCATCAAAAAGGCAGCCGCACCCAAAATCGGAGGCAAAATTTGACCACCGGTGGAAGCTGCGGCCTCAACCCCGCCCGCAAAGTTTTTTTCATATCCCAAACGTTTCATCAGGGGAATGGTAAAAAAACCCGAGGCCACAGTATTAGCAATGGAACTGCCGGAAACCATACCCTCTAAAGCGGAGACAACGGACACCTTTGCGGTACCGCCTGTGGCTCTGCCGGCAATCACATTTGCCAAATCAATAAATGAGGAGCTAATTCCGGTCCGGATCAGAAACGCACTAAAGAGTAAAAACAGAAAGACAAAAGTAGAGATAACACCAATCGGCGTGCCAATGACTCCCTCTGTGGTGTAAAAGAGATAGGTGAAAATACGCTCAACCCGATAACCCGCGTGACCAAACATCCCGGGGATATAGCGCCCAAAATACGCATAGGCAATGAACGCACCAACCACAATCATCAAAGGCAATCCCACCACGCGATAACAGGCGACAAAGAGAATGGCGATTCCAACAATCGCTACGGTCACGTCTATAGGCGTAAATGTGGCCATCTGTGCCACAATTGTACGGAAATTGAACACATAATACAGGAAGCAGGCTGCACCAGCAACTCCCAAAATCAAATCATACCAAGGGAGATGGTTGACACGAGTACTGTCTTTCCGCCGTGCGGGGTAGCTCTTTGTGATCTGTCACAAGATTCACATCCTTTATCGTTTGAAATAGAGGAGTGGTTAAATCGCATTGATTATGCATGTAGAGGTGCGCTTTGAACGAAACTTCCTTTAGCGTTTTTTGCAAAAGGTTAGTTGAGTCCATGCTCTGAAGTATTGCACGTCCGCAACCATCATTGGACAGACGGCCAAAGGCCGCCCCTACGTCCCCCTGAAGTAGAGCCGTTTCCATAGATTAAGCTCTCTCAGTATAAATCGCACAGATTGTCCTGCCTGATCTAATGTATCCAGCGGAATGCTTTCATCTGCTATGTACAAAATATGCTGCGTCATATGACCGATGAGATACCGCAAGTCAGAAATCTCACGAGCAAAGCCATCAATGCGCATTCCGCCTGCTTCCAGATGGATGAGAGTTTGTCCAGGCTCTAAAGATTCCGGCAGTCCCGCTCCAAAGGTTTCAAATTCCACGGCAATCAGCACAAATTTGTCCCCCGCAATGCTCATAGATCTCCCTCACAGGGATCAATAAAGAGAGCACGCCAAATGCCGCAAGCATCACACAGGCGATGCGGGTCGCTGCTTAGCATGCTTTTACGTTCTTCACAATCTAATCCAGCACATCAATCCCATGGAAGAAGCGAATCGCACCGGGATGGAGGGGAGCACTGACATACTCCACTGCATGTTCCGCACCAATATATGTCCCCACACGATGTCCCTCTATGATGGTATCCCGATTCTCAATAATCGCCCGAACGATATCATACACAATTTGCTCATCCATATCCACCGACATCACCAATTGCGCGTAGACGGTTACAGTCTGTACAGGCTCTATCAGAAAAGCATAGTGCTCAGAATCTATGGGTGCAATTGCGGTGAAGAAGAAGGCATCAATGCTCCCCTCACGCATGGCATCCGCCGAAGGGCCAACGCCCAGATTAAACACGCTGATGTCGTCTCCTGCTGCAATCTGCCGGAGGTTATCCACCGAAGCGCCCGAAGCGTTGGGACTGATTTGTAAGTCCGTCGTGTTGTTGATCACACCTGCTATCACTCCACCGACACGATAAATTGCAAGTCCTATTTCTATTTTCTTGCAAATTTATTTTAGTAGGGGTGGCATTCTACCGCCCGCAACCCGCGTAACACGGCAAAACAAAGTGCAGCAAGCTGTCCTGTTTTGTTTGGATATACAAAAATAGGAAAAGTCTATTGACAAGGTATTGGGGGAGTGATACTCTTTTATCAAGCAAAAGAATTGTCAGCAGGAGGCGGTATAACAGAATGTCCTTGTGCATTGTGTTTAGAGGCAAAATCAATATAAATTCAAAAGAGCAATAGGAGTATTATACTGCCTGTGGCTCTTTCTGTTTTTGTAAGAGTCAAACAATTTTTGGAAGCGGAGGATTTATACGTGAAAGCTTTGGTTGGTGTCATCATGGGCAGCACGTCCGATTGGGGAACAATGGAGCACGCTTGCAACATTCTTGCAGAATTAAACATTCCCTTTGAGAAAAAAGTAGTATCCGCCCATCGTACGCCGGATTACATGGTGGAATACGCAAAAACCGCCGCAGATCGCGGTTTGAAAGTGATTATCGCAGGTGCCGGCGGCGCTGCACATCTACCCGGCATGGTCGCTTCATGTACAAACTTACCTGTCATCGGTGTTCCTGTACAGTCGAAAGCTTTAAGCGGACTGGATTCACTCCTGTCCATCGTACAAATGCCGGGCGGCGTACCCGTTGCCACTACTGCAATCGGAACAGCGGGTGCAACAAATGCGGGGCTGCTCGCGGCACAGATATTAGCCACGTTCGACGAAGCGCTCTATGATAAACTGCAAGCCAGAAGAGAAGGCATACAGAAATCCATATTAGAAAGTGAAGTGTAAGGATGACAAAACAAATCATGCCCTACCAAACAATCGGCATCATTGGCGGGGGACAGCTCGGCAGGATGATGGCTCTTGCCGCCAAGTCTATGGGCTACTACGTAGCAATCCTCGATCCCACACCCAACTGCCCGGCGGCACAGGTGTCGGATATCGAGATCACAGCGGCCTATAATGACATGGATGCCATCAAAAAGCTGGCTGAGGTCAGTGACGTAATCACATACGAGTTTGAAAACATTGATTACGACGCGCTTGCTTACTTAGAGAAACACGCCTATCTGCCCCAAGGTAGTGATGTGCTGAAGATTACACAGCACCGTTTCAGGGAAAAGAGCGCCATCGCCAATATGGGAATCCCAGTAGCGGATTTCTGTCTGATTGACAGTGTGGAAGCACTGGAAGAAAAGGTATATTATCCAAGTGTTTTAAAGACCACCACCGGCGGCTACGACGGCAAAGGACAAGTTGTGCTGCGCTCAGAAGCAGATTTAGAGCAGGCGAAAGAACTTGCGGCAAAACAAGAGTGCATTCTTGAGAAATTCATGCCATTCTCCATGGAAATCTCTGTCATTGTCGCACGGAGCACAAGCGGGGAGACGGCAGTATTTCCTGTTTCGGAAAACGTCCATGTGAACAACATTTTGCACCTTTCCATCGTCCCCGCACGAATCTCGAAAGCTGTGGAGCAAGAAGCCTTAGACTATGCACACAAAATCGCGGAAAACCTGAATGTGATTGGCGTACTCGCCATTGAAATGTTTGTGGTAGACGATAGAATCTACATCAATGAGCTGGCACCCCGTCCGCACAACTCCGGACATTACACGATTGATGCCTGTCTCACCAGCCAATTCGAGCAGCACATCCGCGCTGTGTGCGGGCTTCCCTTGGGAGACACAGCACTGCATACCCCTGTTGTGATGGTCAACATCTTAGGCGATCATATGGACAAGGAGAACATGTCAAATCTGTCTCCTTACTTGCCGCTGCTCGCCACCGGAAAGCTGCATCTCTACGGCAAAGCCCAAGCCGTGGACAAGAGAAAAATGGGACATGTCAATGTCTTAGGAGATACAGACACTGTCCTTGCACTGATAAACAATACAAAGATATGGAGTGAAGCCTAATGTATCAAGTAAAAGTATTCGTCACATTGAAAGAAAGCATCATCGACCCAGCCGGCGGCGCTGTAAAAAATTCCTTGCATGAGCTGGGATTTAAAAACGTACGCGATGTGCGGCTCTCCAAAATGATCGAACTCACAGTAGAAGACGTGAGCGGCATAGAGGACATGTGCGAAAAACTCCTTGTCAACACCGTGATGGAGTCATATCGCATTGAGATAGAGGAGATTGCTTGATGAAATTTGCGATAATCGTATTTCCCGGAACCAGCGGTGAGGCGGATATCTATCACGCAATCCGGGACATGCCCGGGTGCCAAGCAGAATATGTACGGCACACGGAGACAAGCCTAGATGCCTTTGACGCAGTTGTTCTACCCGGCGGGCTTTCCTATGGAGATTATTTGAGATGCGGTGCCTTGGCTGCCGTAACGCCCATTATGTCGGCGGTGAAAGAAGCGGCAGATGCTGGAAAACCCGTACTCGGCGTGTGTAATGGCTTCCAAATCTTAACCGAAGCTGGACTTTTGCCGGGGGTACTCCTGCAAAATCAAAGCAGAAGATTTATGTGCCGCGAGACCAGCGTGGTCGTGGAAAACAATCAGACCATATTTACAAAGGGATACAAAGCAGGGGAGACCATCCGGCTTCCCATTGCCCACGGACTGGGCAGATACTGGGCAGACGATGCTACCATCAGCGAGCTGAAAGCTTCAGACCGTATTGTATTCACCTATCAGGAAGACACACAAAACGGCAGCACAGAGCGCATTGCAGGGATCGTCAATGAAACCGGCAATGTACTTGGCATGATGCCCCACCCAGAGCGGGCGACGGAAAGTCTGCTTGGCAGCACAGATGGGCTGCGCTTGTTCCAATCAATTTTGCAAACATGGAGGGGCAGAGTATGATATCTCCAAAAGAAATAGAACAAACTAAGATTTACGCCCAGATGGGTATGACGGACGATGAGTTTGAACTGGTGAAAGACATTTTAGGACGGCTTCCCAACTATACAGAGCTTGGTCTGTTTTCTGTCATGTGGTCGGAGCACTGCTCTTACAAAAATTCAAAAGTCCTGCTGCGGAAATTCCCCACAAAAGGGGAAAAAGTTCTGCAAGGTCCCGGCGAGGGTGCTGGGATTGTAGATATCGGTGACGGACTTGCCGCTGTGTTCAAAATCGAATCCCACAACCGCCCCTCTGCTGTGGAACCCTATGAGGGCGCTGCCACCGGTGTCGGCGGGATCATACGTGACGTGTTCTCCATGGGCGCACGTCCAGTGGCGATTTTGAGTTCTCTTCGCTTCGGCGAACTGGACAATCCACGCACCAAGTATCTCTTAGACCAAGCCTTGTTGGGTGCTGCAACCTACGCAAACACCATCGGTGTACCCATTGTAGGCGGTGAGGTTCAGTTTGATGATTGTTATGAGACCAACCCCTTGGTCAACGTCATGTGCGTGGGACTCTTGCGCCATGAAGACATCCGACGGGGACAGGCAAAGGGAATCGGCAATGCCGTCATGTACGCAGGTGCGCCCACCGGCAGAGATGGTATCCACGGCGCTACCTTCGCAAGCGTGGAGCTCTCTGATGAGTCAGTAGAACAAAGCGCCAGCATCCAAGCGGGTGACCCTTTCTTGGAGAAACTACTGATGGAAGCTTGTTTGGAACTGATGAAGAGCCCAGCCCTTGTGGGAATCCAAGACATGGGCGCAGCCGGTCTGATCTCTTCTTCCTCTGAGATGGCCTCAAAAGCTGGTACAGGGATTGAGCTAAACTTAGATTTGGTACCTCAAAGAGAAGAAAACATGACACCATACGAGATGATGCTCAGCGAATCTCAAGAGAGAATGCTGCTGATCATCGACAAAGACCGCCAGCAAGAAGTTGTTGATCTCTTTGCCAAGTATGGTCTGCAAGCCGTAACGGTGGGTGAGGTTATCTCTGACCCCTATATCCGTCTTTACCACAAAAACGAACTCTGCGCGGAAGTTCCAGCGGATTCTCTGGCAAAATCCGCGCCGGAATATCATCAGCCGTCTCAGGAAGCAAAGTATTACAGCGAGATGCAAAGCCGTGATACCAGCCCGAAACCCATTGCAGACTATGACGAAACACTCCTGGCATTGCTCAAACAGCCTACAATCGCCAGCAAACGTTTTGCCTATGAGCAATGTGACTACATGGCACAGACAAATACCGTCGTACCGCCCGGTTCAGACGGCGGCGTGATTCGCATTCGAGATACAGGCAAAGCCCTCTCCATGACGGTGGACTGTAACGCCCGCTATGTGTATCTAGACCCCTATATCGGCGGCAAAATCGCCGTGGCGGAAACGGCGCGGAATGTAACAGCAACAGGTGCAACTCCGCTTGCAATCACAGATAATCTAAACTTCGGCTCACCGGAAAATCCGGAAATTTTCTGGCAGATGGAGCAGTCTGTCAATGGAATCAGTGAAGCTTGCCATATACTCGGCACTCCTGTCATCGGCGGGAATGTTTCCCTGTACAACGAGCGAGGCGAATCTGCCATCTATCCCACGCCGACCATCGGCATGGTGGGACTCATTGAGGATTTGGCGCACATCACCACATCCGAGTTCAAAGGCGCAGGCGATGCCATCTATCTCATCGGCGAAACCCTGCCTGAATTCGGCGGAAGTGAACTGCAAAGACTGCAAAATGATGGCAAGATCTTCGGCAGGCCTCCGGCACTTGATCTGGAAACAGAAAAGCGCAACCAAGATAATCTGCGTACCGCGATCAAGAAAGGCTACGTAAAGTCAGCTCACGACATTTCAGAAGGCGGACTCGCCGTCTGCTTGGCAGAATGTCTGATGAATGCAAAAGGTCTGGGGGCAGAGATCAATATGAACGCAGATGATCCGACGGCTCTGCTATTTTCGGAGAGCCAGTCTCGCTTTGTTGTCAGCGTTTCACCTGAACATCAGGAAGCCTTTGCAGCCCTCACCGATGCTGCATTGATCGGTCATACAACAGACAGCGGTCGCTTAGAGATGCGGGTGAAGGATGCTCGCGTGCTAGATCGTGATGTAGATCACCTAAGAACCCACTGGGAGGGAGCAATCGAGTGCTTGCTGAAATAAGAGGCTTAAACGAAGAGTGCGGCATCTTCGGCATATGGGGACACAAAGACGCACCCCAAGTGACCTATTATGGTCTGCACAGTCTGCAACATCGCGGACAAGAGGGTGCAGGCATGGTTGTAAAAACCGAGACCGGACTCATCCAACAAAAAGGTGCCGGACTCTTGAGCGAGGTATTCTCCAGAGATACTTTAGAACAGCTTTCCGGTACCGCCGCCATCGGTCATGTGCGCTATGCAGCCCTTCGGCGGGGCGATATTGCTGATATCCAGCCCTTTCTGTTCCACTTTGAAACCAGCAGTCTGGCCCTTTGCCATAACGGCAGCCTGGTCAATGCAATAAGTCTGCGGCGTATGCTGGAGGGACAGGGCAGTATTTTCCAAACCAGTTCAGATTCTGAGATTTTGGCGCATCTGATCAAGCGAACACCCAGGGATGGTCTGGTCAATAGCTTAGCTGCCTCTCTGGCACAGGTGAAGGGCGGCTTTGCCTACCTGCTTCTGACAAACAAAAAAATGATCGCCACCCGTGACCCCAATGGGATTCGCCCCTTATCCATCGGGAAACTGGGGGATTCCTATGTTATTGCCTCGGAGACTTGCGCTTTTGACGTGATCGGTGCCGAGTTTGTCCGCGACGTGGAACCAGGTGAAATTGTTGTCATCGATGATAGTGGATTGCAATCGATACGCTACACAGAGGCGGGAGAGATAGCCATTTGTAGCATGGAGTTTGTCTACTTTGCCAGACCAGACTCCAATATTGCGGGAATGAACGTGCATACCGCACGGAAAAATATGGGAAAAACCCTGGCAGCGGAAGCGCCGGTCGATGCCGATGTGGTTGTTCCGGTTCCTGACTCGGGCATATCTTCCGCCATCGGATTTGCGGAAGCTTCTGGGATTCCCTATGAAATCGGACTCATTAAAAACAGATATGTGGGTAGAACCTTCATCCAACCCTCTCAAGAACTCAGAGAGCAGGGTGTAAAGATGAAGCTTTCAGCCGTGCGCGGTGTGGTTGAAGGGAAGCGTGTCGTCCTCGTAGACGACTCCATTGTAAGAGGCACCACCAGCAAACGCCTTGTCACACTATTGCGCGGAGCCGGGGCGGCGGAAGTGCACATGCGAATCCCTTGTCCGCCACTGAAATATCCCTGTTTCTATGGAATTGACTTCAAAGAGCCCAGCGAACTCATCGCCCACCAGAAATCCGTAGAGGACATCCGTCAAATTCTTGGCGTGGATTCTCTCTCTTTCTTGAGCGTAGACGGTCTGGTGAACGCGGTGGATTTAGATTTCCACGGTAAGTATAGGGGCCTCTGCGTGGCCTATTTCAACGGCGATTATCCAACCCCTCTATACGACTTTGCGTAAAAGGAGAACATAAAGCTATGTCAGATCAATATAAAAGCGCCGGTGTCGATCTCCATGCAGGGTATGAAGCAGTATCCCGCATGAAGCGTCATATCGCAAAAACAAAAATCCCGGGCGTAATTGGCGAACTAGGCGGATTCGGCGGACTCTTTGATCTCTCCGGTCAAAACCTGAAAGAGCCGGTTTTGGTGAGTGGGACAGACGGTGTGGGCACAAAGCTCATGCTTGCATTTCAGCTGGATAAGCATGACACCATCGGCATAGATGCTGTTGCCATGTGCGCAAACGACATTGTAACTGTCGGTGCAAAGCCGCTGTTTTTCCTAGACTATATCGCATGCGGCAAACTCAGCCCACAGCAGATTGAAGATATTGTTGCCGGTGTAAGTGAGGGTTGCGTCCAAGCGGCTTGTGCTTTAATCGGCGGCGAGACAGCGGAAATGCCCGGCATGTATCAGGAAAATGAATACGACATCGCAGGTTTTTGCGTCGGCGCAGTGGAAAAAGCCGACATGATCACAGGTTCTGCCATCGTTTCGGGCGATGTGTTGATCGGATTGCCCTCATCCGGTGTCCACAGCAACGGATTTTCTCTCGTCCGCAAGTTGATTGCTGACTGTGGTTTATCTCTGCATGAGACCTATGATGGATTTGACAAAAGTCTGGGCGAGACACTGCTCACTCCAACGCGAATCTATGTAAAACCCATCTTACATCTGCTGCAAAAGTGTCCGCCAAAAGGAATGGCGCATATCACAGGCGGCGGTTTCTTTGAGAACATCCCCCGCGTTCTGCCATCGGGGCTCGGCGTTTCCATTCGCCGCGGCACATGGGATATCCCGCCGATTTTCTCTTTTTTGCAGGAGAAAGGCAAGCTGGATACAGAAGAAATGTACCACGTATTCAACATGGGAATCGGCATGGTACTCGCCGTATCCAGAGACGATGCTGACCGCGCCCTTGCATGTTTGAACGCACAAGGCGAAGACGCGCAGATCATTGGCGAAATAGTAAGCGGCGAAGGTGTGAGCTTTGTATGAAAAACATAGCGGTTTTTGCCTCTGGAAACGGCTCTAACTTTGAAGCCATTGCAACTGCGGTCAAAGCAGGGGAGCTATGCGCCAATATTTCTCTGCTTGTATGCGACAAACCCGGCGCACACGTGATTTCTCGTGCAGAGGCACATGGGATCCCGGTGTTTACATTTTCGCCAAAGTCTTATCCAAGCAAGGAAGCCTATGAGATAGAAATCCAAGCTCTACTGCAAGAGCGAGAGATTGAGTTCATCATCTTAGCCGGCTATATGCGCCTCATCGGACACACGCTTTTAGAGGCGTATCCGAAGCAGATTATCAACATCCACCCCTCATTGCTCCCGCTATTTCCGGGGATGCGCGCCATCGAGCAAGCTTATGAAAGCGGCGCATCGAAAACCGGAGTCACGGTGCATTATGTGGACGAGGGGATGGACACAGGTCCCATCATCGCGCAATGTACAGTGGAGATAGAGAAAACAGATACGCTGGAAAACCTAAAACAGCGCATCCATCAAGCAGAACACCTCTTGTATATCCAGACATTACAGGAACTATTTCAAGACTAGAAAAAGGTGTGGAATATGAAAAAACGTGCGTTAATCAGTGTATCGGACAAGCAAGGTATCGAGGCGTTCGCCAAAGCGCTCATAGAGAAAGGCTTCGAAGTGGTATCCACCGGCGGAACCTATGCGCTGTTGCGAGAAAACGGTCTGGAAGTGAAAAACATTTCAGAGGTAACAGGCTTTCCGGAAGCACTGGGCGGACGCGTAAAAACATTGCACCCAATGGTACACGGCGGGATTCTCGCGCGGCGTTCAGACCCCGCGCACATGGAAACACTTGCAGAACTTGCAATCACGCCAATTGACTTAGTGGCAGTGAATCTATACCCCTTTGGAGCAGTTATCCAAAAGCCGGAGACCACCTTTGACAATGCCATAGAAAACATCGACATCGGCGGCCCCACCATGGTACGTGCTGCTGCCAAAAATCATGCATCTGTAACCGTTATGGTAGACCCGGATGACTATGATATGGTGCTGAACGAACTGGAACAGGGAAACGTGAGCGAGGGTGTCAGGCGTACTTTGGCAGCAAAAGCATTCCGGCACACGGCAGCTTATGACGCACTGATTGCATCCTATCTCACACAGGAGGAGTTTCCGGAGAAACTAACGCTGACCTATGAGAAAAAACAAGACCTGCGCTATGGAGAAAATCCGCACCAATCCGCCGCACTTTATGGTGAGCTATCCGCTGGACACACAGTGATCACAGCGGAGAAGCTCCACGGCAAAGCACTTTCCTATAACAACATCGGAGACGCAGATGTGGCGCTGGAGCTGGTGAAAGAGTTTCGTGAGCCGGCAGCAGTCGTCATCAAGCACATGAATCCCTGCGGCGTGGGAATCGGAGAGACCATATTGGGCGCGTATGAGCGGGCATTCGATGCCGATCCTGTGTCCATTTTCGGCGGAATCGTTGCCCTCAACCGCGAGGTAAATGAACAATGTGCCGCCAAATTGCAAGAGACATTTCTAGAGGTCATCCTTGCACCAAGCTTTACAGATGAGGCGCTTGCCATTTTGACACAAAAGAAGAATTTGCGTCTGTTGCGGGTAGATACATCAAAGCAAGCGAGAGGAATGCAGGTGACTTCTGTAAGTGGCGGATTACTCATCCAAGAGCAGGATGACTTTGGCTTCCATCAAGCTGATATCACAATCCCCACTCGCAGAAAGCCCACAGAGGCAGAGCTGGAAACCGCAAAATTTGCTTGGACGGTTGCCAAATACGTCAAATCAAACGCCATTGTGATTGCGAGAGATAAGATGACTGTCGGCATCGGTCCGGGACAGACCAGTCGGGTAGGAGCCGCAAAAATCGCGATCGCCCAAGCGGGAGAGAGAGCCCAGGGCGCTGTAATGGCATCTGACGCGTTTTTCCCCATGTCTGACACCGTGGAAGAGGCAGCCAAAGCTGGCATCCGCGTGATCATCCAGCCGGGGGGCAGTATCAAAGACGAAGACTCCATCGCGGCTTGCGATGCACATGACATCGCTATGATTTTTACAGGCATTCGTCATTTTCGGCATTAAAGCAAGGAAAGGATTTTAACAGTATGTTTGTTGTAGGGGCGCACAGTGTGCGCCCGCAGGTTACAGTTTGCAGAGCAGTAAGGACGCGGGCGCACACTGTGCGCCCCTACATACGCTTCATTTAAAGGGGGTAACATCTCAATGAACAAAGTTTTAATCATCGGCAGCGGCGGGCGGGAACATGCGCTGGCATGGAAATTTGCCCAGTCCCCCCATGTTGAAACAGTCTACGTAGCACCGGGACGCGCCGGAATGAAAGATGTGGCAACACCAATAGACATTGACCAAGCAGACCATGAAGCTTTGATTGCGTTTGCAAAGCAGGAAAACATCTCTCTCACCTTTGTCGGTCCTGAAGTTCCTCTGGTTGAGGGAATTGTTGACCGCTTCGAGGAAGCAGGTCTCCGCATTTTCGGTCCACGGGCAAATGCCGCCATTATCGAGGGCAGCAAGTCTTTCGCCAAAGATCTGATGAAAAAATACAGCATTCCAACAGCAGCCTATGAGGTGTTTACCGATTATACTGCGGCTTGTAAGTATATCGAAAACCGCACACCGCCCTTTGTCCTTAAAGCAGATGGTTTGGCAGCGGGAAAAGGTGTAGTTATCGCCGCCACAAAGGAAGAAGCGCAGCAAGCGCTTTCTGAAATGCTGCAAGAGAACCGCTTCGGCAGCGCCGGTGCTACGGTTGTCATTGAGGAGTTCCTAGAGGGCGAGGAATTTTCTTTCATGGCATTCGTCAATGGGACAGCCGTGTACCCCATGGTAATCGCCCAAGATCACAAACGCGCCTACGACGGTGACGAAGGTCCCAATACCGGCGGCATGGGCGCATATGCCCCTGCACCCCAAATTCCGGCGGAGATGGTAGAGAATGCCTTTGAACACATCTTGTGCGCAACTGCTGCTGCCATGGCGGAAGAGGGCAGACCCTTTACAGGTATACTCTACGCCGGACTCATCGCGACCAAAGATGGAGCCAAAACCATTGAATTTAACGCCCGCTTTGGTGACCCAGAGACAGAAGTGGTGCTTCCACTCTTAGAGAGCGACCTTTATCAGATCATCACCGCCATCCTCGATGGGGACAAGCCTGATCTGGTATGGAGCACAGATTCTATGATCGGCGTAGTCCTCGCCGCAAAGGGTTATCCAGGTACATATCAAAAAGGCGCTGTGATTGATGGATTGGATGCGCTAAGCGCTGATACTTTCGTGTTCCACTGCGGCACAAATCAGACGGTTGACGGCATTGTTACAGACGGTGGGCGCGTACTCCTCTGCGCCAGAAAAGCGCCCAGTTTGCAGGAAGCCAAGGCGCAGCTCTATGAGGATTTGAAGCATATTCAATGTGATAATTTGTTTTATCGCAAAGACATAGGAGACAGAGCATGTCAAAACTAATCTATGAGGGCAAAACAAAAAACGTATACGACAACTTAGATGGCACTTATACCCTAAAGCTGAAAGATGATGCCACAGGAAAAGACGGGGTGTTTGACCCAGGCGAAAACGCTGTTGGGCTCAGCATCGAGGGTTTAGGTCGCGCATCTTTACAGCTTACCAGATACTATTTTGAAAAAATCAAAGCTGCTGGAATCCCTACCCACTATATTAACAGTGATCTTGAAGAAGTGACCATGCAAGTGATTCCCGCACGCATGTTTGGCCAAGGCGTGGAGTTTATTTGCAGATGCCGTGCTGACGGCAGCTTTGTGCGGCGATATGGCGCATATATCGAAAAAGGCGAGGCGCTTGATTATTTTGTAGAAGCCACCTTGAAAGATGATGAACGCGCTGACCCGCCCATTACAAAAGATGCCTTGGAGCTGCTTGGCATCATGAGTGCCGCTGAGTATGAAACCTGTAAATCCCTAACCCAACAGATCACAAAGCTGATCTCTGAAGACCTGCAAGCCCACGGCTTAGAGCTGTATGATATCAAGTTCGAGTTTGGCAGAAACGATAATGGCATCATGCTGATTGACGAAATATCAGGCGGCTCCATGCGGGTATACAAGGACGGAATCCCGCTGCCGCCCATGGAGATTGGACAGCATTTCTTGACTTAAAGGAGCCCCGTAGGGGCGAACACAGTTCGCCCCTACAAAGCTAGATCAACGCCGTTGGTCACCCACACCAAAACAAGAGTATAGGCAAAACAAAAGAAATATGCTATAATAGCGGGGAACATTCCCCGCTATTTTTTCGTCCAAATGAGCATATCACATACGGAGAAATTCAAATGGATCTGGAACAAAGTACCATCGCTTTCGCAGACTTCTTCCCATACTTCACATTTTTATCTCGATTTCTTGTGCCCATCTTAGCGGTGATCATATTGGTGCGTTGTTTGACCAGTCTACTGCGCGAAAAATATGAACCAGAGGTATGGGCTTATTTGAGTTTGCCCAACGCCTCGCGTATTGCCCTCTATCATTGGGAAAACATCATTGGTCGCTCGAAAAGTGCAGACGTTGTTATAAACTATCCAAGCCTAAGCCGCAATCATGTGGCTCTAATCCGTGACGATAAGGCCAAATGGACAGCCATTGACATGGACTCAAAAGCAGGCACCACCTTAAACGGCAAGCCCCTTCGCGAGAAAGCCCGCGTCAAAAAAGGTGATGTCTTAGGACTCGGCGGGGTAGAGCTTGCCCTCCTTGACCTCAAATCAGAAGAGTTGGGCGCACAAAGCTTACAACGTACAAAACCCGGACTTCTCTATAGTCCATCCGGCACATTCTTCTTTCTCACCTTGCTCCAAGCGATTTTAGCGCTCCAGCTTTCCATTGCCCATATCGACAATTTCACCACCCAAATCCCGCTGGGATTTCTCGCCCTTGCCGGGATGCAATGGGGCTATTTCTTCTTCGTCCGCGCCATGGGCAGAACCGGCTTTGAGGCGGAGACTTTGGCCTTTTTCCTCTGTACCATCGGCATGACCGCCATCGCCAGCCGCCGCCCCGACGAACTCTTGTATGAGGCAGGCATGATCTTTGCAGGACTCCTGTTTTTCATCCTAGTCTGTTGGATTCTGCGTGACCTGCGCTGGGCAAAAAAGCTCCGCTGGCCCATTGCAATCGGCGGTGTCCTATTTCTGGCAGTGGGCTTCATCTTCGCGGAAGAAATCTTCGGCGCGAGACGCTGGATTACCATTTTCGGCTTTATGCTGCAACCCTCAGAATTTGTCAAAATAGCCTTCATCTTCGCAGGCGCTTCCTCTCTGGAGCGCATGTTTACCAAACGAAATCTCTTTATGTTCATCGGCTATTCTATTGTATGTGTGGGCATTTTGGCATTGATGAATGACTTCGGCTCAGCAGCAGTATTCTTCGCGGCCTTTCTTGTCATCGCATTTTTGCGCTCAGGTGATGTGGCCACAATCGCCCTCAGCTTGGCTTCTCTCGGAATTGCCGGATTTTTGGCCCTGACCATCCGTCCTCACGTAGCATATCGTTTTGCCACATGGGGCAATGTCTGGGACGATCCCTTTGGACGCGGGATGCAGCAAGTGCGCATGTTATCCTCCACAGCTTCCGGCGGCTTCTTTGGTCTCGGAGCAGGAGAGGGTGCATTTCGACGTGTATTTGCAGCGGATACCGATCTGGTCTTCGGCATGGTCGCCGAAGAGTTGGGACTTTTAGTCGGCATTTTCTGTATCGCCGTAATCGTCCTATTCGGTCTCTTCGCCGTCAAGACTTCCGGCACAGCGCGGAGCAGTTTTTACGTCATCGCCGCCGGCGCTACTGTAACTATGTTTCTAACCCAAACCATCCTAAACGTCTTTGGTCCCCTCGATATTCTCCCATTCACCGGCATCACCTTTCCGTTTTTATCCAGAGGCGGCTCAAGCATGATCGCCAGTTGGGGACTGCTCGCCTTCATCAAAGCCGCCGACACACGGCAAAACGCAAGCCTTGCCGTCAAGCTCAATCGCCGTGACATGCGCAAAGTCCGCAAGGCAGCGGCAGAGGGTGACGCTTGGGACAATGAGGAAGACTTGCCTGATCTTGCCTACGAGGATGAATATGTCGAGTATGACGATTACGAGGACTATGATGAATACGAGGAAGTCGAATCAGACTACTACGAAGAAGAACGCGGTGAACCCCTAGAGGGCGGTATTGATCTGCATTACTTCAATGATGGCAGTAGCCGCGAAACAGAAACTAGTTTTGATCCGCAATATTTCGACGAAAACAACGATGACATTGACCCACGCTATTTCGATGACAACTGGAGGGATAGGCGATGAAAAAAGTAAAACGGCGCGCCTATTCACTCCTTGCTCTCATCGGCGCAACGGTCATACTGATGGTTATTTTCATGTTCCGTCTCGCCGCAGACGGAGAGGCATGGGCAACTTTCCCCAGCAACCAAAATGTATTCCACAGCGGACAGCTCTCCCTAGGTGAGGTGCTTGACCGAAACGGTGTCATCTTAGCCCAATCAGACGGAGATCGGATGCATTTCAACGAAAGCGCCGCAATCCGCCGTGCAAACATGCACGTAGTGGGGGACAGAGCCAACAATATCAGCACAGGTATCCTTCGCTCACACGCTGGGGATTTGATCGGCTATAATCTCATCACCGGTACATACTCCTTCGGCGGCGGGGGCAATTCCATCACACTCACAATTGACGCGGAACTCTCCCGCATCGCCTACGAAGCCCTAGCCGGGCGGCATGGCGCGGTTGTTGTGATGAACTATGAAACAGGTGAAATCCTGGCAAGTGTCTCCGCACCGACCTATGACCCCATCAATATGCCGGACATCAATTTTGACGACCCCGCCTGGAACGGCGTGTTTCTAAACCGCGTCCTCTCCTCCAGCTTTACACCTGGTTCCATCTTTAAGATTGTCACAGCAGCGGCATCCCTTGACACCTTCGCAGACGCGCTGACCCGCACCTACACTTGCCGGGGCTATACCATCGTAGACGGCAATCGGGTAAATTGCACAGGAAACCACGGTACAATCAATCTGACACAGGCCTTCGGCTTTTCCTGCAATCCCTATTTTGCGCTTTTGGCTCTCGATCTAGGCGGCCCAAACATGAGGCAGCACACAGAGCGTTTTGGACTTGTATCTCCGCATAATGTAGATGGAATCCGAACCGCTGCCGGTCGATTTGTAGCCGGAGACCTGGGAAGCACAGCACTTGCCTGGTCAGGGGTTGGGCAGAGTGAAAACTTAGTCAATCCCTTGAGTTTCACACGCATGATAGGTGCCATCCCACGGGGCGGCGCACCTGTCGAACCGCGCATGATCGAGAGCATCTCCGGCGGTATTCTCCCAAGGAACACCCGTCCGGATATCGGCTCGCAAATCATGCCCGCAAGTGTAGCAAATGAATTGGCTGGCATTATGCGAACCGCCACGATAAACCACTACACCGGCACATTCGGAAACTTGCCTGTGGCAGGCAAAACCGGAACCGCCGAAGTGGGCGAGGGGAGACGGTCTCACGCCTGGTTTGCAGGATTTTTAGACGACCCCAACCACCCCTTGGCATTTACAGTTCTGGTCGAACACGGCGGCGGGGGATTAGCAGCGGCAGGCAGTGTAGCAAACACAGTCCTGCAAGCGGCTGTTCGCTCATAGATAGAAAGAGGATATCAAGATATGAAACTAATGGAAAAGGTCAAATTAAAGCCTCCGAACTTTACACCGGGGAAGGCATGGTTACGCACCGAAAATTTGTGGCGGATGACCTTCTTTCCTCTTATTATTTTATACATGGAGCTTATCCTACGCCTCTGGAATCACCAGCCATTCTGGGGCGTTGGTCTCCTCTACATATTTCTCTTCTCCATCGGCGCGGGACTTGTCTGTAATCTGCTTGCAAGCATCGGCAAAGAACGGCTCAGATATGTCTTGCACTGGACTGTGATGGTCACCCTCACACTTTTGTTCATCACCCAAGCCGTGTTTTACACTGTCTTTCGCTCTTATGTCGAAGTCAGTGCCATCGCCTTAGCCCCTTCGGCAATTTCAGGCTTTTTCCTTGAGTCCATCCGCACTATTGCGAGGGCAATCATTCCTGTCATACTGCTTCTATTGCCCCTTGTGTTCTTTCACGCATTCCGCATCTGGAAAAAACGCCCCGTTCGCTTACTTGAACTAAATCGCATACTCATCATAACCGCCGCACTCCATGTGCTCATCATCAGTTCAATCATGATAAGCACGGCAGGTCTCTTGCCGCTGCGCGCCATCTATCGGGAAAATTTCACCTTAAATCTTGGAGTCCAAAACTTCGGTCTTGTAACAGCTATGCGTCTGGATATCCGTTACACACTCTTCGGGCGTCCTATGGCTGACCTCTCTGAGGTAGGCTACGCTGTATTGGAAGAAGTCCCAGACCCGGAGCCGCCTCCGGTAGAAGAGGACTATGAGGAACCGGATGAAGAGGAAGAAGAGCCGGAAATCCCGCTGGGCTACAACGTCTTAGACATCGACTTCGCCTATCTGATCGAAAACGAAACAAACGCAGAACGCCTAGAGATGCACGAATTCTTCGCAAACCGCCGTGCCTCCTCGCGCAACGAATTTACCGGTATGTTTGAGGGCTATAACCTCATCTGGATTCTAGGCGAAGCCTATCACACCATCTCCATCCATCCGGAGGTAACGCCAACTCTGTATCGCCTCAGTCAAGAGGGCTTTATTTTCCCAAACTTCTATACACCAGATACGGGTTACTCCACCACAGGCGGGGAGTTTGGAACACTCCTAGGTACAATCCCAACCAACCGCAACGCCTTTGCACAAACGGCAAATAAGTACATGCCATTCGGCTTCGGCAATCTGTTCCGCGAGAAAGGGTATGAAACCTTTGCCTATCACAACCATACCCACACCTTCAACAGCCGCCATCAGTCTCATCCAAATTTAGGCTATCCTTGGGTGGCACTCGGAAGCGGACTAGACATCCCCCGCATCTGGCCCGCATCTGATGTGGAAATGGCTCAGGCAACCGTGGATGACTGGATTGGTGCAGATCACTTTCATGTCTACTACTTAACCGTCAGCGGTCACTTGGAGTATAACTTTGGCGGCAACAACATGGCAGCAAGACACAGAGCAAGTGTGGAACACCTGCCATATTCCACAGCAGCACAAGCTTTCCTCGCAACACAGATGGAGCTTGACCTGATGCTCGAATACATCATTGACCGTTTGGAAGCCGCAGGAAGACTGGAAGATACTGTAATTGTCCTCTCCGGCGACCACTATCCATACGGGCTCACACATGCTGAGATAGAAGAACTGCGCGGCCCACTGGCGGAGCCGATTATCGATGTGCATCATTCCAGCTTGATCATCTGGAACGTGAACATGGAAGAACCCGTGGTGGTCGATTGGTACTGCTCTTTCTACGACATCATGCCCACACTGGCAAACCTCTTCAATCTGCCCTTTGACTCACGTCTTGTCATCGGCGTAGATCTGCTTTCAGGCTTAGACCCCTTTGTCCCATTCGCCACCCGCAGCTGGATTTCACAACTGGGACGCTTCAACTCCCGAACCGGAGATTTCACGCCCCATCCGCATATCGATCCGGAGACCATCCCGGAAGACCATGCCCAGCAAATGGTTCATCGCTTTAATATCTTAGAAACCAATTCCGCCAGAATTCTGGCACATGACTATTTCCGGATTGTACTCGGAAATCGATAAAGAGGGAGGACGCACAACATGCCAAGTATTGAAAACGTCCAAGTATTCGGCCTAGATGAATCCATCTTCAGAAGCGGCTATCCGATGCTGCAAAAAGCGCCCACATCGGAAGAGTTCGACGCGGAGGTCAGTCAAATCCACCTAGCCCGCACAAGGGGAGAATTAGATCACCCACATATCGCACGCGCCATCAAATTGGCAAACGCCAAAGGCGGCGGACATGACCAATTCCTGTCCGGCATCACGGTTACCTTTGACATGACACTTTCCAACAAAGCCTGGGTGGAAGCAGAGCGCTATCGTTTTCTGACTTTCATCTCATCCATGAGCACCATGCATCGCGTGGCATTCTTCAAAATCAGCGAAAGCTGTAACGCCCATACCAGCAAAGAGGCGATTGCCACCGCCCAAGCGCTGCAAGATGTCTATAACGGCATCGACAGTGCTGTTGATCCTAAAGGGAAGAAAGAAGCTTATCTCAATCTGCTCTACAATCTCCCAAACGGCTTCGAACTCATGGCGGGAATGATCACAAATTATCGCTGCCTGCGCAACATCTACGAACAACGGCGCAACCACCGTCTGCCGGATTGGCATGTGGTCTGTGATTGGATTGAGACCCTGCCGCTGGCAGGGGAGTTGATTGTGCCTGGGCTGAAGCGGTAGGTAATTATGTATTTTTATGAGATTGCAAGAATTGTTGAACTGTTACTCGTCTTAATTGGATTATTCCTTATCATAGTTGGACTGATAGTCCCATATAAACAATCAGTTGTATCTACGAAACAACAACAGGAATTTGAAAAGAAATTACTCTCTGCAAAATGGGAGAAAGAGTTAATAGATGAACAGATTTCAAAATTTTATGGCCCAATAGCTGAACTCTTACGAGAGCAAGCATTAAGGAAAGAATTAATTTGTGAGCAACTTGGCAGAAGAACCATTTTTCAAAGTGGTCGAGATAAATTTGCCGATTGGCCTGAGAGTGAGCAGAAGATATGGATTCATTTTATCGATACATATACCATTCCAACTCTCAATAAAGTAGTTAAGATCATTCGAAATAACACACATTTAATGGTTCGTTCGGATATGCCAAATTGCTTCAAAATGTTTATGGAATATGCTATTGGGTTTGAGCTTCTTGACAATCAGAAACGAAATGGTGTTCCTAATTATTATGAGTATTATTACTCCTATAACTATCCTAGAGACTTCAATCTCTATATAGAGCAAATGTTAAGCATGTTGCTGAAAAGACAAAATGAACTTATAGAAATTGCAGAACAGTAAAATAAAAGTTTTCTTCTCCACACTTGGCTTTGAAGCGGTAGATTTTTGATTCGTTTCCCATCTTTTGGCTTTTTGCTAAAAGATGGGTTTTCTTTTTAGGGCGCAGCATGGATATGACTGCTTACCATTGGATGGTGTAACGTGCACGCAAGGAAGCGCATACAATCATATTGTGAGAGTTTCGCCTAAAAGGAGAAGGATTATTATGTTTTTACCCATTTTGTCTGGACTGATTGTGTCAGTGGATGCATTCTTCATCGGATTGTCCCTCGGGCTACAAGAGAGGTGTAAGTTTTTATACCTTGCTATCATGAACACATTCCTGTTTGGTCTTTGCATATTGGGCTTTTTCATTGCAGAGCGGATTTATGAAATCATACCATTTGACCCCGATTATATTGTGGGCTTTGCTTTTATCGCACTTGGACTTTGGACGATCTTATATTTCCTTGTATCTAAATACATGAAACGCCGCAGGGGTGCAGCAGCGGAAAGGAATATTTCACTGAAAACATTTATTCTTGTAGGACTGGTGATGAGCGGCGAGGCGATGTTAATCACAATGGGGATTACATTTATTTTCCTTCCGTATTCAACTTTCCTCATTCCCATCACCGTTGCGCTTGCCCATTTTGGATATTCGGCATTGTCATTCCATTTAGCCAGGACAAAACATGTGAAGCGAGTTCCCACTGCTTTGAGTCATGTTCTTTCCGGGCTCGCACTGATTACGTATGGACTAATGGCACTTTTTGTAGAACTTGGGCTATAGTCACGAGGAATATAATGAAAGTTTCCTTCTTCGTACTTGCAAAATCTTCAAGATAGGCGTATAATATCCACAAAACCAAGGATGAAATGAGGCAATCACATGAAAGAGCTTTCAAACATAGCCCAAGCAGTCATCGCGTCTTCCACCTTAGCGGTGGATGCCCTAGCCAAGCAACTCAAAGCAGAGGGCAAAAACGTCATCGGCTTCGGTCCCGGTGAGCCGGATTTTGATACACCGGAACCAATTAAAGAGAGAGCCATTGGGGCAATCACAGCAGGGGAGACAAAATATACCCCCGCAGCCGGTATTATGCCCTTACGCAAGGCAATCGCAAAACGACTGGAGGCTGATTGCGGTGTGACATATGACCCATCTCAAATCGTCGTAGCAAGCGGTGCGAAGCATAGCGTATATCTCACACTGCGTGCGCTGATTAATCCCGGCGATGAGGTGATCGTCCCTGCGCCATATTGGGTGACCTATCTGGAAGCCACCAAAATGATGGGTGGTGTCCCGGTCGTGATTCAAACGGGGGAGGCGGAGGGCTTTAAAATCACACCCGAGCAATTACAATCCGCAATCACGCCGAAGACGAAGCTCTTCCTATTAAACAACCCCTCAAATCCAACCGGTATGGTCTATACAAAAGACGAGCTCCGCGCCCTATGCGATGTTTGTGTCGCAAACGACCTTTACATCATGGCAGATGAAATTTACTATCACTTGGTCTATGATGGTGCGTTTTTCTCCGCCGCCTCTCTCAGTGAAGAGATCAAGGAGCGCACAATCCTCATCAACGGTGTCTCCAAAAGCTACGCCATGACCGGATGGCGCATCGGGTATTCCGCATCGAACCCAGTAATCGCAAAAGTCATTACCAATTTCGTCAGCCACTCCACAGGTGCCCCCGCAACCATGTCACAAATCGCCGCGGTGGAAGCATTAGAGGGTGACCAATCTTCCGTTTACGAAATGAAAGAAGCATTCAAAGCCCGACGCGACTACATTTGCGTGCGCATCAACGCCATGGACGGTGTCAGCTGCCTTGTCCCGCAGGGTGCCTTCTATGTTATGATGAATCTGGAAGCCCTCCTGGGCAAAACGCTAGGGGGGAAGGTCATCGAAAACGGCGATGACTTCGCCATGGCTTTCCTGGACAAAGCCGAAGTTGCCGTCGTCCCCTGCAGTGGATTTGGTATACCAAACTTCGTAAGACTCTCATATGCCACCTCCATGGAAAACATCAAAGAAGGCATGGATCGATTGGAAGTGTTCCTGAAAGGGTAGCCTCACCTCTTCCCCATCAAAACAGGGGAGGGCAGGGGATGCGTAAACCAATATTTTGTAATGTTTTATTCAAATTTCTATGTAAAAAGAAGTCGAAACATGCGCATTTCTCCAACAAGTGGATAGCCCATATAAAGCAGAGTGTACACGACTCACGCCTTTGGGATTCACGATCAAACTGCTCCGATTGGGTGTAGGTTTGCTGACAACTGCCGTGTAGGGTGTAATATTCACATCACACCGTTCTGTTATGGAGGGTGCCATCGGCGCGATGTACCCACAGGGTATGATATGGACATCGCGCCCTACAATCTGCATTTGTAAATCTACCCACATCCAGCGAGCTGGACACAAAAAATCCCCGGAAAACAAGGGGAGGGGGAGTATGTTCGAAAAATTTTTATTAAAAGGTACAGTTTAAATGTAAGTTAATTTACAGAATGAGTATATATTAAAATAAATTAATTTACATTTGTTGTAAAATATAAACATTAATATATTAGTCCAGATTGCAAAGTTTCTGCGCAGAGTAAACTTATACAAGCGCTGTACAATGATGAGCAATTCACATCGTCATGTACAGCGGTTTTGTGCATTGTAAATGTATGGAAAAAAACCAACATGCAAAACACTGCGCATTTACGAAGGCACACCCATGTCTCAAGAGTCAAGCAAAAAATAAAAGTGCATCTTATCGTCCATCAGAATCCGCCGCACACTTCTATTCTGTGCCGATGCCTCTCACTCCCTCATAACATGCTTACTCGATACCCGCTTTCTTCACTTTCACATTCGCCAAGGGCGATGCCTTCGCTGCCAGCCGAAGCTCTGCGTTATCCACATGGGTATAGATTTGCGTGGTGTTCAGATGATCATGGCCCAAAACCTCTTGCAGCGTCCTCACATCCACGCCATTCTGCAAAAGCAAAGTCGCCGCTGTGTGGCGTAGCTTATGAGATGAATACTGGGTACTGTCCAGTCCCGCCATCAGAAGATACTTTTTTACAATATGATGCACCGTGCTCCGGCTCATGCGATTTTGATTGCGTGATACAAAGAGCGCGTTTTTTTCTTTGCACTGCATCAGCTCACGCACTGTCAGATAGTTTTGCATCGCGTCTTGGCAGGCATCGTTTAAATAGATGATCCGCTCCTTGTTGCCCTTGCCGATCACACGAATATACTCACCCCGCACATCCGTCAGGTTTAGTCCAATCAGCTCTGATATCCGAAGCCCGCAGTTGAGAAAGAGCGTGATAATCAAAAAGTCTCGCTCGATGTATTTCCCATCAATGGATGACAGTAGTTGGATACACTCCTCAAGAGATAAAAACTTTGGAAGCGAGCGCAAAGACTTCGGCGTGTCCAAATCTTGCATGGGATTTTGTTCCAGCAGCTTCACTTTCATGGTGAGATACTTATAGAAAGATCGAATCGTTGCAACTTTACGCGCTCTGGATGTTGGAGATAATCCATAGGTCACATTCCGGCTGCGCTGGTTCTTCACACGATCTCTGGATAGATGATTTAGAAAGGCATACACATCCGTAACACTGATGAACTTAATGAAGTCCAAGTCAATATCTAAGATAGGGATGCCATCAAAAGGCTCATCAGCAGATATCAGCCCACGGTGAATCTTCATAAAGCGAAAGAATGTCCGCAAGTCCAAGAAGTATTCATCGATCGTCTTTCTAGAGTGATTGCGAATGTGCTCATGATAGTTCAGAAACTCCAAGAGAATGGGCGGCGCTTCTTTGCGATAATCCACCATAGCCAAAATCAACTCCTTTAAACGCCTAAGGGGTGTTGACTCAAGTATATCACATACATGAACTATCGCGCAAGAAAAACTGAACAAAATAAAAATTTTGTTCAGTTTGATGTTTTGTAAAAACTTGCGTAGGGCGCGGCGACCCCAGCACGTCGTTCAACCACGTCTTGTGCTCTTAGGCGGCGCGTCCGCCGCGCCCTACGGATGTAGATTCAAAGCACTGTATGTAAGAGGCGGCACCATTACCGCCTCGCTGTCTCTTTCCTACCAGAAGCAGCGCCGGCATCTACAGCGGCATCTACAACCACAACCGCAGCCTCGCTGACCGCATATCGCACAGCCAACTCCTAGCCCTGCTAGTAATCCAAGTAGCATGAGTAGCACCTCAAATCTAAAATGAATTGAACAAAATATTTCCATCGGCAAAAGTAATATGCTACATCAAATCGGCACAAGGGAAAGTTTCGTCCGATTCAGTCTATGCAATCAGCCTACCAAATGGTGACTCGCCGTGCAGGTTCAATATACATCTCATCCTTTGCTGTAAGCTCAAAGACATCATAAAACACATCCAGATTTCCCAGTTGCAAATTGGCGCGTAATTTGCCCGGTGCATGAACATCCATTGTGAGCAAAAGCTGCGCATATTCCGGCGTACATACACTTCGCCATATCTTTGCCCAGTTTTTGAAGAACTCCTCCGAATCGCCATCTGCATATGACTGCAACACATCAAGCGCAGTCGCAAGTCCGCCGGCATCTGCGATATTCTCGGATGCCGTCAGCCGCCCGCACACAGCGCCACCTGCATGCTCCACACCATCAAAGAGTTCGATCATCGCTTGCGCCTTTTCCGAAAACGCCGCATAGTCTGACTGTGCCCACCAGTCAGACAAGCTACCATCCGCACCAAACTGTGCACCACTCAGATCAAAGGCATGTGTGATCTCATGGGCAATCACAGCGCCAATCCCGCCGAGGCTTGCACTCATAGACTGATCCGAACAATAAAACGGTGCCTGTAAAATCGCCGCCGGAAATGTGATGGCGTTTGTCAGCGGATTATATTGTGCGTTCACTGTGTGTGCCGACATGCTCCAAACCTCACGATTGACTGCCGTGCCAAAACGTGCAAAATTTTCCTTCCGTGCCAAGCGCGCAAATGCCAAGGTATTACCAAGCAGCGTACCGCCGTCATCTGCACTTGTAACGACAAAGCGATCATAGATCGGCAATATTTCATCCGGGTATCCAATGTGAACTGTCAAGGTGTCTAGCTTTGCCAAAGCTTTCTGAATCGTTTCCGGACTGAGCCAATCGTTTGTACATAAGCGCTTTCGGAACGCTTCAATCAAATTATCCGCCATAGCGGAAACTTCCACCCGAGCAATCTCGCCAAAATAGGTTTGCCCGTAGTAATCGCCGACAACACCACCGAACAATTCAGTTGCAAGCAAAAACGCAAGGTCAGCCGGATCCCGCTGTCCGATTTGACCGATGATTGCATTGCCAAAGTGCCCGGCAGTGTGTAAAAACTCCTGATCTAAAAACCCCGCCAGATCAAAGACAGTCCGCACAAGCATCCAATCTCGGAGTTGCTCAAAATATGCCTCTGTAAGCAGATACTGCAATGCCGCAAAATAATCCGGATTTGTAACAATCACTTGCCTCGGACGCTGACCAACTAGAGTTTGAATCAAGTGATCAAAATCCAAGTCTCCGCCAAGTAACGCAAAGCTGTCCATATCCATTGGATTGTACAATCTTGCATACGCCGAAACTTCCGCTGCGGTTTTCCCATATGGTGCAAGCAAGCGATCAAAGCCCAGTGCGTTTTCCATGACTACAGCAGGCTCTGCAACATGCGCCATCTCTAGGAGCGCAATACCAGTCTCCGCAAATATCTCCAAGAGCATATCGCCAAAGGGATCGTGATAATAGCTCACATCCGGCAGAAATAAACTGGGGCCATCGGCGTACAGCGCATAAATCTGTGCATTGCCCATATCAGGCGCGACTTGGAAGGAAAACGGCAGCGGCATACTATCAAGCACCCATTGATCAAGCTCTGTGCTTAGCAGTGAGAGATGCTCTAATTCTGTAATCCGCCTGAGCACAGGCAGAAGCGGTTCTGTGCCTTGGGTATTGCGCGTATCCAAATCCTTTGCAAGTTCCCAATACGCCAGAAACTGTCCCAGCGCACCAGGTGTCTCAGTCGAACACATGGCAGAAAAATCTGCCAAGAGTGCAGCATACACCGTCCGTGCCAGCTCACAAAACCCACTGATCAAAGCTCTGTCAGGAGGCAAATCCGTATTTGAAATCCAGTCAGCATTGATCGCGGCATAGAAATCATCCTGAAGCCGAACCGACTCGTACGAACTTGCAAATGCTTGCGTAGCGGCACCGAACACTAGCAAAATCACAAGCAAACACAAAGCGATCACACGTGAGCAAACAAATTTCTTCATCCCAAAATCCCATCCTTTCAGTCGAATAGTTTGCCCGAAAACACGAAAACCTTACATATGAAAATTGCACTCCCCTCTCCCCTTTTCTGATTTTAAATATTTATATTTATCGGTAAATATTATTTAAATATCATTGAAACATTCGGTAAAAACACATAAATGCACATTTTTAGCGCAAGCTATCAATAAATTATTCTGAAAACAAGAAAGGATTCCCATATCCCATGGCAATTCCCGCCGCGCAAAATTTAAGTACCGGGCGCGTTTCTACACAGCTCCTCACCTTTGCTTGGCCCCTCGTATGCACCAATTTTCTCCAGACGCTCCACGGCGTAACAGATATCATACTCACAGGCCGTTTCCTCGGCAAAACTGCTATAAGCGCCGTCACAATCGGCGGACAAAGCACACTGTTTTTGACCACATTTTCCCTCGGTCTCGCAGCCGGCGGACAGATTTTGATTGCACAACTCCGAGGTGCCGAGAAGCCGAAAGAACAACATGAGGCTACCATCGCTTTGTTCATACTATCTCTCATGATCGGTGTACTTGCAGCACTCCTCGGCTTTTTCCTAGCTCCCTTCATCTTGCGCCTGCTCCAAACACCGGAAGAGGCCTTTGCAGGCGCACTGCAATATATGCAAATTACATCCATGGGCCTTGTGTTTATCTTTCTCTACAACGCCATTGCCGCTGTACTACGGGGACAGGGCGATTCGCGCCGCCCTCTTTTATTTGCGGCCATATCAACAGCTTTGCACATCGCACTCGGGCTCTTGTTCGTCAGCGCATGGTCCATGGGCATCCTCGGCACAGCCCTTGCCTTTGTGATTGCACAAGCTGCCGCTGTGCTGTTAGGACTCCGGAACTTGTTGAAAGCACAGCGCAAATCTTGTTTTACTTCCCGCCCAAAATCCCTCCTGCCATCATGCAAAACGATGATACAAATCCTCAAAATCGGTGTCCCCTTCGGGTTTCAGATGGGACTTCTAAATCTCTCCAACCTCTTCATCACCCGCCTGGTGAATCCATACGGCGTAGCCGCCTCCGCAGCCCTTGGTGCGGGAAGCCGCATCACAAACCTGTTCACCATACCCATGATGGCGATCGGCAATGGCACATCTACCATGATTGGTCAAAGTCTCGGCGCGAAAAAGCCCCGCCGCGCAAGCTCCGCTGTCCGATGGGCGCTGATTTATACCCTGATCTTTGTATCTCTCACCACCGCAAGCACCCTACTCTTCCCACGCGCACTCCTGCGTCTATTCACATCCGAAGCAGAGGTCATTCAAATCGGCACCGTGTACCTCACCACCCTCGCCTGGGGCTATGCCGGACACGCACTGCACACTAGCTTCAATGCCCCAATTTTAGGTGCCGGAATGACGCGCCACTCCCTCCTTGCCGCAGGTGCAGAGGCCCTAATTGGACGCATTGCTCTCACCTGGATATTTTCCATATATTGGACACTTCCCAGCATATTTCTCGCCCAAGCAATCGCGCCCTATCTTGCGGCAGCCTTATCCTTCGCCTTTTTCCTCTCTGGTCAGTGGAAATATCTCCGGCTAACTAGTTAACGTTTTCCCGCATAATAATGATTATGTAAACTGTTTTTATGATTTTTCAAAGCACAAAACCTGTCATATTCCGCGTTCAAGATTTGTTTTCATTTCTGTCAAGAATCCGTAACAATATGGAGATATACTATTTCACGTAGGTACCCCATAAACCATCACTGTCCCCCGGTCTGATTGTCGGAACACCGATTCAGACAGGGGGACAGACCAATTTTGACAGGTTTTTCAGGAAGAATCGGATAAACTCTTGCTATAGGACAAGGGTTTATCCGATTTTTTATATATACCTATTCATACAAAAGGAGCAAGCAGATCATGCAAATATCCAGCACCCACAAAGATGGTTGTCTAAACCTCAAGCTGTCAGGCGAGTTAGACCATCACGCCGCCCGCCGCGGAATGCGGCAAATCGGCGAGATCATCGACCAAAGCCTCCCCCGTGACTGCATCCTGGATTTGGGCGGACTCACCTTCATGGACTCCTCCGGCATCGCAGTCGTGCTCAACACACACAAGCGCATGACAGAGATCGGCGGACGCTGTGCCGTTGTCAATGTGCTGCGCCAACCAATGAAAGTGCTCACAGCTTCGGGAATCTATCGCATGATAGAAATCGCGGAAGCCGTTTAAGAAAGGAGTGATGGAATATGAAGCAGACAAATTACATAAAGCTCGAATTCCCAAGCAAAAGCATCAATGAGGGCTTCGCCAGAAACGCCCTGGCCTGTTTTGTCGCCCAGCTTGACCCAACTTTGGAGGAACTCGGCGACATTAAAACAGCCGTCAGTGAAGCCGTGACCAATGCCACTGTCCATGCCTATCCGGATGTGATTGGCAAGATTATGATTCGCGCAAAGATTTCACCGGACAATGAGATCGAAATCACCGTCCGTGACTGGGGGCTTGGTATCCCGGATGTCGATCAAGCACGCGCGCCCATGTTCACAACCGGTGGCGAGGAACGCTCGGGCATGGGCTTTACGATTATGGAGAGCTTTATGGACAAAATCCGTGTCCGCTCAGTTCCCGGCAAAGGTACCACAGTCACCATGAAACGCAAAATCTCCATGCGGATTGGCGGAAAGTAGATGCATGAGGAAAAACTAAAACTACTCAAACGCGTCCAAGACGGCGACAAACACGCCGCCGAGCAGATGGTAGTGGAAAACGCAGGACTCATCTGGTCGATTGCAAGGCGTTACTTTGGACGCGGTGTGGATAACGACGACCTGTATCAAATCGGCTGTGTGGGCTTCGTCAAGGCCATGCAGGGCTTTGATTTAAACTATGGCACTCAGTTCTCCACCTACGCCGTCCCCAAGATATCAGGCGAAATTCGCCGCTTTTTGCGGGATGACGGCGCAATCAAAGTAAACCGCAGCATCAAAGAAAATGCCATGAGCATCCGCACCGCCAAAGGGATGCTAGAACAGCGCTTAGGGCGTGATCCCACCCTGTCCGAGATCAGCACCGAAACCGGGCTCACCATTGAAGACATCGCCATCGCTGAGACGGCAACTGCCAGCACAGAGTCATTACAACGCGAAACCGGCGAGGACGGGTTTACCCTAGAACAAGTCCTAGGTGACCTCGCGCAGGAAGAGCGGCTGATTGAATACGTGTCTCTGCGGGAAGCGATAGACAAGCTCTCAGACAAAGAAAAAAGTGTCCTGGCTCTGCGCTATTGGCGCGGCATGACGCAAGATAAGGCGGCAAAAGTGCTGGGCGTGAGCCAAGTGCAGGTATCACGATTAGAGCGGCGGGCCGTGGAGGAGCTAAGGCGGCTGTTGGAGTAAGTGTGCAGACTCTCGATGCCTCCTTTTGTAAAGGAGGTGGCAGGCGAAGCCTGACGGAGGACTTCTTCCACCACGCAACAATCCGTAGCACACGAAGGACAATCCTCAGCCAGCTTTGCTGACATAACTGATGCCCCAAGAGGGCAAGGCGAAGCCACAGATCGATTGGTACGGCGGGAGAAATGCCTGTGGTAGCTCCTTTGAAAAAGGAGCCTACTATCCATGTAATAAACCAGCAAGGCGGCAAGTTTTGATGTAAACTTACCGCCCTCTTATATTTCTTCGGTTTCTTTCATCGTAAACAAGTCGTTTGGGGTGCAGGCGAATGAAGCGATAACATGTCAGAGCGACATACCACTGTTTTTCATGTATAGCAGGCACAAAATTACCACTCTATAACAAAACTAAATGATCGGAAAGCTATGCCACACATTTTCAACATTGGGGGCAAATATCTGCTGGAGGAACCGGGTAATTTTGTCTTAGTTAAAAACGCCTATCATGATCGTCTTTGGTTATCTCTATAGTGCGCACAAAGTGCGCTGGTCGGTTGCAACGGGGACAAATTGAACTCTCAAATTGCATCTTGTTTTCAGCGTAATAGCAAGGAAACCATACAAGATTCCCAATGTAAGGAGGCCCATCTTCTCTCAAAACATGTTCCATATTTCTACATTCGTAAATCGATCCGCCACTAGCATGTGCCATAAAACTCCACCTTTTCTCATGTACGCACCATTTTGAGTTTCCACATTCAGTTTCTTATAATTGATCCTTTAACAGCTCACCTATCAAGCAAGAACTTACCATAAACTGCATAGCTCGTCAAGATTCTTGTGGAAACATTTTACATGAGAAGAAAAGAGGTATCCCTCGAAACAGGGCTTTCCTTCTATCCAGCAGCCTGCCGCCGCGCCAGCTCTCCCCAAGTAATCGGCCCTACGATACCATCCGGCTCCAAACCGAACGCACGCTGGAACGCGATTACGGCACTCTGGGTGATGGGGCCAAAGATGCCATCCACTTGAAGCTCCGGGATATCCGGCTGATTTTGCCGCACGCTGTTGAGCCAAGTCTGTACCAGACGCACCTCATCACCTCGTGAGCCGACACGGAGGAGCATACCGGGGAAGGCCGGTGGCACAGTCGGCGGTGTAGGTGGCGTGACTGTGGGCGGGCGGGTCTCTTGTATACCTCGATAGACGGCATAGAGCTGCCGCCATGTGGCAGAACCAACCACGCCGTCTGGCGGAAGATTGTAAGCACGTTGGAAGTCCATGACGGCGTTCTCGTCTCGCTGATCGAAATTGGAATCCTCGATCACAGGCGGGACGGCATCGTTGAACTGGGAGATGACGTTGAGCAAGAACTGCAACTGCCGCACATCAGCCCCGCGAGAACCGCGGCGGAGCACGACGTTTGGCGGGTTTTCGCCGATGGTATATCGCTTGCCTTCCGCATCAAGCTCAGCGAGTCTGGAGACAGCGTTGTAGATGTGTGAAATCTGATTCCAGGTATTGCGACCAATCACGCCATCTTGGGTGAGATTAAAGCTGCGCTGGAATGCACGGACGGCTTGCTCGGTCTCAGTACCAAAAGTACCGTCAGGATTCGGGATTTGCGGGATCAGCGGGAAGTTCACACGGATGCGGTTGAGATCGTCTTGCATCCGCTTTACCGCCTCACCTGTGCTGCCGACACGGAGTGCAATACCTGGGAAAGACTCTGTGATACCGCGTACAACATCACTCTCACTTAGCATAACATCTTCCGGATAGTAGTGCCGCAGGATTTCAAGCGGCGAGAGGCCACGTTGTGCCAGGCTGACCGTACCCCATTGGGAAAGTCCGCCGCAGGTGGCGGTAGTGCCGTTACAAAATGAGGTAAAGAAGGGGTTGGAGAATCCCTGGCGATGGACGTATGTATTGAGGTATTCATCCACCAGCTGGTTGATGCTGTCAAAGGTCTGCGCACCGGGACGATAGTATTGGTCAAAGGCGGTGGAGTTGGTGATATCAAAATTAAAGCCGCGATTTCTGTACCACTGGGTGTAGATTCGGTTTAGCACAAAGGTTACGATGACATGGATGTTCGCAATCAGCGAATTCTCCGGCCAGGTGGCATAGATCTCGCTGGCGGCGACATTTTTGATGTAATCGCTAAACCGCACCCGGACATTGCGTGCGGATGTATTTGTGGGCGCACCCAGATGGACGGTGATGAAGTCCGGAATGAACACCTCTCGGGGCGGATCGGGGACTTGGTGGGGATTTGCCGGTACAAAGATCGATGGGACAGTTTGGCGTGTCGTATCCGCTTGGTGAGGGATTTGCTGTGCCTCCGGCGGCAGGAGGGGGAGCATGGGTGGGATAAAGACATCTTCGTCCCGGGCAGCGTCCGGTTTGTCCACAAGGGGATGCAGATGAACAGGCAGAACAGCGGTTTCGCCGGCAATGATCTCCACATTGTGGATGTGGTTTGTGATAAAGCCCTCTTTGCTGACATCTACCTGCCATTCAGAGTAGGTGGGTTGTTTGTAGTTTTCGTCTAGCGTATGCTCTTTATCGGGCGCCTCTAGTTCGAGAGGTTCTGTGTTGCCGTTTGCGTCTGTGAAGGTCTCGAATAATGGTGTTCCAGTCGAGTCACGAAGGATGACATGTGCGTTTGCGATGGGGAGTGAGTCTTCGTCGGTTCGGACTTGTAAGATGAGATGGCCTGTGCCCATGGGGTTGCCTCCTTGTTGGTGGATTTCTTCTTATTCTATGTTTGTTTGGAAGAAATGTGCCAGTGGGCAGGCTGTTTTTTGTAACGTGAGTGGTAGGGGCATAAAAAACCGCCACAACCCCCATAAATGGGCTGTAGCGGGTTTTCTATTGTTCAAATCTTTGCGCGCACGGTGCCTTACTTTTGCTCCGCCTCAAACCCCGGATACTTCGGCAGTTCCCGATACTCCGTGTGGAGCCACTTGTGGGCAAGATGGCTTCCCGGTTCACCGAGGACATCGCGATAAATCTCTTCCACAGTTGAACTCTCATGTGATGTGTGCAGCGCTCTCTCCGCGCCGCCTTGATATAAGGCATCGCTGCGCAGATTTTTCACGTCTGTATAGTTCGTCGTCATAGCAGACACAATCGGCTGCCCGCCGCCGTTGATGCAACCGCCGGGACACGCCATAACTTCAACTACATCATAAGAAGCCTCGCCCGCTTTCACGCGCTCTAACAGCTTTCCGGCATTCACTTGACCAGACACAATCGCAAGCTTGACTTTCTTGCCGCCTAGATCATATTCTGCCTCTTTGACACCGTCCATACCACGCACTGCATGGAAAGCGGATTTCTCAGGTACCTTGCAAGTCACAAGCTCTACTACTGTACGAAGCGCCGCTTCCGTCACACCACCGGTTGTGCCGAAGATATAACCGGCACCAGTAGATCTGCCAAACTCCGGATCGAAGGCTTCATCCGGTAGGCTTGTGAACTTGAGTCCGGCATTTGCAATCATACGTCCAAGCTCTCTTGTTGTGATCACAGTGTCAACATCGTGCAGACCTGGTACAGCTTGCTGATGTGCACGTCTGATCTCGAATTTCTTCGCCGTACAAGGCATAACCGATACCACATAGACATCTTTCGGATCTATGCCGTTTTTCTCCGCATAATAAGCCTTAATGAGCGCCCCTGTCATCTGTTGCGGAGATTTACAGCTGGACATGTTTGGGATAAACTCCGGATGATAGTGCTCGCAGTAGCTCACCCAGCTTGGGCAGCAAGAGGTGATAATCGGGAGCTTCTCCCCTGATTTTACGCGGGCGATCAGCTCTGTTCCCTCTTCCATAATTGTCATGTCAGCGCCAACGCCAACATCAAACACTTTGTCAAAGCCAAGACGGCGCATGGCAGCGACCATCTTGCCTTCTACATTCGTGCCGATGGGCATACCGAAGCATTCACCCAAGGCCACACGGACAGCAGGTGCTGGCATGATAACAACATGTTTTGCTTCATCCCCAAGGGCTTCATATACTTCCGCTGTATTGTCCACTTCTTGCAAAGCGCCGGTGGGACAGTTCACAACACATTGACCGCAGCCCACACAGGCCATTTCACCCAAGTTACGCCCCATGGGAGAACCGATATGTGTCGCAAATCCGCGCTCACATGGTCCGATGACTGCAACTTCTTGGTTTTCCTTACAAGCTGCTGTACAACGGCGGCAAAGCACGCACTTCGAGTTATCCCGAGAGACAGATAGAGAAGAACACTCAATCTGCGGCTGTAGATTATCGTCTGCAAAGCGGAGGCCATCCACCGCGAAATCAGTGGCGAGCTTTTGCAGTTCGCAGTTTAGGTTGCGCGTACAGGTCAAACAGTCTTTTCTATGGTTGGACAAAATAAGCTCTAAGGTCATCCGGCGTGAATCCCGGACTTTTTGCGTGTTGGTAAATATCTCCATGCCTTCTGACACAGGGAACACACAAGCCGCAACAAGGGTTCTCGCGCCCTTCACTTCAACCATACAAATCCGGCAAGCGCCGATTGCATTGATTTCTTTCATATAACAAAGCGTCGGGATATCAATACCCGCGATTTGCGCCGCCTCTAAAATCGTGGCGGTAGACGGACATTGTACGTCCTGGCCGTTGATTTTTACATTCACTGTACTCATCGTCCTCACCCCCTATTTCTTAATGATTGCTTGCGGCTTACACTTGCCTCTACAAGCGTCGCACTTAATACACTTATCTTGGATGATCTCAAAGGTCTCTGGTTTTTTCAGCTCTCCAGCAATCGCATCGGTCGGACACACACGCTGACAGAGCGTACAGCCGATACACTTGTCTTGGAGAATGAAGTAGCTGAGCAAATCTTTACAGGCACCTGCTGGACAGCGCTTCTCTAACACGTGCGCCTCGTACTCCGCGCGGAAGTGATGAAGGGTTGACTGTACCGGATTCGGCGCTGTTTGACCCAGACCGCAGAGAGAGTTTTCCTTGATATACCCTGAAAGCTCTTCTAGCATATCCAAGTCTTCCATCGTGCCGTTGCCCTCAGTAATTTTGCAGAGAATGTCAAACATACGCTTTGTACCAATTCGGCACGGCGTACATTTACCACAGCTCTCTTCCTCGGTGAACTCTAGGAAGAATTTCGCGATGTCTACCATACAACTGTCTTCGTCCATGACAATGAGACCACCGGAACCCATCATGGAACCAACGCTCATCAAATTGTCAAAGTCGATTTCGATATCAAGCATACTCGCCGGGAGGCAACCACCGGAGGGTCCACCTGTTTGAGCCGCTTTAAAGGCTTTCCCATTCGGTACACCGCCGCCAATCTCGTCTACGATCTCCCGCAGGGTAATCCCCATAGGCACTTCAACCAGTCCTGTATTGGTGATGTTTCCGCCCAGAGCGAATACTTTGGTACCATTCGATTTCTCCGTGCCCAGGGCAGCAAACGCATCGGCACCATTTAGCATAATCCATGTGATGTTGGTGAAGGTCTCAACATTGTTGAGTACAGTTGGCTTATCTAAGAAGCCTTTCACCGCTGGGAACGGCGGTCTGACCTTTGGCTCGCCGCGCTTGCCTTCCAAGCTCATGATGAGCGCGGTCTCTTCGCCGCAGACGAAGGCACCGGCACCTAAGCGAATCTCCAGGTCAAAGCTAAAGTCTGTGCCAAAGATATTATTCCCCAAAAGTCCGTATTCTTTCGCCTGTTTGATGGCAATTTCCATCCGTTCTACGGCGATTGGATACTCTGCACGGACATAAATATATCCTTCTTTCGCCCCAATGGCATAAGCAGCAATTGCCATAGATTCAATGATATTATGCGGGTCGCCCTCTAGGACAGAACGATCCATGAATGCACCGGGATCTCCCTCATCGGCGTTACAGCAGACGTATTTCACATCACTCTTCTCATTGGCAGCAAATTGCCACTTGCGTCCTGTTGGAAATCCGCCGCCACCTCTGCCGCGCAAGCCGGATTTTATAATCTCGTCAATGACCTCTTGTGGTGTGAGCTCCGTGAGGCACTTTGCCAAGGCTGCATAGCCGTCAAAAGCGATGTATTCATCAATATCTTCCGGGTCAATCACACCGCAGTTTCTAAGAGAAATACGAAGTTGCTTTTTATAAAAACCGGTTTCGTTCAGAGAGGCGACACGATCCTCTTTTACTGTCTCTTGATAAAGCAGTCTTTCTACTACACGACCTTTGAGAATATGTTCTTCTACAATTGTGCCAATATCTTCTATTTTGAGCTCAGAGTAGAACGATCCTTCCGGATAGACTACTACAATTGGCCCCAAGGCACAAAGACCAAAGCAACCGGTTAAAATAACCTTGGCTTCCTTTTCCAGATCGAATTTCTTAAGCTGTACGTTAAATTCGTCTATGATCTCCTTGCTCTTTGCCGCAACACAACCGGTTCCGCCACAGACAAGGATATGGCTTCTCACAAAATTCATTTTGCTTTCATTCCCTTCTTCTTAAAGTCTGCCCTATTTCAGCGCATCAACTGCGCCGACGGTATAATCGGTGACAACTTGGCGGTTTACCAAATGCTCCAACACCACACGCGCCGCTTTCTCTGCGTCCATGTCGATGTAAGTCACTTTCTCTTTGCCCGGCTCGAACACTTCCACAATCGGCTCATGCTGACAAAGTCCAATACAACCAGTCTGACCTACGGTAACATTGCTTAAATTTCTTTTTCTCACTTCTTCTGTAAACGCACTTAATACAGGTCTCGCGCCGGCTGCAATGCCGCAGGTCGCCATACCGACCACCACACGAATCCCGTCTTCATCTTTTTGCCGCAAGTCGATCTGGTCTCTCATTTTCTCCCGGATCGCGCGAAGTTCCTCAATACTCTTTGGCATAATTAAGACCTCCCAATCTGATTTATTGTTCTATCGATGCCTCTAGTTCTTGTAAATGGCCCCGAATCCAATGGAGCACATCAGGTTCATTTAAGGGTACATCTTCTAAAATCTCACGAATCTCTCTCGTGTCAAACAAAAGTGTTTGTGTGTCTGTCTCATAGCGGTAGATAAAATCTATATCCGGCGCGCCCTGCACCAGGGTAATCAGTGTTTCCACCATATCCCCCAAGGGCGGGATATCAATATGAGAGCGGACAAACACACACTGAAGTGTGGTTCCCTTCCCCGGGGTACTGTCTAGCGTAAGCGCACCGCCTGTTTGCTCCGCCGCCATTTGGAAGAGCGGGATACCCATCCCCATCTCCCTTGTGGTTCGCGTGGTCACAAATGGTTCTGTAACTTTCGCCAGTAGCTCCGCGTCCATCCCCAAGCCGTTATCCTCGATGGTGATCCCCAGCCGATCTTGCGATACACTATCTGTGACAGAAATGGTAACACACGTGGCTTCCGCCCGGAGGGAGTTTTGCACCAAATCTAAAATATGTAAAGAAAGCTCTTTCATCCGGGGCTTACAGTTCGCCTTTTGCTTCTGCTTCGATATAACGGTCAATCACAGGCTCAATCTCGCCTCTGTTGAGTTTGCCGTATACATCGCCATTGATGGTCAAAACCGGAGCCAGACCGCAGGCACCAATGCAACGTGTCCCCTCTACAGAGACTTTTCCATCGTCCCTGATCTCGCCAGATTTGCAGCAGACTTTTTGGCTGATATCGTCCAAGATATCCCCTGCACCTCTTACATAGCAAGCGGTACCCATACAGACAGCAATGTTGATCTTGCCTTTTGGATTCATAGTAAACTGGGAATAGAAAGATGCAATCCCATATACCTCAGTCAAGGGAATATTCAGCGCTTCTGCAATGATAATCTGAACTTCCTCTGGTAAGTACCCGTAAATCTCTTGGGCTGCTTGCATCACCGGCATTGCAGCGCCTGTTTGATCTTTGTGCGCTTCAATAACAGCTCTTAGTTTTGCTTCTTGTTCCGCTGTTCCGGTAAACGGAACGGATGTCTTTGTGTTTGGCATCGTGCGTGTTCCTCCTTCGTGATATTTTTAACACTAAATATTATTATAACATATTTGTCGAAAAAGTACAGACCTTATTTCAGGTAATTTACAGCAAAATAAAGTATGAATACCAAAGTCGGAAGGGCTGTCGCATAGGGCTGTCCTTACCAATCCGGTTCTACAAAACTGTCGATCGTGTCAATTGTGACCATATCCCATGGGATCCAGTTATCAAGCGGAACTGTTCCGCCTTCCAGCATCGTTCTTGCATTTCTGAGGGACTCAATTACCATGTTTGTGAAGCTTTTACCAACACTCAGTGCTTGTGTGCCAGCGCGAACTTGTGCATAACCAGCTCTGTTACCATCCATACCGATTACGAACACATCATCCATACCTGCATTTCGAAGTGCTTCGATCACGCCGGATGCGCCGTTATCCCAGTGACACCATACGATGTCGATTTGATCGCCAAAACGAACGATGAAGTCTTCCATGATTGCAAGGGCTTCATGTGTGTTCCAACCTGTTGGTGCAAATTGTGAGCCCAGCTCAATGATGTTGTCTGCAATACCGGCAGCAAAACCCTTATGACGGTCATTTGCGGCAGAGTGACCAGCTTGACCGCCTACTTCAACGAAGTTTGCGCCATCCGGGAAGTGCTGAGACACAAACTCGCCTGCTTGCACGCCACCTAGGAAGTCATCAGAACCTACGAAAAAGTCCATCGCGTCTCTATACTCTTCCGGAAGTACGGATGAGAACATGCCAACGATCAAACCTGCATCTCTAGCTTGCTGGAGTGCCGGGACGATGCCCTCAATAGAGCTTGGATTTACGAATACTGCATCGTAGCCGTTTGCAATCGCTGTGAGAACGCCGTCAAACTCTACGGCTGGCTCATTTTCGCCTGCGAATACAGACATTTCAAAGCCGAATTCAGGGGCTAAACGTTGGAACTCTCTCCACGCGAATGCTTGAGAGTCGTTGGACATGGCCCGGGTGATGAATGCCGCTCTGAAGATTTCACCTGAATCTAAAAAATTCACTATTCTCATGATCAAGGTAGCAGCCTGTGCCCTCGCTGTGTGCCCTCTTGGATTCAATGTCGTGTCTGTGTCGCCCATCATAATTCTATGATGAACGGCCCATCTCACAGGCTCATTCGCCCACGAGGCAATCTGATCCCTATCTGTGAAATGATTTAAATTAAAGTTCGGTGTCACATTCGTATCCCCGCCTACATGGTCAACATACCTGTGAAACATCGTGACAAGCTCTTGACGGGTAACATTGTTATGCGGTGCAAAGGTAGTTGGCGAAGTTCCTTGGACAATTCCCTGCTCTCTTGCCCACCTGATTGCATCTGTGTACCATGTGTTGTCAGCTACATCGACAAAGAGATTCGCTTGTTGTGGTGCTGGTCTTCCGTGCATTCTGTGTAAAATCGTTGCTAACATGGCCCGTGATAAGTTCGCATTTGGTGCAAACTGATTCCCGCCTACTCCATCCATGATTCCACGTTCTGCGACAAAGTTGGCTCCCGGAGCATACCATCGATCTTGATGTACATCGCTAAATGCTACCGCTGAAACTGCAAACATACCGAAAATCATCAATATTGCCAGCATAATTGCGACTGTTCTTTTCATAAATTTTCTCATTTTTGCAACCCCCTGTTATTTTTTATATTATCGTAAAATCCCGCCCTGATCCCGGCTCGCCTCTATCGCCTCAATCACACCTCTTGCTGAGGCGGCACGCAAGCGAATTTTCCGTTTGGAGTCAGGAATCTGCTCTAGGCTGTGCGCGTCGGAATTTGTAATATAATTTAGCGGTATGGAATGCATTTTCCGAAAGGCATCCACATTACAATTTGCCGTGAGTTCAATCGCGGGAAACTGCATAGACGGGTCATAAAACCCCAAGTTTGAGAGGATGGAAAAGGATTGCCTGTCCACATGGGCCGGAATCGCTGTCCCGCCGTAAGATTTTACCAGGTCATATACTTCATAAATACCGATATCCGTAGCAGAAATGAGCAGCTTTTCTTCTTCACCTATCACCTGATCCCGTTCGTCCATATGGAGCTGCCTACCGAAAATAGCCGATCGGTTTTGGATATCCGGCAGTTTCGTATACACATAGTCTCCAAACTGTTTGGCAGATTCTAAATCCGGAAAGAGGCAAAGGACATGCACCTCTTCACTTGTACAAAGCTCCATCGCCGGAACGGCCAGTATGCCCGCTTCTGTACAAGCGGCCATAACAGCTTTGCAGTTTCGGGTGGAGTTATGATCTGCCACTGCGATGACCTCATAACCCGCAAGCGCCATCATCTGTGCAATGTTTTGGGGTGTCATCTCCTCTTCCCCGCAAGGGGACAGACAGCTATGCACGTGAAAGTCGTAAAACAACTCGACCATCACGCATCCTGCTTGTCCGCGAATAATGCACCTAGCTGGCAAGAAAATTCATAGGTAGACAGCGGACTCGTAAACAGAGGAAGTCCGCGCCCCTGTGCCTGCTTCAGTAACATCTCATCCGGCTCCACACCCTCTGTCAACACCACACAAGCCACATCCGCCATCAACGCAACCGCCGCCACATTTTGATTGGACATGATCGTCACCCAAACCGCACCGCTCCCGGCACGGCCCATCACCCAACTCAGCATATCCCCTGCATATCCCCCCGTGATAGGGAAATCCAGATTCGCCTCCGGTGTCCAGTTTTTCAGAGCTAGTTGATTTGCTAATTCTTTTATCGTCATATAAAGCACCATCCTTTTATCTATAAATGGTCGACACCGCCCTCGGCATCCTGTGTGCCCCTAAGCCTCCTTTCCCAAAGGAGGTGGCAGGCGAAGCCTGACGGAGGATTTCCCTCACCCAGCAACAGCCTAAGGCAATCCTCAGTCCGCTTCGCGGACAGCTCCTTTGGAAAAGGAGCCTAGGTCAAAAGCCCCCTACGATTCCTTACCCTTCCGAAACGGCGGCGGCAGGTACGCATCGGCGTTCTCTCCCGCTGTGATGCCTTGCATTCGCTCTCGTACACGGAAAATGCAGTCATCTTCCAAGGCAAAACCCAACACAATATCTTCCGCTAAGGCTCTGCAACATGGTGTTCCGCAGGCACCGCAGTCAAGTCCCGGTAGCTCGGCAATCAAGGCACGGATCTGCCGATATCGCTCTATAGCGACAAGGCGGTCTTCTGCCAATTGCCAGATAGGGCTTTCTTCGAAGGATTTATCTGCCAAATAGCGTTCCTCCTCTAATCGCATCGCCTTCGGTCTGCTCGCGAAACGCGGCAGATGTTTACCGAGCCGCTGGATACGCGCCTTTGCCACATAGGGGTTTTCCACGGTCAAACATCCCCCCACACAGCCCTGGTCACAGGCGGCAAGCTCCAGAAACTGCACACCGCGCAGTTTCTCGTCTTCCACATCTTCAAGCATGGTGATCACATGTTCAATCCCATCCACCGCCAGATGGCTTTCTACGGCAAGAGAGGAAGCTTCCCCGCCCGATACAGCCCAGCCAACCCCATAAATCCCGCTTTGCACCAGATTTGGCCCATGTTCACGCCGCATCTTGCTGAGCAGCTTCTTATAGACCTCCGTCATGGAAAAAGCGCCGTCGATGACAGGCTTATGCAGATGATCCGGGGAATGAATCGCCGTCACTTTCGCGGGGCAGGGCGTGATGAAGAATATCCCGATCTGCTCCGGTGCAAGTCCGGTTCGCTCCACCGCCTCTTCTCGGGCATGGATTGCGGCAATCTCCATGGGTGCGATGTGCTTGGCCATGTTTCTGATTAGCTTAGGAAAGCGTGTGCGAATCAGACGCACAACAGCAGGACAAGCCGAAGAAATCAGCGGCATCTCCAGAGATTCCTCTGCCAAGGCGTGGCGTGTGATCTCTGAGAGCATTTCCGCCCCTTTCGACACCTCATACACATGGTCGAATCCGATATGTAATAAGCCTACTAATATCTGATTGATATCATCTAAATTTTGAAACTGCCCATACAAAGACGGTGCCGGGAGCGCAACAGTATATGGGAACGCTTCCAATCGCTCTAAGGAATCATAAACCGCCTTTTTCGCGTGGTGGGGACAAACCCGAATACACTGCCCGCAGTCGATACAGCGGTCTTCTACAATAATTGCTCTGCCGCGGCGCACACGTATGGCCTCCGTCGGACACTGTTTAATACAGGTGGTGCAACCCTTGCACTTCTCTTTAATCAGGGTAACTGCAAGTTCCATCTCGTCCTCCCTATCCGCTTGGAATAATCCGAATGGTCAAGGTCGTTCCGACTCCCACTTGAGATGTTACATCTAATTCATCAGAATTGCGTTCTATGTTCGGAAGTCCCATGCCTGCCCCAAATCCAAGCTCGCGGATTTGCTGTGTCGCGGTGGAAAATCCCGCTTGCATGGCTTGTTCAATATCCGCAATACCGGGTCCCGTGTCCCGCAGTATCATTTCAATGCCATTTTCTTCCACGTAGACCTCTACAGTACCCCCATCTGCGTGGATAATCATATTGATCTCCGCCTCATACATACAGATAGCAGCCCGCCGAACGGTATCACTGTCAAAATTCAGCTGCTTGAGCACGCGCTTCACATCACTGGAAGCTTCTCCCGCTGTCATGAAGTCGTTTCCATCTATATCGTAGTGTAAATTTAGATTACTCATAGGCTATGCGTCCTTATCTTGGAAAAGCCCACTGCTGTATAACTTCCCGCAAGCGGCATACATAGCATCCTCTGTCATCATCAGAACAATTTCTTTGTCCGCCGCAAGTTTCACCAACTGCTCATCCGGTGTTTTCCCGCGCAGAATGACCACACAACACATGTCCATCATCTCCGCCGTACGGATAACTTGCGGGTTCACAAGCCCAGTCAGCAAAACAGACTGGTTTTTTACAAAAGCCAACACATCACTCATCAAATCAGAACCGCAGACCGCCCGAACCGCCCGATCTAAGTGCTCCTCCCCACTACAAACCTTTGCGTTCAAAATCTCCCGAACTTCTCGAAGTTGCATACAACGCTCCCCTTTCTGATAAGATATATATCTATTCTCATGCATTATACTATGGACAAGAGCGACTTGCAATATAGAAAATATAGTCAAAGCGAACAACTGCACGGATCCCTGTAGGGACACCCCTACAAAAAACAAAGAACCCCATGAGCTAGGGCAGCTCCCTAACTCATGGGGTTTTCCGGTTTTAAAGGCAGAGGCCACCTGTAGGGGCGACCTGTGGTCGCCCGCCGCCCTTACTGCCCAGCAAACTGTAACCCGCGGGCGACTGCAAGTCGCCCCTACAAGGGTCATCGTCTCCGCTTGATGTAATCTTCAGTCAAAACCGCCCCGCAGAGCACCGCAATCCCTGCCGAATAACCGCCAATCACATCGGTCACAGTATGGACACCCAAATAAATCCGGCTGAGCCCCACCGTGAGTATGGCAAGAGTTGCAAACACAGTAAACCCAATTTTCAGCGGCTTCCGAGACGAATAGCGATGTACCATAATTGCGCATATGCCAAAAAACACCATCGCATTCATGGAGTGACCGCTGGGATAGCCAAATCCGCCCGGAGCAATCAGTTGATTGATCGTGGGCCGCTCTATGGCAAAGATATTTTTTAGCACAATGGGACCCAAAATCGCAGAGACGGATAGGGTGGCCGCCATGGGCAGACCAATCTTCATCCTTGTGCGAGGGAGGATCAGTAAAAAGAGGATGATAGGCGTATAAGAGTACCAGTGGGTAAGTCTGCCGACCCATGTGGCAATACCCGTCAAGGTGGGGTGGATCCCCTCTGCGATGCGGGTGTAAAAGGCATGATTAAAGTTTGCCGTGGCGGTGTTTTCTGTCAGGACGAGGACGGTTACGATAACAAAAATCAATAAGGATTTCAGTAATATCAAGATCGTTAGTTTCGATTTCATATGTCTTCACCCCATGTCTATATTTGTTTGGATTTATTGTCAGAGATGTCTGCAAGAATGCACCCTGTAGGGCGCGGCGACCTCGACGCGCCGCTCAAGTTTGCACTGCATAAACGGATGTGCATCAAAACTGTAACAACGGCGCGTCGGGTCGCCGCGCCCTACGACAGTTCCTAGCCCTCCAATTGTTTCAAACTCTCTTCCAAATTACGAACCAAAGCCCGCGCTTCATCTGCTTTCTCTTGCTCCGCCGCGATCACTTCCTCTCTCGCTTTCTGCAAGAACCCTTCATTCGACAGTTTACGCATGATCTTATCCAAATTCTCTTGCGCCTTGCCGATCTCTTTTCCAATCCGCTCACGCTCAGCGGCGATATCTACAAGTTCCGCCAGTGGGAGGAAAATCCGTGCGTCTTTTGTCACAACAGACACCTGCCCCGCTGTGCTCTCCGGTGCGTCTTTTGTGATGACAAGATCACTTACATAGGCAAGCTTGCCGAAATAGACCCGTCCTGCCTCGAAGACATCAGTTTCCTCGGTCACAATCAGCGCCTTGCTCTTCTTTGATTGCGGCACTTTCATCTCACTGCGCCGTGCGCGAATGGCACGGACAGCCTCCATGATCTTGCCAAACTGCGCCTCTTCCGCTGGGAAGTCTAAATCTTCACGGAATGCCGGATAGCGCTCAATCATCAAAGCTTCGCCCTCATGGGGAAGCGCTTGCCAGATTTCTTCCGTGATGAATGGCATAAAGGGATGGAGCAGTTTCAAGGTTTCAACCAACACAAAGAGCAGCACTCGCTCTGCACCCTCTTTGGCAGCCGCGTCTTCCCCATTCAGGCGGGGCTTGGTAAGCTCAATATACCAGTCACAATAGGTGTCCCAGATGAAGTCGTAAATCTTTGTCGCCGCAATACCCAGTTCGTACTTTTCCAGATTCTCATTCACTTCCCGCGCTACCTGATTGAACTGGGACAAGACCCACTTGTCCTCCAGCTCCAACTGTTCCGGCAGGCGGTTTTCTGTGATTGTCAGATTCATCATCACAAAGCGAGAGGCGTTCCAAATTTTGTTTGCAAAGTTGCGCATCGCCTCACAACGTTCATTGTGGTAGCGCATATCATTTCCCGGGGAATTGCCGGTGACGATGTTAAAACGCAAGGCATCTGCCCCATAGGTGTCAATCACTTCAAGGGGGTCAACCCCATTACCCGCTGATTTACTCATTTTACGCCCATCTGAAGCGCGGATTAATCCATGCAGCAGCACCTTATGGAATGGTACTTTACCCATCTGCTCCATGCCGGAGAAAATCATCCGGGCAACCCAGAAGAATAGGATGTCATAGCCTGTAACAAGCACATTGGTGGGATAGAAATACTCTAAATCCGGTGTCTTGTCCGGCCATCCGAATACCGAGAAAGGCCAGAGGGCGGATGAAAACCAGGTATCCAACACGTCCTCATCTCGCACAATCTCTTTGCTGCCGCAGACCTCGCAGGCATCCGGGTCTTTCCGCGATACGGTCACATGTCCGCAAGGTTCGCAGTACCAAGCCGGGATCTGGTGCCCCCACCAGAGCTGGCGGGAGATGCACCAGTCGTGGGCATTTTCCATCCAATTGCGGTATATTTTCACAAAGCGCTCCGGGATGAACTCAATGCGCCCATCTTCTACCACATCCAGCGCCTCTTTCGCGAGAGGCTCCATTTTTACAAACCACTGGGGACTTGTGATTGGCTCTACAACGGTACTGCAACGATAACATATACCCACATTCCGCATCTGGGTCTCTTTCTTCTCCATAAGCCCCAAGGCTTCCAGATCAGCAAGGACAGCTTTTCGCGCATCATAGCGATCCATACCGCAGTATTTGCCGCCATTTTCGTTGACTTTCGCCTCACCGTCCAGCACCAAAATTTGCTCCAGGCTGTGCCGCTTGCCCACCTCGAAGTCATTGGGATCATGGCAAGGTGTCATCTTCACGCAGCCTGTACCGAACTCCATGTCCACATAGTCATCCGCAATAATCGGAATTTCTCTATCCATCAGCGGGAGCATGATCGTCTTTCCAACCAGATGTGCATAGCGCGCATCCTCTGGATGAACCGCAACACCTGAATCTCCCAGCATAGTCTCCGGACGGCTGGTTGCGATGACCAGATGTTCATCTGAATCTTTCACTGGATAGCGCAGATACCAGAGCGCGCCCTCTTGTTCTTCGTGCTCCACTTCCGCATCTGATAGCGCTGTGGTACAGGTGGGACACCAGTTGATAATCCGCACGCCCTTATAGATCAGCCCTTTTTCATAGAGGTTCACAAAGACCTCACGAACCGCGCGGCTGCACCCTTCGTCCATGGTGAAGCGCTCTCTATCCCAATCGCAGGAGGAGCCAAGGGTCTTGAGCTGTTCTGTAATCCGTCCACCATACTCCTCTTTCCATTGCCAAACACGCTCTAAGAATGCTTCACGCCCCAGATCAAAGCGGGTCAAGCCCTCTGCCCGAAGTTGTTCTTCTACTTTAATCTGCGTGGCGATCCCAGCGTGGTCAGTCCCCGGCACCCAGAGGGCGGAGTAGCCCTGCATTCTCCGCGCACGAATGATGACATCTTGCAGGGTTTCGTCAAAGGCATGTCCCAAATGGAGTTGCCCTGTTACGTTGGGTGGTGGGATTACAATGGTAAATGGCTCTTTTTTAGGGTCAATCACACCCTTGAAGTAACCGCCCTCCATCCAGAAGTCATACAGCTTTTTTTCCACCGCTTTGGGGTCGTAGGTTTTTGGTAATTCTCTCATTTGTGATTTCTCCTTATTATCTGCACCGCACAGGGGTGATTGTTGTCTAAGTTCAGTATAAAGGAATGCCCTCTCTTTGTCAAAGGCGGGTAGGACAGCAGCGAGCCATGTCATTATTTTCGGTTTTGGTGCAAATATTTGGAACAAAAGCGTCCCATGTACGTCTCCTATAAGGAAATGGGTAAATGGCGCTGATTTGCAGGGGCGGCCGCCCCTGCAAATCAGCGCCATTATTGTCGGTAGGGCGATCGAGGCGATTGCCCCTACAGGGTTGAGGCAGTTGTCTGCTCCCATATTAAATAAATAACTTGCAAATCTTGGTAAATGTGCTATACTAACCCTAATTAGCCTGATTGGCTTTTATCATATTAGACATGAAGTTCCAACTATTACTTAGTATATTATGTAAACGGAGGTTCTACATTATGAAAAAGAAAGTCCTGTCCGTTCTATTGGCTGTCCTGATGGTTATCGGCTTGTTTGCGCCGATGGCTACAGCGAACAGCGTCCAAGCGGTACCGCCCGCAGAGCTTGCGGATGACATCATGCTACTTGGTACGCTTACGCCACCCACTGCTACCATAGCCTTTAATACTCAATTACAGTTCACCGCACCACCCGGCACAAATACAATTTGGTCTTCCAGCAATACCCTTATTGCAGATTTTTCTGCACCTGGACTCATCACTGGTATAGGAATTGGAACCGCCACAATCACAGCAGATGTTGATGGAACTCTTTATACCGCAAGCGTAACCGTGCAACCCGCTGTCACCCTGCCTGCCACGTTTTCTCTAGTCGCTGGCAGCACAGGATCCTTAACTCCTACAATTGCCCCAAATGTAGCAGCTACTATAAGCTGGACTTCCAGTAACGAAAGCTTTGCAACAGTTGCGTCAGCTAGCGGTTTGATTACAGCTGTAGCTCCCGGAACTACTAACATTGGGGTGACAGTTACCATCAATGGCATAAGCAGCACCGCCACCACAGCGCTAACAGTAACTGCCGCTGCGACTCCAGCTCTCACCCTTACCCCGAATCCCCTTGTTCTAGTCGCCGGCGGCAGCACAGGGCAGTTAACTGCTACTCCCAGCAATTTGGGCGGCGGCACGCTTTCGGCGATCGCATGGACAAGCAGCAATCCTGCCGTTGCAACAGTTTCCGGTACTGGTGTTGTCACACCGCTTGCGGTCGGAAACACGACAATCACTGCAAGCGCAACTGTCGGGGTTACACCGGTTTCCGGTACTGCAAACGTAGTCGTAGATCCTGCCGGTTCCATCATCACTGTTCCTGACTCAGTGAGAGCCTCCATCGCAATCGGCGGCACCCGCACGCTAACCGCCACGGTTCCGGGTGTTACTCCGCAGCCGACTTTGGTATGGCAGATTCTCTCCTCTACATATGACGGTGCTTCTACAGGCAGAGTTGCTCCAACGATTACCGGAGCCAACAATAACGTTCTAAACGCAGGGAACCGCAGTGGAACAATCAATCTCCGCGTTAGTATTCTCGGCACGCCTGCTATCTTTACAGACTTTACAGTAACTGTTGCAGCAGGCCGCACTGTCGTATTTAACCTAAATAACGGCACATGGCCGGCGACAGGTCTTACCCAAACAGCAGTTGGCACATTGGCGACAGCAATTGACGGCGTACAAGCAAACGGTGTCCCCCGCAGACTCGGTCATACATTCAACGGCTGGTGGACAAGTGCAACAGACACCGCAACCAACACTGGCATACGTGTAGACGGCAGCACGCCTCTCACGCTCTTCCCTGCTACCGGAAACATTCAATTGTTCGCCCGTTGGACAGCGTCAGGCAACACAACAGCAGTTCCGGCAAACAGCACAGTTGCCACTGTGTTCCCAGATGCCAACTTAGCAGCCCGCGTGGCAGCAAGCTTGGCGACCACGTTTAACACCACAGTAAACGCAAGCACACGCGTTTTTGCCAGTGATCTAGAGCAGATCCAAACGCTGAACCTGACTCGCGGCGCAAACCAACCGATTGTTGATCTTCGCGGTATCCCGACCCTGACAGGTGTGCGTACTGTCACGCCTACAAATGGACTGACAAGCCAAAACATCACACTTCCGGGTCAGGTGCGCGCGAATCCGCTCAATCACACCAATGTGGTACGTGACAGACTCGGTGCATTTGTAGTCCCAAGCACCATCAGCAACAGCGGTGCGATCGTTGCAAGCACCAATCCTGCAAACAACACCATCCGCTGGACAAATCTCCCAGCTAGCACAACAAGTGTCACCTATGCTTGGAACATGCAAAGCGTGCTAATCGGAAACCAAAATGTCAACTTCAGCGGCACAGCAACCTTGCCAATCGACCAGGCGATGAACTTTGTTGATGTCAATACCAACAACTGGTTCTACAACGCCGTAAGCTTCGTATTCAACCATGGCTACATGGAGGGTACCTCCACCACCACATTTGAGCCAAACCGCAACCTCACCCGTGCTGAAGTGGCAGTCATCCTCTACCGCATGGCAGGTGAACCCACCGTGACAGGACAAGTGCCATTCACAGATGTCACCGCCGCATGGCAGCGTAACGCGGTTATCTGGGCGGCAAGTAATGACGTTGTAAACGGCATCGGCAACAACCTCTTCGCACCGAACCGCTCTGTTACAAGAGAAGAGTTCGCGGCCATGTTCCACCGTTTTGCCGCATATAGCGGCACAAATGTAAGCATCCCGAACACAGCAAACCTAGACCGCTTCCCCGACAGAGCCGAAGTAAGCAACTGGGCAGTCGATTACATGCGCTGGGCAACCCACACAGGCCTAATTGGCGGCACCACCGGCGGACGCTTAAATCCACGCGGCACAACCACCAGAGCCGAATGCGCACAGATCATCCAGCGTTTCGTAACCGGCGAAACCGCCCCACAAGCGCCAACCCCGCCTCCGACTCCGCCAACAACACCTCCCACAGCCCCAGGTACTGTCACCTTGACCACAGGCACATTCACAGTCGGGCAAGACATCCCTGCTGGAAGATATGTAATCACAGGATTGGGACACGGAAACTTTGTCATCCGCAACGCGGACAATCGTCTGCATATCAATGAAATTCTAAATGATATGCAAGGCACCTCCACCCAAGGTGTCCCCAGTGTGACAACAGACCTTGGCGCAGGATACACCATCGAGATCCGCGGTCTGCAAGGCGCTGTATTCACACCAGCCACCAGATCCATAGCAACCACGCTAACCACCGGCCATTGGGTCGTCGGCACTGATGTGGCCGCCGGAACATTCTATGCCGTCCCGGCAGCAGGTTCATCTGGTAACTTCATCGTCCACAACGCAGACGGCAGACTGGCCTACAACGAAATCCTAAACGGCCGCGACACCGGCATCGGTGTCCCCCGTGTACGCGTCAACCTACAAAACGGACAGACGATCCGAGTATCCGGCCTAACCTCTGTTTCATTTACTGCACCTTAGATTTATAAACCAAAACGAACCCGCCATCGGAAATCCGATGGCGGGTTCGTTTTGGTTTCAGCTTAACAGAAAGACCACAGATATCGCCTGTGGTCTTTCACATTATGGAGCAAGCCTATAAGCCGGGTTCTGTATTGGACAGTCATCTGTCTAGGCCTGTCGTTGCCGACAGGCTCAAGCCACCTCTTGGGACGGTCGGGCAAACCTTGGCACGCAAGGTGCCGGTCCCTTCACGGTGTTGCTCCGGATAGAGTTTACATGACCGGGCAGTCTCCAGCCGGCCCGTGGGCTCTTACCCCACGTTTCCACCCTTACCGCAGCAATGCTGCGGCGGTATCTCTCTGTTGCACTTTTCCTGAAGTCGCCTTCGGGGGGCGTTACCCCTTATCCTTGCCCTATGGAGCCCGGACTTTCCTCGTGCACAACCTTTCAGCATATACACGCGACTGTCTGGCTTACTCATTGTCTATTGTAGCACAGGTTGATGCATTTGTCCAAACTGTATCATTACAGGTGTGGATAAATGCGTTGACCCACTGTAGGGGCGAACTGTGTTCGCCCGCAGCGGTAACAATTGTGGCGGGCGAACACAGTTTGCCCCTACATAAATCCCCCAATCATCTATCACACCCGCAAAAGCCGGATCCGCTGTTTATAATCCGGCAGAACCTCTGCCACTGTCTTCCAAAAGTCCGGCCCATGATTCTTATGCCTAATATGCGCAAGCTCATGCACCACCACATAATCTACAGCCTCGCTTGGATAGAGCATCAAACGGCAGGAAAAGGCAAGCTTATCCTTCTGAGAACAACTCCCAAAGCGGCTGCGCGTATTGGATATCCGAACCGAAGTCGGCCAGAGTCCCATAACTTCCGCAAAATACGCCACCCGGCCCGGAATCACAGCCTCCGCCTGCAAGGCGAGATCAATAACCTGCTCTTCTGTAAGCGCAGAGTGTATCGTAACCCTAGCCCGCCGCGCCTCTAGCTTACGCAAAATCCACTGCCGATGGGACTCTACAAAGCGATCAATCTGTATCTCCGACACCCGCCTTGGCGCACGTACCAAAACTTCCATATCCCGTGTAATCTCAAGCCCCAAAGTCTTCCGATCAGAACGAACAATTCGATATGTGATCTCTTCCATCTAGTTCCCCCACTCCCCTATACAATCAGTATAACAAGCCTGTCAAGCACAAGACGCATGGTGCGCGCCATGCGTCTTGTGTATATTTATGCACTCACTCGCGTCCATCCGCGCACACGCGGAGTTGGCTCCTCCATCGGCATCGTAGACTCCGGTGACAGAGGACTCTCTGCCTCACGAAACACAGGCACCTCTTCATGAATCGGATGCCACTGGATCAAGGGTACAGTCGCAACAGCAAAGGCAGGCGACTCAGCCGGCAAGCTCTCCGGCGGCGCTTCCTCCGCCATTATCGATGGTTGCGGCACAATCGGCGGCGGCATGTAGGATGCCAGTTCCTCCAGCGACTGGGGTTGTTCCGCCACCGGAGGCATTTCCTGTCGCGACGTGCGTTCCTCCTCATCCTCACGCCGCGTTTCACTCAGCTCTTCATGCCGCCCTGCTTGCTTCCTGAGCGCCACCCAGGTATTCACCGCCACAACACCATCCACCGGCAGCGAGCGGTCACTCTGAAAGGCGATCACCGCCCGCAGCGTAGATGTATCAAAGGTGCCCTCCATCGAATCCACCGCATACCCCAGATCACGAAGCATCTGCTGTGTTTCCAAAACCTGAGGGCCTGTATCCCCCATCCGAAGTGGTCTATAGTCCATATTGCACTCCCTTTCTTCGCATTCTATCTCCGAGAGTGTTACATTTGATTTTTATTATTTCTCTCAAACGAACACTCTTCTACCTTTATTATAGAGGGAATCTAAGAAAAGGTGCAAAAACCGGGTCACCAATCGGCGACCCGGCTTATCATTAGCTCAATTTCTTTTCAATAAATGCAGCAAGCTCTCCAACATTTGTGATCTTCTCATCAAGCTCAAGCTCAACCCCAAGCTCATCTTCTAAATCCATGACCATCTCAACCGTGTCAAGAGAGTCAATTCCGAGCCCGGAGAAGGTCGTCTCCGCTGTGATTGTAGCAGGATCAACCTCTACATATTCCGCAAGCCGTACAATCAGTTGTTCTAAATCCATACCATGTTCCTCCTTCTATATTGTACCGTTTTATATATGCATTATATATCAAATGTCAGCCGGAATCCGGCTGAATCATTTGCACCACAGGCACTCCTTCCGCCGAGCCAATCGCTTCGCTCTTGGGGCGTCAGTTGCGCTCTTGCTCTGCAAAGCTCTCAATAAAGTGCATATTTAAGTTCCGCACCGCACGAAGCAACATCTCTTTTTCTTCCTCTGTCACATCTTGCGCAATCCGCCTCGTCATCATCCGATGATAATACTGATGATAGGCATCAACACGCCTGCCATCCCGTGTAAGCTGCACACGAACAGCCCGCCTATCCTGCGTACACGCCGCCTTCGTCACATAGCCTTTTCGCTCTAACTTTTGCACAGCCACTGTCACCGAAGGGCTTTTGATATTCAGTTGTTCCGCAAGCTCTCGAATTGTCACACCAAGCGGCATGCTTTTTCCCACATACTCAATCAAGTGCATCTCACTTACTGTGAGATCCAACTTCCCGCTATGCCGCAAAGCCGCCTCTTCCAGCCGGTGGACATTTTGGTATATCTCAATCAAAAGCGCGTTTAATTCCTGTTGAAACTGCTCCACCTCGGATGTCCCTCTCTGCACTTTCCTACATGCTTCATTTACATATGGCAGTATCATACCCACATTTTCTCTAGCTGTCAAGCTTTTCTCGCGCCGGTTGTAACACATACCGTTCAACAGCCGATCTGCAAACCACCGTCTGTGCCAGCACTGTGAGCCCAATCGAGAACAGGGGCAGACCCAAAAGCCCAAATAGCGGAAAGAGCGAAAGTAAACTCCACCAAAAGAGGGCAAGAACAAACAACAAAAGTGACCCGCGTCCCAAATATACCCGTGCCAAAATACCTGCGTTCTTTACAAGTGTCCAAATCGGCTGAGAAATCGATGTGGCAATCTGGCAAAAATAGGGAAGTGCCATCAAAAGAAAAACCAGAATCCCAAGCGAAACCCAGCGCGAAACGAGAAATATCGTAGAAATCCACGTCACATAGGAATAGATTCCGCCGAATATATTCCATAGCAATAGGTGTACCAAAACCACACAGAACAGCCCCATCGCCGCACCTTGTCTTGCATTCTGGCGCACATGGTAAAACAAGTCCGAGATCCAAACCTGCTCTCCCTGCACCATCGTCCCTGTAACATAGTGAAGCCCCATGAGAAAAGGGCCAAACAGCACCGCAGACAAGGCAAATAAGGCATAAAAAAGCACCGGCGGCACTCGGAGCAACAGCCCCGCATAATAGCCTAGGCCCGGCAACACATCAATCATGCCCGTTCGCAAATCGGCATGATTGAGATAGCTATTGAGCACAAGATAAAACCAAGTCATCACCGGCAGAAACAAAAGGAAGCAAATCAAATTCACAATCGTCAAGCGATGAAGTATCCAAAAAGCGCGACGCACACGCTCTGAGAGAGGAGTCTGTTTCGATCCCATATTAGCTGACATTCGCCCTCGGATGCGCCTTATGATAGATGTCTTTCAGTTGTTTTTTCACAAGCTGTGCATACACCTGTGTAGAAGAAATATCGGAGTGTCCGAGCATTTCTTGAATGCTGCGCAAATCCGCCCCATTTTCCAAGAGATGCGCCGCAAAAGAATGGCGCAGGGTATGGGGTGTGATCTCTTTCGCGATCTGCGCTTTTTCCTGATACAGCTTGATAATCTTCCAAAACCCTTGCCGGCTCATCCGTTCTCCGCCCATGTTGACAAAGAGGGCAGACTCATTCTGTTTTGAGAGCATATGCGGACGCACACGGGTAATATACTCCTCTAGCGCCGCTACAGCCGTGGGGTAGAGCGGGATAATCCGCTCTTTATTCCAAGCTTTTCCTTCCACGATACCCATGGTAGTGTTCACGTCATCTACATTTAAGCCAATCAGTTCACTCACACGAATGCCTGTTGCATAAAGCACCTCTAGCATCGCCTTGTCTCGGTAACCCTTCGCGTCAAGAGAGGAAGGTTGCTCCAACAAAAGTTCGACCTCACGGCTCGTGAGTATTTGCGGCAACTTCTTCACCGCCTTGTCCGGCACAAGGCGTGCTGCCGGGTTCGAAGCTGCTTTTCCGCCCTCTACCAAAAACTGATAGAAACTGCGCAAAGACGCAATACAGCGGGAAACCGTCGCGGCAGACTTTCCGTTGCGCCGAAGCCACTTGATATAGTCTTCCAAGTCGCTCCCCACAGCCTGGCAGAACATCAACTCTGAGTTGCGCACCCAATATTGATCAAATTGCCGCAAGTCGCGCATGTAAGAGCTGAGGGTGTTCTTCGATACTCTTTTCACGTTCTGCAAATGAGCTTCGTATTGGGTGATGTAGACGGCATTTTGCATAAGCTTAACTCCTAACTCTTTCTTCACGTGTGCCGGATTGGATGATCTATAAAAGTGAACTGGTCCAAGAGACAAGGGCAGGTGTAACATATAGTTCTATCAGCACCGCCGCTAAAACCCCGAGAAAACAGAGGATCAGTCGGACCAGGTATCTTCTTCCATAAAGCGCTCCAATTTGCACAGTACCAAGCCCAAACGCCGCTCTTCCCATTTGAGTCGAAGCAGAGAAGGCCTGTGTCGTCAAGGTAAAAAAGGCCGGGAGTGTAAATAAGGCCCCCACACCAAAGAGCGATAGCGCCACCGGCACGCCGCCCATACCAAATGCTCGAATCAATGCCGCAATAGAAAAGCTCAGGTAAAACCCTCTCACACTAGAGAGAATCGGGAGACACAAAACTCCCAAGAGCGAAAATCCCAAAAACAAAACAATCAAATGATCGCGCCCTGCAGTCCATAGGACTGGCAGAAATCCAGGTGAAGCATAAGTTCCTGCACGAATTTGCTCCATGTAGCCCATCATGCTCTCATACAGCGCATGTGTACCTGTCGCATCCAAACGCCGTGCCGAAAATGTTCCGGCGATGATCCCGCAAGCAAAAAAGACTGCACAGGTCACCAAGCCGAACAAACCACCTTGATCCAAGTCCCCTCGAGCAAGCATGTTTCTTTTCACGTATCATCCACTCCTTATACCATAACCATATGTGGACAAGGAGTTCCCTATGACACTTAACATAATAAGGGGGACTCATAATATAACCCATCCCCGCCAAAGAATCAAGCTTTTTTTGCAAAATAGTCTATCTTTGTCCATTATGCCAAATCTTATGTAAACAATTTTATGTAAACAAACGCAACCAAGCAGCTTTGCACCCCCGGAAACGCTGCATTTTTCTACCACATTTAGGTATTCCGCACACCAAATGCGCAACATCTTGTCATTTCATAGAAATTATGTAAATGAGTCCAATTTAAATTTGAAGCCGCACATGTCATGCGTCGGAAATGCGTTCCTATGTGTAGCATCAAGTTTACTTAAAAATAAGATTGAGACAGAAAATAGATATTTCAATGAACCCAGACAATCCGGGCGCCTCCCTCCGACCTCTCCCCTCTTCAAATTCAAAACATAACTTTTCAACTCATGTTTCAGAAAATTTCGCACAAAAAAGAAGAGACCCGCTATCAATCGATAGCAGGTCTCAGGTCAAACAGTCAAATCTTACTCAGCTCTCATGTTGGCGAAGCAATCACTGCAATAAACAGGACGATCACTCTTCGGCTCAAATGGCACTTTTGCCTCCTGTCCGCAGTCTGCGCAGTTGGTCGTGAAATACTCCCGCGGTCCGCGGGCTGCTGCTTTGCGGCTATCGCGGCAGGTCTTGCAACGCTGCGGCTCATTTTGGAACCCACGTTCTGCATAGAACTCTTGCTCACCGGCAGTGAACACAAAATCTTCCGAACACTCTTTACATTGGATACTCTTATCTTCGTACATGCTTGAACCCTCACTTTTGATAGACTTACCCATGGGGTAGATATATGCGTTCAGCCAGAGCTGTTTTCGCCAGAGTTTATGCTGTTTGCAAGCTTCTTGCGAATCCGCGAAACAGCGTTATCGACCGACTTGACCGGTTTTCGGACACGCTCCGCCATCTCCTGATAGCTGAACCCTTCTAAAAACAAAGCCAAAATCTCACATTCGAAGCCGGATAGCAAATGTCTATACCGGCAAAGTATTTCTGTAGTCTGTTCCTCTGTTAAAATCTGCTCTTCCAAATCACGAGTATCAGACCATGTCTGGGTCTCATCAAATTGAGCTGATTCAAATGAAATCGCCTGGTTGAGCGGCGAATGTTTATATCGAGCCGCGGTAGCAATCGCCGAGTGCAAACGACGGCGAATACATATCTCCGCATAAGTCCGAAAAAGAACGCCTACCTGTGGATCATATGTTCGAATGGCGGAAAGGAGTCCAAGCATTCCTTCTTGGGTCAGATCTTCACTGTCTCCACCGACCAGGAACAAAGGGCGTGCACGCATTTTTACCACACGAGCAAAACGTTTCACCAAAACTTCTTCTGCCACAGCATTGCCGCTTCGCGCCAGCGCCTGCAGCGCTTCGTCTTCTAAAGCATGCAGTTCTTCCATCTCATCAAATACCTAATTTATACAAATATCTGGCTTTTAGTATAATCTTCCTTAGCAAAAAAGTCAAGCAATTCTACAAGTTCGTACAACTTGTCACAAATTCTACAAGCTTTTTATCAATTCTACCAATTCTTGCGCCGTTTCTTGCGCCACTGACTGGGTATCTGCCTCTACCATGACCCGAATATTCGGCTCTGTACCCGATGGGCGCACCAGAATCCGTCCCCGATCACCCAGCACTGCCTCTCGCTCACTGATGGCAGCCTGAAGTGCTTCTGAGCCCATAATCGCACGCTTCGCCTCATTGCCGCCTTGCACCTGCACATTGATAAGTACCTGCGGATAGTAGGGAATCTCCTGGGTGAGCTCCGATACACGCTTTCCCGTGGCACAAATCTCACTGAGAAACTTAATCGCCGCAAGCTGCCCGTCTCCCGTTGTGGCTTCTTCCAGGAATATCAGGTGACCAGACTGCTCACCGCCCAAGACAAAGCCGCACGCTATCATCTTCTCCAATACATTCCGGTCTCCAACCGCTGTGCAGACAAGGGAAATATCATTCTTTTTCGCAAAGTCATGAAAGCCCAGATTGCTCATTACAGTTGCCACAATGGTATTTTGCGTAAGCCGTCCCCGACGGAGCATGGAGAGACCGATCACACCCATGATCTTATCACCATCCACTATATCGCCTTTTTCGTCTACAATGATGCAGCGATCCGCGTCACCATCAAAGGCGATACCAATGTCATAGCCGCCAGACGCAACAGCGCGGCCAAGGAAATCAACATTTGTCGAGCCGCAATTTTCATTGATATTGAGCCCATTCGGGTGATCTTTGATGATATCCAGATCAAGCTTAAAGCGAGAAAACAGTGCAGAGGCCGTGCGTGACGCAGCCCCATTCGAGCAGTCAATAAACACTTTTAGCCCTGAGATTTCACACTCCGCCGCATTTGCTAAATGCTCAACATACCGCTCCACCCAGTCTTTATTTTTCCGTAATACCTTGCCGACTTTTTCGTGTGTCAAAAGCGGCAGGAGCGCATCGCCTAAAATCAGCTCTTCCACACGGGCTTCCAATTCATCTGACAGCTTAAAGCCGCTACCGTTGAATATCTTAATCCCATTATCATAAAAGGGATTGTGGGAAGCCGAAATCATAATCCCCGCATCTGCATTCGACCGCTGTGTAATAAACGCAACCGCCGGAGTCGGCACAACACCAAGCACCATCACATCAGCACCGGAAGCACAGAGCCCCGCCACAATGGCAGAGTCCAGCATGTCAGAAGACAATCTGGTATCCTTCCCAATCACAACCACAGGCGCACGCCCCGCCTCTTCTCTCATAACAATTCCAACCGCTTGCCCTATCTTTAGGGCAAGATGAATGTCCAACTCCTCGTTTGCAACACCGCGAATGCCGTCTGTTCCAAATAGTTTTCCCATTATTGATTATCCTTTCTTTTTTAATAAAGTCACTTTAGTCGCTCTATAGGCTCCTTTCGCAAAGGAGCTGTCAGCGCAGCTGACTGAGGATTGCCCTTTGCCTCCATTTTGAAAAATTTGAATCCTCCGTCAGGCTTCGCCTGCCACCCCCTTTACGAAAGGAGGCTTGGTCACTGCGCTTCCACTACCCCTGCCCTATATCTATCTCCTGCTGTCCCAAATATGCAAGCCCCAAATGCTTATACGCCTTCTGCGTCACACATCTGCCTCGAGGCGTGCGGGATAAGAAGCCTTGCTGCATCAGATAGGGCTCATACACATCTTCCAGTGTAATCGCCTCTTCCCCTACAGTGGCCGCCAAAGTCTCAAGCCCCACTGGCCCGCCGCCGTAGTGTTCAATAATGCTGTGCAACATCCGCCGATCCAGTGCGTCCAGCCCTAGGTGATCGACCTCCAGTCTTGTGAGGGCATGATCTGCCACATCTCGTGTGATTACCCCATCTGCTTTCACCTGGGCAAAATCACGCACACGGCGCAACATACGGTTGGCTATCCGTGGCGTACCCCGTGAGCGGGATGCAATCTCCATCGCCCCGTCTCGTTCAATGGGTACATTTAGGATATCCGCACTGCGTGTGACGATTTTGCAGAGATCCTCCGTAGAATATAACTCCAAGCGCAACATCACCCCAAAACGGTCACGCAGGGGTGCTGTCAGTTGCCCAGAACGTGTCGTGGCACCCACAAGCGTAAAGCGCGGGAGTTCCAAACGAATCGAGTTCGCCGACGGGCCTTTGCCGATGATGATATCCAGTGCATAATCTTCCATGGCGGGATAGAGAATCTCTTCCGCTGTGCGGTTCAAGCGATGGATTTCGTCCACAAATAAAATGTCATTTTCACCCAGATTTGTAAGCAGTGCCGCCAAATCCCCTGGCTTTTCAATCGCAGGCGCTGAGGTGATCCGCAGATTTACCCCCATCTCGTGGGCGATGATAGACGCAAGAGTTGTCTTGCCTAGCCCCGGCGGGCCATGGAGCAAAACATGATCCAAAGGCTCGCCCCGACCCCGTGCAGCGTCCATAAAGATCGCCAGATTCTCTTTCGCCTTAGATTGCCCAATATACTCCGCCAAGCTCCGTGGACGCAGCGAACCCTCGCTCTCATCCTCCGGCTGAAGACTCGTTGTCACAATCTGGGTTGCGGTCTCTTTTTGTTGTTTGCCAAATTCAATGCCCATATATCTTTCCTCTACATTTACTATACCAAAACATCCAAAGCCTCCTTTTGCAAAGGAGGTGGCAGGCGAAGCCTGACGGAGGTTTTAGCCCTTTGTCTCACAAGTCGCTAAAGGTCAAGGGCAACCCTCAGTCGCTTCGCGACAGCTCCTTGGGAAAAGGAGCCTTTCCCCTACTGCGCCATCGTCTTGAGCGCTTGGCGGATGACTCCTTCCACAGAAAGGTTATCCACATCAATATGCCGCAGTGCAGCCGATATCTCAGCCGCACTATACCCAAGCACCGCCAAGGCTGCCGCCGCTTCCGATCCAAGCCCGAGAGCACCACTGGCTTGCGGTGAAACAGACACAGACGCACCGCCGCTCACAAAAGCAGGTGCACTCTTCGCCATCTTATCCTTTAGCTCCAAAATCACCCGTTGGGCGATCTTCTTGCCAATTCCCTGTGCTACCATGATGGCTTTCTCGTCCTCTGCCAAAATACTCATAGCAAGGCTCTCCGGCGTGCTGGATGACAAGATCGACAACGCAGCCTTCGGCCCAACACCTGAGACACCAATTAACATCTCAAAACAACGCTTCTCACCAAGGGTGGAAAATCCATAGAGGTCAAAGCAATCCTCCCGGATGACGTTATAAATATAGAGCTTACCGTTCTCTCCCATCGTCAAATCCGCCTGACTCTTACTGGTGGTATGGATCGCATATCCCACACCGGATACATCAATCACCGCCAGATTCCCATCCATCGCCGCAACTTTGCCGCTTATGTAGTAGAACATATATCAGTGCCTCCATGTTTCATCATTAGATTTGTCGCACTGCGCATATGACAAAGCGCAATCGCCAGCGCATCTGCCGCGTCATCGGGCCTTGGTATCTGCTGCATACCCAGAAGCCGCCGCACCATTTCCATCATCTGCTGTTTCTCCGCTCTGCCATAGCCGGTGATCGCCTGTTTCACTTGGAGAGGCGTGTATTCAAAGAGCGGCACACCCATGGTCTCCCCTGCAAGGAGCAAAACCCCTCTCGCTTGGGAAACAGCCATTCCGGTTGTCACGTTGGTGTTGAAAAACAGCTCTTCAATGGCAATCACATCCGGCGAAAACTGCTCAATCAAGAGGCAGGCATCCTGGTAAATCTGCTTGAGTCTTGGCGCCAGCGGCCCACCCGCTTCCGTGCGGATCGCACCATACTGCACCACCTGCTGCCTGGCGCGGTCGCCTTGAATAATCCCAAACCCAACAGTGGCATACCCCGGATCAATCCCTAAAACTGTCATGCATATCTCCTGATCTGATAAAGTTACAATTACATCCAAAATACCATCATATTGTACCACAAAGGATACACAAACGCAATCCCTAGTCTATACTGTGCATCGTGAATATGATTTCTCTGCATATAAGAAAACACCCGCCGCCTGCGGGCAGCACCCTCTTTACAAAAGAGGGTAAGGATGCGATCGTGGTACCTTTGCCTTTAACCCCTACCCTCTTTTGTAAAGAGGGTGGGTAGATTATACTATCAAGTGCAACAAGTGAATAAAAGAAGACAACATGATGGCCGTGGTGTAAAATGTAGTTACCACACAACACCTACTCCGGAGGCCATCATGAAGTCTTACACAC